>Ga0209236_1001757_pt1 | contig 13135 bp, 12 predicted proteins | sample GraSoi013_1_40cm_FD_185819 | JGI IMG/M metagenome (GOLD analysis project Ga0209236, IMG submission 185819) | Grasslands soil microbial communities from the Angelo Coastal Reserve, California, USA - Sample 09_27_2013_1_40cm (SPAdes) (version 2) | ecosystem: Environmental > Terrestrial > Soil >... | reverse complement strand
GTGGTCCCAGCGAAGCCGTCCTGCCCATTTTCGCCAGGGGTTAACGGGGGTGTCGCTCCGCCGAGTCCACCAGCCCCGCCAGTGCCGCCGTTGGGCGCGTTGCCGGGGTTGCCATTCTGGCCAGTGGCGCCCGCCGGCCCGCCTTGCCCACCCGCGCCACCGATGAGGGTGGTGCCGAAACACACGAGCAGTCTCTCAAAACCGCCGGCACCTTCAGGCCCGTTCGCGGACCCCGGGTCGCCGTTGAGACCGGCGACGCCATTCTCTCCCGCGAGACCAGCGAAGCCGTCTCTGCCCGCGGCGCCATTGCCTGAGACAATGTGATTGCCCGAGATCGTCGCCACGCTGTTCGTCAACACCATCCCGTAAGCGCTCTCTCGGGGCAGGGTCGCGTCGCCGCTCCTGATGGTGAAGCCGTCGATGGTCACGCCCGTCACGTTGTCGCCTTGCACCGCAACCGCCGACGTGGATGGTCCGGGTCCAATCGTCGTGACGAACCTCGCCGGCTCGCGCGTCCAGGTTGCGGCATCATAGCCGCCGTACAAGCTGACCCCTGCGCGCAGCTGCACATTCTCCGGATACGTGCCCTCCGCGACATTTACTCTGTTCTTACCAGATGTGCCGGCCAGCCCGAGCGCCGCACCGATGGTCTTGAGCGGCGCGGCCCGTGTGCCGTTCGCCGCATCGTCGCCCGCGGGACTGACGTAAATGGCGTCCGCGGTGACGACCACCGTAATACAGGTCGGACTGCTCACGTTGCCCGCGGCATCGCGTCCGCTCACACACAAGGAATGCGAACCGCCACTCGCGAACGGCGGTACGTTGGCGCGCACCGCTTCGGTTGGCTGATTGAACGCGCCGTCCTGCGCGAGCATCGCTACCGCCGCACCACCGTCGATCGTGTACGTCGCACCCGTGATGTTCGAGCCGCCCGTAGCGGCGTCGTTCACGACTGCCGTCAGATCGAATGGGCTGCCTGAGACGGGATCGGCGGGCGACGTGGCCACGTCGGTCACCACCGGCGGTGCTACGTCGGTCAGCGTCGCGGTGAAGATCGCGAACGTAAGCTTCGCGCCCGTCGCATTATCGATGGCGCGCGCTTCGACCTGTTGCGGTCCTGAGAAGCCAAGGGTCCAGCGCTCCTGGACGATCCCATCAGCGCCCGTGATCGAGGCACCGGCGAACACGCTGCCACCGCCCGAGACCACGACGAAATTGACGATCTGGCCCTTCACCGCGTGGCCGCGCGAGTCATCCACGCGCGCGACGAGCGGATCCGTCAGCTCCGTCCCCGGTGGTGCGCTCTGGTTGTTGCCGGAAATGACGGAGAGGGACAACGGTCCAACAGCTTGGTCGGTGTCTACCGGAGCGACACATGAGGCGAGTACGAGAAGACCGGCGATGCGGGCGAGTGAGGAGAGTCGCATGACTCCTCCAACAGGGCGGGGACCATTCGAAACTGCGTAGGGGGGCGGCAGCCCGCAAGGCTAGAGGCGATACGTCTTCTTCACCAGCTCATACGCCAGCGCCCGCGCCATCCTCCGCGCGTCGCTCTCGTCGATGACGTGGCGCGCCACCAGGCCGCCGAGGTAATTGGCATCCATGCGCCGCGACAGATCGTGCCGCGCCGGGATCGAGCAGAACGCGCGCGTGTCATCGTTGAACCCGGCGGTCTTGTAGATCGACGCCGTTTCGGTCGTCCGCTCGCGAAAGCGCCGCATGCCTTCCATTGAATCGTGGAACCACCACGGGGGGCCGAGGCGCACCGCGGGATAGTGCCCCGCAAGCGGCGCGAGCTCGCGGCTGTACGTCGATTCGTCCAGCGTGAACAACACGAGCGTGAACCGCGGATCGTTGCCGTAGGCATTGAGCAGCGGGCGTAGGTTGCGCGTGAACTCCGTCGCCACCGGGATGTCGCCGCCCATGTGGGGACCAAAGCGCTCGAAGACTTGGCTGTTGTGGTCGCGCAGCGCACCGGCATGGATCTGCATCACCAGACCGTCGGCCAGCGACAAACGCGCCATTTCCATCAGTAAGTGCGCGGTGAAGCGGCGCTCGTCGTCCGGCGTCGCGTTGCCCTGGCGCCCTTGCTGAAACAGGCGCTCGGCCTCCTCCTCGGGCAGCGCGGCAGTGTAGGGTTCGAGCACGGCGTGATCGGTCGCCGTCGCACCGAGCTGCTTGAAGTACGCACGGCGCTCGGCGATCGCGCGGATGAAGCTTCCGTAATCGCGCGCCCCGAGCCCGTCGAACCCGCGCGAGGAAATCTTGAACTGCGCGTCCGGCCGGAACGTCGGGATCACGCGGCCTTTCCATCCGGATTCGCGGATCGCGCAATGGTGCTCGAGACTGTCGGTCGCCGCGTCCGTGGTCGCCAGCACCTCGATGTTGAAGCGCTCGAACAGGGCGCGCGGCCGGAACTCAGGGCTTTGGAGCTTCTCGGAGATCTGATCGTAAATCGGTGAAGCTGTCTCAGCGGATACCGACGACCGAATACTGAAAACCTCGTTTAGTTCATAGTCGAGCCACGCCCCGCTCGGTGTGCCGCGGAACAGGTAGTAGTGCTCTGCGAATAGCTGCCACACGCGGCGTGGTTCGCTCTTAAGCAGCGCTTCGAGCGGAACGCCGTTGGCGTACAGCAGGCGCAGGATGTAGTGGTCGGGCTGGACGATCAGCGACGCCGGCTCGGAGAACGGCGCGTTCTCGGCGAGAATGCGCGGGTCCACGTGGCCGTGGGGCGAGACAATCGGGAGGTCGCGCGTCTCTTCGTACAGCGCGCGCGCAACGCGCCGCACTGAAGGATCGGGGTCGAAAAAACGATCTGGGCTTAAGATCAATTAGAGGTCAGCTTCGTTTTAGTCCACACTCTAAAGAGTGGGCCCAATAGAGCACTGCGCTTGAAGCGCAGTGATTTCCTGGGCTCACTCTTCAGAGTGTTGAATCCTCTCAGACCGTCGGCGTCCACCCGGGCGCGTACTCCCGCTGCCAATAAGCCATCGCCGCCTCGTCGCCCTGGATGCGGCCCGTCGCGGCATCGACGCGGAGCGCGCGACCGGTCCACTGCGCGATGTTGCCCAGATGGCAGAGCAGCACGCTCTTCGCGCCCTCTTCGATCGGCTGGCTGACGGCCGAGCCGGTGCGGACGCCTTCGACGAAGTTCGCGATGTGCAGCGCGGTGAGCTGATCGTCGCCGCTCACCGCGAGCGAATCGGTGCCCGACGGCGGAGGCGCGACGTTCTGCTTCACGACCTTGTTGTCCATGTCGTACACGACGTACCCGTCCTGATCGAGCACCATCGAGCCTGTCGTGCCGTGGATCATCGTCCCGCGGCCTCGGCCCTCGACGGGATAGGGATTGCAGCTCAGCCCCTGCCAGGCGATCGACCGGCCGCCGTCGAACTCGAACGCCGCCTCCTGCGTGTCGGTGAACTCCCAGTCGTCGTCGAAGTGATAGCGGCCGCCCGCCGAGGTGACGCGCACCGGATGATCGACGCCGAGGGCCCAACGCGCGACGTCGATCTCATGCGTGCCGTTGTTGCAGATCTCGCCCGTGCCCCAGCGCCGGAACCAGTGCCAGTTGTAGTGAATCAGGTTGTCCTTGTACGGCGCGCGCGGCGCCGGCCCCTGCCACAGCTCGTAATCGAGACTGCCCGGTACCGGCGTGGGCTTGCCCCGCCCGATCGTCGCGCGGCGGTTCGCGTACCACGCGCGGGCGAAATACGGACGGCCGATGATCCCGTCCCGAATCGCCTGCACGGCCTCGATGGCGCGCGGTGACGAGCGGCGCTGAGTGCCCATCTGGACCACGCGCTTGGTCTTGCGCTGCGCGTCCACCAGCAGCTCGCCCTCGCGCGCGTTGTGGCCACACGGCTTCTCGAGGTAGACATGCTTGCCTGCCGACATCGCGAGGATGGCAGCGGGCGCGTGCCAATGGTCTGGCGCCGCGATCACGAGCGCGTCCACGGACTTGTCGTCGAGCGAGCGCCGGAAATCGGCGAGTGTCTTAACTTGCTTGCCCTGCGCCTCGCTCACGGCCGCGGCGGCCTTGGCCAACACCTTGGAGTCGACGTCGCACACACTGGCGACCTCGGCGTTAGGGGTCTTGGCGAACGTTTTCGCCAGCACAGTCCCGCGGCCGTTCAGGCCCATCACGCAGACCACAACCTTCTCGCTCGGCGAGCCCTTGGCGAAGAGCGGCGCACGCGCCGCGAGGAGTCCCAGCCCCGCGCTGGAAACGGTTTTCACGAAGCGACGGCGTTTCATAGTGGCCTCACTTTGATATCGCGGAAATAGACCTCGTCCCCGTGGTCCTGCAAGACGATGTGTCCGCGGCGCTTTTCGCCGAATCCGGGAATCGTCTTGTACTTGCTGGCGGCCAGCAGGGAATCCATGCGCGCGGTGCCGAGCTCGAACTCGACGACTTTCTGGCCGTTGAGCCAGTGCTCGCCGTGGTTGCCGCGGAACACGATGCGCGAGCGGTTCCACTGGCCCACGGGGCGCAGGTCCTTCTTCGCGTTGGGCGCGATCAGGTCGTACAGCGCGGCGGAGCGGTGGGTCGGGAGCTTGCCGTCCTCGTGCCGGTCGTCATCGAGGATCTGGTACTCGAAGCCGAGGGCGGAGTGGGGAGGGGCCACCGACATCGCTTCGGACACGTTGTATTTGACCCCGCTGTTCGCGCCCGGCGTGACTTTCCACTCGAAGCTCAGCTCGAAATCGGCGAACGAATCCACCGTCATGAGGTCGCCGCCGACCGCGGGCCGGCCGTCGGCCACGCGCGGCACGTCGCCCGACGCGATCTTCTTGATCGCGCCGTCCACCACGACCCAATGGGCGGTGGGGACGGTGTCGTAGCCGAGGCCGCGCCAGCCGGTCAGCGTGCGGCCGTCGAATAACAACCGCCAACCCGCCGCTTTCTCTGCCGGCGTCAGAGGGTTGGGGACGGGGGACGAGGGAGGGGGGACGGGGGCTCCCGCGGTCTGGAGCAGAGAGAGGATCAGGGTTGCTGCAAGCATGAGGTCTCCATTCAACACTCTGAAGAGTGAGCCCAGGAAACCACTGCGCTTGAAGCGCAATGCCCCATTGGGCCACTCTTCAGAGTGTGGACACCGGCTCGAGGCGCGGCGCCAGCACGTGAATGATCGTCCATGCGGTCACGTAAGCAAATCCGCAGACAGCGAAGATCGAGGCGTAGTTGCCGCCCGTGGCGTCGAGAATCCGGCCGGTGAGCCACTGGAACAGCACGCCGCCCATCGCGCCCGCGAAGCCGCCGATGCCGGAAACTGAGGCCACGGCGCTCGGCGGGAACATGTCGCTCGCGAGCGTATAGACGTTGGCCGACCAGCCCTGGTGCGCGGCGGCCGCCAGGCTGACGATGAGCACCGCGCCCCACAGGCTTCCGATGCGCGGCGCGAGCGCGGTGGGCACGATCGCGAGCGCCATGAGCAGCATCGCCGTTTTGCGCGCGCGGTTCACAGTCCAGCCGCGTTTGAGCAGACGACTCGACAGCCACCCGCCGCCGATGGACCCGACATCGGCGATTACATACACCGTAATTAGAGGAAGGGCGACCTGCGCGAGCTTGATGCCGTAGGTCCGGTCCAGGAATTTCGGGAGCCAATACAGATAGAACCACCAGACCGGGTCGGCGAGGAACTTGCCGGCGACGATGGCCCAGGTCTGGCGAAGCCTGAGAAGACGGAGCCAAGGTAAGTGGGCCTGGGGGCTGGGGGCTGGAGACTCGGGTGGAGAGTTGCGATACAGCGAGAGCCATAGGAAGAGCCACAGAAAACCAAGCGACCCCGTGACAACAAACGCCCAGCGCCAGCCCCAATTCAGCGCGATGAACGGAACGATAAGTGGTGTCAGGATCGCGCCGGTGTTCGTGCCGGCGTTGAAGATGCCGGTCGCCAGGGCGCGCTCCTCCTTGGGGAACCATTCGCCCACGCTCTTAATGGCGCCGGGAAAGTTGGCCGACTCGCCGAGGCCGAGGAGTGCGCGCGCGGCACTGAAGGCCGCGGTCGTGCGGGCGAGCGCATGGCCGATCGCCGCCAGGCTCCACACGACGACCGCTGTGGCAAAGCCACGCCGCACGCCCACGTGATCGAGCCACCACCCCGCGATCGGGAAGCCGAACGCGTACACCAGCGTGAACGAATAGACCACGGCCGCGTACTGTGACTCTGACCAGCTCAGCTCGCGCTGCAACGTCGGCGCGAGGATGCTGAGCACTTGCCGGTCCATGTAGTTGATCGTGGTGACGACGAACAGCAGGGCGCAGATGGTCCATCGATACGGGGACCGGGGACTGGGGATTGGGGACTGGTCGAGCGTCACGGTGGCTTCAAAGCTACTTTCAGGAGCGACACGATGACTACTCGGCGAGAGTTTCTTGCAACGGGCGCTGCTCTGCTGCTTCCTTGGCAGGCACCGAAAAAACTACCGCTGGGGTTCTCCACCCTCGGCTGCCCCAGCTGGCCCTGGCCGCGGATTCTCGACTTCGCCCTCGAGCATCAGTTCGCGTCGATCGAGCTGCGCGGCATCCTGACGAACATGGATCTCACCAAGGTGCCGGAGCTTGCGCCCGAGCGTATCGACGACGCAAAACGACAGCTTGCCGCCCACGGGCTGATCGTCTCCGATCTCGGCGCGTCGGCGCAGATGCACGACATGGATCCGGTCAAGCACGCCGCGCAGCTCGACGAGGCGCGGCGCTTCATCGATCTCGCCCACGCGCTCGGCGCGCCGTATGTGCGCGTGTTCGGCAACGAATACGTGAAGGACGTGCCGCGCGATGCGATGCTCGCCCACATCGCCGGCGCGTTGCACGAGCTCGGCGACTACGCGAAGGGCAAGGGGGTCGAGGTGATCATCGAGTCGCACGGCGACTTCACCGACTCGCCCGCGTTGCTCGAGCTCCTCCAGCGCGCCGACTCACCCAACGTGGCGCTGCTCTGGGACGCGCATCACACGTTCGTGTCCGGCAAGGAGCAGCCCGAGGACACGGTGCGGCAGCTGGGACGCTACATCCGGCACACCCATCTCAAAGATTCCGTCGCCGCCGGCAACGACCGCCGCTACGTCCTCACCGGCACAGGTGATGTGCCGGTGAAGCGGCAGATCGCGGCGCTCGCGAAGATCGGCTACCGCGGGTTCTACAGCTTCGAATGGGAGAAGCGGTGGCACGCGGAGATTGAAGAGCCCGAGGTTGCGATTGCGCAGTATGCGAAAATCGCGGCGGGGTACCTCCGCGACGCGGGAATGTCCAATGATCAATGATCAATGATCATTGGACATTGATCATTGATCATTGATCATTCGCGAGCCCTTCCCACAGTCCCAGCAGATACGTCGCCCCCAGCGCACGGTCGTACAACCCGTAGCCGGCGCGCCCGCGCTCGCCCCAGATCATCCGCCCGTGGTCGGGGCGCATGGGCCCTGTGAAGGCGGTGTCGCGCAACGCTCGGAGCACGTCGGCAAGACTCACGTCTCCCGAGGGATGCGGCGTCTCGTGAAACTTCCGCTCGCCGGTGATGCGGACGTTGCGACAATGCGCGAAGTGGATGCGGGGGCCGAGGCGCCGCACCATCGCCGGCAGATCATTCTCGGGGAGGGCGCCGAGCGAGCCGGTGCAGAACGTCACGCCGTTGGCGGGGCGGTCGACGAGCTTCAGGAGTCGCTCCAAGTCCCTCCCGCGGCAGATGATGCGCGGCAACCCGAAGATGGGCCAGGGTGGATCGTCGGGGTGGATCGCCATCCGCACGCCCGCCTGCTCGGCGACGGGGACGACGCGCTCGAGGAAGTACGCGAGATGATCCCACAGCCGTTCCGCGTGCACGTTGCGGTACGCCTCGAGCAGCCCGCGTAACTCGGTTGCATCATAGGTCGCAGCCCAGCCGGGGAGATCGCCGGTCCCGCGCGCGATGTCCATGCGGGCGAGCGCCGCATCATCGTACGCGAGCGCGGTCGATCCATCGGGCAGCTGCAGCGCGAGATCGGTGCGCATCCAGTCGAACACAGGCATGAAGTTGTAGCACAGCACCTGCACGCCGAGCTCGCCCATGGTGCGGACGCTCTCGCAGTAGTTCGCGATCAGGCGCTCCCGCGTCGGCCGGCCGAGCTTGATGTCTTCGTGGACCGGAATACTCTCGACGACGGCGAGCCGTAGCCCGGCGTTCGCAATGTCGTCTTGCAAGTGCGCGAGCCGATCGCGCGGCCACGTGTCGCCGACCGGCACGTCGTACAGTGCACTCACCACGCCCTGCACGCCGGGGATTTGGCGGATGTGCGCCAGCGGTATCGGGTCGGCCGGCCCAAACCAGCGGAACGTCACGTACATCGCGAGGTCTCCGCCAGGTGGCTCACGTCCGCCTCCGTCGAGCGGCCGAAGTCGCCAGCCTGGCCGAGCTTCAGCGCGCCGGCGGCGGCCGCGAACTCCACGACGTCCTGCGGTGACCGCTTTGCGAGCAGCGCCGCGATCAGGCCGGCCGTGAAGCTGTCGCCGCCGCCCACGCGATCCACGACCTGCACCACATGCCTGTGCGATCTGACGACTGGGCGCGCCCTGCTGTCGTACAGTTCGGCGCTCCAGGCGTGCTCGCGGGGGCCGAGGATCTCGCGCTCGGTGATGGCTACCGCCCGGCAGCCGAACCGATCCGCGAGCGCAGGCGCGAGCGCATCGCCACTTGCCTCGACGCCGAGCATCGCGCGCACCGCCTCGCGGTTGCCGATCAGCACGTTGGCCTGCCGCGCCAATGGCTCGAGTACCGGCCTCGGGTCGCGACCGCGCCACAGCGCTTCGCGGTAGTTGAGATCGAGGCTGACCGTCACGTCGCGTTTGTGAGCGGCGGCGAACCCGTCGCTCAGGGCCGCAGCCGGTCCGTCGCCCAGGGCCGGCGTGATCCCGGTGCCGTGCAGCCAGGGCGCGTCTGCGAGTGCGGCGGCCCAGTCCACGTCGGCGGGCGTGATCTGTGAGAACGCGGAGCCCGCGCGGTCATATACGACGCGCATGGTGCGCAGGTCCGCGCCCGGCTCCACGAAGTACAGACCGAGCCTGAAGCCGCCGCGCAACACGCGGTCTACTGCCACGCCTTCGCGCCGGAGCGCGTCGAGCCCCGCGTCGCCCAGGGGGCCCTCGGGGAGACGCGTGATATAAGAAGAAGGGACGCCGAGGTGTCGCAGCGCCACGGCGACGTTGGCTTCGGCGCCGCCAAAGAACGTGTGGAGTACCGGCGACTCGAGCAGCCGCTGCTCGCCCGGCGGGCTGAGCCGCAGCAGGAGCTCGCCGAACGTGACGACGCTCAAGCTGCCCGGGCCGCGGCCACGGCGTCCACCAGGGCGCGCGCGCGGCGGGTGAGCTCGGCCCAGGCCGAGTTACGGATTAGTTCCGGGCTAACCAGCGCGCTGCCCACGCTCACCGCGGCCGCGCCCGCCCGGATCCACTCGCCGGCGTTCTCGAGCGACACGCCTCCCGAAGGCACGACGCGCAGGAAGGGCAGGGGTGCGAGGACTTCGCGCAGATAGCGTGGCCCAACGGCGGATGCCGGGAACAGCTTGATGAGCGACGGGCCCGCGCCTGTGCGCCACGCGTCGAGCAGCTCCGTCGGCGTGAGGGCACCGGGGATGCAGGGCACGCTCAGGTTGCTGCAGACGCGAATCACGCCGCGCTCGAGCGTCGGGCTGACGACGAACCGCGCGCCCGCTGCGACCACATCGCGGGCCGACCCTTCGTCCAGCACCGTCCCAGCTCCCACGAGGCTCTGAGGAGCGTCGGAGCTGAGGCGAGCGATCGCGTCGAGCGCGCCCGGCGTGGTGAGCGTCACCTCGATGACGTCCACGCCGCCCGCTGCTAAGGCCCTAGCTGCGGCCCGCAGGTCCGCTGTTTCGGGCAGCCGGACGACGGCGATGACGCCGACGGACGTTAGGCGATCAATCATGCGCGAGCGCGGCCTCGACGCCGTCCCGCGCCAGAACGGCCATCCAGCGCGTCGTCGCCGCGGCAAACTCCGGGATGCGCGCCGCCTCGCCCAGCGACGCGAGCGGCGCTCGGGTGAACAACAGGTGCGCAGCCGCGGCGAGCTCGAGTTCCGGCTGAGCCCGTCTGGAGATGAGCGGCACGACGCGGATCCGGAACTTCTCCTCTTGATTCGTCGCGATGATGCGCCACTCGTGGTCGAGCCACGGATTCGCGAACCGTTCGAGCACTTGATCCGCAAAAGCGCGCGCGTCATCCGCGGGAAGATCGGTCGCGGGGATGATCTCCTTGAACAGTTGCTTGAGGAAAGGCGCGAGCGTCGGATGCACGGTCGCCTCACGCACAGTGCGGACGCCGGCGAGGAGCGCGAGCGGCGCGGTCGCGGTATGGACTGCGTTGAGCAAGCGCAGCTTGCGCTCGCGGTAGAAGCTGATATCGGGTGCAAACAGCACGCTCGCGCTCTCAATAGGCAAGACCGCGCGCAGCTCGGCGGGGTCCGCCTCGATGGCCCACAGGGAGTACGGTTCGGCCACGGTGAGCAGCGCGTCGCGGTAGCCGAGCTGCGCCTCTAGAGCCGAGTGCGGTTCGAGCGGCGGCGCGGTCACGATCCGGTCCACCAGCGAAGAGCAGAATCGCACGCGCGCCTTGAGCCAGTCGCGGAACGCCTGCGGCCGATCCTGGCGCGATGCCAGTTCATCGACCATCGCCGCGAGCCGCGGTCCGTTGTCCGGGATGAGCTCCGTCGGGATGACGAACACGGACGGCGCGTCGGGTGCGCGCGTGAATCGAGCGTGGAGTGCGTCGGTCAGCCGACCCGGGAAAGGCGCGTCGATTCGGAACCCCGCCTCCGAGACATTGCTGACGATCACTTGGATCTCGGGCCGCGCCGCTACGTCGCGCACGACGTTCCACTGACTGTCCGCCGCCAGCGCGCGCGAGATCGCGCCAATGAGGCCAACCCGTTCGAGTGGCGCTCCGCCGGACAGGCCGCGCTCGACCAGCGTGAACAGCCCGTCCTGGGCGTTTAGAGCACTCGAGCGGGCCGCCCCTTCCGCGGTGCTCTGCACGACGGCGATGCGGCCGGCATGTGTGCCTGCCCGGTTTGCCGTGTCCACGGCCGCGTCGCACAGCGCGCGCAGCAGCATGCCACTGCCGAATTGGAGCACGCGCTCGGGCAGCTGGTCTCGGTCGTAGGCGGTCGCGGGCCATCGCGCAGCAGTTAGAAGGGGAAGCACACCGGATAAGCTATTCTATCCCATGCCGCGCCGTCGCCCCAGCCATCCCCGCTTCGACTCCTCCGACGACCTCCTCGGCGCGCCGCTCGCCGGCCGCATCGACCTCCACGGCATGTCTGCCGCCCAAGCCGAAGCTGCCGTCCGCAGCTTTATCGATACGTGGCGGCGCCGAGAACCGGGTGCAGTCGTGCTGATCATCACGGGAAAGGGAAAGGGGTCGGAGGGTGGCGCGGTCCTGCGGCCGGCAATTCGAACGCTCTTGAAAACCAAACTCAGCGGGTTCGTATCAGACTGGGCGCTGGATGATTCGGAAGGAGCCTACAGAGTCAGAGTGCGCTGAGCGCCTGGACGGCCTTCCTTACCTTCTCCGCATCTCTCACGCTGAAATGCACTTCGCGCACGCCGGTCCGCTCCACGAGCCGGGCGACGTTCTCGGGCGTGATGCCGCCCCCGGGCAGGATCACGATGCGTCCGTTCGCTTGCGCGACCAACGCCCGAATCTGATCCGCGCCCTCGGCCGCCGTCGCTGCGCCACCCGACGTCAGCAGGCGGTCGACGCCAAGGCTAATGAGCCGCTCCAGCGCTTCGGTGCGATCCGGGAGGACGTCGAATGCACGATGGAACGTCACGGGGAGGGGCTGAGCGGCGGCGATGAGATCGCGGGTGCGATCGAGGCTCAGGTCTCCGGTCACGATGCCGTGCGCGCCCGCACTCCTGGCTCGAGAGATTTGCTCCAGCATCGTGCGATGCTCGGCGTCTGTATAGACGAAATCGCCCGCGCGGGGACGCACGAGGATGAAAACCGGAATAGGAAGTTGAACTTGAAGGAGGTTCAGATCGGGAGTCGTGCCGCCATGCGCCAGATCGGTGCAAAGCTCAATGCGGTGCGCCCCACCCTCGGCCGCCGCGAGCGCGGCGTCCAGCGACTCGACGGCCGCCTCGATGAGAATGGTCACAGAGCGAATTTACCCCATGCGCGAGCGCTAAACCTGACTATTATCCATCATGCCTCAGACCTTCACCCGCCTCCGCACGCCGATCGGTGAGCTCGTTCTCACCGCTTCCGACACGGCGCTGACCGGTGTTTTCTTTCCGACCTCGCGGCGCGGGCCGGCGCCGACGCACCAGGCGCATTGGGTGGAAGCCAGGGAAGGGCCCGCCGCCGACGTGCTCGCACGTGCGCGCCAACAGCTCGAGGAATATTTCGCGCGTAGTCGCACGAATTTCGACCTGCCGCTCGAAGCCCTCGGCTCGGCGTTCGAGCACCGCGTCTGGAACGCCCTGCGGCAGATCCCCTATGGCACGACCACGAGCTACGGCGCACTCGCCAAACTCCTCGGGGACAAGCACGCGACACGCGCCGTCGGTCTCGCGAACGGCAAGAACCCGATTCCGATCATCGTCCCGTGTCATCGGGTGGTGGGATCAAAGGGCGAGCTGACGGGCTTCGGTGGGGGATTGGATACGAAGCGCTGGCTGTTGGAGCACGAGGGGGCGCTAATGGAGCTCGGGGTTTAGGGCCTGCAGCTGGTCCAGGAATCCCACCTGCCCGCGCAGGATTTTCTTCCGAGCCTCAGCCAACCCGAACCACGCGGCGCGATCGACCTCCGGATACTCGCGCCCTTTTAGTACGAAGCTGTTGCTGCGCACGCGCGCCGGATCGGCGTCGCCCTTCACGGCCCACGCGTGCACGACTTTGCCGCCAGGTTGCTTGAGCGGCTTCAGGGGGACGAAATCTCCCGACGCTGTGAGGCTCGTTTCTTCTGTGAATTCGCGCTTGGCGGCGTCCAGCGGATTTTCGCCCTCTACGAACTCACCTTTCGGAATCGACCAGGCCCCATCGTCCTTCTTCGCCCAGAACGGCCCACCCGGATGCACCAAAAAAACCTCGAGGATTCCGAGGTTTTGGCGGTAGAATAGAAGTCCAGCGCTG
>Ga0209236_1001755_pt1 | contig 13142 bp, 13 predicted proteins | sample GraSoi013_1_40cm_FD_185819 | JGI IMG/M metagenome (GOLD analysis project Ga0209236, IMG submission 185819) | Grasslands soil microbial communities from the Angelo Coastal Reserve, California, USA - Sample 09_27_2013_1_40cm (SPAdes) (version 2) | ecosystem: Environmental > Terrestrial > Soil >... | reverse complement strand
TGGACTCGAACTCCCCTGGCCAATCTATGCCTCCGCGATGGAAATGTGTGGCAAAGCATGCGCTAGCACTGCATTGTCATTGGCCATCCATGGTACGTGTTGCGAAGGCTTGCGATTATTCGGTACTCCCGAACAGAAGAAAAAGTACCTTCCATCTCTTGTTAAGGGTGAGACGCTTGCTGCGTTCTCGCTCACAGAGCCCGGAGCTGGATCGGATGCCCGGAACATGCGCACACAGGCACGGATGAAGAATGGCGAGTGGCACATCACCGGGACAAAGATGTTCACAACCAACGGAGGCAAGTGCGACCAATACTTCCTCTTCGCACAGACTGAGAAAGGACCATCCGCCTTCCTCGTCGACGCCAAAGAGGCCAAGTCCAGCCGAGACATTGAGAAGCTCGGCTGCAGAGGATCGGTCACAGTCGAACTAGTTCTAGAGGACGCTCGAGTCCAGAAAGAGAATCTAGTGGGAGTAGAGGGAGAAGGGTTAGAGTATGCAAAGAAGATGCTCTTTGGTGGCCGCATAACCGTCGCTGCCATCTCGATCGGAATCGCCCAAGCTGCATTTGACAAGGCGGTCAAGTATAGCCGTGACCGCACCGCGTTCGGACACTCATTATCAGAGTTTCAGCTAACTCAGGCAAAGCTTGCCGACATGCTGAGCCAGATCAACGAATCAAGAATGCTCACAGCAATGGCGGCCTATCTCAAAGACCAAGGGCGCCCATTCGAATCAGAAGCGGCGCAGGCAAAGGTTGTAGCAACGGAGAACGCGTTAAACGTTTGCGACCAGTCGATCCAGATACATGGTGGATACGGTTATGCGGATGAGTTTGACGTGCATCGGCACTGGCGAGATGCTCGATTGATGACTATTGGCGAAGGAACATCGGAGATAATGAGGCTGATAATTTCGAAAAGTATCCTCGGCGAACCCGCAATGTAGGTTCCATCCCAAGAAAAGGACACCAGATTATTGCAAGCGATCTCTTCTGGGCCGAATAGCGCATTGGTCGAACGTTTCAGAGCCGCAAGAGACCAGTATAGACCTAGAAGAGTGAAGTTGCTGTGGATTGCGGAGTCTCCGCCAACCTCCGGAAGCTACTTCTATTTTCAGAAAACAACCGGCGGAGATCACCTGTTCAGGGAGACGATGAGAGCAGTTGGTCTGTGGCCGGCCGGGGAGATCATGAAAAAAGGCATTGACAAGCAACCATTGTTGGAGAGGTTCCAGTCGAAAGGTTTCTTTCTGATCGACACTTGCTCATATCCTGTTGACAAACTTCCGGACGGTCAAAGGAGGCGTGCGATTATCGATGGAACATCGAGCGTCCTGCAAATGGTCTCAGAATTGAATCCTAATGGGATCATTATCGTGAAATCCAATATCTATGATCCTGTCAAGGACGCGTTGGAATCTAGTGGCTTTGCTGGAAAGATTCTGAATCAGAGACCTTTACCTTTCCCATCTCATGGAAGACAACAATCATATCGAAAAAGGATCGGCGATATCCTGAGAAAGTTCAGAGCGTAATGTTTAACGATCAAGGCCGGTAAGTGGCCACAGATGCGAACGCGTACGCTTGGAATAATCGGGCTCCTCTTCCTTCTTGTACTCATTGGAAAGTCGCCTCAAATGGGCGCAGTTACCGATGTGAAAAGACCGTTGCTGATACATGAGGGTCCCATCCAAGGTGTGGAACAGCAGACGCCAACCGGAGCGTACTGGTTCCAAGTCGGAACGGAGGGAGATGCGTCGAGCGCCGGACATTACGGTGCTAGCGTGATGATTCGGACAGTGTATGATCAGGCGAACAATGACGCGCATTCGTACTGGGTCGGCGGCTACCTCGCTAATGGCGCCTTCATCCAGGTCGGATATCTGACGACTGTTAGCACGGACGGAAGCCCATACTGTTGCGCCTGGTTTTACGAGTATTTCGAGTCCCAGAACAGTTCATGCTGTCCCCCGATCATAGGTCCTGAGTTTTCGGCTGGGCCGATGGGATCATGGCACTCATACAAGATGGATTCAAACCTCAATGGCACCTGGTCCTTCTACATGGACGGCAAGCTGCTCACTCTTCCCGGAAGTGGAACTGGTACAACGCCAAACCTAGGAACGGATAATTCTGGAACTCACCCGCCTGCAGCCCTAGCTGAGGTTGCAGATACATCCAGTGATAGGGACACTCTTGGACCCGCAGAATTCGGCAGCTTAAGCTATCGAGCGACCCAACCCACGGACTGGCACTTAGTTCAACCGGGATTTGGACTTGTGACATACGGAGCTCCGTCCAAGAAGGATCTTCCCAATCCCTACGGAAGCGTGGAGATCACCGGTGTCGACAATGATTTCCTCGCAGGTAGTAAAGTACCACAACCTGCGTCCAACACCATGTTTTGGCCCCTAACAGGGTACCCGCTCAACAAACTCACGTTCGAGTTCCATGACAAAATAGGAAACATCTTCTTTCCAGACTGGATCACATTATACCAGTCCAGCAACCCATCGAACAGAGTGTACTATACCGCCTATTCACAGCAACTCATCAACCCAGCAGAATGGACACTGGATGTTGCAATGTGGCACAACTCGAACGTCTCTCCCCAAAATCCGAGGCCCAGCGTCGACACTCAACTCTCGAACCGTTTACTTGTAAATGCAAGAGTCTTCCCTTTGATCGTGCATATTGTTGGATACCTGCTACCCTACCCTGTGGTCGGAGCCAAGGTGCTCACGAGTTATCCTGACTCTCTCGCAATCAATGCCACCTCGGACCAGAACGGCGATGCTGCATTCGGCCAAGTCCCCCCTGGAAATTATACTATTCGAGCAGTCACCCCAAGAGGTCTCCAATCCACTACCCACTCGCAGATAACTGACTCTACTAACTTGACCGTTCGAGTATTCGGCCTACCGGAGCTCTTGTTCATTCTAATTGTCCCTGTTGCCGCTGCGATCATTGTCGTAGCGGTGGCTGTTCAAAGGGAGAGGGCAAGAAAGAAAATGTGGGAATCGACGACAATGCCTTCTCCGGTTCCTCCATCAAATCCTCCACCGCCTGGAACTGGAAACATGACAGGATCTGCAGGCTACTCCTAGTTTTCCCGACCCGTTTTCTGTGGGAAGTCTTATAGTGGGCTGAGAAAAACCGCCCTCTTAACGAGTACAGTTTTAGCAATGCCGCTCAAGATCGGGATAATCGGCGCAGGCTACGCGGGCTTCGACAGTATGACCCCTGGCCTCTCCACTCGGGAGTTGATGTTCGAAGCGGCAAGCCGGGCCTATGAAGACGCGGGCATTAATCCTCGTAAGGACGTCCAGAGTTTCATTTGCTGCACTGAAGACTTCTGGGAAGGCATCAGCATAACGGACGAGTACATGCCCGACCAGTTGGGTGCCGTACTTCGACCGTTGTGTACAGTAAGCTCCGACGGACTAGTAGGAGTAGCAACAGCATGCATGCACATCGCATCAGGATTAGCGGATGTAGCTGTTGTCGAGTCTCACAGCAAGATGTCGGACGTGGTCAATCCATCCGAGATTGTCAATCTAGGATTCGACCCGACTTATACGCGGCATTTGGACGTGGACCCCAACTTTGTTGCGGGACTTGAAATGTCCCGATTCCTCAAAGAGACCAAGACGAAGAGAGAGTCATGTGCCACGGTGGCGGTGAAGAATCGTAAGAATGCATTGTTGAATCCAAGAGGCGTCTACGGAGCGAACCTGACGAAGGAGGAAGTATTGAACAGCCATAATGGTATGGCTCCGTTGTCAGAGTTGGAGATTAGCACGCCATCCGATGCTAGCATCGTCCTCGTCCTAGCGTCTGCCGAGAGGGCTCGTAAGCTTGCAAAGAGTAGGACTGTTTGGATTAATGGGATCGGATGGAGCTCCGATACTCCATGGATTGAGGACCGCGATCTTTCAAGGGCTGCGTATGCGGAGCAGTCGGCGTCGAGAGCCTATAAGATGGCAGGGGTCCGGAGCCCGGCGAACTACTTTGATCTTGTCGAGGTTGACGATACCTATGCGTTCAAAGAGTTGCAGCATCTTGAAGCCTTGAAACTAGCCCCGAAGGGGAAGGCGGGACGAATGGTAGACGCGGGAAATTTCGATCGGGACGGACGATTGCCAGTCAACACTTCCGGTGGCTCATTGGGAGTTGGACACTTGATCGAGGCGACGGGTTTGCACAAGATGCTTGAGGCGGTGCTACAACTGCGCGGCGAGGCCGGACGATTACAGATTCCGAAGGCAAGGAAAGCTCTAGTACAGAGCTGGCGCGGAATACCCACAGGATCTGGCGCAGTCGCCGTTCTAGGAGTGAACTGAGAGTGGTTGGAACCAGGATGAAGCGTCGTGTTGCAATAGTCGGCGCTGGTATGACCCTTTTCCGTAGACGAATGCTGGAGACGGGAAAGGAACTGAGCTTCGAAGCGACCAAGATGGCATTGGACAGTGCCGGCTTGACATTGAATGATGTTGACTCGGTAGTCTCTGGATCCGCACCTGATGCGTTCGATGGAGTGCACATGAAAGGAGAGTACTTGCTGGACGGCATGGGCGCGATCGGGAAGCCGTATCAACGGGTCTATGTTGGTGGCGGGACGGGAGTGTTCACACCAGCCGCCGGCTGGTGGAATGTAGCATCTGGATTCTCGGACGTCTGCCTGTGCGTGGCCGAGGAGAAGATGAGCCCATTACATCCACATCCACAATATGCCTTCTGGAGTATTTTCGACCAGATACTCGAACGTCCCCTAGGCGTAACGCTTCTCTGGATATTCTCCTTGGAGATGAGGCGTTACATGCACAAGTACGGCATCAAAGAGGAAGAAATTGCGACCGTGGCGGTGAAGAACAAGGGGAACGCGATAGACCATCCCTGCTCGCAACTAGCGTCCAAGATTACAGTTGATGATGTCATGAACTCCGAGCCTATCTGTTGGCCCGTGAAACGATTGGACGTGAGTCCACCGAGCGATGGGGCAGCAACGGTGATATTGGCCTCGGAGAAAGTTGCGAAGAAACTAACTGATCAACCGGTCTGGCTGGACGGAATCGGCTGGACCTTGGACAGCACGCACTGGACGAACAGAGACCTGGCCTACCCAGAATATGTCGAAAAAGCCGCTAGGATGGCGTACAAGATGGCAGGCATAAAAAATCCACGAAAGGAGATCGATATCGCAGAGGTCTACGATCCCTTCGACTACAAAGAACTACATCACATGGAAGGATTACAATTGGCGGGCAAGGGCGAGGCGGCAAAGATGGCAGTGGAAGGCATAACACAGAGAGATGGTGAATTACCTGTATGTCCGTCTGGAGGATTGCTTGGAGTCGGGAATCCAATAGCAGCAGCAGGAATGATGAAGATATGCGAAATATTCTGGCAGTTGAGAGGCGAAGCAGGGAAGCGACAGGTCAAGAAGGATGCGCGGACAGGATTGGCCCAGGCATGGGGCGACCTAATGCAAGTCGGGACTGTCTGTGTAATGAGATCATAGGAGACGGGAAAAAAATGTCGAACAAGATAGTATCCTATCCTGGCCGGGAAATAACGACTGAGGAAATCCGGAAGGGCAAAGTGCTAGAATCAATCCAGAAGGTCGAACCCCGCTACAATTGGGCAGCAGGAGTCGCTATCAGCAGATTCCTTACCGAATTGAAGAATGGAAAGATCATTGGAAGAAAATGCATGCAATGCAAGAGAATACTGGTCCCCCCGAGAATGTACTGTGAACAATGTTATCGCCCAACAGACAAGTGGGTTGAGGTGAAAGATACGGGCACGATCAACACCTATTCAGTCTCACATGTAGCTGCGGACGCGAGCCGGTTAAAAGAGTTACTAGTCGTCGCAGTGGTCGATATTGACGGAGCCAGCCCGGGAATGGGAATACTTCACCATCTCGGTGAAGTCGAGCCCGACCCTGTCAAGATCCATATTGGAATGAAGGTCAAAGCCGTCTGGAAGCCCAAAGAAGAAAGACAGGGCGCCATCACAGACATCAAATATTTCAGACCATTAAGAGGGGAGAACTGAGGGACTATGCCGATACTAGAGAAGATAGTCAAGTCGGAAGATGCGAAGCACTGGGCAGACAGCATTCCACTAGAATTTCACTATACTGCCGGCGTGGCTGGTGAAGAATTCCTTCGAGAACTGAAGGACAACGGACGTCTGATCGCGTCCAAGTGTCCGAAATGCAAGAATAGCTACGTCCCAGCCCGGATGTACTGTGCAACCTGTTTCGTAGAGACGAAGGACCGACACAACATCACATCACAAGGCGAAGTCTACAGTTTCGCAGTCGTAGACCGGGATCGATCCGGGAAAAAACTACCAAAGCCTGCAGTAATCGCCTTAGTCAAGTTTGAGGGGATAAAGGGAGGCATTGTCCACTTGCTGGACGTAGAGGGCCCCAAGGGAGCTTCTATAGGAATGAAGGTCGCTCCCGTCTTGAGGGAACGGAGCGAGAGGACCGGGTCTCTATCAGATATCCTTGGTTTCAGGCCTACTTAGACCGCTGAAAAAATAAGTCTAACTGGCCACTCGGGTATCCGACCTATTCTCCGCTTCCAGTTGGACAGTCAATTGTCTCATCATTCTCGCACCGACGCTGGCCCCTGCTGCTCTGGTTCGAGTATTGAAAGGTGACCGGGGCACTTTTGCGTACATCATCATGTATGGCGCTATGGCGAACATGATTTTACTCTCGGCTTTCCTGATGTGCTCTTCGAAGGTGCTTCGTGGTTGGCCGTTCCTCTTGGCAATATCCTCGGCAGTAGTTCTCTTGGGTATCTCGAAGTAGCCGTCCTCAACAGCCGTCAACAAGGCCTTGGTCTGTTTGCTAGTTAATTGGCCGAAGAGACTGCTCAACGACATGAGGAAGGCGTCGTCAGTCACTCCCTCGGCGATCTCCTTCTTGTGAAGAACCTCAATCTTCCCAATCTTGTCCAAGTCTCTAAGGAGACCTTTGACATCGCTATCGTCGAATCCAACCAGTCGGTAATGTTCCCAGCCGCCCATCAAGACAGTCGGCGGGACCTCCATGAAATTGTGCCTTGCAATTATTGGGTCGGTCCCTTTTCCATTTCCTGCGCACATGCAGGTCTTGGCGATCAATTGGAACTTGCCTTGATGGAAGGATTTCGAGATGATCTTGCCGCGCCCGGACTTTGCGATAGTGGTCATCTCTTTCTGGAGTCCTTCAAATGTAGCGAAGCCGTCGGCTTCGATCTCTAGGATATCTGCAGCGTGGTTGCACCACATTGAGATCCGAGCGTTGGGGAACTTTCTGGTTAGATCGTTATGAGGGCAGTCGTGTTGTACTCGTAGAAAGAGCTCGAACAAGTCGATCCTGTCGAATCATGGTTATTCTTGACCTATAAGTGATGTGCCGGCGGTCGCTGGTAGTCTATTGCCGACTCTCGACTGTGTAACTATAGCCGGCGAGTGCCGGGATAAGAATAATCCGTCAAGGCGGCTCCGTGATTGTTTCGGAGGCGAATGATGAAATGGAAACTTGCAATGAGGGGATGAAAAGCGTCGACAGGAGCCGTGGGATACTCTCCATTACTCGGGATTTCATCGGATTCGTATTGAACGGAGTACATGAGACAAAGTTACATCGAACAAAAGCGACGGCCGTTACACCCAACAATTGGATCACGACGGATAGCTCACCTATGACAACGGAGATAGAGCGCTGGAGAAGTCAAGCATACGCAAACAATTCCCGATACCAGATAAGGTAGAACAAAATGGAACACCAAACAAGACCAGAGAGCGCATTCGAACAACGCAAGGTACTGATGGAGGACTATTCCGCAGCTAGGGCGACTGGCCAGGGTACGGTTCTCCACCACTGCCCCGTTTGCGGCGAATCGTCAGAGTGTCACAACATCGGGGACAGCTTCCATGGCTGTCGGCTATGTGGATCAATCTGGCAGGACCATTAGGCAAAATCCGTCTGATCCTGCTCCCTCTTTTTTAGAAGATCCTTCGACCAGCCTAGAAAACCAAGCTCAACTCTCAGATCTTCCCTAGAAAAACGCGTGAGTTGTAAAGCATTCTCACCTTGCCCTTTTCAGCATGTAAACGAAAGAGATGGGAGATGTCGTTCTTCATTGCGGTGAACTTTTCATTCTCAGATGAGCTGGGCATGTAAGACGCCGACATAATCCGGCCGGCAAGACCCTCGAGATCGAGGAATTGTTCGTTCGAGAGGTTGAACTCTTTGAACATTCCATTTCTGAACCAGCTTGACAGGAAGGCCTTGTTTATCTCGGGAACTTTTGCCCTATTTCTTGCATGTCTCCGAACAAGGGAATCGTATTCTTTCATGAATGGATCTTTCTCGCTTCTGTCATTGTATACAATGCAGATGTCTCCGTTGTTCCTGAGAATCCTCTGAAACTCTTCCTTTGCAGGTTGATGATCGAACCAGTGAAGCGCCTGTCCCACGGTAACTAGGTCAACGCTGGAATCTTTGAGTGTCGTGTCCTCAGCTCTTCCTTTTATGCTGACAAAGTTTGGAAAGCTGGAAAGGTCCTGCTCAGCAAAGGACCTCATTTCATCATTGGGTTCGACACAGAACACCTTGTTCCCGTTTTGCAGGAATAGTCTTGAGAGCAACCCGGTTCCGGATCCAATATCGGCAACCGTTTTGTTCTGGTCAAAACCACCCTCTGTTTTCAGGATATCAAGAATCTGCCTAGGGTACTCCGGCCTGTGCATCGAGTAGTCAGATGCTCGTCCGGTGAAGCGATGAGTGAAGTCCTCCGACATGATGATTCCTGAGATTCTTGGTTGGTGATTAGTCTGGGAGATGAACTAATTTTTCTTCTGAAGCTGGAGATATTCGGCCTCGATCCTACCCTGTGACTTGAGATAGAGGATCGCGCCTGGCGCCAGATGGTCCAGATATGCGAGAGTGTAGATTTTCATCCTCTTCTGCTTCAGTCGGGTGGCTTCCTGAATAGTGGCCCTCATTAAGGCTGAACCGACGCCTCGCCCTCGGAAGCCTGGAAGCGCATATGCGCCGTTGAACCTGGCCTCTCCTGGTCCATACGAATCCGGTCGCAGAATGGAGAGTCCAACAAGCTTTCCACTAAGAAAGGCGCCTATCCAGCCTTGATCCTTCGTGACGGATTTCTTGACCCAGTCTGCAATCTCTTTCGACCCGCCCTCTTCCTCGATCCACCAATCCCAGTAAGGACGTAGCCCTTCCACCCACACATCGGCCGCCTCGTCGGCGAAATCTTTTGTCAATCCCCGAGTCTCGATCATGTTCTGTTCCACGGGATATGTTATTGGAAAGTCCCAGCCGATCCGAACTATTCGCCTAAGAGGTTCGAATCCTGCGTGCTTGTACAGGTCGACGTAGGGTTGGACGGCATGAGTATAGCCTTTCACGTATTGGGGATTTTGCATGTCAACGTATTCGAGGACCTTGGCGAGAAGTTCTCTCGCCAGTCCGCCTAGATCGGGGTCGGGGTCTCTTACTGCGAGATTTCGAATCTCAAACCAGCCTTCATGTCCAAGCTTGATGACACCGATGCATCCAACCATAGTTCCATTCTTTTCGGCGATGAATGAGCCCTCAGGAATGAGACCAGGTAAACCGATTCTTACTCTTGGTAGATACTCTAATCCTCTGAAAGTTTCTGACTGAACTTCGAGAAACTTGGCCTCGTCACCTGGCCTGAGATTTCTTATGTGTGTATCAGACAATTTCGACGGCGCCACCAGTTCGAGCGAACAGCTCGAAGACAATAAAAGGACTCAACTGAGAAACTCAAGAGTGGCACAAAGACTTGCATTTTCCACGGTACGCTCGTCTCATCATCCAACTCGCCGCGGGGGTCACCGCCTTCGCCCTTTTCTGGTTGGTTATCAGAGCGAACATAAACAAAGTAGGGAACCTTGTAGGCTCTGTTAACCCACTCATACTAGTTCTCGTGTTGTTGTTCGATGTTTTGAATATCATATTCTACGGCACAGCCTGGTATTTTCTCGTGCATACCCTCCACAAGGTCCGACTTGCAAAATGTGTACAGGGCGTGATGATCAGCATCTTTGGAGACATACTTGTACCGACTGCATCAGTAACTGGGGAGGCGCTTCGAGTGACCTTCGCAAACCGGGAGTTTGGCTTGCCTTATCCTGAAGGCATAGCTACGATCCTCGTTCATCGAGTACTCAACGGTCTTGCATCCGGAACGATACTAGCCATAGGCGCGGCGGTTTTGGTGTTGGGCGGTGACCTGAGTCCGAGACTTCGATTGTACATACTGGTTCTATTGATTCTTGTCATGATTCCATCTCTGCTTGGAATCACTATGCTGTTTCGTCCGGGCATCGGGTCGAGGATTGTATTACGCCTCATAGGTGGATTCGCTAATCGTCCGTTGACGGCCGGGTTTGTTCATCGCGTCACAGGAGGAGTCTTGGGCTTTGAAACTTCTATGAAACTGATAAGGGCTCGAGGTCGAAACATACTCTTCTCGTTTCTCTTTTTGGGTTTTCAATGGTTCTTCCAAGTCCTTATCCCCTACTCCTTCCTTATCGCAATAAGTTCAACGTTACAACAACCAACAAATTATTGGACCTTCTTCTGGCTCATTTCCGTCGCCTTCCCAATCTTCGGCTTGGTCAACCTCATTCCGATAGGTATACCTGGGATGGTCGGCATACTGGACAGCGCAATGGCTGGCACCTTTATCCTGCTCGGAATTACCCCTGAGGTCGCTATCGCTACAACGCTACTAACCAGAATAGTGCTAGTTGTCTTCGAGTTGTCGGTGTGTGGTGCAGTAGTCGCTCTATCGGGCTATCAGAGTCTCATAAAGACCCGGAAAACCGTTTCTCATGTTTGAATCACGATATTGCGAATGGATGATTGTCTGACTCAATCGGTAAAAGAATACGCGGGGTCTCGTCTCGCATTCAACCCCACTCGATTTCTCAGCCAAGAGGCTAATAACTGGTGTTCGGCCAACCGGTTTGACATGGGCCCGTAGTCGAGCCAGGACTAAGACGTGGGCCTTCGGAGCCGTCTAGGTCAGGGTGAAGAGAGCCCAAAATCGTGGGTTCGAATCCCACCGGGCCCGCTCCTATTTTCCTGTTCAAATGACACTGAAACTAGAAAACACGTCTTTACGATTCCAAGACAATAGACGGGACTCGCAAACGATGCAACGATGGTTTGGTTAAATACGAGAAAATCGGTTTCCCAGATCGGCCAGCCTTGAGCGAGTCGTTGCAGAAGACAGTCAGGAAGTATGTCTATGATTACTTTCTAGAGAAGGAGCGTGCTCCTGTCATGGAGGAAATCATGGAGAAGTTCCACCTGGATAGGATGACGGCGCATCAAGTCTTTTTGGGGATCGAACAAGCCCATAACCTGTCCCTGGTTCCTGGAACGCAACGAATCTTGATGGCCCATCCCTTCTCGGCCATCGCCACCCCGTTCAAGGTCACAATCGGATCCAAAACATACTATGCGAATTGCGCCTGGGACTCCGTGGCGTTCCATGTAATGCTCTCTCAAGACATTCGTGTAGACTCGTTCTGCCACCACTGTGCGAAACCGATCAAAATTAACCTGGATCATGGAAAGGCCATCTCAAACCCTCCAGAGCCCCTCGTCTTCCTTAGCATGCCCGCGTCCAAATGGTGGGACAACATCGTCAACACCTGCTCAAACAACATGGTCTTCTTCAGCTCCAAGCAACACCTTGCAGAATGGCAGGCAAGGAATCCAGCTACCACGGGAGAGGCCCTATCGATTGAGAAGACTGTTGAGCTGAGCAGACCAACCTATGCAACGAGGATGGAACTCGATTTTTCGAGACCACCCAAGGAAGAGTTGATGCGGCGTTGGGCGGCTATCGGAATGAAAGGCGAGTTCTGGAAACTCTGACAAGCCTAGATTTGGCCACTGACTAATCCTTCCTTTCGGCTCAGCTTGTTAGGTAGGTCCAGTGTTTGCATTGTCAGGAATCTCTCAAAGTCTTCGACAGCCTTCAAGAATCCTAGCCACTCGGCAGAACCACCGAATCATATTTCAACAAGCAAACGAACTCTCGCTAGTACTGTTGGAAAAATGGCGTCACCCATCCAGAGAAAGGCGGCGATTCGAAAGGCTCGTCAGAGGGCCGCGAGGCGACGAATGTATATGCTAGCCGGAATCGCTATTCTAATCATAGCTATGGGAGTAGGAGCCTACGTGTACATTTCAGGACAACCACTATCGAATACGCCGAGCCAAGACATCGTACATGCTCAGATCAATACGACTAAGGGAATCATTCAGGTCGAACTATATCGGAGTAAGACCCCCAAGACTGTTGCTAACTTCGTGGGTCTAGCGAATTCTCACTTCTATGATAATCTGGTCTGGCATAGGATCGTAAAGGATTTCGTGATTCAAACGGGTGATTCCAACACACGAGGCGCGATAAATTCGACTAGAAACACGTGGGGCAAAGGTGGTGCTTCTCAAACAGTTCAACACGAGCAGGACCCTTCACTTCACAATTACGCCGGCTATCTCGGCATGGCCAGAGCCGGCGACGTTAGGGTCGACCCAAATGCCATTAACAGTGCGACCTCTCAATTTTACATTAACCTAAAGGACAACCTAGATCTCGACACCACAAACGGCGGCTACACGGTGTTCGGAAAAGTAACCAGCGGGATGGATGTAGTAAGCGCCATTGGAAGTGTCCAAACCTACTCTGCTTCGGCTGGACCCGATTACCAAGATCAACCTAAGGATGCGATGGCTGTCATGGTAACTACCGTCACGATAAGTTGAGATTGAATCATGTTACTTTAGTCGCTCAACTAAGAAGGATGGCGTGACCTTATTCACACCTTCAAAGGAAGAAATGTGATCGACGACCTTGGCCAAACCCTCTCTATCTTTCGTCCAGATTACGACGATGAAGTCGTTGCCGCCCGAAGTATTGTAGACCATCCTCGTCTCTGGAATAGCGGTTAACTTCTTTCCGATCTCCATCATCTTCGAAGGATCCACATCCAGTCCGAGCATTACGTTGGTCTTGTAGCCTAGCTTGTCCGTGTCGACCTCTACCAGATACTTCTTGATTATGC
>Ga0209236_1001754_pt1 | contig 13143 bp, 15 predicted proteins | sample GraSoi013_1_40cm_FD_185819 | JGI IMG/M metagenome (GOLD analysis project Ga0209236, IMG submission 185819) | Grasslands soil microbial communities from the Angelo Coastal Reserve, California, USA - Sample 09_27_2013_1_40cm (SPAdes) (version 2) | ecosystem: Environmental > Terrestrial > Soil >... | reverse complement strand
ACGAACGGCTTCAATTTCGGCAGGCTGCCTCGTTCCGATCTTCTCAAGGTCTTGCTCTCCCTGAGAACCTCCCGCAGAGCATCTGAGTAGCTCTTTAGAGCCTTCTCGCGCTTCAGCTGTTCAAGCAGTTTCATGATGTCCTCGTCTACCTGGATCGTGGTCTTAGCCGTCAAATCAGGATCAAACTATGGGCTTCTAACCTATAAGGTTATAGAACTATAGGAATTGAGGTTTTCGGTCTCGCGGGAAGTGTTAAGGTTTCTGCAAGGACAACTACCCGCGAAAAGCTACCGAAACTCAAACAGTGCCACTCAAAAATACCATCATAGGCGCGCGCCCACGACTGTTTTCTCATCGGTCTTCGCCCCTATCATCCTCATCGAACGATCGGACCCGTCCTTTGTCCGCCCCGAAGGCTCCCTCCAAGGTTCCCTTACGGTAGTTCTTGATGAGTTCGCTTATGGTCTCCTCTAGACTTCCGAGTTTCATCTGATCCCGAAGACGCTCTAGACGGGACACAGTTTCACGCGAGACCTTCACCTTCTGCCCAGGAGACGACAAGGTATGCCGCATACGCCTGCACAATCTACACCCATTAAGCTATTCTGGAGACATGAGAACTCGCTTCGCTGCTCTGATTAGGGGTTTGCTTCTCTCTGGATAAAAGGAAAGTTTCGCGAAAAATATTATCAGGACTCGAAAATATTCTATCTCGATAATATCGAAACCTGACAATATCGGGGTTCGATAATACTGGAGGCTGTCTGAGACTCAAGCTAGCACTGATGAAAGCTTACAACATCTGCAGAAGACTAGGGGCAAGGACCAGGCTTGGCCTCAGACACTGTTCAAAATCCAGACGATGAGAGGATTCTGAAGTATGCTGGCGAGCTGTTCCATCCGTTTGGAATAACCAAGCCAGATCCGGACACTGTTGTCTGGGACGATAATATGGACCCTGACCGTGTAATTGTCCAGCTTGGAGAAGCCAAACTTCCTCGTAGCATGATGGGTCGTCTGACGGCTGAAGAATGGAAACCGCTGCTCGCGCCCGCGATAATCCTAGGCTACTTCCTCTTACCCCGCCAGCCTCGGGATACAATCCTGCGCCTGGTCTTACCCCTAGGTATCGGGGAAGTACCTCTGACCGTCGCTTTACTCAAGACTCTCCCGCTCGGGAGACAAGACCCAGCGCTCTCAATATCCTTACTTTTCGCAACAATCATCATCTGGGCATCATATGCGCTTTTGATGGTCGCGTTGTGGAGCAGACGAGCCTGGAGGGGCCTCTTCTACACCGCTGACGGGCAAGCGGCAGACAAACTCGGAAGAGAAGTGCTTCTGGCAACTCTCACCAAATATGGCGAGACAATCTCTGTCACGGGATATCCACGGAAACGTCTGCACCTATGGCCCACCGTCAGCCAGAGAATCGAGCGCCTTCAGAGAAGCCGATAAGATCTCAGATCAGCGTGACTCTTTCCAGTGCCTGAAAATGGTGGTCGCCTGTGATGAGTTCCGCTTTGTAGTATCTTGCGACGGCGTAGATCATGCTGTCGACCATTCCTAGTCCGGTTTTGAGTCCTATGTCAGCAGCCGCGACCGCAGTGCGCACGTCCAGGGGGACCACGCTGGTCCCGTCCAGGTGGGCGTACGCTTCCAATGCCTTCTCTTCACCCTTGTCCTTCTTGATCTTTCGGTAAACCTCCAAGACCACGATTGTCGGTGTGAGAATTTGTTCTGGAGCGTTCTCGACAATATACTTCTCGTAGAGTTCCGCTTTCGGCCCCTTGCCTAGGTATTCTATCCAACCGGTTGAGTCGATGAGAATCAGCGTCTGTCGCCTTCGTCCCGGAGCCCCTTCAGAGTGGCCCCGGAAGCCATCCCCTTCAGCTCCTTCAGTGGACGAATCGGGACCAGGTGGACAACCCCATCTTTCTCGATGACGGCAACTTTCTGTCCAGGTTTGAGCTTCAGCCTCTCCCTAACGTCGCTAGGGATGACCACTTGATACTTCGGAGATACTGTTACAGTTGCCATCGGTCCCCACGTACAACGATCCGCCTATCGAAATAAGGATTGTTGTACGCCACACTCAGCATGTCCGATAGTTCTAACTATCCCCGTCCTGTCCCTACGTAACCTCATGATTCCCACGCCTGCCGCGAAACTGGCCAGTGACTCTATCCTCAGCCCGTCCAGCCCGGCTTATCGTCCCTTGGACATTGACACTCTCTACTACACGCGTTCCATCTACACTCTCCGCTGGTCAGTTGACAATGAGCATCTCTATTTCGAGACGAACATAACCGGCCGATACAATATTTGGCGAGTCCCTAGCGCCGGTGGCTGGCCAGTCCAGCTAACAGTCAGCGACGAGAAAACAGATCTCGCCGATGCCTCGCCTGACGGCCGCCACCTCCTCTATGCTCAAGACTATGAGGGTGACGAGAAACCGAACCTCTACCTACTCGATCTGACGGAATACACCACACGGAACATCACCAACACAGAGAAGAGGGGTCACAGAGACATGAAATGGAGCCCCGACAGCCGCTCGCTTGTCTACGCAGCAGAGCGCGACATACCCGGAACCTACCCGATCTTCCACCACGACCTAGCAACAGGGACCGTCAAGAAGATTATCGGAAGCGATACTGGGGACTGCGAAGCTCTCGAGCTCAGCCCTGACGGTAGGAAGCTCGCTTTCTGCCGTACAAGTAATTACCAGTACACCGGTGTAAGCGTCCACGATATGGAGGCGGGACGTGAGACAGTCCTCGCTCCGATAGACGATCGTTCTACCAGCTTCGTCGGCGGCTGGACACGGGACAACAAACGAGTCTACGTCACCAGCAACGCCAACGAGAAAGGAATGGACGCTGTCGCCCTCCTCGATCTCAGAGAGAACAGCGAATTCCAGTGGCTCACCCTCCAAGACTGGGACAGCTCTCTCGTCGACGTCAGCCCGACAGAGGACAAGTACGCCTACATCGTCAACCATGCAGGCAATCTCCATCTATACATCCGAGATCTGAAAGGGGAGCAGGAAGAGATACCGCCTGGCCACGGAGTCATACGCGCCGCCAAATTCAGTCCAGACGGCAAACAGCTGGCGATATTACACGCATTAGGTGATAGCCCCCATGATATCTGGGTCTATGATCTCAAAGCCCGGTCCCTCAGACAGATCACCTACTCGCTTGTTGGCGGATTGAACCAGGACAACTTCGTCCAACCACACCTGATCGTTTATCCCGCTCAGGACCAGACCCCTATCTCCAGCTTCCTCTACATTCCCGCCAACATCAAACCCGACCGATCACACCCAGCCATCGTCTATCCCCACGGCGGACCCCAATGGCAACACGTCAACAGCTGGTACCCCAACATCCAATACCTCACAAGCCACGGATACATCGTCATCGCGCCAAACTATCGCGGATCAACAGGCTACGGACGCGAATACATGGAATCCCTCCGCAAAGACGCTGGCAGAGGAGATCTCAACGACCTCGTCTCCGCAGTCGACTATCTCAAGACAACAGGCTACGTAGATCCAAAGAGAATCGCGATAATGGGCGGTTCATGGGGAGGCTACCTCGCTCTGATGGCGTTGACCAAGACCCCTGAGATATGGGCAGCTGGAGTCAGCATCGTCCCGCTCGCCAACTGGTTCACAGCTCACGAGAACGAGGATCCTGTTCTGCAGAAGAACGACGAATGGTTGATGGGTAATCCAATCACCGATCGCGAGCTCTGGCGTGACCGCTCGCCAATATTCTTTGCAGATCAAATTCGCGCACCCCTGCTCCTGCTCGCCGGCCAACACGACATCCGATGCCCCGTGGAAGAAACACAGCAGATGGCCGAGGCAGCACGGAAGAACGGGGTAACAGTTGAGGTCAAGATCTACGAAAACGAAGGCCACGGATTCGTGCGTCGAGAGAATGAGATAGATTCGATCAGGAGAGCCGCAAGATTCCTGGACACGCACGTCGGACAACAGAGACCGGACTGAGAAACCGTCCCTGGAGTGTAGAGATCTCTAACCAGTCCGATAGGACCAGTTCGAATCCCGGTTACCCGAATGCTATAGATAGCCATAGTTCAAGTGTCACAATGATGGCCCCGAAGCCGATGAGGGCGTAATTCATCTGATCTTTTCTTATGACTCGTGATCCGAGGGTTCCTACTACTGCGAGCATTAGGCCGAACCAAGCGACGAGATGGATCAGGAATCCAATAATCGCTGTTGCAGCGCCGAGCCAGCGAGGAACAAATCTAACAGTCGCGTTGAAGATTTCCAGAATTATCGCCCCAATTATTACCCCGATCAGGAACCAGCCAAAGCGTCCAGTAGCAGCCAAGACCTTTCGCTCTTTGGCAGCGTTGTCTCGCTGGGTCTTTAATCAGATGTGACCTTAGTTGCCGTTTCGCTTTACCAGCCCCGTGTACAGCAATTTCCGAGAGGAGGGAGGGCGACTTCTACGCTTGGGACGCCGGGGTTGACCCTTCACCATGGGCGACGATAGCCTCGCTTGGTTTTCGGCTGAAGAGCAGAAAGCCCACTAGCGCTGCAACGACCGCGGCAACCCCTATTCCTCCATAGACCACAGGCATCGGTAGACTCGTGGCAGGCTGACTTGGAATTGGAGAAGTGCCTACAGTCATTATTGTCTGTGTGGAGTGCGTTGTGCCGCCGCCCGTCGCCTTGACCATCACGGTATAGCTTCCCGGCTGGCCAGAACAAGTTAAGGTCACAGATCCATATCCGGAGACACTATTGGTGTTTAGATTGCAAGTGAGCCCTGACGGTGTGCTTGTAACTTCGAGGGTTGTCGTAGCGCTGTAACCGTTCTGGGCGGTGATCGTGATTGTCACCGCTCCTGAAGTTCCGGTCTTAAAGCCGACCGGTCCAGTGTTCGTGATAGTGAAGTCCGGACCGGTAGCTATGCTAACGGGGATTGATAAGCTGTGGACGGAGAATCCCGCGTTCCCATTGACGGTGACCGTGTATGTTCCAGGCGAGCCTGTGCAGGATAGGGTCGATGTGTCTGGGCCGCCCATTGCTAGACTACTCGAAGAGAGCAAGCAACTGACGTGTGAAGACGACGGATTAGCCGTGAGGCTTGTAGTCGCTGAGAAACCGTGCGAACGTGTGAGAGTTATCGTGGTAGTTCCCGTTGCGCTTCCAATAATGTTTACAGTAGCGGGATTGGCACTTAAGCCGAAATCGGGGAGATGGTCCGTCCCCCAAATATTGTTGTCAACCATACCCAAGGCAAAATCCAACTCGGTCGCCGCAAGATCGATCTTAATCGAGAAGTCTATCTCGATGAGAAAACCTGAAGATTGGTCATAGGTAAAACCCGCGGATTCCGTGTAGGCCGTTCCCATGGAAACGCCGGAACTTGTGATATTCAGGAAGTTGACAGACCTAGTCATTCCAACGATCATCCTGCTGCTGGTGGTGTTGAAAGTCGGAGCTGAGGCGGTGTTCCAGAGTGTGTCCCCGGCTGCGAGGTTACCAGCGAGCACGAAATAATCGCCCGAGAGAGAAGAGAAAGCCGTGATGTTAGATGATCCCGTCGCGACATCTACGAGTGCTCCCTCTTGGGCACCTGTTCCGTTCTTGTATGTCGAGATGAGACCCAGGGTGATGGTTGATCCGGATACTCTGTCTACCTGGATCGCCGCGTAGTTCGTATCGTTCAGGCTGATCTTCAACGCTTGGCAAACTTGTGGGATTGAGGATTGGCATGTGTTCTTGAGAACCTTGTACTGAGCAAACTCACCAGCCATGACATTAGGAGCGTAAAGCGGGACGGCATGGGCGGAAAGGGTCGAAGGAGAAACAACCAGCACGGCGAGTATGAAGCAGAAGACGACCTTGAGCCCATTGGAGCTGTGCATGCGAGTTCTGATACAGGTTATCGATTCGTATATTTAGACAATGCGGAAAGGGCTTCTCGGAAAGAAACCTTTCTGTGGAAACCCTTGGATTGAATTTTCTATCTCGTACGGATAAATGCTCGAGGCATACTTTCCTCTCGGGGGAGAGCGAGAAATTTTTGGCTGTGACCTAGTTGTCGGGCTCGTCTAGTTCTGCTTCTTCTCTTTCCTCTTCGATCATCGCAAAAACATCATCCACTATTTCGAAGAGCAATCGCGTCTCCTCGTAGTCCTCTGGAAGAGTCGAAGGGACGAGCGCAACTTTTCCCTCGCTGTTCAGAACGAATCGAGTCTTGAGTGTAGACTCGGCGAGCTTCTTGTTAGCTCTCTCCCACCAAGTGTCCGATTTCTCAGCTGCTTTCAGCGTGTAATCACTTCACTGAGGGCGGTGTTGAATTACGGTAAGAAAAAGGTTTGGCGATGCCTTCACAAATCAGTTCATTGACGTTATGCTCTAGTGAAGCTCTCTATTCTTGCTTCGAGTCCCTTCTTGACTGTTGGCCACTCGTTAGGTATTATCGAGTATAGCATTGAATCGCGGATAGAGCCATCTGGTCTTATGCCCTGATTCCTCAGCTTTCCCTCGAACTTTGCTCCAATCTTCAAGATTGCCCGTTGCGAATGAGCATTGTTAGCATCCGTCCTCAGCTGTACACGCACCGCATCCCAATCCTCGAACGCGTGTTTCAAGAGCAGGAATTTGCACTCGGGATTCACAGCCGTGCCCCAGACATCAGGCGAGTACCATGTGTAACCGATCTCCGCACTCTTGTGCCTAGGGACTATCCCGAAAAAGGAAGTACTTCCAACCACGATGCCATCGCGCTTGAGAATTACAGCGAACACGTACTCTTCATTCCTCGCTTCAGCCTTCAATCCATCGGCGATCCGCCGATCCACATCCTCCCTCGACCGTAGTGGTGCGAGCATCCACCCCCAATCCATCTTACGCGCAACCTCCGTCAAGGCCGAGGAATGATTCTCTCGAAGCGGCTCTAGCCTAACGAATCTCCCCTCTAGAGTGACGGGCCCTAGAGTGGTGCTGCCCAAACGAAACCCACTCTATCAGTCGTCAGGTAGAGTTGGCAGCAGGCGGGCTTTCAGCGATAATCTCGTGGACCTCGAGCTTGCTCGGACCCGTGAACGCCTCTTTGGGAGGCGTGTTCGCATGAGCATCCATGAACGCCTGACTCTCAGTCCACCGCTCAAAATCCTCCTTCGATTTCCAATAGGTCATCACAACGTAGTGGTCTCCCTTCATCGGTCGTAAGACCTCTGTTCTGATGAACCCCGGCGACTGTGCGATCGACCACTTCCTCTGCTTCCAACGGCGCTCAAAATCTTCCTCCCAACCCTTCGCAACCGGTATCCTGTTCGACACAACTAAGACCATGACGCACTCTCGCGCGAAGTTCCTATTTTAGCAATGCGGGGTTAGATCACGGACTGCAGAGAGGCTTAAGCGAAGGTGACCTGCTCAAAAATCAACATGGCAGCTGCTCCATCGGTCAAACTATACGAGAAGTATGGATGGATTACTCTTTTCATCTTGTGGGCACTACACCTAGTCCTGTCCGCGCGCGACTTTTTTCCCAGCCTGCAGGATCTATGCCTCGGATGTCTTCCTGGCGCACAAACTCCGCTGCAATCTGTCACGGGTCTGACTTGGAGTCAGCTAGTGTCCTCGAATCCTAAGTTCGCAAGCTTTCTCGCTTCCACTTTGATCGATGACGGTATTTCCGGCGTTGGTCTCGCAATATTCGGAATGGTCGTTTCCATGACGGGCTACAAGAAGGGCGAAAAGTGGGCGTGGTATGTCTCATGGTCCATGCCGATCGGTATACTTGCTGCACAGCTCAATGTCTACGCTCTCACAGGGTCCACGTTGGTGATCTATCTCGCTACGGCATTCACTCTCGCGTCGCTTCTCGCGCTTTTTCTTCCGTACAGACAGTTCTTTCATCGGAAGCCGAGTCGCTAGTGTCGCTGTTTTAGAGCCGCTCGGGAGTACAGGTTTCCGCCGCGTCGAACGAAGAACGATAGAAGCCACAGAACATACCTGAGATTTGTGCCGCCTATTGCATAGGTCCAAAACGGTGGGAGAATAGATACGAAAAAGAGTCCTCCGACGATTAACTCGAGGTTCCTAAACAGCCTGTATTTCCTCAACAGATCAGGCGCGACCAGATTTCTCTCCTCGCTGGACAGGATATGTGAGAAAGATGCGAGGATCGCCCAGATCGCCCCTATGTCGAGAGCGTAGACGGCGGATGCATCATTCTGGGAAAGAGTCGAAAAGGCAACTGTGTTCAAGCCGAACGAGAGCTGGTTGAACAGGTAAGGCTCGATAGCAACGAGGAAGAGCATTATCGTGTTGAGCGCGCGGGTTCTAGTTGTCTCAACGGGAAGGACTGACATTATTTCCGTGTAGCGGAACCAGACGAGGATCAGGACTAGAAAGCTGAAGCCGAAGCTCGCGATATTCCCGAGCAACGCGGCTGTATCAGGCGGCTTGCTCGCGATGAGGTTGAGCGCGCCGATCGATAAGGCGAGGCCGAATATCAGATCTGATAGCGACTGGATCCGCGGACGGGGCCGCTGAAACTGTTCGGCTCGTCCTCTCCCGTTCTCAGACATTTTTTGTCAATTGCCCGTGAAGCCAGTCGATCTCAAACTGGTCATCAGCCCCGGGGTCGATCCCGGCCTCTTTGAGCAGTGATTGAGCACGTTGCAGGAAAGTGCGCGACTCGCCCTTGTTCCCGCGGAGGAATGCAATGGCAGCCTTGTTGATAACAGCCATCGCGGTGCTGTATGGATCACTTGCCGGTACAATTTTCTCGCCTTCGGTAAAGTAGCGTTCAGCCGCGTCGGTGTTTCCTCGGTGGATCTCGACAAAACCTAGGTTTTGTAGCTCCGCAGCCACCATTCCTTGGTCTCCGATCTTCCGGTTGAGAGCGAGGCTCTGCTCAAAAAGTGCCGCCGCCTTATCGTAGTCACCGGTGAGCCGGGTCGCTGAGGCGTGGAGGAATAGCGGGGCCTGCCCCATCGAGGGATCAAGGTCATGAGCGAATTCTCTAGATTTGACAGCCAGGTTGAGTGATTTTGGATAGTCGCCGTCCTCGAACGCTATCCGGCTGAGCGCAAGGTATGCGAGTGTCAACGCTTCTCGATCATTTGCCGCGAGTGCTCCGTCGAGTGCTGCCTGGCTCCTTTGCCGAGATTCCTCGATCTTCCCCTGCCTGAACGCAAACAAAGCATCACCGTACAGTGCGAGTGGTCTGGCTCGCGATGGTTTCTTCTCACCCTTGTCTAGCACGGCCGCGAGAAACACCCGTCCACCGGCGAGGTCTCGGGCAACTGCCCAGAGCCGCCATGCGTTGGCAGCAATCTCAATCGCGTCCTCTTCGTGTTCGCTCTCTAATAGAACACGGGCTGCGTTCGCATAGGATTCTCGCTCCTGAGCCGCTTGCTCAACCAGCTTGCTCGTGGCCTGGCCCTTGACAATTGGAGTGCCCTGGGAAGAAGGGAAGTCCCAGTGCAGCACCCGAGAACGTTCGAGCAGGTTTCTTGCTCTCTCGTCAGTCATTTCTTGAAGCATATTCACGACTCCTGAGGCGTGTCAACTTATGCTTGACCGTCCTGGAGCTCTTTTCCCACAGAACGTTCTCGATGACTGACGAGAATTGTGATCTTAGGACCCCATCGACTTTGTCGGCCCACTGTTTCATGTACGTTTTTTCCAACCTCTGGACCATTCCCTCCTCGACATAACGGGCAAGGCTTCTCTGCTGGAACTTCACATGCAACACCTCGTGGATCAGCGTGGAGATTGCCGCGGTGGAGATCTCGCCGATAAGCTTCCTCTGCGCAATGGAAAGATGGTTAAGATGAGTCGCGAACATTGCGGTACCCTCTCTTCGGATCCTGTCTTTGCTAATTCTCAGCGGGTAGAGGCTTATCTGGGCGAGAGAGTGACTGTAGCTTCCATATAGTATTCTCGAGGGTTGTCGTCTCAACTGTTTCGCTGGAAAGATCATTACACGGAGGTCAATAGATCGATCTGAACGAATTCCCTCCGAAGCAACTAGATTACTCAACAGTTCTCTGATGTCGGGGGAGAGGATTAGTCCGAGGATAAAATTGGCATAACCGAGAAAGAACTCTCGCTCATAACGCGGAAACTTAACTAGCACATGTTCCGGGGGCTTGGCCAGCCGCGCCCTTATCCGGATCTGAGAAACGGAACTCATACTCTCCTTCCCTATTGTTCAACAGGTCTTTGAAAAATCTACAGTTGACAGTCTCGGTTGCTACGGTCTTCTCGAAGGTCACTCTTCTTCTGCAATCTTTCTCACTCTCTTTTCAATATCGTCCCGGATCCTCCGAACCTCTTCAATCGGTCTGCCTTTCGGATCGTCCAAGTGCCAGTCAACCAGCTTCTTCTGCATTGCCGCCAGCATCGGCCTGGGACACGCCTCCTCGACCGAGCAGCCCATGGTTACGACTAGACGCGCATTCTTGATCATGTCGGCTGTCAATACTTTCGGTGTTCTCTTGGACAAGTCTATTCCCCGCTCTCTCATCGCCTCGACCACAACGGGATTGACACGGCTGGAGGGAACTGTGCCGGCGCTCGAAGCCTTCAGCCCATGTTTCTCAGCAAACGCCTGGGCCATTTGACTGCGTCCAGCGTTCTCCACACAGACAAAGAGAATTTCTCCTTTCAAGGGCACTATTCATCACTCAGGCGGACTTTGTTAAGCGGGGAGGATTCGATCCTAAAAAAACGCTTTCGGAGCCGCATTGTTTCCCCGCCGGGAAGACCGGTGGTTCACAATCAGCCCTAACATTAATTCCCAGTCCTTGAACGCATGGTAACAACGGGGTTCGAAAAATCGGTTCCTGAACACGACTTTTGAAAACGGGTCTCGAAAACAGGTTTTTGAAAAACGGTTCCTGAAACAGCTGTGGAAAACGGGTACTCAAAAACGGTGCCGAAAAATCGAATCCTGAAAACAGCTCCCCAAAAACGGTAACCGTGAATTTTCCAGGCCCCCCCGGGCCTACCCAAGTCTCGCGCCCCGACTACCCCTCGTTCATCCCCCAAGCAAGCGTAAAGGGAAAGAACCAGGCAAAGAATGGGCCCCGCGAAGGAGAAGCTGGACACGCCATGAAGGCAATCGTCCTCCCAAAATACGGACCACCCGACGTCCTCCAGCTCAAAGATGTCGAGAAGCCTGCTCCCAAGGACAATGAAGTGCTGATAAGAGTACACGCGGCAAGCGTAACAACAGGAGATTGTGAGTTCCGAAGTCTCAAGCTTCCCCTAGCGTGGCGGCTCCTCTTCCGCGTAGGATTCGGGATCAGACGGCCGAGAAAGAAAATACCCGGGCAAGAGCTCGCCGGGGTAATCGAATCGGTTGGCAACGCTGTAAGATCCTACAAGAAAGATGACCAGGTATTCGCCGCGACCGGTCTTGGTCTCAGCGCTTGGGCCGAGTACTGCTGTCTTCCTGAAAAGGGGCTGATCGCGATGAAACCATCCAACATGACCTACGAGGAAGCCGCAGTTGTTCCGGTCGGGGGACTTCACGCGTTGCATCTCTTCAGAAAAGCGGACATTCAGAGGGGGCAAAAGGTCCTGGTCATCGGTGCAGGGGGAACAGTAGGCACTATTGCAGTGCAGCTTGCAAAGTCCTTCGGAGCAGAAGTAACCTGCGTGGACAGCGCGAGGAAACTAGACATGTTGCGCACGATCGGTGCGGATCACGTTATTGATTACACGCGAGAAGATTTTTCCAAGAACGGGGAGAAATACGATGTTATTCTTGATGTGGTGGGCAAGAGTTCGTTCTCAGCGTGCATCAGGTCCCTGAACAAGAAAGGATTCCTTCTCTTGGGTAACCCTGGCCTGTCACAGCAGCTTCGCGGCATGTGGACCTCGATCAGAACCAGCAAGAAAGTAACAGGCGGAATGATATCGTATAAGACTGAGGATCTAGTCTTTCTCAAAGAGCTCATTGAGGCTGGAAAGATAAAGTCGGTAATAGACAGACGCTATCCGCTGGAACAAGTGGCAGAAGCCAACCGGTATGTTGAATCGGGACAGAAAACAGGAAACGTGGTTATCACGGTTCAATCATGGCATCCATCTTGCACCTCTGAGCGATCGAGAGAGTGGCTAGACGAAGATTTTAGAGGAGACATTGTCGATAAGAACGGTGATCGCTGATGGGCAATGCTCCTATGAAGAAGTCCCCGTTCAAGTCCACTCACCAGTCTCGAAAGGTGACCTGTGAAAAGTGCGGGGGAACTTATGACCGCTTCTTCTATGAGAAAATTCACAAAGACGTCTGCAGCGGGAAAGGCGCATCGGCTGTTGACATGGCGAGATTCATTCCCCGCAAAGCCTAGAATCCTAGACAAGCCCATTTTCAGCCCTGATCCCGATTCCGAGCCCGTGATTTCTAGAACCGGACTTTCCACGTTGATCCCTAGGAAAGCACGGGGATCGAAAAAGCCCGGACAAGTCGATAACTCGTCTGTCTCAAGGAAACAAGCGCAAATCGGGTTCAGACAGGAGGCAGTTCTGGAAAAAATTGATCCACTTTGTGATTTCTCCTCGCGACGCGAGAGTGGTTTCTCCGGGAAGGCTTCATAGGCGATCTTCAGGGAAAAAATTGAAGTGGAACCCAGACATGCCCATGGGCACGGTGCAAGCTACAATCGAGCCGTTCGCCAAGCTCAACAACGGGGTCATGATTCCGCGCCTCGGCCTCGGAGTATACCAGTCGCCTCCAGGCCCAATAACCCAGAACGCTGTCGAATACGCACTCAAAATAGGATATCGCCACATCGACACCGCACGAATCTACAACAACGAATCCGACGTCGGCACCGCCCTCCGCAAGACCGGTATCAAACGCGAAGACGTGTTCATCACCACAAAGCTCTGGAACAGCGACCACGGATACGAAAACGCACTCCGAGCCTGCGACGAGAGCCTGAAAAGACTCGGACTGAAATATCTCGACCTCTACCTAATCCACTGGCCCGTCCCTGAGACCAGAAACGAGAGCTGGGAAGCACTGGTACAGTTATTGAAGGATGGAAAGTGCCGCAGTATCGGTGTCAGCAACTACACGATCAACCATCTAACCGATCTACTGGAAGACACGGATGTCGTTC
>Ga0209236_1001753_pt1 | contig 13144 bp, 14 predicted proteins | sample GraSoi013_1_40cm_FD_185819 | JGI IMG/M metagenome (GOLD analysis project Ga0209236, IMG submission 185819) | Grasslands soil microbial communities from the Angelo Coastal Reserve, California, USA - Sample 09_27_2013_1_40cm (SPAdes) (version 2) | ecosystem: Environmental > Terrestrial > Soil >... | reverse complement strand
TAGCAGAAAGGTATGGCCGAAACGTGTTCATTATTGCAAAGATCGAGAAGAGAGAAGCCGTTCAAAACCTGGGACCGATCGTGCAGGAATCTGACGGTGTCATGGTTGCCAGGGGAGATCTTGGTGTCGAGTTGAAAGTAGAACGTGTTCCTGTCGTTCAGAAGATGATCATCCAGGAAGCTAACCGATTTGGAAAGCCCGTGATTACAGCGACACAAATGCTGGAGTCGATGTTAATGTCTCCGACACCAACCAGAGCCGAGGTAACCGATACTGCAAATGCGATTATCGATGGGACAGACGGGTTGATGTTGGCCGAGGAGACCGCCGTCGGCAAATATCCCGTGGAAGCGGTAGAGGTATTGTCCCGTGTGGCAGAGGAGACTGAGAGGTTCCTCCCGCGGGAGATATCAGGAGCTAGGAAGGGATGGTCTGAGCATAGCAAGGAGGATGCCTTGGCATTGGCCGCCTGCGAGACCGCGACGCAGGTTGGTGCCAAGGCGATAGTTGCTCCGACGAGAACTGGGAAGACGGCTCGGCGCGTGTCCAAGTATAGGCCTCCGCTACCCATAATCGCAATGTCGAGCAGACGGAAAGTCCAACGACAACTCCTCCTCTCATGGGGCGTCCATCCGATCGCGTGCAGGGAGTTCGATTCGATCGAGACGATATTCAGGGAAGCGGAGGGAGTGGTAGTGAGACTGGGCATGGCGGGCAGAGGGGATAGGATCGCGATTGTGGCGGGAGACCCGAAAGGACCGACTGGCGGGACGGAAATAATCAAGATACAAACAGTTGGACGCTTCAGTGCTGGTAAGAAGACCTCTGAGTGAGCATTTTCTCGCGAAAGGCTTTATTGAGACCGAAACTGCGTATCAGCCTTCCCCACTCAGGAGAGCCAACTATAGATGGTCAAGCGAGGTCCAACAAATCCAGAACTGCTACATACGATAGGCTATTTGCGAAGTGCTGGGCGGAAGTATCAAGCTCCTCTTTGGCTGACAGTTGCCAAGTATCTCGCGAAATCTCGTCGCTCCAGAATTGTTCTGAATCTCGGGCAGGTCTCAAGACATGCTAAGGACGGCGACGTTGTCGTTGTACCGGGCAAGGTACTTGGATCAGGCGATCCGAATGCTAAGGTTACGATAGCGGCCTACAAATTTTCGCCAAAAGCCTTGGTTAAGGTGGGCAAGGCAGGCGGGCGATGCATTCCGTTATCACGACTTGTCGAAGAGAATCCGCACGGAACAAACGTGCGACTTCTAAGCTAATCCCAAGATATCAGTCGGTTCCTTATCGGTCTCTATCGAAGATACGATATACAACTAGCTTCTCCGGTGACTGTTGCCGGGTTTGGATAATCGGGGCCGGTAGTCTAGCCTGGTAAGCGAGAGATCGCACGGAACGGACGTCGCCCTCACACGGCGAAGGTCGTGGGTTCGAATCCCACCCGGCCCACCACCACGTTAGTCCGGGGCGCAGAAGACTGTTCTTTTTCGTTTACTTTCAAGAACAGAATTCCACAAGCTGTAGTTTAATTCTCACCAGTTAGGCGTCTGAACGTTCCATCGCGAAGCTGGCAAGAGTCTTTGGCTCCTGGTGATTTTCTCTTTGAACTGTTGAAAGCAACCGTCGCGCTCTTTGTAATCGTGGACCCGATAGGTCCTGTTCCGATATTTGCGAATCTCACGAAGACATTGACCCCCATGGAGAAGAAGAAGGTTTTCAGAACGGCGGCGATCGTTGGGGCAGTCCTGCTAGCCGCTTTTGCACTGGTTGGCCAAGAACTTCTGCTGTTATTCGGGATCACACTCCCGAGTTTTCAGATCGCTGGAGGATTCATTCTATTCATCTTAGCCATCGACATTATCTTTAGGGGAGAGCGCACTGACAAACAAGCTCTCTCCTCAATAGAGGAAACTGCCGTCTTCCCGATCGCATTCCCATTGCTCGTAGGACCCGGAGCAATTACAACAACTATGATCTCGATCCAGTCATCTGGAATAGCGATAGCACTGATCGCCATAGTGATCGTCATGTCTCTTAGCTGGGTAGTCCTGAGACTAACAGATAGAATCTACCGGGTACTAGGAAGGACCGGATCTGCAGTTATCGCGAGAATAATGGCGCTCTTCATCGCTGCCATAGCCGTCGAGTATGTTTTGCTTGGAATACAGCACTACTACCCGCCAGTATAAGTTGGACGAACAATTCACTTTCTAGTCATCGTCCTTCTTCTCCCTGTCTTCTTTGTCATCGAAAGCTTTTGTTTCCCAACCTTCTTCGTCCTCGACGACGTTCTCTTTCCTATCACCGAAGTACTCAGGCGTCTCAGCCTCCTCTCTGTGAGTAGGAGATTGCCAATATTGTCTAGTTGCATAGATCCCGAAAACCAATGCAACGATAGCAATTATAGCTATTACTAGAAATATGAAGGACGAAGTAACAGTACCACAATTGACAAACACGTTCACTTGACATTCAAAGTGTCCTGACATAGCCCCTCTTGTGCTGAGGGTCGCGCGAAGGTTCTCGGAGAAGAATGTGTTCCTCCCACCGAGCGAATTCATGGCCCATGATCCAGAGAGAGACCTAAACAATGAACTCCGTTCGGCAACACTAAGGGATAAGCTTAGCGAGCCAGCGAGAGACCTAACGAAGGAAGCCTTCTCAACAAAGCCCGATGCTGAACCAAACGAAGCACTCAGGTATATACTTCGTCCTCTAAAGAAGGAACTCACGAGATTAAGCGAAGCACTCAAAGATCTGAAGAACGAATTCTTCTGAGTAAGACCTGATGATGTGCCAAACGAAGCACTCAGACCCCTGGCGAAACCTTTGCTCTCAAAAGTGGCAAGAGACAATGAACCAGACAGAGTTCTGAAGAAGGAAGTCTTCTCTACGGGACCTGAGGATGAGCCCAGTGAACTATTCAGACCTTTGGCGAAACCCTTGAGCTGAGAACTCGCGAGGCCAACCGAGTCAGACAGCGATCTGAAGAACGAAGCCCTGTCAGCAAAACCTGAAGCTGAACCCAGCGAACTAGTCAAACTCTTCCCAAATGCCTTGGTCTCGGAAACAAGAAGCGACAGCGAGTCGGTAAGAGACCTGAAGAAAGAACTTTTCTCTACAAGGGTTGAGGCTGAACCCAGTGATAGACTGAGGTATATGGTTCGACCTCTAGAGAAGGACCCCCCAAGGCCTATCGCGCCAGAGAGAGACCTAAACAGCGAAGTCTTCTCGGCGAAGGTTGCGCTTGAACCAAACGAAGTACTCAAGTTTACAGTACGACCTCTAGAAAAGGAACTAGCAAGACCCAGTGACCCGGAGAAGGATCGGAAGAACGAACCCTTCTCCACAAGACTAGAAGCCGAACCAAACGAAGCGCTCAAACTCTTGGCAAAACCCTTGACCTCAGAGCTCGCAACGCCTAACGAACCAGACAAAGACTTGATGAACGAAGCCCTCTCGACAAGGCTTGAGGCTGAAGCTATAGAGCCACTCAAAGACCTGGAGAATGAAGCCCTCTCCACGAGACCCGAGGATGAAGCCAGTGATCCGCTCAGAGATCTGATGAAGGAGGTTTTCTCGGCGAAGCTTGAGGACAATGACAGCGAACCGGTTAGAGATCTGAAGAGGGAAGTTCTCTCGACAAGACTTGAGGATGAGCCCAGCGAAGTGCTGAGACCTTTGGCGAGACCCTTGATTTGAGAACCAGCAAAACCTATCGAGCTAGACAGAGACCTAAACAACGAAGAACTTTCCACAAAAACTGAAGCTGAACTGAGCGAGCTGGTGAAAGACTTCGCAAGGCCTTTAGTCTCCGAAACAACAAGCGACAGAGAACCAGACAGAGATCTAAAGATAGAAATCCTCTCCGCAAAGCCCGATGCTGAACCAAGTGAAGTACTCAAGTATACAGTACGACCTCTGAAGAAAGAAGTTGCAAGACTCAACGAGCCGCTCAAAGATCTGAAGAAGTATCTCTTCTCCACAAGACTAGAAGCCGAACCAAACGATGCACTCAAGTTTACAGTACGGCCTCTAAAGAAGGAACTTGCAAGCCCTATCGAGCCAGACAGAGACCTGAACAGTGAACTCTTCTCGGCAAAGCTCGCAGTTGAACCAAACGAAGTACTCAGATTTACAGTACGCCCTCTAATTATCGACCCTGCAAAACCCAGAGACCCGGAGACGGACCTGAAGAACGAACCCTTCTCCACAAGACTAGAAGCCGAACTAATTGAAGCACTCAAACCCTTGACAAAACTCTTAGTTTCAGAACTAACAAGACCCAACGAACCAGACAAAGACCTCAAGAACGAAGACGTCTTGGCAAGACTTGAGGCTGAAGCGACCGAACCACTCAGAGACCTGAAGAAGGAACTCTTCTCCACAAAACTTGAGGCCAAAGCCAGTGAACCACTCAAAGACCTGAAGAACGATGCCCTCTCCACAAGGCCCGAGGATGAACCCAATGACCCACCGAGAGATCTGAAGAGAAGAGTCCTCTCAACAAAGCTGGGTGACAATGACAGCGAGCCGGTCAGAGACCTGAAAAATGAATTATTCTTAGCAAGGCTCGAAGCGGAAGCCAGTGAACCACTTAGAGACCTGAAGAACGAACTTTTCTCCGCAAAACCCGAAGCCGTAATCAATGAAAGGTTCAGTGACCTGAACACGGAGGTCTTTTCCGCAAAACCTGAAGCTGAACCGAACGAGCTAGTCAAACTCTTCCCAAATGCCTTGGTCTCGGAAACAAGAAGCGACAGCGAGTCGGTAAGAGACCTGAAGAAAGAACTCTTCTCCACAAGACTAGAAGCCGAACCAAACGATGCACTCAAGTTTGCGGTACGGCCTCTGAATAGAGAGCTTGCAAGACCCATCGAGGCAGAGAGAGATCTGAACCTTGAAAACCTCTCAGCAAGACCCGAGACAGAACCCAGAGAAGCAGATATAGACCTGGCCAAGCCCTTAGTCTGAGAAGCGACAAGACCCAGCGAGCCAGTTAGAGTTCTAAACAATGAAGACCTCTCCGCAAAACTTGAGGCCGGACCTAGCGAGGCGCCCAGGTTTATGCTACGGCCTTTTAGCAATGAGCTTGTAAAACCCAACGAACCATTCAGAGACCTTAGGAATGAATTCTTCTCAGAAAGACTAGAGATTGAACCCAGCGAACTAGTAAGAGACTTCACAAGACCCTTAGTCTCAGAACCTACGAGACCCACCGAGCCAGCAAGAGACCTGAACAGTGAAGTCTTCTCAGCAAGGCTTGAAGCTGAACCCAGTGAAGTACTCAGATTTAGAGTACGGCCCCTAAAGAAGGAACTTGCAAGCCCTATCGAGCCGGTCAGAGACCTGAACAGTGAAGTCTTCTCAGCAAGGCTCGCGGTCGAGCCAAACGAAGCACTCAGGTTTACAGTACGACCTCTAAACAATGAACTCGCAAGACTCAGAAAACCAGAGAAGGATCTGAAGAACGAACTCTTCTCCACAAGGCTTGAAGCAAAACTAAACGAAGCACTCAAACTCTTGGCAAGACCCTTAGTCTCAGAACTCAAAAGACTTAACGAACCAGACAAAGACCTGAAGAACGAAGACATCTTGGCAAGACTCGAGGCCGTAGCCAGCGAACCACTCAAGGACCTGAAGAAGGTAGCTCTTTCCACAAGATTTGAGGATGAGCCCAGTGAACCGCTCAGAGATCTGAAGAATGAACTCTTCTCAGAAAGACTAGAGATTGAACTAAACGAACCACTCAGAGACCTGAAAAAGGAAGTCTTCTCACCAAAACCAGGAGCTAGAGTTAGCGAACCTGTCAGAGTTCTGAACAGCGAAGACCTCTCAGCAAGACTCGAGGCTGAGGCCAGTGAACCACTCAGAGATCTGAAGAGGGAAGTCTTCTGAGTAAAACCCGAGGACAATGACAGAGAACCAGTCAGAGTTCTAAATAATGAAGACCTCTCAGCAAGATTCGAGGCTGAGGCCAGTGAACCACTCAGAGACCTGAAGAACGAATTCTTTTCCGAAAGCCCCGAGGCAAAAGACAGCGAAGTACTCAGGGATCTAAACAACGAACTCTTCTGCCCAAGACTCGAGGCCGAGCCCACTGAAGTACTCAAGTTTACAGTACGACCTCTAAACAATGAACTCGCAAGACTCAGAAAACCAGACAGAGATCTGAAGTAGGAATTCTTCTCAGCAAGGCTTGAAGCTGAACCCAGTGAAGTGCTCAAGTTTACGGTACGGCCTCTGAATAGAGAACTTGCGAGACCGATCGAAGTAGAGAGGGACCTGAACAACGAAGTTTTCCCAGCAAAGCCAGAAATCGAAGACAAAGAACCACTCAAAACTTTGGCAAAGCCTTTGGTCTCGGAAGCGACAAGACCGAGCGAACCAGTTAGAGTTCTGAGCAATGAAGTTCTCTCTGCAAAACTTGAGGCCGGACCTAGCGAGGCGCCCAGGTTTATGCTACGGCCTTTAAGCAATGAGCTAGCAAAGCCCAACGAGTCAGAGAAGGATCTGAAGAACGACCTCTTCTCAATAAGGCTTGAAGCCAGACCCACTGAAGCACTCAAACCTTTCGCGAGACCCTTAGTCTCTGAAGCGACAAGAGACAACGAACCAGACATAGATCTAAACAATGAAGTCTTCTCGGCAAAACTTGAGGCCACAGCCAGAGAACCGCTAAGAGACTTGAAGAACGAAGTCTTCTGAGAGAGGCTGGAGATTGAACTCAGCGATCCACTTAGAGATCTGAAGAGGGAAGTCTTCTGAGTAAAACCCGAGGACAATGACAGAGAACCAGTCAGAGTTCTAAATAATGAAGACCTCTCAGCAAGATTAGAGGCTGAGGCCAGTGAACCACTCAGAGACCTGATCAGCGAAGATCTTTCAGCAAGACTCGAGGCTGAAGTCAGCGAACCAGATAGAGATCTAAACAATGAAGACTTCTCAGCAAAAACCGATGATAAGGAGAGCGAACCGGACAGAGATCTGAACAATGAACTCTTCTGAGTAAAACTGGAAGTTGGGCCTAGTGAAGCGCTCAAGCCAACTATACGACCTTTAGTCAATGAACTTGCAAAACCCAACGAATCTGACAAAGACCTGAGGAACGAGCTCTTCTCAGCAATGCTAGAAGATGAACCAAGCGAACCAATCAACGACCTAGCAAAACCCTTCATCTCAGAACCCATGAGACCTAGCGAGCCAGCAAGGGACCTGAATAGTGAAGTCTTCTCAGAGTAGCTGGAAGCTAGAGTTAGTGAACCGCTCAGAGACCTGAAGAACGCGGACCTCTCAGCAAAACTAGAAGCTAGAGTCAGCGAACCAGACAGAGATCTGAATAGTGAAGTCTGCTCAGCAAGACCGGATGCCGAAGACAACGAAGCGCTCATGCTCTTGCTAAGACCCTTATTCTCAGAAGCAGCCAGTGACAATGAGCCGCTCAGGGATCTGATTAACGAATTTTTCTCAGCAAGACTGGTGATGGAGCCCAACGAACCGGTCAATATATTGGCAAGACCCTTAGTCTCTGAAGCGACAAGAGACAGCGAACCGGACAGAGATCTGAACAACGAAGACCTCTCAGAGAACCCTGAGGACAAGGAGAGAAAGCCAGACAGAGACCTGAACAGTGAAGTCCTCTCAGAAAGACTGGAGCCTGAGTCTAGTGAACTACTCAGGCCTTTGGCAAGTCCTTTAACTTGAGAACCTACAAGACCAAGCGAGCCAGAAAGGGACCTGAACAGAGAACTATTCTCACCCTGACTTGACGACGACCCCAACGAACCGGTCAATATATTGGCAAGACCCTTAGTCTCTGAAGCGACAAGAGACAGCGAACCGGTTAGAGATCTGAAGAGGGAAGTCTTCTGAGTAAAACCCGAGGACAATGACAGAGAACCAGTCAGAGTTCTAAATAATGAAGACCTCTCAGCAAGATTCGAGGCTGAGGCCAGTGAACCACTCAGAGACCTGTAGAATGAACCTCTTTCCACAAAACTAGAAGCTAGAGTCAGTGAGCCAAACAGAGCTCTAAACAATGAAGACCTCTCACCGAGACTCGAAGCCGAAGACAATGAAGCGCTCATGGTCTTTCCAAGACCCTTAGTCTCGGAAGCAGCAAGAGTCAATGAACCGGACAGAGATCTAAACAGTGAATTCTTCTCTGTCACACCTGAGGCTGAAGTCAGCGATGTACTCAGACCCCTGACAAGACCCTTGATTTCAGAACCCACAAGAGACAATGAACCTGACAGAGACCTGAATAACGAACTCTTCTCAGCAAGACTAGAGATTGAACCCACCGAACCACTCAGAGACCTGAATAGGGAAGACCTCTCAGCAAAACTTGAGGCTGAACTCAGCGAGCCACTAAGCGACTTGAACATCGAGGTCTTCTCAGCAAAACTAGAGGTTAAACTCAGCGAGCCACTAAGACTCTGAGCGTAATCCCATCCAGGAGTGATGAAGTCCATTGCTGTGCTGATTGTTGTCTCGGCCATTGTAGTAGTCGTAGTAGTTCCAGAATATTGCCACGCAACCCAGACTTCAAACGCTAAGAAGTTACCGCTTGTCCAAGTAATCTGTGACTGACTCGCGGTAGTGTAAGTTCTTAGTGTTGCAGTAGTCGAACTTGCTACGTTGGTTGCCGTGTCCCAATTCTTCCAGAGGAAAGTTGCGGTCGTGCAACTGTTAGTAGTGCAAGACCATGCGGTAACGAAATATCGAGCAACAGGAGTTCCAGTCGGAGAACCTACCGCTCCGGTCAAGTCGATTTGCCATGTTCCAGACTGAATGTCAAACAACCCATTCTGAATACCAGCAACGTTGTAAACCCAACCCGTCCCACTGAAACCGTTTGCCGCAGTTGAAGGCGTTCCTGTCAAAGTTGTCCCACCTGTCTCGGGTTCAATCTTGTAGAATTTTGGAGCAGACTGCAACACATCGCAGAAGACATTCCATCTTGTATTAGTTGCTGTAAATGCACACGTCTGAGTTCCAGTAGCCGTAACTGTCTTGTGCTCCATTCCGAGACTGCAACACGCTCCAGAAACCGTAAGGTCCAGAGTGAAACCAGTTCCAGCAGTTGCAGTGTAAGCACTTTGAGCGCCAACAAATCCGATAACCATGTCATCTGCGTTCAATGTAGCCGAAGTTGAAGTTACAGTAGGAGCAGTAGCAGTACCTCCAGAGCACTGATTACCAATATTGTTGAGAGTCGCAGCTTTATCGTAAGGATTCCAAGTTCCAGTAGGGTCTTCCGCTCCAGTGAAAGCAATGATTTCACCACTCGCTCCCGTTGGCGTAGTGCTCAAAGTAACCGTAGTCGTTTGAGCTGTAATTACCGCAGTCGCTTGACCGCGCCACTCTGTAATTGTATCAGTGCAAGAAGCCGGAGTATTCGAAAGTCTTGCCGAGCCATCCCATGTTACTCCCGTAGTTGCAAGACTTGAGACTGTAACAGTTCCAGACGTAACGACAAACGCAATAAGTGTATCCGGAGCAGTAGCACTACCACTTGTAGTCGATAATCCAACAATTGTAAATGTAGTTCCAGAACTCCAAGTCCCTGTCTTCTTAGCGTTGGCATTCGCATCTAACGCAGGAACCGGACCGATTACTACCGTTTGAGTCGTAGCTGTCGAAGCCGTGCCAGAAGTTGTTTGTAGTCCCTTACACAGCGTTCCACATGTTCCAACAGTCGTCGCGTTCGTGAAGAAGGTGTGAACATTGTTAGCTGCATGACCAACAGGCATGCTTACCGCTAGAGAAACTGCAAGGATCAGCATTGCAATCAATGAAACTTTTCGCGCTTCGAGTTTCCTCCAAGGAAAAGGGGTTGACGGTTTCTGAGCTTGGCACTAAGCCAACCAAGGCCCCCTTCTTTAGGAAAGAGGTGCTCAACGGGGGAATACACATGTTGTTACACGCGATAATTGACTTCGGAACCTGCGAGGCAATGCAACGGCTTAGCCTACGCAAAATCTAGATTGAGAAAATAGTAGACTAAAGTCCCACTGAGGCGGGACACAGGCGTGATTTGTCTTAGGCTCAGAGATTACTCGGAGATTGAAACATCCGAGTTTCAGGTTTGACCTTCTTCAGTCGATTGCTTGGTACGTCTTAGCTCCAGGTCCAGGATATGGTCCACGTTATCGTTATCGTGTCGAGGTTGTTCAACGTGACCGAGGTGAAGGTAACGGCGGCTAGCTGGACGTTGTTTGAGTTGGCCGCGGTGGACTGGTTGACTAGGCATGACTTGGCGACAGCTTGCGTGGCGGTGGCTGTGAACGTGAGAACCACCGTCGAGGACTTTGGCGATGAGCCAACGATATCCGTGACTACCCCCACGGCTCGTGCAAAACCGTTCGTTGTTAGCTCAGTGTCCGTGGGCTTACCACAGTCGCCGTTCGTCGCGCCGGTAGTCGCGTCTCCGGCAGCAGGTGCAGTGGTTCCCGCCGACATGGCGATATACTTGAAGCCGCAGGTGGTTGACGGCGAGCACCCGAATGGAGCCTCGCCCGATGTGACCCGCTGGACCCATAGTGCGCCGGAGTCGAAGAGCACGTTGTGATCAGCCGTACATGCCTGTACTCCGCTTAGAGTATGACATTCCTGGAAGTTCGCGTTCAGCACTTGGTAGTAGTGTCTGTTGCCCCATGGATTCCAATTCCCAGAGGCTACGTAACCACCAAGAATGAAACTTAGGACAACCATTCCTGTTGCCAAGAGAGCAATAGTACCCCTCTTCTTGTTCAATTCAACTTTGAGAAACTTCAATCTCTCTCTCACCTCCTTTACTCGATATCTTCTCGGAGGCGCACTGGGCCCTTTCTTCTACCCTGTGTAACCTCACGAAGCATGCGGCGGTACTATCCCAAAGATCGGAGAACTCGATCGTCATTCTTGTACTGACTCATGTTCATCTTCTTCTACTCCTCACGCTCTTCTTTCTTCGGAGCTTCCTCCCATTCTTCCTCTCGTGAAGACTTGAACACTGTTGGGGATGACCCTCCTACACGAGGTGCGTACCTCACAAGCTTGGATGCTTCACGTCGGAACGAGAACAGGCTGAGACCTGCAACGATCACTGAGACTAACAGAATCATTATCGTCGCGGGAGTGAAGCTTACTTCTGATCCTGGTGAGTTGCCCACGTTGAGTGCTTTCTGATAGGGCATCCCAGCGTAAACAAAAGCACTCGCGCTGATTATGACTAGTGTCGAAACCAGTAGGAGCTCCAACCTGAGAGATTTCTTGTCGAGAAGATTCAAGATGTCTCTGATGTTTTTCATCTTCTATTGCTCACCCTCTTCTTTCGTCGGAGACTCCTCCCAATCGTCGTTTACTCGCATAGACCGCAGTTGCAAGGGCAAGCCAGTTGTTTGCTCCGTTGAAGGCAGGTCTGTTGCTGGCGCTTCTAGAGGCATAGACTCCGGACCTGTTTGCAATAACCCCCGTTCGCCAGGAAGATTAGCAATGCTCCTTACCGCCGAACGTTGTAACCAGAACATGCCGAAATTGACGACGAGCATCAAGACTGCCACTATCACAAAGGTAACAGGCGAGAAGACTACTTCTCCGCCGCTTCCTATGAAGGAAGAGACGAAGAGCGCTGAGATCGTGAATATCGGCATTGTCAGTGCTCCCGAGAAGGCTGATGCTAGAGCCATCTTCCGGCGTACTACCGCAAGGTAGACGTTGAGGCCGACAACAGTGGAAACTGCTGACGTGAGATAGACGATGCTGAGCGAGAGGCGAGTGGCGTCGGTCGCTGCCCGGCTTAGGATGCCAGTATTGATGAAGCTTTGACTCATGAAGAGTTGCACGAGACCTATGATGGCTGCTCCCTGGAAAAGATACGGAAACAATGAGGGCATGTCAAAGTCGAATAAGGCAATGAGCAGGCTCATGGCCAGGAAAATTATTATCCCCAGAACTATCAAGAACTCCGGAAGTAGCGCCGTCTTCTATCCAGCCCTGATTCTCTCTACTTCTGCTTCTGCTCGTTCAGGGAACGTTCCTTGATCTCGTAGATCAGTCGTTGTCCCTTCGGCGACTCTCCGATCGAGAGGACCAGGACACTCTGATCATTGATCTCAAGCAGTTGCGCGAGATCCTTCGGAATCAGAAGATAGTGGCTTCCCTTGATTCGTGTCGGTGTCAGCTGAATTGCCAAGGTGTTTTTCTCCCAACCAGACGACTGACAGAAACTAAGCCACCGCTGGGGATACCCGTGTTGTAACCTCGATCTCGAAATTGGAGGGAACAGATTCCCCAGTACAGCTGCCGATGCAGAATTAGCAGGGATTTGTCACGTGTTCGGACAGAGCGATTTTTGACGAAAGATTCAGAATTGATTGGGTTCTCTCAAGTATGAGGTGTAGTCTCGGGCGCCGGCGGACGAGCCTCTCACCAGCCGGGTCTTAAATATGACGTACGTCATACGCTGGATGAGAATACCCTGAGGATGATAGACAAACAGCTAAAACGCTCGATGCCTTGCCGCGGTGAAAAGCGAGGAGTAAGTAACATATGAGCAGTCAGCTAGATGTTCGTGATCTACACGTTAAGATTGAAGACAAGGAGATCTTGAAGGGCGTCGATCTTTCTGTCGAGCAGGGCAAGATACACGCGGTTATGGGACCCAACGGCTCCGGAAAGAGCACTCTAGCAAGTACGCTAATGGGACATCCGAAATTCAAAGTCACAAGCGGAGACATCCTATTCGATGGAGAGAGCATACTCACACTCAAGCCCGAACAACGAGCACGAAAAGGACTATTCCTTGCCTTCCAATATCCATACGAAGTCCCAGGAGTCCCGCTCGCAACCTTCCTACGCCAAGCATACGCGGCCGTACATCAAGGCGGACAACGAGGTGACCTCGGGAAGGAGATGCTATCCGTTCTCGAGTTTCGTAAGGTGTTGAAAGAGAAGCTCAAACTCCTAGGAATGGATGAGTCCTTCGCCACCCGCTATCTGAACGAAGGCTTCTCAGGCGGAGAAAAGAAGCGCTGCGAAATACTCCAGCTCGCGATCCTCCAACCTCGAATCGCTGTACTGGACGAGACAGATTCCGGGCTGGACATTGACTCTGTCAAGATCGTGGCCGAGGGCGTGAACAGGCTCGTCG
>Ga0209236_1001752_pt1 | contig 13159 bp, 13 predicted proteins | sample GraSoi013_1_40cm_FD_185819 | JGI IMG/M metagenome (GOLD analysis project Ga0209236, IMG submission 185819) | Grasslands soil microbial communities from the Angelo Coastal Reserve, California, USA - Sample 09_27_2013_1_40cm (SPAdes) (version 2) | ecosystem: Environmental > Terrestrial > Soil >... | reverse complement strand
GAGGCTGGCGGCGATGTTCACGGCGCCAGAGACCGTTGCGGCCGCGAACTCCGCCGGATCGCGCGTGTCAAGGAGGACCGCGGTCTTGTCACCGCGATAGACATACAGCACACCTTCGAGCTCGATCTCGGTCGCCCCCACCAGGGCGCGCCAGACGGGAATCCCGAGCTGGTACCGCCGGATGTTGGTAAATCCCGCGGCCAGCAACTCCTCGGCCAGCCGTTTGCTCTTCCCACAGAACGGCCCGTTGCAATAGAGTACGATCGGCGCGGACTTGTTGCCTCCCAGCCGGCGCCCGATCTCAGCCACATCCGAAACGTACAGTGACATCGGCACGCCCGGCTTCGCGGATACGTTCAGCGCGCCGGGCACGTGGCTGACCGCGTATTCTTTGAACGGCCTGGCGTCGAAGACGGTCGCGCTGCCATCGACGAGAATCTTCCTAAACTCCTCGGTCGTAATCTCTGGCGTCTGCTGGTTGGCCTCCATCAGCGTCGCTTGAAGGATGCTGGCAACGGTCTGCGCCGCCGCACCCCCTCGGGTTCCCGTGACAGCGATGATCCCGATTCCGATCACGAGCAGCGTCATCGCCGTCCCACCTGCCACACGACGAACCATCTGCCTCACCTCCCAGACCTGGAATGTCTCTCCGCTCTCGACGTGCTGCACCTCGCCCCACCAACAATGGAGACCGATGCGGAATCTTACCCGCAGGAGGCCATATCTCCTAGCGGGAATAGGCGACGGCAGGTGAGGGAAACTCGCTTCGCCCTGGAGGTGGCATGCGATGCACAAGCATCTGACGTGTGAGTGCGGGCATGTGATCCACGCAGATTCCGACGAGGAGATGGTCCGCCAGGCTCAAGAGCACATGCGGACCGTTCACCGCAAAAGCATGACTCGCGACGACGTCTTGAAGATGGCAAAAGAGGCCAAACACTAACTGACGCGGTCGCGCTGTCGGGCAGTCGCGCGGTCCCGTAACTCACTCGGTGAGTGGAAATCGAAGGGCCGCCGGTCTCCCGACGGCCCTTGTTTGTTCCTTGTGAATCCGCGACCGCTCAACCGCCCGTTCTAGAAGTCGTCCTCAGGCATGCCACCGCCGGGCATCGGCGCCGCCGCTCTCTTCTTCTCCCGCTTCTCGACGACCACGGCCTCGGTGGTCAACAGCAATCCAGCTACCGACGCGGCGTTCTGCAGGGCCAGGCGCGTCACCTTAGTGGGATCGACGATACCGACCTTGATCATGTCGGCGAACTCGCCCTTGGCCACGTCGTAGCCCGTCCGCCCGGTCTCCCGCTTTAGCCGTTCCACGATGAGGCTTCCCTCCACACCGGCGTTGGCGGCCAGCTGCCTGGCCGGTTCCTCCAGCGCCCGGCGCACCAGGTTCACCCCAATTGTCTCGTCCCCCTCGGCTTCGACCTTGTCCAGTCCGGGGAGCGCGCGGATGTAGGCGGTGCCGCCGCCAGGGACGATGCCCTCCTCGACTGCGGCCTTGGTCGCGTTGAGCGCGTCCTCGAAGCGGTGCTTCTTCTCTTTCATCTCCGTCTCGGTGGCCGCGCCCACCTTGATCTCCGCGACGCCGCCGGACAGCTTGGCCAGCCGTTCCTGCAGCTTCTCGCGGTCGTAGTCGCTGGTCGTGTCCTCAATTTCCTTTTTGATCTGGGCGATGCGGCCCTGGATGTCCTTGCGGTCGCCCTTCCCGCCGATGATCGTGGTGTCGTCCTTGTCGGCCTTGAGTTTCTCGGCGTGCCCGAGCATATCGATCTCCACCGACTCGAGCTTGATGCCGATGTCGTCGGAGATGACCTTCGCCCCGGTGAGCACCGCCATGTCTCCCAGCATCGCCTTGCGGCGATCACCATAGCCCGGCGCTTTCACCGCTGCGCTGTGCAGCACACCACGCAGCTTGTTCACCACCAGCGTCGCCAGCGCCTCCCCCTCAACGTCCTCGGCGATGACCACCAGCGGCTTCCCGAAGCGGATCACTTTCTCCATGATCGGGACGATGTCGCGCGCCGCGCTGATCTTCTTCTCCGTGAGGAGGATGTAGGGTTCCTCGAGCACACACTCCATCTTGTCGGGGTCGGTGATGAAATACGGCGAGATGTAGCCGCGGTCGAATTGCATGCCCTCCACGACCTCGACCGTGGTCTCGATCCCCTTGCCCTCTTCGATGGTGATGACGCCGTCTTTCCCGACCTTTTCCATCGCGTCGGCGATGATCTCCCCGACGTCCGTATCGTTGGCCGCGATGCCGGCGACGTGGGCGATGTCCTGTTTCCCCTCGATCGTAATGGAGGTCTTCTTCAACTCGTCCACCAATGCGTCGACGGCCTTGTCGATCCCCCGCTTGAGGAGCATCGGGTTGCTCCCGGCCGCCACGTTTCGCAAGCCTTCCCGCACGATTGCCCAGGCCAGCACCGTCGCGGTGGTGGTGCCGTCGCCGGCCGCGTCGTTGGTTTTGCTGGCGACCTCTTTCACGAGCTGCGCCCCCATGTTCTCGTAGGGGTCTTCCAGCTCAATCTCTTTGGCGACCGTGACGCCGTCTTTGGTGATTGTCGGCGAGCCCCACTTCTTCTCAAGCACGACGTTCCGGCCCCTCGGGCCGAGCGTCACCCGCACCGCGCTGGCCACCTTCTCAACGCCGCGCTCGAGCGCCCGGCGGGCTTCCTCGTTGTACAGCAAGATCTTTGCTGGCATTGCTTCACCCTCCCCGCAGATGATATCCCCCGGGTCTTACCATCGCCCCGGGTTTAGCACTCTCCACCTGCAACTGCTAACCCCTATTGTTAAAGGTTAGAGAGGATGAGGCGCCAAATCAAGACCTTTTCTCTACTCCACCCTCGTCTTGGCTGGCTCCCCGTCCTGTACTGAGGGCGCCATGACCGCCCGCCCGTAGGTGCCCCGATGGCAGTGGGCCCTGGCGCTCTTCCTCCTGGTATTGGGGTTGCTGGCCGTCGTGCAGTTTCGCGCCGGCCGGGTGATCCGCCGGCCCTTCGAGCTGCCGACCGTCCGGGTTAGCGACCGCCATATGAGATTCGGGCCATCGGGAACATCAGATCGATGCGGGGACCTCAGCCTGCGGGGCGGATTCGTCGATGGGTTGATGCCGGTGGGCATGGTCGTCGACGTGCTGGAGCGGAGTCGCTCACGTTGCCGCCGTATCGGGGGCCGCTGCGGTTCCGCAACGCCATGCCCATCAGACCATGAAGGACGGGCTGTTATCGGGCGGCAGAGACCAGCGCGTCGTAGATCGTCTGGGCAGGCACCACCGCGGCGATATCCGGGCGCTCATCGAGATAGCCGACGACCATGCCGAGGAGCAGTCCATCGGCGAGGTCGATGATCGGCGAGCCGCTTGTGCCGGGAAAACTGTAGAGCGGGAGGGCTACCGCACCAGGACGATTTTCGAACCGGATCTCCGAGTACACACGCGGAATGTCGACTTCGACCAGCCGCGAGCCGTTGCCGCGTTCGGTCAGCATGTACATCGCCCGGAACGGAGCAACCGGCAGGTGTTTCCACGCCCGCAGCACCGGCAGGTGTCCCTTCGGGATCCACAGCGCCATTAAGTCCAGCGAATCCCACTTGGTGAATCCGTTCGAGACGATGCTCTCGCTCCCGATGGTCACCAGATACTTGGCATCCGGCTGGTAGCAGTGGGCGGCGGTGTAGATGGCGCTCCGCGAGGATTCGGTCCATCCGATCCATCCGGTGCACACGCCGCGGCGCTCGGGCAGGTCGATGTCGATGCGCACGATGACGGACCCGAGAAACTGGCGAAGCTGTTCGACGCTGGGCGCTGCCTGCGTCTGCGGCGCCGCGCCGACCGGCCAGGCCAGCACCAGCGCCACAACGACAACCGTCGCCCATCGCCCTGCGCGCAGCACATCGATGGAATGCCCTGCCGTGCATCCTCCATAGACCTTCCCTTGACAGAGTAGGCGGCGCATGTTACAGCAACGCGCCGTCTCGATGAGGACTGCGGCACCGCCGGGTGCACGCAAAGATCACCGGACCCCGCACCGGGTACAAGGCCTGCGGTTCCTCTAGGGCGGCTGTCAGCGGTTGCGCCAGGCCGAGAGATCCTCGGGTCACTCGGCGGCAGCCGCTGACGCTTTTTCAAGGTACCGGGGAACCCGGGTACCACGGGACCAGGCGAGACGAAATGCAGGCCTGGTCCCATGGTGGCTTGGTCCGCTGGTAACGTGATGGAACCCTTCGCCTCCATGTTGCGTATCGCATGTGGAGGTGAAGCCTGTGCGAACACTCCTCGTCGGTATCACCGTGCTGCTGGTCACCGCGGCGGCCCTGGCGCTTCCCGCGCGGGCCGAAGACCGTGAGTCATCGCTGTTGGGGCGGATGACCGTAGACGGCGTCATCGCCTCGGTCGATTCCGGATCATCGACATTCCTCTTGCGCGTCCTCAGACCCGACCGGGTACGGCGGTCCGGTCTCGACTATCTGCCCGTCTGGGTTCAGCATGGGACGCGCATCGATGACGATGACGACTGGTTCGCTCGTTCCGCGCTACGAGGCATCCATCGCGGCGACCGGGTGACGGTGGAGGGATTCCGCCTGGACGACGGACGGTTGCTGGCGCTGGCGATCGACGTCAAGGACCGCGCCTTCTTCCCGCCGCCGGTCGTCGTGAATGAGATTATCTTCCGCGGGATCGTCGTGGCGCGGCGGCCAAATCTGATCGTCATCCTCGAGGCCGGAGGCGGGACCCGAATCATCCTCATCAGTGCGACGACTCGCTTTCGCGGGCTGCGGGCGTCGACCGCGTTGCAGGCCAACGACAGCGTCGTGATCGTCGGGCAGCCCAACGCCGATGGGACGGTGGGCGCGCGCGAGGTCCAGGTGATCGGAGTCTCCCGGTAGGAGGCGAGCAGCGGCCACCCACCAGTCCCGTTCGTCATGGCCGCCGGAGATCGCTCCGGCGGCCTCGTGTTTCTGTGACACTCCTGGGGAGTTGTCGGATTGCGCGGCCCCCGATGGGCATGGTATGATCATGCCACCCCACCCCCCTGGGGAGGGGGAGGTCGGCTGCATCCTGCGGGAGGAACCCCATGGCGGTCTCAAAGGTCCACCTCAAGCATGGAAGCGCGCACGTCCGGGCTCAGGCTGCCACACGGCTGCGGAGCGTGGAAGGACACGTGCGGGGCGTGACACGGATGGTCGAGGATGGAACGTACTGCGTCGACATCATCAAGCAGACCCTGGCCATCCAGCGCGCGTTGGAGAAGGTCAATGCGTTGTTGCTGGAGGACCACCTTCAGACCTGCGCCAGCACCGCGATCCGGTCCGCCGATCAGCGTGAGCGAGAGCGGACAATCCGAGAATTGCTGGATGTGTTTGAGACCTCTGGACGTCTGTGAAAGGACACCTGCCGTCTCAGCGTGGTGAGCGCTCCACCAGCAGGGTCCAGATCCCCGTGCGGGGGATGTCGTGCGCATCGTGCGTCGACAAGGTCGAGCACGCTCTGCGGTCAGTCGACGGCGTGCTGAACGCCTCGGTCAACCTGGCATCGGAGCGGGCCACCGTGGAGATGACGGCCACAACGCCGCTGGCCACATTGCGACGGGCGGTCCGGGACGCGGGCTATGAGCCGCTGGAAGTCGAAGGGGATGGCGCCGAGGATTACGAGCGCGAGGCGCGGCGCCGCGAGCTCGCCACACTGCGCGGCAGGCTCATCGCCGGCGCATTGCTGAGCCTCCCGATTCTGTGGGGCAGCCTCGGACACATGGGCGTGCGGGTGTGGGCGCCTGAACTGTTGACGAACTGGTACGTCCAGCTGATCCTGGCCACACCTGTACAGTTCTGGGCCGGATGGCAGTTCTACCGTGGGGCCTGGGCCATGGCCCGGAGGCGCACCACGGACATGAACACGCTCATTGCCGTCGGGACAAGCGCCGCCTACGGGTACAGCCTTGTGGCGACGTTGCTCCCGCAGGTATTTTCCAGCGGCGGACTGGAGCCGCAAGTCTTCTACGAGACCTCGGCCATCATCATCGTCCTGATTCTGATGGGACGGTTCCTTGAGGCTCGGGCCAAGGGACAGACCTCAGAAGCTATCCGCAAACTGGTCGGCCTGCAGGCCAGGACCGCGCGCGTCCTGCGCGACGGCCGCGAGACTGACATTCGCGTGGAAGACGTTCAGGCCGACGATCCGGTCATCGTGCGGCCTGGCGAGAAAGTGCCCGTCGACGGCGTCATTATTGAGGGTCGCTCCGCCTTGGATGAGTCGATGCTCACGGGAGAATCGCTGCCCGTGGACAAGGGTCCCGGGGATCAGGTCGTCGGCGCGACGCTCAACAAGACCGGCGCGTTCACGTTCAGGGCCACGAAGGTCGGACGGGACACGGTGCTGGCGCAGATCATCCAGCTGGTCCAGGAGGCGCAGGGTTCCAAAGCTCCGATCCAGCGGCTCGCCGATCGGGTGGCTAGCTATTTCGTCCCGGCTGTTATGGCGCTGGCCGTCGTAACCTTCCTCACATGGCTCGTGTTTGGTCCCAATCCATCGCTCACCTACGCGCTAGTGACATTCGTAGCGGTGCTGATCATCGCATGCCCTTGCGCCCTCGGCCTGGCCACCCCCACCGCGATCATGGTAGGCACCGGCCGCGGTGCGGAGCAGGGTATCCTGATCAAGAGCGGAGAGGCGCTAGAGACGGCGCACCGCGTCAACACGATCATTCTGGATAAAACCGGGACATTGACCCGGGGCCACCCGTCGGTGACCGATGTGATTCCACTCAACGGGTTTGATGCCACCGACATCTTGCGGCTGGCTGCCTCGGCGGAGCGGGGTTCGGAGCACCCACTCGGCGGGGCCATCGTCAGGCACGCCGGCGAACAGGGGCTGGACCTGGCTCAGCCGGAGCGGTTCGACGCCGTCCCCGGCCGTGGCATTGAAGCGGAGGTCGGCGGACAGGCGGTTCTCGTAGGGAATCCGCGGTTGCTACTGGACCGGGGCGTCTCGCTGGACGGCTCCAGGGAGATCCGACTGCGGCTGGCCAACGGGGGAAAGACAGCGATGCACGTGGCGGTCGGCGGGAAGGTGGCGGGGATCATAGCTGTCGCCGACACGGAGAAACCACACTCGAAGGACGTCGTGCAGGCGCTGCGCCGGATGGGACTGGATGTCGTGATGCTAACCGGTGACAATGCGGTTACCGCAAAGGCCATCGCGTCCCAGGTTGGAATCGACCACTTCCTGGCCGAGGTGTTGCCGCAGCATAAGGCCGACGAGGTCGCGAAGTTGCAGGCGATCGGACGCAGGGTCGCCATGGTGGGCGACGGCATCAACGATGCGCCGGCCCTGGCCCAGGCCGACCTGGGCATCGCCATCGGGGCCGGCACCGATGTGGCGATCGAGTCGGCCGACATCGTCCTCATCGGCGAGGACCTGCGGGGGATTCTCACAGCTATTGCGCTGTCGAAGCAGACAATGCGGACGATCAAGCAGAATCTGTTCTGGGCATTCTTCTACAACGTGGTGCTCATCCCGGTTGCTGCCGGCGTGCTGTACCCGTTCTTCGGGATTCTGTTGAACCCGATGGTCGCGGCACTGGCAATGGCGTTCAGTTCGGTGTCTGTCGTCGCCAACAGTCTGCGTTTGAGATTTTTTAGGCCGGCAACGGCCTGAAATCCGGAATGGAGGTGGAGTGATGCAGGCAACGTTGAAGGTTCCTCGGATTCACTGTGACGGGTGTGTCAACACCGTCACCAGTGCGGTGCGGAAGCTGCCCGGTGTTCAGACCGTCCAGGCCAGCGAGGTCACCAAAGAAGTCAGGGTGGAGTTTGATCCCGGACAGGTGAGCGAGCAGAAAATTCGGGCGGCATTGAGCCTGGTTGGCTATCCGCCGGCCTGACAGAAGACTATGGGACCAGGGACCGGACAACCTGATGCCGCGACCCGGTGAAAAACATTCTGATCGACACGCTGCTGAACGTGAGCGGAAGAGGCGAAAAGCCCGATTCGGAATGCGGGTGAGCGGTGCGTCGACGCGACTGCTGGCTCACCTTTCGTTCGCTCGTAAACCGAGCGTGCGCAAGAAACGCTCACGATAGAGTGCTCGACCTGGTCCCGGGTCCCCGGTCCCGGGTCCCGTAGTATAATCAGGCGGGTGCGCCCGTAGCTCAACGGATAGAGCACCAGCCTTCGAAGCTGGGGGTTGGGGGTTCGATTCCCTCCGGGCGCGCCATGCACCACTCGCTGCGCTCGGGTACATGCCAGCGCCAGTCTCCCTCGATTCCTTCTGCGACGAGCTCCGAGTGGTGCATGCCCTGAACCCGAACGGCGTGAGTGGTTCAGGGGCAGGGGTGGGCAGGCGGTTCGAGCGACCGCCTCGAATGTCCACTCAATTCGCATGATGGAGGTGGTGGAGTTGGAGAAGCTCCGGACGCCCATGACGATCACCGCTCTCTATATCCTTCTTAATGGCCTGGTGACGCTCTCGCCCTCGATGGTCAGTTCCGTCTACGGATATGCGGTCCAAGACCGAGGGGTCCTCCTCGTGCTCTCGAGCGTATTTCTGGGACTCGCCGTCTTGGACTGGGGAATCGCCAGCAATACGGCCAAGTATGGCGGCCTTGCCATGTACGTCGTCGCCGGGCTTGTGATCGGAATTCTGTGGCTGCTGTGGGGGCTGTCCAGCCATATGTTCACGTTTCGGAACGCCGGCGTCCCCATCGTGATCAATCTTGTCCTTGCGGCCTGGATTTGGTCAGCCCGTCCCAAATCGTAAGGCGATCTCTGACCGTATTCGTGTGAGAGGCTCCCCTCCGAAGGGAGCCTCTCAGGTTACGCCACCACAATCCTCCCACCGCTCATGTCGGTGACGATGGCCAGCGATTCCACCGGGACCTCGAGCCGGGTCAGGGCCTCGCGTCCTCCTTCAAACGATTTCTCGATGACCGCGCCGACACCGACCACTGCCGCGCCCGCGGCCTGGGCCAGCCGGGCCAGACCGAGGATGGTCTGCCCCGTGGCCAGGAAGTCGTCGACGATGAGCACCCGGTCGTGAGGAAGCAGGTATTCCGGCGAAACGATCAGCTCCACCATCTGCCCTCGCGTATGCGAAGGGGCGACCGTGAGCAGCACCTGATCGGGCATCGTCACAGGCCGGCTGCGGCGAGCGTAGACCAGCGGCACGCGCAGGTGCAGGGCGGTCGTCACCGCGGGGGCGATACCGGAGATTTCTGCGGTCAGCACTTTGGTGGCGCCCACGCGGCGGAAGCGCGACGCCAGTTCGCGACCACAGTCGTCGATGAGCAGAGGATCAACCTGATGGTTGAGGAAACTGTCGACCTTCAGGATCCCCCGCCCGAGGTTGCGGCCGTCGTGCAGGATGCGCTCTCGCAACGCGTGCACGGCTAGGTTCCCCGCCGAACGATCATCGGATCCCGGCCGCCGCAATGGCCCCCAGCAGCACGGTCTTGGGGGGGAAGTCTTCGCAGTATTGGTAGCGGTGCGTCAAGACGAGCCGTCCCGAGGTCGCGGCGACGAACTCGCCGGGCAACTGCCAGGGATTGTCCACCAACGCGCGCTCGGAACCCCGCCGCGAGGCGAGCATCTTCTCGCCGGTCTCGTGGTCGTGGGGTTTCCAGGCGAAGTCGTGGAGGATTTGCGCGGGTGTTCCTTCCAGCAACCCGTAGAGTTGATATGCGCGGCGGTCCGGATCGCACAGCAGCGGGAAAGGGTATCCTCGCCGCGCCGCCACGGTCGCCGACCGCTCCGGCTCGCCCTGACAGATAGCCACCAACTGCGCGCCGGCCTCAGCGAACGCGGGAATTTCGCCCTTGAGTTGCTCCCAGCGCTCGGCCAGGCAGCTGCATCCGAAGTGGCGTAGGAACAACACCAGGGCCGGCTTCGCCCGCCAGAATTCACCCAGCCGCCGTCTCTTGCCCGACGTGTCCGGGAGTTCGAGATCCGGCGCCGCATCGCCAACCTGCGGCGGAAGCGCAGAGTACCTCGTCCGGGAGGGTCCGGACAACCAGGCCTGCAGCCATTCCTGCTCTGCGGCCGTTTGTTGCTGGTCGATGGCGCCCATGGTGACCCAGTCCTAGTTCCGTCCCCGTTGAGGCATTCCTGGTGGACAGACCCGCGAACGTTGCGGGAACGGGTGGGGAGGCGGCGTCATCTCGTCGTGGTACAGATCTGGGAACTGGTCCTAAAATAGATCCTGGAGGTCGTTATGGCGATCCGGCTGGTCATCCTCGATTGCGACCGTACGCTGTGGGAGCATGAAGATGTCTTGACGCTCCAGGTGCCGTTCACGCGCATTGATGGGCAGACGGTGCAGGATGCGCGGGGGGAGCAGGTCCGGCTCGCGTGCGGTGCCCGCGAGCTCCTGGACGCGCTGCGGGAGCGCGGGATTCTGATCTCCGTCTGCAGCTGGAACCGTGCGGATCTGGTTTTTGCCATCTTCGACCTGCTCGGCCTTACCCGGTACTTTGTCCACCCGAAGGTGGAGTTCCATCCCCACAAGGACAGGATGATCGCCGCGCTGCTGGCCGAACTAGCGCGGGAGGGTACCGTCCTGCATGCGGAGGAAGTCCTGTTTGTCGATGACAACCCGATGATGTTGGAGATGGTGCGGCAGGGAGTGGGACCGGTGCGTACGCTGCGGGCCCAGATCGACGTGCTCGATTTGCGTGACGTGCTGAAATACCTGGATCAGCCGGAGCCGACCGAACCGACCTGAACGGCGGGCTTTGGAGGAGGCGCTCCTCGTAGAGGCTGCGAGGCCTGAGCGGCGGTTGGGAATTTGCGAGTGACTCTGTCGTGTGTATAATGTAGCGGTACGGTGGGCCGTTAGCTCAACTGGTAGAGCAGCGGACTCTTAATCCGCTGGTTCCGGGTTCGAGTCCCGGACGGCCCCCCACCGTGCGTAATAGCGCGCGCCGTCTACCGAGTCTACAATGTCTACTGGGTCTACTGGGTCTGCATGCCCTGGTAGACCCTCACGGTTATTAGACTCTGGAGACCCAGTAGACCTGGTAGACTTGGGAGACTCGCCGCGGAGCGGTGTGCGGGCGTGGCGGAACTGGAAGACGCGCAGGGCTTAGGACCCTGTGGGGTCACCCGTGGGGGTTCGACTCCCTCCGCCCGCACCACCAAAGGGAAGATGGAAGAAGGAAGAGGGCTTCCTTGCGATGAGGTGGCCACGTGAAGGTTGACGTCCGCAAAGAGGCGCCCAGCCGCGCGGTGCTCGAAGTCGAGCTGCCGCCCGAGACTGTCAGTCAGGGGATGGAGCGGGCGCTGGCTCAGTTGAACCGGCGGGTAGAGATTCCCGGATTCCGGCGGGGGAAGGCGCCGAAGACCCTACTGGAGCGCTACGTAGGCAAGGAAGCCATTCATGAGGAGACAGTCAAGCTCCTCGTCCCCGACGCCTACTCCCAGGCCATCCGCGAGTCCGGCGTACACCCCATTGCCCAACCCGAGATCCAGGTCCAGTCGTTCGAAGAGGGAAAGCCGTTGCGGTTTGTGGCCACGGTCGATCTGGTCCCCGACGTGAGGCTCGGCGATTACAAAGCCATCCGGGTGGATCGCACCGCTGTGGTGGTCACCGACGCCGACATCGACGCGGCCATCGAAGACCTTCGCGCCCGGCAAGCCCACCTGGAGAGCCTGGGAGATCAGGCGGCGGCGTCGGGGGACTACGTGCTGGTCCGGATCACCGAAGTCAGCGGGTCGGCGGAACGGTTCCTGGCGGGCAAGGAGTACCTGGTGGAGGTTGGCGGTGGCACATACCCGGCCGAATTTGAATCGGGGCTGGTGGGTGCTGTGGCAGGCCATCATAGTACGGTGACGCTCGCCGGCGGTGCCACGGTGAGCTACGAAATCATTGACGTGAAGCGCCGCAGGCTGCCCGACCTCACCGATGAGTTCGCGCGAACGGCGGCAGGCGTCGAGACAGTCCAGGCGCTCCGGGAGATGCTGCGGGATCGAACGCAGCGCGAGGCCCAGCAGCGGGCGCAGCAGGAAGACGAACAAAAGGCCGTCGATGCCCTGCTGGTGGGCGCGACAATCGAGTTGCCCGGCAGCCTGGTGGACCATGAGGTACAGCATCTCGTCGCCGATCTCGCCGAGTCGTTGAGCCGCCGCGGGATCACCATGGAGCGCTACCTGCAGGTGCAGGAAAAGACCGAGGATCAGCTCCGGACCGAGCTACGGCCGGCCGCGGAGAAACGCTTGCGCACGCAGCTGGCGCTCGATGAACTAGCGCGCCTGGAAGGGCTGCAGCCATCGCAGGAGGAGATGGATCGCGAGGTAGAGAACGTTGCCCGCGGGTTGCAGCAAGATCTCGCGCGCGTGCGGGAATGGCTGGCCCAGAACGGGCGTTTGGATGTGGTGAGAGGGACGCTGCGGCGGCGGAAGGCGCTGAGTTACCTGCTGCAGTCCGCTCGGCGTGACCCGGTCGAGATCTCGGGGGGTCATGCGGAGCGAAGCCGAGAGGGTGAGCAAGGATGACGCTGGTCCCCATCGTCGTGGAGTCATCCGCCCGCGGGGAACGGGCGTACGATATTTACTCACGCCTGCTCAAAGACCGCATCGTGTTTGTCGGCGGACCGATTGACGATGACGTGGCCAACCTGGTCATCGCGCAGCTGCTCTTCCTGGAGGGCGAGGACCCCGACAAGGACATTAACCTCTATGTCAACAGCCCTGGCGGCGTGCTGCAGGCCGGTCTGGCGATCTACGACACCATGCAGTACGTCCGGCCTGACGTCGCCACAATCTGCGTCGGGCTGGCGGCCAGCGTGGCGGCGGTGATCATGGCCGGAGGCGCCAAAGGGAAACGTGTGGCCCTGCCCTACTCGCAGATCCTCATCCACCAACCCTGGGGTGGAGCCCAGGGCACGACCGCCGATATAGATATACAGGCGAAGCAGTTTCTCAAGTTGCGGGCCCTGGTGAACGAAATCCTGGCCAAGCACACCGGACAGCCGATCGACCGCCTGGAGCACGACACCGACCGCGACTTCTGGATGGATGCCCAGGCGGCCAAGGAGTACGGGTTGGTAGATGACATCATGAAGCCCCGCGAAAAGGTCCATATCGCCCGGGACCGGTAGGCGGACGCGAATGGGTGGGGGGACTCAGGGATGACGCGCGACCGGATGTTCCGCTTTGGGGACGGGGAGA
>Ga0209236_1001735_pt1 | contig 13235 bp, 11 predicted proteins | sample GraSoi013_1_40cm_FD_185819 | JGI IMG/M metagenome (GOLD analysis project Ga0209236, IMG submission 185819) | Grasslands soil microbial communities from the Angelo Coastal Reserve, California, USA - Sample 09_27_2013_1_40cm (SPAdes) (version 2) | ecosystem: Environmental > Terrestrial > Soil >... | reverse complement strand
TGGTGCCCGACTGCTTACGCACCTGGAGCAGGACCGCCGGCGTGCCGTCGATGTTGGCGGTAGTCTCGGGTTCGGCCGCGCCGTCCTCGATCCGGGCCAGATCCGCCAGCGTGACCGGGACGCCTCCGCGGTTCACGACCACGAGGTTCTGCATCTCGTCTAGGGAGCTCACGCGTCCGAGCGTTCGCAGCGTGAGCCGCTGCATCCCACGATCAATGCTGCCGGCGGGGATCTGGACGTTCTGCGCTTGCAGGCTGCGGCTGACGTCCGTTGTGCTGATCGAATAGGCCATCAGCCGGGCAGGATCGACCAGGACGTTGATCTGGCGCGCCTGGCCGCCGATGATCTCGACTTGCCCCACGCCGCGCGTGCCCTCCAGGCGCGGCCGGACGACCTTGTCGGCGTACTCTGTGATGTCCCGGATAGGACGATCAGCGGAGAGCGCCAGCGTGATGACAGGGATGGCCCCGGGATCGAATTTGGAGATCACCGGCGGGTCGATCCCGGCGGGGAGATCGCGCAGGACGCCGTTGATCTTATCCCGCACCTCCTGCGCCGCAACGTCGATGTCCTTTTCCAGATGAAACTGGAGCGAGATGATCGCAAACCCTTCAGCCGAGGTCGACGAAAGCCGGTCGATCCCGCTGATGGTGTTCACAGCCGACTCGATCTTGTTGGTAACATCGCTCTCGACCTCTTCGGGGGAGGCGCCGGGGACGCGCACGCTCACCGCGACGAACGGGATGTCGATGTTCGGCCAGCGCTCGACGGTGAGCCGAGAGTATGAAACCAGACCCAGGAAGACCAGCCCCAAAATTAGCACGGAGGCCAGCACGGGCCTGCGGACGGAGAGTTCTGCCAGACGATGCATCGTTAGTCCTCCTATTACTGCTTACTACGGCGCGCGAGGCGCCACGAGCTGGTTATCGGTCAATCCCAACTGTCCGTCTACAATGACCACGTCCCCGGCTGTAAGGCCGGAGGTGATTTCGACGAGCCCTCCCTGCCGTTCGCCCAGCGCCACTTCGCGGCGGACCGCTCGACCGTTCTGCACCACGAAGAGGACAGGGTTCCCGGCCGTGACCAGCACGGCCTGCTCGGGGATCTGCAGCACGCCGGACCGGACCGCGACCGTGATGATCCCGCGGGCGAACGCCCCCGGGCGCAGCACGCGCTGTGCATTCGGTACGCGCACCTTGACCGTAAACGACCGGCTGGAAACCGTTGCGGCCGGCTGGATCTTTTCGATCTTTCCTGCGAACTGAGATCCCGGTTCAGCGTCCACGGTCACCGCGACGGTCTGACCCACCCGGAGGCCCGATCGCAGCCGTTCCGGCACGGCCAGTTCAACGTACACGGCGTCCAACTGCGCAAGAACAAATGACGGTACAACGGGCGAGGCGCCCTCACCCGGCTCCACCGACCGTTGCGTGATCGTCCCGGCGAAGGGTGCGGTGACGGTGGCGTCGCGCAGTTGGATCTGCGCCGCAGCCAGCGTCGCCTCCGCCAGTTCGAGTTGTGCCTGGGCGGCTGCGAACTGCGCCTCCGCGGCATCGAGCTCCTGTCTGGAGACCGCGCCGCTCTGGGACAGTTCCCGCATACGCCGCACGCTGATTTCCGCCAGGCTCAACGCCGCTTTGGCCTGCGCCCTGCCGGCGCGGGCCTGGGCCTCGGTCGCAGCCATCTGATCCGTCCGGAGGCGCATCAAAGGCTCGCCGCGCTGCACGCGCTGACCTTCGGTCACGAAGACTTCGGCCACGATGCCTGGGAGCGTCGACGCAATCTTCGCTTCCCGCAAACTGGCCACCGTCCCGGTGGCGGTGACAGTTGTCACGAAGTCGCCTCGTTGCGCCGTGGCGACCCCGACTGGAACAGGCGCCACCTGCGCCGGCTGGTTGACCGCCGGAGTCGGGGCGCCGCCCCTTGCTCGGAGAGCCATGAGGCCCCCGGCTATGACGAGGATGATTGCACCAACGGTGAGCACTCGAATCCGCATAATGTGATCCCTCACAGTGATCCCGTCGCCAGGATCAGTTGAATACGTGCCGCGTTCTGGTCGTAACGTGCAGAGGCCAGGGCCTGCTCCGCCTGAGCCAGGCCCGACTGAGCAGACAGAAGCTCTAATGAGGTTCCGACGCCTGCCTGGTACCGGGCGCTGGCGAGCCGGGCGGACTCACGTCCTTGTTCAACAGCCTTTGTGGCCGCCGTCAACTCACCGGTCGCTCGCTGTGCAGCGAGCCATGCCTGGCGGACCTCCAGCTCGACCTGCTGCCTGGTCTGCGCGTCGCGGACCTTCAGTTGCTCGAGCTGGAACTGCGCCTGGCGGATCTTTTCCTGTGTGACGCCGCCATCGAAGACAGACAGCACGACATTGAGACTCACCGACCAGTTTCCGAACGCATAGGGCGACAGCCCGCCGGCGTTGCTCAGGGCGTATCCCGTCCCGAGGCTCACGATCGGCTGGCCCCCGCTGCGTGCCAGATCGAGGCCCGCCTGGGCTGCCGCGATCCGGCTCTGAAGTGCTACCAAATCCGGCCGGTCCCGCAGGGCCCGCGCGATGGCGTCGGCCAGCGTAGCTTCTCCCGGCTGAGGCATCAGTGCGCCGGTGAGTTCCAAGGGAGTATCCAGCGAGAGGTTGAGCGCCGCGTTCAGAGTCGCCTGCGCATTCGCCACCCCAGTCTGCGCCTGAACCTTGATCTGCTCGGCGTTCGCGGCCGCCACCTCGGCCTGCAGCACATCGAACCGTGCGGACGCACCGGCGCTGAACTTGGCCTGCGCGACGCGGAGGCTTTCGGTCGCCGCATCAATCGCCCGCTGGGCGGCCGCCATGCTCTCAAAGGCCAGGAGGCCCTGCAGGTAGGTCTGCTCTGCGGCGTAGACGACCTGCTGCTTTGCGCGCTGATAGGTGGCTTGTGCTCCTCGCAGATTGGCCTCGGCCAGCGCGATCTGTGCCTCCAGGCTGCCACCCGTGGACAGGGGGTAAGTAATCGCCACTCCCATAGCATACACATTGGGATCCAGGCCAAACGGCTGTTGCTGATTGAGGGTATATCCGCCGGCCAGGCCGGCCTGGGGGCCCCTGGCGCCCCGCGCCTGGGCCAACTGCGCCTGGGCCACCGCGACGTCAAACGCAGCTGCACGCAGTTGAAGGTTACTCTGCAGCACGGCGGCCGCCACGTCGGCCACTGAGACCTGACGGGAGCCCGGCTGTGCACGCGCCGGCAGCGCGAGCCCTCCCACGAGCGCAATGCTAAGAACGGCAATTACGATTTTTCGGACCATGACTGTCTCCAGATGGCACCATACTGTGAAGAGACGAACCAAGCGTGAACCATTCGTGAATTCTTTGTGAAAGAGTTTCCGCATTTCATACCTCTACGGTCTGAGCGCCGTCCAGTTGGAACTCTCGCGTGTCCTGTCGATGCTCGACCTCGCCGTGGGTCTCTGAATGCACTTCCCACGATCGCAGTGCCGGTCGGAGGGCCAGCAGCGCGGCCGCCCCGGCCGCCATGAGCAACCCATTCGCGCGCACGGCCGACAGCGCGCCGAGGACCTGGGCACTGTACCCTACCATCAACGCTGCGAGGGGCTGGGCGCCGAAGCTGACCATCAGAAGCGCGCTCATCAGCCGCGCTCTCATATCCGGCGGGGCCATGATTTGGAGGGTGCTCATCGTCGTGGTGAGCACCACGGGAAACGCCATGCTCCCCACGAAGATCGCCAGCGCCGAAAACGGCAGCCGGGTCGATGCGGAGAAGACCACCAGCCACAGTCCTGTCCAGATGGCGGCGGCACCGACGACAAGGCCGGTCCTCCGCACCTGCTGCACGGCGGGAACCACCAGCAGCACGCCTGTGAGCGCGCCGGCGCCGGATGCCCCCATCAGCAGCCCCAGGACATCCGCGCTGCCATGGAGGGCCTGGGAGGCGACGGCGGGGAGAATGTTCATCACGGAGATGCCGAAGAACGTGACGATCACCGTAAAGACGATGAGGTCCTGCGCGCGCGGGTTCTGGCGGATGAATTGGACCGCTTCAGAGAATCCGCTCAGGTCTGCTGCGCCTGTTCTGCGGACCTGAGCCGCGCGGACGATAATCAAGCTGGCGATGACAGCGAGGAAACTCGCGCCGTTCAGCCAGAATGCCAACGCCGCGCCCAGACGCGCGACCACCAGACCCGCCAGCGCCGGGCCAATCATCCGGCTGACCTGGAAGAGCATGTTGTTGATGACGACGGCCTGGCGAAGCTGTTCCATGCCGGAGAGGTCGCCGATGAAAGCCTGCTGGGTAGGCATGTCGAGCGCCGTGACGATTCCCAGCAGCGTGGCCAGCACATAGACATGCCACACCTGGATCACGCCGGTCTGCACGAGCAACGCGAGCGTAATGGCCAGCACCATGGCACTCGTCTGCGACACGATGAGCAGCCGGCGCCGGTCCAGCGTGTCCGCCCAGACCCCCGTCCACGGTCCCAACAAGAGAATTGGCAGGGTCCCCAGCATCGCCACGACACCAAGCGCGGCCGTAGAATGAGTCAGGCTCCAGACCACCCAGGCCTGCGCCGTCACCTGCATCCAGGTGCCGATGAGAGAGATGGCCTGTCCGCTCAGGTAAACGCGCAGATTCCAGTTTCGCAGGGGCAGAAAGCTATCAAGAAATCGAGTTGCGATCTTTGGCATTGCAACCTCCGGTCTCGCGTTCATCGAGGTGTCCCATCGTCATGGGCAGGCTTGAGCCTGCCTGCGGGCAAGGCCCTCGCCGGCGGGACCGCCCTGGTGGCCGCGGCCTCGCGGATGGCGTGGAGCAGCCGGTCTCCATACTCGTGCTTCGAAACGAATGCGGCAGCGCCGGCGGCCAGCAGGCGGCGGCGGGTAGTCGCATCATCCCGGAGGCTCAAGATCACCGTCGCGCTCTCGGGTGACGCGCTGCGGAGCGCGGCGATCAATCTGACGCCGTCCATGTCCGTCGACTCCGTGTCCACCAGGATTACGTCGGGACGGAGCATCGATGCCTGCCACAGAGCGCCAAGACCGTCGCGGGCTTCCCCGATGACGGTGACGTCCGGCTCTAGTGTGAGCCGCATCTGGAGTCCGCGGCGGATGGCAGGCTGGCTCTCGACGAGCAGAAGGCGTATCATCGTGTTGTCCACATCCTCTAGTAAGCCGCAAGACGGCATTCTTGAGCACGGCCAAACGCCGGTTTAGGGCCTCCCGCCTGTGGGGGACAGAGATTTCCGACTAAAGGCGGAGGACAGAAGCCGGAAAATCCTAGAGCCTTAAGTCGGAGATGGACACGATGGTCACTCGGATTCTGATCGCAGACGACCACAGCGTGGTCCGCCAGGGGCTGCGGATGTTCCTGGCCCTGGATCCCGACCTGGAAGTCGTGGCGGAGGCTACCGACGGCGCGGAGGCCCTGCGCCTGGCGCGTGAGTTTCAGCCGGACGTCGTGTTGATGGACCTCTTGATGCCCGCGATGGACGGCATCGCCGCCACCCAGGAGATCCGGCGGGAGCTCCCGGATACTGAGGTTCTCGCCCTGACCAGCGTCCTGGAGGATGCGTCGGTGGTCAGCGCGGTCCGGGCCGGCGCGATTGGTTATCTACTAAAGAACACCGAGGCGGACGAACTGCGGAGGGCGATCAAGGCCGCCGCAGCCGGCCAGGTGCAACTCTCCCCGGAGGCCGCGGCGCGCCTGATGCGCGAAGTCCGCGCCCCCGAGAGCCCGGAGACGTTGACCGAGCGCGAGACCGACGTCCTCAGGCTGTTGGCTCAAGGCAAAGCCAACAAAGAGATCGCCCAACTGCTGAGCATCGGCGAGAAAACTGTGAAGACGCACGTCAGCAACATTCTGGCTAAGCTCGGCGTGCAGAGCCGGACCCAGGCAGCGCTGTACGCGGCCCGGATCGGCATGGTCACAATCCATCAGGTGAGCGGGGGACGCTGATGCGAGCCTACCCGACGCTGGCCAAGCTGTCCCGCCCCTTCGAGGCCTCTCTCGACGCCGTGATCCTCGTAGATGAGGACGAGCGCATCGTGTACGCAAATCCCGCCGCCAGCCGGATCACCGGCTACGGGCCCCACGAGCTCCTGGGCCGCGATGCCTACGGGGCGATGCCTCCTCACGCGCGCGACGCCCTGCGCACTGCCATCAAGGACCATAAGGCCACCAGGAAGGAGCCGGGCGTTCCCCTGCGTGGCACCTCCGCGCTGGTCAGACCAGACGGTGAAGAGTTTGAGATCGAGTTCACGGCGGTACCGCTCGCGCTCGATGGCCGCAGTTCGCTCGTGGTGATGTTCCGGGACGTCACGGAAATGAAGCGGCTGGCGCGCGAGGTCAAGGCGCTTACCCAGATTGCCTCGCAGGTGGCATTTGCGGGCTCACTTCAGGCGACTCTCGACAAGCTGGCGGAGAACGTGGTCCGGGCCACCGGTACGGTGGCGGCGGGCGTGTGTCTGGTCGACGAGGACAGCCAGGAGCTGCGGTTCTTCGGCCGTTACGGGTTGCCCGAAGGGCCCGACGCCGAAGCCCGGTGGAAAGAAGCCGTGCAGCGCGGCGCCCGGATGCCGAACACGGATTCCGTGCGCGAGAAGAAGACGCTGATTCACTTCGACGCCCGCAAAAAGATCCTAGACGATCCACTGTACGAACCTATCCACCCGCTGATGCGCGAGGCGGGGTGGGATACCGTGGTGTCGGTGCCGTTGATCTACCGGAATCAGGCCATTGGCGCGCTGAACGTCTTCTATCCCCGCGGGAAGAATCCCAGCGAGGCCGAAATCGCGTTTCTGACGGTCATCGCGGACCAGGCCGCCGTCGCCGCAGAGAACGCCCGGCTCTTCGAGGAAGCCAGACAGAAGGCCGTCCTCGAGGAGCGCCAGCGTCTGGCGCGCGAGCTCCATGATTCCGTCTCGCAGGCGTTGTACGGCATCGCGTTGGGAGCCCGCACCGCGCGCACCCTGGTGGACCGGGATCCTGCCCAGGCCGGTGAGCCGCTGGACTATGTCCTCTCGCTGGCGGAAGCGGCGCTCGCCGAGATGCGGGCGCTCATCTTCGAGCTTCGCCCTGAGGCCCTCGAAACGGAGGGGCTCGTGGCGGCGCTGACCAAGCAGATGGAGTCGGCGCGTGCCAGGCACGGCCTCGAGGTCGCCGCGGAGTGGTGCGATGAACCCGATCTTCCCTACGAAGTCAAGGAGGCCGTCTACCGCATTGCACAGGAATCCCTCAACAACATCGTCAAGCATGCCCAAGCCCGCCGCGTCGATCTGCGGCTCTCCTGCGGCGCCGATGAGATCGTGCTGGAAATCGTTGACGACGGAGTCGGCTTTGCTTCGGAAGAGGCGTTTCCAGGCCACCTCGGACTGCGCTCGATGCGGGAGCGGGCGATGCGCCTCGGCGGCACGTTGCAGGTGGAGAGCGCACAGAGCCAGGGGACCCGCATCCGCGCATACATTCCACGGTCCAACGGGGGCGCCAGATAGCGGGACGTCATTCACGTCCGGTCGTCCCGAGATCCTCGACGGCGCGGAGAGAAGTGCTCGTGACTGAGACCCGTCGTCTTTCGCTTGAGCGGATCGCGCGCGCCGCCACCGTCATCGATCCCGTATTCCTCAACTCTCCCCAGTATCCGGTCACGTCCTCCAGCCAACAGCTCGACTGTCGCCTTGTGGTCAAGGTTGAGACGCTGAATCCGATCCGCTCCTTCAAGGGGCGCGGCGCGGATTATCTGGTGGCGTCGTTGCACGGACGGCCGCACCTCGTGTGCGCGACCGCCGGCAACTTCGGCCAGGGCATGGCCTACGCCGCGCGGAAGCGGAGACTCTCACTCACCGTTTTTACCGCCAGGAACGCGAATCCGTTGAAGGTGGAACGCATGCGTGCCCTCGGCGCCGACGTTCGGTTTGGCGAGGATGTCGACGCCGCCCATCTGGCGGCCAGAGCCTTCGCAGCGGAGCACCGCGCGCAGCTGGTCGAGGACGGCCGTGATCCCGCCATCGCCGAGGGTGCCGGCACCATCGGGCTCGAACTGCTGCGCTGGCCCGACCCGTTTGACGCGATCTTGGTCCCGCTGGGGGATGGCGCGATGCTGGCCGGCGTGGCTCGGTGGGTGAAGGCGCACCATCCCGCCACCCACATGATCGGGGTGTGCGTCACAGGAGCGCCGGCGATGGAGCGCTCGTGGAGGTCAGGCAGGGTTCAGGAGGTGCAGGGAACCGGCACCATCGCGGACGGCATCGCAGCGCGGAAGCCGTTTCCTGAGGCACTCGCCGATATCACGGGCCTCGTGGACGACATCCTGCTCGTCGAAGACACCACGCTGTTGGAAGCCATGCGGTATGCGCACCAGGACTTCGGTGTTGTGCTCGAGCCCGCCGGTGCGGCGGGCCTGGCGGCGGTGCTGACCTACCGCAAGCGGTTTTCGGGCCAGCTGGTCGGCGCGATTCTCAGTGGAGGCAATATTACGGTGGAGCAGATTCAGCAATGGCTGACTCCACCATGACGGAGCGCTACACCATGACCGCTCCGCCGGCGACGTCTAGGACAATGCCGGTGATCCATGCCGCTTCCTCGGACGCAAGGAAGAGGGCCGCCCGCGCAACGTCTTCGGGTGTGCCAAGGCGCCGTATGGGGTGTGCCTCGATTAGCGCCTGTTGCTGCGCTTCGGGTATGCGCTGCTTATTGCGTTCGGTGAGGATTGTTTCAGGAGCGATGCAATTCGCCCTGATACCATAGGGACCAGCCTGCGCGGCGAGGTCTTTGGTCAGGATTTCTATGCCGGCTTTGGCTGCAGCATACGGTATCGGGGATCTGGGGTGGGGTCTATGGCCGGCGACGGAGGAGATGGTGACGATGTTGCCGGATTTCCGTTCCTTCATGCCGGGAAGGATACTCTTGATTGTCAGAAATGTCGCGGTGAGGTTGCCGTCCACAGAGGCGTGCCACCCTTCCTCGCTTGTCTGTTCAAGTGGACCGGGTGGGGTGAAGCTGCCGCCGGCGTTGGCAACGAGGATATCGATTGGCCCGAGGTCTCGTTCGATCTGGCGACGCATGGCCTCGATCTCGGTGAACTTGGTGGCGTCGGCGGCGACACGAATCGCCCTCCCGCCGGCGTGCTCGATCTCCGCCTGTACCGCGGACAGTGCCGTCAGATCCCTTCCGTGTACCGCGACCGCTGCGCCCCGCTGTGCAAACAGGAAGGCGATCGCTGCGCCAATACCACGCGAGCTTCCAGTCACCAGCGCGACCTTACCGTCTAGACGGCTCATCGATGGACCCATCATGGCACACATACGTAATATTTGTATCCGAATCCCGACACGCAGAACCGCCCGCGTAGGCAGGTTTCCCCCTTACGCCTCTCCCGGCTTCACAACTTCTTCAAAACGCTCCCGCACCATGGCCGTGTAGCCCGGCCGGCACGGCGGGTTGAGGGAGGAGCAAGAATCGTGAGGGTGCGGAGCACGTGGTCGACAGCGGTGCTGTGCGCCCTCGTGCTGGGGGGCGGGGTTGGGGTGCAATCTCCACGCCACCTTCCCGTCGTTCTGGCCGCAGCTTCGCCCGCGGGCGTCCAGCGGTTCAGCATTGTTCCCGGCGAATCTCAGGTGGTCTATCGGGTCGGGGAGACGTTGATCCGCGAGAGCAACCGTTTCAACGTCGCGGTGGGAATCACCAGGGCGGTGCGGGGCGAGGTCGTCATTGACCGCGCCAACCCACGCGCCAGCCAGGTCGGGCCCATCACGGTCGATATCAGTCGGTTTCAGTCGGATAGTCAGCGGAGAGACGGTGCTATCAGGGAGCGCTGGCTGGAGTCGGCCCGGTTCCCAATGGCCGAATTTACCCCCCTGCGAATCGACGGACTGCCCGCGCAGTACACGGAGGGTCGAGAGATTGCCGTGCAGGTCACCGGGAACCTCAAGGTCCGAGACGTGGTGAAACCCGTGACGTTCACGACGGTGCTGAAGCTGCTGGGCCCACAACTCACCGGGACGGCAACGGCGAAGATTTTGATGACCGACTTCGGGTTCGATCCCCCCGCGATCTTTGGGATCCTGCGCGCGCAGAACGAGGCCGAGATCGAGTTTCGCTTCGTGGCGGCGCCCGCACCATGAATTTCGGAGGAGGACGGATGGGCAGGCTGTGGTGGTTCGTCGCGGCGGTCGTCCTGGCCGGGGCCGGCGCGCTGACCTGGAGCAGCTGGACGGCTGTTGCCCAAACGCCGGTCCAGGTGGAGACGGTGGTCGGAGATCTCCAGATCCCGTGGGCGGCAGAGTTTGCCCCCGACGGCCGGATCTTTCTCACAGAGCGACGAGGAGCCATCCGCGTCATTCGCGACGGCAAAGTGGATGCCCAACCGTGGGCCACGATCCAGGTGGCTCCCGTGGGCGAGGGCGGTCTGCTGGGTCTGGCGCTGGCGCCGGACTTCGCCCGCAGCGGGGTCGTCTACGTGTACCACACGTACCAGGACGGAGGCCGGCTCTGGAACCGCGTCGTCCGCATGGTTGCCAGCGGCGGGCTGGGCCGGATCGACAAGGTCATCATCGACCGTATCCCCGGCGCGGTCGTCCACGATGGAGGCCGGATCAAGTTCGGGCCGGACGGCAAACTGTACATCACGGCGGGTGACGCCCGTGAGCCTTCGCAGGCTCAGGATCGCTCCTCATTTGGAGGAAAGATCCTTCGCCTCAACCCAGACGGGACCATCCCCGACGATAATCCGTTTGCGGGCTCGCCGGTGTATTCACTCGGCCACCGCAACCCTCAGGGGCTGGCCTGGCATCCCCAGACGCGCACGATGTATGAAGCGGAGCACGGGCCCTCCGGCGATTTGGGCCTCTGCTGCCGCGATGAGGTGAACGTGATTGAGGCCGGCAAGAACTATGGATGGCCGGAAGCCTCGGGGAAAGGTGGAGCGCCGCGGTTTGTCGACCCCATTGCCGACAGCGGCACGGACGAGACCTGGGCGCCGTCGGGCATCCTGGTGCCCTCCCGCGGGCCATGGCGAGACAGCCTGCTGGTGGCCGCGCTGCGCGGATCGCAGCTGCGGAGGCTGATCCTGACAGGGCAGGGGTTCACGCGAGTCGGCGGTCAGGAAGTCTACTTCCGGGGAGACCTCGGCCGGCTGCGGGACATTTTTCAGGGTCCCGATGGGACGCTGTACCTGCTGACGAACAACACGGACGGTCGTGGATCGCCCCGTCCGCACGATGATCGTTTGCTCCGGATCGTGTTCAAGTAGAAGGCACAAAAGGAGATGAGCTGACGATGAACGTTTTCGCTAGGTTGGTGCGCCGGTGGCCGGTTTTCTTCGCGGCGCCGCTGGTAGTGCTGCTCGCCGCGGGGACGGCGGTCCTGACCCCCCAGGCCGCCGCCGGCCCGGCGCCCGACCCTCAGACAATCCTGACCCAGGCCTCGCCGGCCGTGGGTGTGGTGCGCGGCGTCGTGGGAACGCGCAAGATTTCCGGCACGGCGTTTGTAATTGATCGGGAGGGATGGCTGCTGACCGCGGCGCACGTCGCCCGCGGCGCGGAGCAACTGCAGGTGGAACTGCCGGGCCTGGCTGCGCTGGATGCGCGCGTGATCGGCTACGATGCCACGCGGGATCTTGCCATCCTGCGCGTGAGCCCGCCGTCGCCGCTGGCGGCGCTGCAGCTGGCGGGCGACACATTGAATGTGGGGGACCCTGTGGTGGTGATCGGCGCCCCACGAGGGCTGCCCGATCAGATCACGGCGGGTGAAGTGCTGGCGACCCGCGTCAGCATCCCAGGTCTGTCACCCGAGAGCTTCGTGCGTGTCAGCGCCGCAGTGCGGCGGGGCAACTCAGGCAGCCCACTGTTAAACAGCCAGGCGCAGGTCGTAGGTGTGGTTGTGGCATCCTCCTTTGACCGCTCTCGCGCCCGAGCCAGTCTGGCAGTCTCGGGAGAAACCATCCGGGCCTCGCTCCCGCAACTGCGGCAGGGGGCGCGGGCAGAACGGGCCTGGCTCGGCATCGTCGGAGGGCGTCCACGTGAAGCCGGCCCTGGCGCCGCACCCGGGCAGGGTGCCGTCGTCCGGCAGTTGGCGCCGCAGAGCCCCGCGGCCGCAGCAGGCCTGCGCCCCGGCGATGTGGTGGTCGAGTTCGAAGGAGCGGCGATCCACAACTGGAGGGATTTGCTTGCCGCGGTCGGGCAGCGGCTGCCTGGGCAGAATGTCCACCTGGTGGTGTTGCGCGATGGACAGCGCGTGGAGGTCACGGTCACCCTTGGAGTAAGGCCATAGCCGTCCCGGTTTCTCTGGGGCCGCACCAACCTAATAGCCCAACGGTTCGGACTCCACTACGGGTGGCGAATCAGGGTGGTCCGGCCCTGGCGGCGCCCGCAGCGCGGTGGTATCGTGTGGCCGGAAAGGGAGCACGCGTGCCGACGATACTTGTCGTAGAGGACGAGCCGGAGATCGTGGAATTGCTCCGCTCGTATCTTGAGCGGGACGGCCATCGTGTGCTCACCGCCGCTGACGGTGAGGCCGCGATCCGGGAGGTCGAGGCCGCGACCCCGGACCTGGTGGTGTTGGACCTGATGCTCCCGCGTCTGGATGGATGGGAAGTGTCCCGCCGGATCCGGGCGCTGATGCCTGTGCCGATCATCATGCTCACCGCTCGGGACCGGGAGGAAGACAAGATCCGTGGACTTGAGCTGGGGGCCGACGATTATGTGACGAAGCCATTCAGTCCCCGCGAGGTGGTGGCCCGCGTCCGCGCCGTCCTGCGCCGCAACCGTCACGAGGGGCGCGACGCGCTGATCGTCGGCGACCTCATCGTCGACTTTCGAGGACAGGGGGCGAGGCGGGATGACTCGCCCTGCCGCCTCACGCACACAGAGTGGCGGCTGCTGGAAGTCCTGGCCAGCCATCCTGGTCAAGTCTTCACGCGGCTGCAGTTGATCGATCAGATCTACGGGTATTCTTTCGAAGGATTCGAGCGCACCGTGGATGCGCACATCAAGAATCTGCGACAGAAGATTGAGCCCAATCCACGGGAGCCGCGTTATGTCTTGACCGTCTATGGAGCCGGGTACAAGTTCGCCCCGACCACCAATGGCTGACCGGCCCCGTACCAACTCGATTGGCCAGGGTGCAGGTTACAGCGAACCTGCCGCTAGCGAGTTGGTACGGGGCCGGCCGCGCCGCTCGCTGTCGCTGCGGGTCCAGCTCTCGCTGGCGTTCGTCATGGTCGCGCTGCTTTCCGTCGTGGTGGTGGCCTTT
>Ga0209236_1001734_pt1 | contig 13237 bp, 9 predicted proteins | sample GraSoi013_1_40cm_FD_185819 | JGI IMG/M metagenome (GOLD analysis project Ga0209236, IMG submission 185819) | Grasslands soil microbial communities from the Angelo Coastal Reserve, California, USA - Sample 09_27_2013_1_40cm (SPAdes) (version 2) | ecosystem: Environmental > Terrestrial > Soil >... | reverse complement strand
GATGGTGATCCTCGGCGTCGCGTCCGGGGTCGTCCCGTATCCGGAGCACAACTCCTCCCCGCGGGTCACGATGGGAGCCGGCATGGCGAAGCAGTCCCTCGGCCTCGGGTCGAGCAACTATCGGCTGCGGCCGGACACCCGGAGCCACCTGCTCCACTATCCGGAACAGCCGCTGGTCCAGACGGACTCGATGAAGCATGTGTCCTTCAACGAGCGTCCCGCGGGACAGAACTTCGTCGTCGCGGTCATGTCGTACCACGGGTACAACATGGAAGACGCGATCGTGATGAACCACGCCTCCATCGATCGGGGCCTCGGCCGGTCTTCGTTCATGCGGACGTACCGCGCAGAGGAGCGCCGGTATCCCGGCGGCCAGGAGGACCATTTCGAGATTCCCTCGCCCGACGTCCGGGGGGCCCGCGCGGATCTTTCGTACGCGAACCTCACGCCGGATGACGGCCTCATCTCGCCGGAGGTCCTCGTGAACGGGGGCGACGTCCTGATCGGAAAGACGAGCCCCCCGCGCTTCCTCGAAGAGGAGACGGACTTCCTGACGCCGCAAAAACGCCGCGAGACGTCGGTGACCGTGCGTCACGGCGAGAGCGGATGGGTCGATTCCGTCATGCTCACGGAGAGCGAGAACGGTTCGAAGCTGGCGAAGGTGAAGGTCCGCGACCTCCGGGTGCCGGAACTGGGGGACAAGTTCGCGTCCCGACACGGCCAGAAGGGTGTGATCGGATTGATCGCTCCGCAGGAGGACATGCCCTTCACCTCGCAAGGGATCATCCCCGACCTGATCATCAATCCCCACGCGATTCCGTCGCGGATGACCGTCGCCCATGTCCTGGAACAGATCGGGGGTAAGGTCGGATCCCTGGAGGGCCGCTTCATCGATGGAACGCCGTTCAGCGGTGAGAGGGAGGAGTCCATGCGGAAGGCCCTCGAAGACAACGGCTTCCGTTCGAACGGAAAGGAGATCCTCTACGACGGCCGGACGGGCCGCATGATCCCGGCGGAGATCTTCGTCGGGGTGATCTACTACCAGAAGCTGCACCACATGGTCTCGGGCAAGCTGCACGTCCGTTCCCGCGGACCGGTCCAGATCCTCACGCGGCAGCCGACGGAAGGTCGGTCCCGCCAGGGAGGCCTTCGGTTCGGGGAGATGGAGCGAGATTGTTTGATCGGCCACGGGGCCGCGATGGTGATCAAGGACCGCCTTCTGGATGAATCGGACGGGACGATCCAATACGTGTGCGGGAACCAGGACTGCGGCCACTTTGCGATCAAGGACCGGAAGGGAAATCTTCGATGCCCCGTGTGCGAGAATACGTCGAAGATCTATCCGGTCCAGACGTCCTATGCGTTCAAACTCCTGCTAGACGAGCTCCTGTCCCTGGGTGTCGTCATGCGACTCCAGTTGGAGGACATGCGATGATGTCTTCCATGAGGGGGGTCACGAAGCGAATCCAGTCGATTAAGTTCGCCCTGTTGAGCCCCGACGAGATCCGGCGGATGTCCGCGACGAAGATTATCACGGCGGATACGTACGATGACGACGGTTTCCCGATCGACATGGGTCTCATGGACTCTCATCTGGGGGTCATCGAGCCCGGCCTGCGATGTAAGACGTGCGGCGGCAAGGTCGACGATTGTCCCGGCCACTTCGGGCACATTGACCTGGCCATGCCCGTGATCCACGTCGGGTACGTGAAGGACATCAAGAAGCTGCTCCAGGCGACGTGTCGAAAGTGCGGCCGACTCCTGCTCACGCGCCAACAGGCCCAGGAGTACATGGCCGAGATGGAGCAGGTCGAAGAACTCGGCGGAGACGTGACGGAGGTCGGCTACGTCACGAAGGAAACCGCCCGCGAGGCGCAAAAGCGGCAGCGCTGTCCGCATTGCGGCGAAGAACAAGGAAAGGTCACCCTCGACAAGCCGACCACGTTCCGCGAAGACGGACACAAGCTCACTCCCAAGGAGGTGCGGGAGCGCCTCGAGCGGATTCCGAACGAGGACCTCCGGGTCCTCGGGATGAACCCAGAAGTCGCCCGACCGGAGTGGATGGTCCTCACCGCCCTCCTCGTCCCGCCGGTCACCGTCCGTCCCTCGATCACCCTGGAGAGCGGGGACCGGTCCGAGGACGACCTAACGCACAAGCTCGTCGACGTGCTCCGGATCAATCAACGGCTCCGAGAGAACCGCGACGCGGGCGCCCCCCAGCTGATCGTCGAGGACCTCTGGGAGCTCCTGCAATATCATGTCACGACGTACTTCGACAACCAGACCTCCGGCATCCCGCCCGCGAGGCACCGGTCCGGTCGGCCGCTGAAGACCCTGGTTCAGCGGCTGAAAGGCAAGGAGGGCCGGTTCCGGTCGAACCTGTCCGGCAAGCGAGTGAACTTCAGCGCGCGGACCGTGATTTCTCCCGACCCGATCCTCTCGATCAACGAGGTCGGCGTCCCGGTCGAAGCCGCCCGCGAGCTCACCGTACCCGTCCACGTGCAGGCGTACAATTCGGAGATCGTGAAGCAGTGGGTGAAACGGGGCCCGGCGCCCCTCGGCCCCCTGGGCGAGTATGCGCCCGGCGTGAACTACGTGATTCGCCCCGACGGCCGACGCATCCGCGTGACGGACAAGAACGCGGAAGTCGTCGCCGAAGCAGTCGAGATCGGATACACGGTGGAACGACAGCTCGTGGACGGAGACATCGTCCTCTTCAATCGGCAGCCCTCGCTCCATCGGATGTCCATGATGGCGCACGAGGTCCGCGTGATGCCGCACAAGACGTTCCGCTTCAACCTCGCGGTCTGTCCCCCGTACAACGCGGACTTCGACGGGGACGAGATGAACCTGCACGTCCTGCAGAGCGAGGAGGCTCGCGCGGAGGCCCGCGTCCTCATGCGGGTGCAAGAGCACATCCTCTCGCCGCGGTTCGGCGGGCCGGTGATCGGGGGCATCCACGACCACATCACGGGATCGTTCCTGCTCACGTACAAGGAGAGCAAGTTCACCCGCGAGGAGGTCACGTTCATCCTGAGCAAGATCGACATCCGCGATCTTCCGCCGCCGGACATCAAGAAGGGCGGCAAAGAGTTCTGGTCGGGGAAGGCGCTCTTCTCTGCGATCCTGCCGAAGGATCTGAGCATGACGTTCAAGTCCTCGATCGCTCCGAAAGGGGACATCGGCCTGAAGGAACTGAAGGAAGAAGATTCGCTCGTCGTGATCAAGGACGGCGTGGTCCTGTCCGGCACGATCGATGAGAATGGCGTGGGCGCATTCAAGGGCAAGATCCTCGACAAGCTCGCGCGGGATTATGGCCCGGACGCCGCCCGTGTCTTCATCGACAAAGGGACGAAGATGGCGATTGGAGCGATCATGATCCGCGGCTTCACGACGGGGATCGACGACGAGGACATTCCCGAGGAGGCGAAGAAGCAGATTGCGGACTCCCTGCGGACCGCGATTGAGAAGGTCGAGGGCCTCGTGGAGTCGTACAAGCGAGGGGAGCTGGAACAGATGCCTGGCCGCTCGCTCGAAGAGACCCTCGAGGTCGAGGCGATGAAGATCCTTGGCCGCGCGCGCGACTTGGCCGGCCAGATCGCGGGGAAGCACCTCGGGATCGAGAACAGCGCGGTGATCATGGCCCGGTCCGGCGCCCGTGGCTCCATGCTGAACCTGTCCCAGATGGCGGGCTCGATCGGGCAGCAGGCGGTCCGGGGCGAGCGACTGAGCCGCGGCTATTGGAACCGGACGCTCCCGCATTTCAAGAAGGGGGACCTCGGCGCGGAGGCGAAGGGGTTCGTGAAATCGTCGTACAAGAGCGGCCTCCATCCGACGGAATACTTCTTCCATGCGATGGGCGGACGGGAAGGCCTCGTGGACACGGCCGTCCGCACGTCGCGGTCGGGCTACATGCAGCGCCGCCTCATCAACGCCTTGGAGGACCTCAAAGTGAAGGAGGACGGGACGGTCCGGAACACGGCGGACACGATCATCCAGTTCAAGTTCGGCGAGGACGGCGTCGATCCGTCGCGGAGCGTGCAAGGTCGGGCGGTCGACATCGACGACATCCTCCAAGAGGTGCTCGGCGAGGAGCCGTCCTGGAAGGAACGTCTGCGGGAGCAGGAGATGGCGTCCTACGGCCTCACGGAGAAGGACATGTACGTCGAGATCTCGGAGGAAGAGGTCGAAGTCGAAGAGGAAGAGCCTCCGTCGGAGGAGTGACGATGGCGCGGGCGACGACGATCCAGGCGCTGCGCAACCGCGGGATTTCGAAGAAGACCGCCACGATCCTCGCGGACGCCGGTTTCACCCTTGAAAAACTCGCGGCCTCGAAGGTCGATCGGCTCACGAAGTTCCTCCCGAAGAAAGAGGCGGAAAAAGTCCTCAAGAAGCTCGGCGCGGCGCCGCCTGCGGAGACGAAACCAGCTCCGAAGAAGGAGAAGGCGAAGCCGGCCGCGCGCGGGCGCAAACCCACCGCGAAGGCGGAGGCGGAACCTGAGACACCCCTCACGATCCCGGTGAAGGCGCCGCCGCTCACGGCGGGCGAACAGGAGATCATGGACGGCCTAAAGGAGGTCGGCCGCTGGCTGCCGCGGTACGTGGTCGGCGAGCTCGCGAAGAAGATCCACGGCCTCAAGTTGAGCAAGAAGCGCCTCCATGAGGTCCTCACGAAGATTTGCGAAAAGTTCGATCTCCACGCGATCGATGCGAACGAGTCCGCGGGGATCGTGTCCGCCCAATCGATTGGAGAACCGGGAACCCAGATGACGATGCGGACGTTCCACTACGCCGGTGTCGCGGAGATGAACGTCACACTGGGCCTGCCGCGGCTCATTGAGATCGTGGATGCGCGTCGAGTGCCCTCAACCCCGATCATGGAATTGTTCGTGAAGTCGGGGCACACGGACCTCGAGAAGATGCGAAAGATCGCGACGGAGATCGAGATGACCTCCTTAGAGGACATCGCCTCGATCGAGACGGACCTCGTGAACATGCGCGTGCTCGCATATCCGGACGATCACCGGATGCGGTCCCGCGGCGTCACGTGGCCTGAGATCGAGGAGAAGATGAAGAAATTCGGCGAGGTCCAGGAGGTGAAGCGCCAGGTGGGGAACGTGGAAAAGCGGGCGCGCGCCCTCGTCGTGGAGGCGGGCGAACCGTCCTTCAAGAAACTCCAGCGCCTCGTCGAACAGGTCCGGACGATGAAGATCAAAGGAATCGACGGCATCTCGCGGGCGATCATCAAGAAGCGTGGAGAGGGCTACGTGATCTACACGGAAGGCTCGAACCTCTCGAAGATCCTCGAGCTGCCCTACGTCGACGCCTCGAGGACGACCACGAACTCGGTCCAAGAGATCTACGAGGTCCTGGGCATCGAGGCCGCGCGTAACGCGATCGTGAACGAGGCGTACAACACCCTGCAGGAGCAGGGGCTCACTGTGGACATCCGACACATCATGCTCGTCTCGGACATGATGACGAACGACGGCGATGTGAAAGCGATCGGGCGACACGGGATTTCGGGACGGAAGTCCTCCGTCCTCGCCCGCGCGGCGTTTGAGATTACGGCCCACCATCTCCTTCGAGCCGCGATTACCGGCGAAGTCGATTACCTGGACGGCGTCGCGGAGAACGTGATCGTGGGCCAGCCCGTCACCCTTGGCACGGGGGCCGTGAACCTGATTTACCAACCGCCCGCGGGCCTGCCGAAGCCCTCCGCGATTCCGAAGCCGAAGCCCGTGCCGGTTCCGCCTGTTCCCGTTCCCGTTCCTGCTCCCCTCCCCGCTCCCCTCCCCGCTCCCGAGGCCGAACCCGCAGAGCCGGAGGAACCCATCCAAGAGGTCGTCCCGTGATTGACGTTTCCCGCGCCCTCCGTGTCGCGACGGACACCGGCGAGGTGCGCTTCGGGCTTCGAGAAGTCCGCCGCGCCGCGAAGGCGAAGAGCGCGAAGATCGTCGTCGTCTCGTCGAACTGCCCGCCGGACGCGGTCGCGGCCTTCGGCGAGGTCCGTCTGCTGCATTTTCCCGGCACGAACGTCGACCTGGGGGCTGCCTGCGGGGTGCCGTTCTCCGTGGCGGCCGTCGCCGTCCTCAGCCCCGGCGACTCGAACATCCTCAGCGCCTGAGGCCGCATGGTCGAGATTGTCTTTGACGAACAGACGATCAAATACGTGGCTCTCTTCCAGGATCTCACGCGGACGACGGTCGTCGACTGCGTCGACGCCGGCGACAAGCTGATTTTCGTCGTGAAGGAAGGGGACATCGGCAAGGCGATCGGGAAGAAGGGCGAGAACATCACGAAGCTGAAACGGCTCGTGAACAAGGAAATCCATGTGGTCGAATACTCCGACCAACCCGACCGGTTCGTCGCAAACGTCTTTCGAAACTTCGATGTGAAAGGCGTGCAGATCGAGCAACGCGGGGACGTCGTTCACGCGACCGTGACCGTGGAGGCCACGAAGAAAGGTCGCGCGATCGGAAAGGAAGGACGGAACCTCCGGGTGTCGCGGGATCTGATCGCCCGCCATCATCCAATCCAGAGCGTCAGCGTGGCCTAAGACACCCCGCGGATTGCACGTTCCGGCGCCGGTGATTCGGAAGGTTCAGGTAGCCCCGCCGCTTCGTCGCGCGTCCACCGGGACCTCGCGACGTGCGTGCGTCGGTGGGCCGTCGGAAGGCGATCCGGATCAAGTACAAGTGGACGGTCCTCACGGTCACGACCGTCGGCGTGCTCATGGCCGGCCTCGACTCGCGCATTGTGATCGTCGGGCTCCCTCAGGTCGCCGCGAGCCTCCGCGCGGATGCGGAGCAGGCGATCTGGATCACCCAGGCGTACGTCCTCGGGAGCACAGTCGCCCTCCTCCTGATCGGTCGGGTGTCGGACATCACCGGTCGGGTGAAGTTGTACACGGGCGGTTTCGGCGTGTTCACGTTGGGCTCGCTCCTCACGAGTCTGGCCGTGAATCCCGCCCAGGTCATCGCCTTCCGGGCGGTGCAGGGCCTCGGATCCGCGATGCTGTTCACGAACAGCGCGGCGATGATCGTCGATGCGACACCGGCCGAGGAGCTCGGCCTGTCTCTCGGCATCAACCAAGTCGCCTTCCGGATGGGGTCCATGGCAGGCCTGACCGTGAGCGGGATCATCCTCTCCATCCTCGACTGGCGCGCCTTGTTCTACGTGAACGTCCCGATCGGGATTTTCGGCACGGCGTGGGCCCACTTCCGGCTCCGGGAGATAGGAAAACTCGAGCGTGGTGCCCCGATCGACTGGGGCGGCTTCGCGGCTTTCACCGTGTTCATCTTCAGCCTGCTCCTCGCGCTCACCGTTGCCGCCTATGGCGTTTCGGAGACGACCACGATTCTCGGCCTTCTGCTCCTCTCTGTCTCAGGCCTTGTGGTGTTCGTCATCTTGGAGCGACGCCATCCCCATCCGCTCCTGGACCTGAAGCTCCTCCGCATCCGGGAGTTCACCGGTGGTCTCGTCGCCCAGATCCTGAACGCGATCGCCTTCGGCGCGGTCCTCCTCCTGCTGAGTCTGTATTTCCAGCTCGTCCTCGACAAGAAGCCGCTCGAGGCCGGGCTTCTCATCATTCCCACGGACATCGCGACCCTCGCCGCCGGTCCCTTAAGCGGCCGGCTCTCGGACAAGTACGGCCACTTGCCCTTCACGACGACCGGACTCGCCGTGACGAGCCTGTCTCTCTATCTGTTCTCGACGACCGACGCCTCCACCCCGTATCCGCTTCTCGTCGTCTACATGATGCTCCTCGGGACGGGCCTGGGGCTCTTCGCGTCGCCGAATATCAGCTCCATCATGGGTTCGGTCCCGCCGGAGCGACGCGGGATCGCGTCTGGGTTCCGCGCCACGTTCTTCAACGTGGGCTACACGATCAGCTTGAACCTGGCGATCCTGATCACGACCTTCACCGTTCCGTATGCGCTGGTGACGCGGATCATCTCATCCGGCGGGACCGGGATCTCGGAGGCCGAGAGGATCCTGTTCGCACAGGGTTTGAAGACCACCTACCTGTGGCTCGCGGGGCTGAACACCCTCGCAATCCTCCCTTCCATGCTGCGAGGCCGACGCGCGTATGTGCAGGAACCTCCCGTACCCGCGACGGCCGATCCGTAATCGACCGCAGCCGGCGGGCACCGCCGTCCCGATGTCAAGGGATTCGTGCATAACGAATTTCTACGGAGCCCGTCACGGAGCCGCGGCCGAACAACAGGTCCTTGTTCGAACCCGGCCCGGAGCGGGGGACCGCGGCCGCAACGGTTATTATCGCCGCATGCGTTTTCGCGTTGCCCGCGATCGCGGGTGAAGGGATCCCCCCTCGATGTCCCTCGCCTCCGCAGAGGCCACGCCCTCGGCCGACGACGCCCTCTCCTTGCAGTTCGACGAATCGGACGCCGATCTCCTAGCCCGCGCTTTCCGCTCCCCCGGAGACGGTCCCCAAGCGTGGCGGCTGAACGGCGAGGCGCATCGGATGTCCCTGGTCGACGGGTTCGACCGGCTCTTGGCCTGGCCCTCGTTGCGCGGAGTCGGTCGGTATCCGCATCAGGAGCGCACCTGCGTCCGCGTCCTCCGCGAGATGCACGGCCGGGCGATCCTCGCGGACGAAGTGGGCCTCGGCAAGACGATCGAAGCAGGCCTGATCCTCAAGGAATACGCGATCCGCGGTCTCGTGCGCCGAGCGCTCATCCTCACGCCCGCCTCGCTCACGGGCCAATGGCGGGAGGAGATGGAGTCCAAGTTCGACCTGGGTTTCGCGGTACTTCGATCGGTCCGCGATTGGGAAGATCGGCCGCTCTTGATCGCGTCGATCGACAAGGCGAAGCGTGGACCGCATCGCGCCGCGGCCCAGCAACGACCGTGGGACCTCGTCATTGTGGACGAGGCGCATCGGCTCAAGAACCGCCTCAGTGTGAATTGGCGGTTCGTCGCGAGCCTCTCGAAAAAGTACATGCTCCTCCTGACCGCGACGCCGGTCCAGAATGACCTGGACGAGTTGTTCAACCTGGTCAGTCTCCTAAAACCCGGGGCGTTGCACACGTACGATCGTTTCGTCGAACGGTATGTCGGAAGCGCGGACGGACGCGTGCCCGCCCACGTGCCCGAGTTGCGAGACCGACTCCGGGACGTGATGGTGCGCCATCGTCGCGGGATCGCATTCACCCTCCCCCCTCGGCGCGTACACAGTCTTCCCGTTCGCCTGAGTCCTGCCGAGCGACGCCTCTATGATGACGTGACGGACTTCGTGCGCGATGCGTATTGGTCGGCCTCCGGTCGGATGTCCTGGGCCGCACGGCTCACTTTGATCGTGCTCCAGCGGGAGATCGGAAGCAGCACGTTCGCCGTCGCCACGACCTTGGGTCGACTCGCTCAAAGTCCTCTCTTCGGGGCCGCGGAGCGCGACCGGCTCGGGGCGCTGCAACAGGACGCCGCGGCCATTACGTCGAACGTGAAGGCGATCCATCTGCTCGGTTTCCTCCGTTCCTCGGACGAAAAGGCTCTGGTCTTCACGCAATACCTCCGGACGCTGCAGTACCTTCAGGGAGTCCTCGAACGCGACGGCTACCGGGTCGTCGTGTACCACGGCGGCCTCCCGCCCGCCGCGAAGGACGCCGCGGTGCGCGCATTCCGAGATGATCGGCAGATCTTCCTGAGTACGGAGGCGGGTGGAGAGGGGCGGAACCTGCAATTTGCGCGGACCGTGGTGAACTACGACCTGCCCTGGAACCCTCTGCGGATCGAGCAACGGATCGGGCGCGTGCATCGTCTCGGGCAGGACCGGGAGGTCCACGTCGTGAATCTCTGGGCCCAGGACACGGTCGAGGCCTATCTCATGGAACTCTTGGACCGGAAGATCCACATGTTCGAGCTCGTCGTCGGCGAGCTGGACTTGATCCTGGGAACCTTGGATGAGCGCCGCTCCTTCGAAGACATGATGATGGAGATATGGACCCTTCGGCAGGCGGAAGAACGGAGGGCCGCGCTCCGCCGACTCGGTGATGCGCTCGTGCGAGCGCGCGACGAATACGACGTGATGCGGGAACGGAACGAGGACGTCCTGCGCGAAGTGAGTGAGGAGGTGCCGGCGTGAGCGAGGCCGCCGCGTTGCGGAGGTTCGTCCTCGACACGCTCGTGGACGTCGGGGCTGCCGTGTCGGAGGCTGATTCGCTCGTCTGGGTCCAGGTTCCCGAAAAAGTCCGGTCGGACTTCGAAGTCCCCGCGACGTTCGCGATTACCTTCGATCCCGATCGGATCGGGGATTTCGAGGCGGAGCTCGTGGCCCCCGGCAGCTACTTCCTCGAGAGGATCGTGTCCCTCGCGGCCCGTCGAGGTCGTTGGGATGTCGCGCGGTTCGAGGCCCCCGCCGGGGATTGGGTCGGGGAGTCCTTGTCCGAGTGCGGCCTTGGCTCAGCGACCGGTGTCCATGTCGAGATCCTGGAAACCGGTGAAACGACGCTCCTCTTGCTGTCCTTCCGTGTGACCCTCATGTCGGACGAGAAGCGAGAGCAGTTTCACCTGATCGCAATCTGTCCCGACGCGGGCTCCGCATGGGAGGTCGATTCGGTCACGGCGGACTCCGGGCTCATCGCCGCCTCAGATGCACGTGTTCCGCCGGAGCTGGAAACGGCCTACCGCCTGGGGACGGAAAAGCTCCGAGAAAGGAGCCGCGACACGGTCAGTCGTTTTCGTGCGGCGAGCCTCCAGCTCCTGGAAGAGGAAGTCCGTCGGATCTTCGGATACTTCGATCGAACGATGGAGGAGATTCAAGCCGCCGACCCCGATGGATCCCAAGACCTGCTCCGGGCCATCCGAGGAGAACGAGACCGTCGCCTCACGGAGACCCTCGAACGGTTCGATCCGAAGGCACGGGCTTCGCTGTGTGCGATCCGCGCGATCCAGACCCCCATAGCCCGAGTTCGGCTTCGTTTCCTGGGCGGTGCGCCGATCGAGGGGACGCTCGATGCCTGGTCGCGTCACCTCGGTGGCCTGAGCTGCGAGGTCTGCCACGGGACCGAAGGTCCATGGAAACCGCAAAGTTCCGGCAGAGTCCGCTGTGTGCGGTGCTCACCTACGCAAGTCGAGTCCGCTCGACCTCGAGGCCGTCCGCGGTCGGATACTCCTCGACGACGAAGGCAGGACGGCCGAGGCTCGGGGCGATCGCCTCGAGGATCCACGGCGCGATCTCGAGCCGCTTCCGGGCGTCGTCCAGGGCCATGAGACCCCCCGGGACCCGATACTTCGAGGCGAGGTCTCGCATCAGCAGTTCGAGGTCCGGTCCCTCCAAGACTCCCTTGACCAACGTCCCATCGTCCGTCACGACCTCCCACCGCCGAGCGACGTTCTCGGCCCGTCGCTTGATGCGCGATCGGAGTTGCCAACCGTCCTTGTAGCCGCTCGTGCAATAATGGACCGTCGTCTTCCACTTGCGCTCGAGGATCCGGAGGGCGACCGGGTCCGCTCCCTTCACGCCGTAGGAGAGCTCGTGCTTCATCTCATACCCGTGGACCTTCATCCGCGGGAAGTTCGCATCGGAGAATTCCATCTCGTTCAGGTTCACGAAGGCGAGTCCTTCCGCCCCGGCCCATTCGATGAGCCGGACGAGGTCGGCCTCCCGCTCGGGGATCAGCGGGATCTCGATGCCGACCGTGAGGCCGAGGGAGCGGGCGAGTCGAGACGCGGATACGAAGGCGCTGCCTGCGGCGCGGGACCAGAGGCCCGGCGGGACATGGAACCGGATCTCGTCGAGACCCGCGTCTGCGAGCATGCGGATCTTGTCGGCATCCGTGGACATCGTGTAGAGATGGGTGTGGAACCCTCGGCCGAACTCCCGTTTCAGGAGGCGGATGTACCGGCAGGTCCGCTCGACCGCGTCGAGGGGATCGCCGCCCGTGATGCCCGCGCCGGTTGCGCGGATGGCCCGGGCCTCCTCGAGGACGTCCTCGTCCCGGGTGACTCGCTTCTCGTCCGCGAAGACGACGTCCTTGTACATCTTCTCGTCCGAGACGGGACAATAGAAGCAATGGAAGGAGCAGATCCCCGTGACGAAGAGGACCATCTTCGACCCATCGGTGCACTGCCGGCATCCGACGGGGAGGCCTCCCCGGGCGAATCCTCCGAAGGGCCGTTCCTCGAGTCGCACGGACCGACGAACCGACGAGGGGGGGATAAACATTCCCCACCCCGACTCGGAAAGATCCTCCCTCGCCATCTCCGACGTGGAAACGTACCTCTAAGTGGGGGTATGAGTCGAGCCGATCAGGATCTCGATCCGGGCCCGGCGCCGCGCGAACTCCTGTTCTGCCCTCCGGTGGTAGACCGCCATCCGACGTAGAAGGTCCGACCGGGCCGAGTCCGAGTCGACGCGGCCGATGTAGTCCTCCTTCCGCACCGATCGTCCGTTCGTCCGCTCGTAGTGCCAGAAGTAGAAGTACCGCCTTCCGTCGAAGTCGCGCACACGCGCACCGCATCCGATTTCCATTTCATACCTCTAAGTAGAGGTATGTGCCGGGAGGTCTTCGTCCTTCACCCGGGAGGTGGGTGAAAGTGTCCGGATGTCTGCGGAAACGACCCCGAAGTCCAAATCCTTCCGCGCGATGATGGGCCATCCGGGGGATTCGAAATGGCAGAAGCGGTGATCGTGGGCGCCGTGCGGACTCCGATGGGCCGACACCACGGCGTGCTGAAAGACGTCCGGCCGGATGATCTGGCCGCGCTCGTCGTCGGCGAGGTCGTCCGACGCGCGGGCGTGGACCCCGCCCTCGTGGATGAGGTGTATCTCGGCTGCGCGAATCAGGCCGGGGAGGACAATCGGAACGTCGCGCGAATGGCCGCCCTCCTCGCCGGCTTCCCGGTGTCCGTGGCGGGCCTCACCTTCAACCGACTCTGTTCCTCCGGTCTCGCGGCGATTAACGCGGCGGCGCGGGCGATCAAGACCGGCGAGGGAGAGGTGTTCGTGGCGGGCGGCGTCGAGAGCATGACGCGGGCGCCCTACGCGGTCCCGAAGAATCTCGATGGGGGAATGGGGAACCTCACGGCGTGGGACACGACGCTGGGATGGCGATTCCCGAACCCTCGATTGAAGGACCCGTACGGGAACGAGGCGATGGGGGAGACCGCGGAGAATCTGCACGAGTTGAAGCCGACGATCTCACGCGAGGACCAGGATCGATTCGCGTTGGAGAGTCACCAGCGAGCCGTCGCGGCGATCGAATCCGGAAAATTC
>Ga0209236_1001732_pt1 | contig 13239 bp, 10 predicted proteins | sample GraSoi013_1_40cm_FD_185819 | JGI IMG/M metagenome (GOLD analysis project Ga0209236, IMG submission 185819) | Grasslands soil microbial communities from the Angelo Coastal Reserve, California, USA - Sample 09_27_2013_1_40cm (SPAdes) (version 2) | ecosystem: Environmental > Terrestrial > Soil >... | reverse complement strand
AAGCGGCCCTCGCGTTCGTAGATCTCGGGAAGCAGCCACGCTTCGACATGGTCGAGCAATCCCGCCGCGACCACGAAGGCGGCCGCGACGACTCCCGCCCACGCCACCTGACGCCGCGTGATCGGCTCGAAGCCGAGACGACCGAGCGCCATCGAGAAGTTGCGGGTCATCAGCCAGCCGACACCGGCGAGGGCGAGCGGCACGTCGGTCAGCAGCGAGACCACTGGATCGCTCAGGTAGATCGGGATCGTCTCGCCGGGGTCGTCGTAGAGCAGCACGAACGAGCCCGCCATCACGACGAGCGTCGTCGCATAGAGCACGGCCGCCGTGGCGTGGACCGCCGACGCCGGATCGAGTCCGACCCTCGGGAAGAGCCGCTGCCGCACCGGACGAACGGCGCACGCCAGCGTCAGGATCCCGGCGGCGGCCAGGCTGAAGGCCGCGACCGTTACGAGCCGCGCCGTATCCCCTGAGCCAGCGCCCAGCACGTGCTCCCGACCGATCCCGACGGCAACGCCGACGACAATGGCACCCGTCGCTCCGGCAACCGCGGCCGTGCGCAATCCACGGCGCAGTCCGGGCCTCGGCTCGGTCGCGCGAGCGATCGTCAACGCCGCGATGTAGGGCGCCACGCCCCACAGGCCGCTCCCCACCCCGAACACCCCGAGCCCGACGTAGACCGCACACAGCGCGAGCCACAGCAGCGCGGCGCCGATGACTCCCGAATCACCGCGCGAGAATACACCCCCCGGCGGTGACTAGACGCCTGACGACCGACGGCGCCGGGCCCTCAGCCAGACGAGCCCGGCCATGCCGGGGCCAACCAGCAGGAGCGTCATCGGCTCGGGCACGGCGGCCGGCGGCCGGTTCGGCCCGTCCAGCTCGACCCCGGTCTTGTCGCTCTTGCCGTTGCTGAAGCCCTTGAAGCGGGCCAGCTCGCTGTTGAAAACGTCGGTTTCGTTTACACCAGCGTTCGAGAGCGAAAACACGAACTGAGCCGTTTGCCCTACGGCGATGCCGCCGAGCGGGCTGCCGCCGGCGCGGGTGAAGGCGGTGTTGAGGTTTCCGCCGAGCGAAACGATGTCGGTCCGATGGCCGAAGGGACGCGTCTTGACGTCGCCCTCGAGGAACGTGTCGAAGTCAGGGTCGGTCGTGCTGAACAGGGTGGCGGCGACTCCGGATGGCAGGTTGAAGGCATCCGCGACGATGTAGCCGGCGTTCGCGGCCGGGCTCGTGTTCGTGAAGCTGATCGTCAGCCATGATCCCGAGATCGTGAGCGACGTCTGGCAAAATCCGACCTGAGTCGGCTCGGACGTCAAAGGCCCACAGGTTCCAGTCAGCGTCGCCTGGCTCACGTCGGGTGCCAGGAGCCCCAGCAACACCACGACCACCGCCATACACATCGTCAACACGGTTCGTCCCTGCCTCATAGTGAATGCCCCCATAGCCGGTAATGACCGCCACACGCGAGAGAGCAGCAACGATGCCAGGCGTCGACGTGTCGGCTTTTCAGACGCTTCCGAGGGTGGGTATAGCCGGTTGGGTTTACACCGTAAGGGATTCCGACAGGCGACAGCCCCGAACGACGCCGTGAATCGCCGGGAATCCGATGTGTTGGGATATGGGCCTCGCCCATCGGGTCTCTGCCATAAGGAATTCCGACAGGTCTCGTCGTCAGCCCGCTTGACACTTTCGCGCCAGGCGCCCTAAGTAGGCGGCGATCACCTCAGGGCGACCACCTCCCAAGGAGGAAGCATGGCGACTTTAGAGAAGCTTTCCGCGCGCGGCGTCTACGATCCGCCCGGGTACAGCCAGGCCATCAAGGTCACCGGCGCCCAGACGATCCTCTTTCTCGCCGGCCAGGTGGCCTACGACAAGGACGGCGGCGCGGCCCATCCGGGCGACTTCAAGGCCCAGGCCCGGCAGGTGTTCTCGTCGGTGAAAGCGCTGGTCGAGGCCGGTGGCGGCACGCTCGCCAACGTCGTGAAGATCACGACCTACGTGACCGACGTCCGCCATCGTCCGGAATTTCGGACCCTGCGCGACGAGTTCTTCGGGCCGAGGGGGCCCGCCTCCACGATGGTCGAGGTCAGCAAGCTGGCTCATCCCGACTACCTCATCGAGATCGAGGCCATCGCGATCGTATGACGTCGCTCGATCTGGTCGTGAAGAACGTCCGCGTCGTGCGGCCGCGGCAGCTCACGGTCGAGCGCCTCGACCTCGGCGTCAAGGACGGCCGCTTCGCGCTCGTGGCACCGGAGATCCCGGCGGGCCACGCGCGCGAAGTCTTCGACGGCCGGGGCCTCCTCGCCTTTCCTGGCCTCGTGGACGCCCACACGCACGTCGGCATCTATGCGCCACTGGCCGACGATGCCGTGACCGAATCGAAAGCCGCCGCGATGGGCGGCGTGACCACGATGCTGACCTATTTCAGGACCGGCCAGTACTACCTGAACCGCGGCGGCTCGTGGCGCGACTTCTTCCCCGACGTCCTGAAGCTCTCCGAGGACCGGTACTGGTGCGATTACGCCTACCACCTGGCGCCCATCGAGAGCCTCCACCTCGAGGAGATGGAGATGCTCGCCGTCGAGCACGGCGTGCCGTCGTTCAAGATCTTCATGTTCTACGGCGGCTACGGGCTCCACGGCCGGACCGACGACGATGCCCAGCGCCGCTTCCTGATGCTCGGGCCCGACGACTCCTACGACCTCGCGCACTTCGAGTTCGTCATGCGCTCGGCCGCGCGGCTCTGCCAGCGGCGTCCCGAGCTGGGCGAGCACGTGAGTGTGAGCCTGCACTGCGAGATGGCCGACGTCCTCAATGCCTACACGAAGCTCGTCCAGCGCGACCGGTCGCTGGCCGGGCTCCGCGCGTACAGCGCAGCGCGGCCGCCTCACGGGGAGGGGCTCGCGGTCTGGATCGCGGCCTATCTCGCTCACGAGACGGGATGTCGCAACATCAATCTGCTCCATCTGTCGTCGCGGAAGGCGCTCGACGCGGCGCTCATGGCGAAGGCGATCTTCCCGCACGTCGACTTCCGCCGCGAGGTCACCGTCGGCCACCTGCTGCTCGACTGCGACGGACCGGCCGGCGCCCACGCCAAGGTCAATCCTCCGATCCGGCCGCGCGAGGACGTCGAGGACCTCTGGCAGGGCGTGCTCGACGGCCACGTCGACTGGATCGTGAGCGACCATGCATGCTGCGCGAGCGAGGTCAAGGGCGCCCGCCGGCCCGAGGACGACATCTGGCCCGCGAAATCAGGGTTCGGTGGAACCGAATATCTTTTGTCGGGAGTCTTCAGCGAGGGGCGACGGCGCGGCCTGGCCGAGCATCGTATCGCGGAGCTGACCGCGTGGAATCCGGCGCGGCGCTTCGGGCTCACGAGCAAAGGCGACATCGCGGTCGGCTACGACGCGGACCTCGCGCTGATCGATCCGACCCGCCGGTTCGTCGTGCACGCCGCCGACTCGCCGTCGAGCCAGGGCTACACGCCGTTCGAAGGCCAGGAGCTCACGGGCCAGGTCCAGGCGACGTTCCTGCGCGGCCACCTGATCTACGAGCGCGGCGCGATCGTCGGCCCGCCGCGCGGACGCTACGTGCGGCGGCCGGGTCCGCGTCCCTGAGCGTCGTCGAGGTCGTCTACTGGGGGCTCTGAGCGTCGCCGCGCCGGGCCAGCCGAGCGATGGCGTGGGCGAGCGCGCCGGGATCCACCGGCTTGACCACGTGCATCTGGTAGCCGGCCTCGACAGCGCGCATTTCGTCCTCCCGCCGCGCGTAGGCCGTGAGCGCGATGGCCGGCACCTCGCCGCCGCGATCGCGCGGTCGCGAGCGAAGACGGCGGATCAGCGCGTAGCCGTCGTCACCCGGCATCGCGATGTCGCTGACGAGGACGTCGGGCTGAACGACCTCCAGGACCGCGAGCGCCTCGCGCGCCGACCCGACGGCGGTCACGGCGGCGCCGCAGCGCTCGAGGAGCGCCCGCATCAAGACCCGTGTGTCGTCCTCGTCGTCCACCACGACCACGCGCAGGCCTTCGAGCCCCGGCAGCGACGCCGGTGGTTCCGGGTCGGGCCGTGGCTCGGGGAGGCGGCGATCCTGCACGGACACCCGCAGCGGCAGCGTCACCGTGAACGTCGCGCCCTTGCCCTCGCCCGGGCTGTCGACCTTCACCGAGCCACCGTGCAGCTCGACCAGGTGCCGCACGATCGCCAGACCGAGACCGAGGCCGCCGTGCAGCCGCGTCGACGTCGAGTCGGCCTGGCGGAAACGGTCGAACACGAACGGCAGGAAGTCGCGGCTGATGCCCTGGCCGCTGTCGCTCACCGCGATGCGGACGGCGGCGTCGGACTGCTCCACGGCCACGGTCACCCGTCCGTGCATCGGCGTGAACTTGATCGCGTTCGACATCAAATTCCAGATGATCTGCTGGAGCCGGCTGGGATCGGCGAGTATCGGCGTCAGATCGGGTGCCAGCACCGTCTCGATCCGGATCGACTTGGCCTCGGCCGCCACCTCCACCGAATCGAGCGCCGCCTGGACCACGGCGGGGATGTCGACCGGACGGACGTCGAGGCGAAGCTTGCCGCTCGTGATGCGCGAGACGTCGAGGAGGTCGTCGATGAGCTGGGCTTGCAACCGGATGTTGCGCTCGATCGTATCGAGCGCATGACGCGTGGCCGCATCGTCGAGCACGCCTGATCGCAGCATGCGGCCCCAGCCCAGCATGACGTTGAGCGGCGCCCGAAGCTCGTGCGAGACGGTGGCCAGGAATTCGTCCTTGGCGCGACTGGCCGCCTCGGCCTGAGCCCGCGCCGCCTGCTCGCGCGACAGGAGCACGATGCGATCCTCGTCGGCGCGCCTGCGCTCGGTGACGTCGCTCACCACGTAGACGGCGCCGATCAACCGGCCACTGTCCTCCGTCACGGGATCGGCGGTCGCCTGCAGCCAGCGGCTGCCGAACGTGATCTCGGCCTGCTCGCGGTGGCCGCTCCGGACCATACGCATGAACGGCATGTCCTCGCGCTCGACGGGCGTGCCGCGCCACAGCTCGAAGATCGATCGTCCGATGATGTCGTCGGACGCCAGCTCCAGGACGGCCGGGAACGAGCGATTGCACTGGAGCACGGTCCCGGCGCCGTTGAGGAGCGCCACGCCGTCGGCGATGGCGTCGAACGTCGCCTGCCACTGCCGGGCCAGCGCGCGCATCGTCTCCTCGGCCCGGCGCATGCGGAGGAGCGCGTTGATGGTGGCAACCAGGACGGGCGGCTCCACCGGCTCCGTGAGGTACGCGTCCGCTCCGCCCTCGAGGCCGAGCGCGCGATGACCAGGGCCCACGAACGTCGCGGAGAGGTGGACCACGGGGATCGCCGAGGTGGCGGGATCGGTCTTGATGCGACGACACACCTCGAAGCCGCTCATGTCGGGGAGGTTGACGTCGAGCAACACCACCGCCGGCTTGTGGACGGCCGCGATCTGAAGGGCCTCTTCCCCGCGTGTCGCCTCGCGCACGTCGAAGCCCGCCTGCTGCAGGACCTGCGTGCGCGCGTAGCGCCCCGGGCCGTAGTCGTCGACGTTCAGGAGAACCGTGCGGGCGATGTCCATGGTCAGGAGCCGCCGTGACTGAGCGCAAAGTCCAGCGCCGCGCACGCGATCTCGCGCGAGGAGGAGCCCTTGGAAAGGACCGCCGTCACCTTGCCGTCGAGCCGGCGGTGGTCGTCGGGGTCGAGCGCCTTCGACGTCAGGATCACGACGGGGATGCCGCGCGTCCGCTCGTCGGTCCGCAGCGCGTCGAGGACCTCGAAGCCGGACAGGCCGGGCATCACCAGGTCGAGGAAGATCGCCGCCGGCAGCTGCTCGCGAGCGCGCTCCAGGCCCTCGGCGCCACTGGCCGCCTCGATCGTCTCGTAGCGCATTCCAGCCAAGAGCTGACGCAGGACGTAACGCGAGGTCTCGTCGTCGTCGACGATGAGGATGCGCCGGCCGCGCCCGTCGGCCGTCAGATCGTCCAGGGTCGTCATCAGCCAGCCACGCTCGACCGGCTTGACCACGTAGACATCGGCACCCAGTCCGTACCCCTTGTGCGGATCGTCCACGGTCGTCGCGACCAGGACCGGGATGTCCCGCGTGGCGTCACCGGCCTTGAGCTCGGCCAGGAACCCCCACGTGTCCTCGCCCCGCAGCAAAATGTCGAGGATGATGGCGCGCGGCGTGACCTGTCGCAGCAGGTCACGCGCCTGCTTCACCGTCGCCGCGTGGAGCACCTGATAGCGCGAGCCGCGCAGGAGCGTCTGGTAGACGAGCAGATCCTCGGGGCTGTTCTCGAGAACCAGCACGGGCAGCCGGGTGGGATCGACGTCGAGCTGAGCCGCCTCGGCCGGCGCCGCCACCGGCTCCGGGAATCGGACGGGCAGGACCGCCGTGAACGTCGAGCCCACCCCAGGCTCACTGACCAGGGCGAGACGCCCGCCGAGGATCTCGACCAGCTTCTTGGTCAAGGGCAGCCCGAGCCCTGTCCCCCGCACCTTCCGCTGCAGGGGGTTTTCGAGCTGGCCGAACTGATGGAAGATCCGCTCCTGGTCTTCGGCCGCGATCCCGATGCCGGTGTCCGCCACGGAAAACGCGACGGCCATCCCGTCGTCGACGACCGTCGCCGACACCCGCACCTCGCCGCGCTCGGTGAACTTCAGCGCGTTGGAGATGAAGTTGCGCAGGATCTGGGAAACCTTGCCCTCGTCCTGGAAGAGCGTCGGCACGCTCGACGTGTCCTCGAACACCAGCGCCACCGACTCGTTGACGAGGAGCGGCCGCAGCATGCCGCGCAGCGCGCCGAAGAGGTTGGCCACCTCGAACTCGATCGGGCGCACGACGATCTTGCCGGCTTCGACCTTGGCCAGGTCGAGCAGGTCGTTCACCAGCTCGGTGAGGTCCTGGGCCGCCTTGCGGATGAACTCGACCTGGCGGGTCTGCTCGGACGCGAGATGGCCGTCGGAGTGCTCGAGCAGCAGCCGCGTCAGCGCCTGGATGGAGTTCAGCGGCGTGCGGAATTCGTGGCTCATGTTCGAGAGGAACCGGGTCTTCATCTCGTCGGCGCGGCGCAGGTGGTCGGCCTTCTCGTCCAGCTCGGCATAGAGCGCCACCACACCCCGGTTGGTGTCCTCGAGCTCGCCGTTGAGTCGTCGCAGCTCCTCTTCGCGGGCTCGAAGCTCCTCGAGCGCGCGCAGCAGCTCCTGGTTCTGGAGCTGAACTTCCTCCATGGGCGTCCGCGGGCGCTGCCGGGCCAGGGAGCCGACGATGTCGCTCATCCCCTCCGCGGTGATCACGGCCACGTCACGAGGAACGATCTTCGTCAGCGTGACGGCCGTCCCGTTGCCGGGCTCGGACGTGATCACGAAGTTGTCCATCAGGCGCCGGGCGCCGACGATGCCGACCCCCATGCCGGTCGGCGAGGTGTAGCGCCCGCTCAGGATCTTCGACAGATCCGCGATCCCCGGGCCGTGATCGAGGACCTTGACCGTGAAGAGCTGCGGCGCCGTGCGCCCCTCCACTGCGAACTCGACGCGACCGCCACCGGCGTAGGTGAAGGCATTGCGAGCGATCTCGGAGACCGCGGTGGCAATCCGTGTCTGGTCCTGGCTGTCGAAGCCGAGCAGCCCCGCGATCTGCCGCGCCCGCTGGCGTGCCGCGACGACGTCGTGCTCGTACTTTATGGCCACCGACAGGATCAGGCTCATCTCGCCACCACCACCGCCACGTCGTCGCGCCGCCGGGCGAAATCACGGTAGAGCACGCCGGCGATGAGGCTGGGCTCGCGCTGGGCGAGCCCGGGATAGCGGCCGAGATCCCAGTGCGTTCCGAGCCCGTCGGAGTGGATCACGACGAGGGAGCCCTCCGGCCACTGATACGAGAACTCGTCGAGGCGGCGCGCCTCGTGACCCGCGGTGCCGTTGTGCGAGACCATGTGGCGCGCGGGGCCGGTGCCGAGGATGGCGCCGGCGATGTTGCCGAGGCCCGCGTAGCGGAGGAGGCGGCGCCGCGGATCGACGACCGCGACGGCGACGGCGGCGCCGCGTGTGGACCGCAGCGCCGCGTGGATCTCCTCGAGCACGATTCGAGGCTCTGGCGTCCGGCTGGCGGCGAACGCGTCGAGCGCCGCCGCGGCGGCGTCCGCCGCAGGGAGGCCGTGACCGAGGCCGTCGACGACGACGATGATGGTGACGCCGGCGCGACACGCGACGGCCCAGGCGTCGCCACACACCAGCTCACCCGGTTTCGGCACGCACACGGCTCCCACTTCCAGCTCGGGCTTCGGCGGGGCCGCGCTCCAGAACCGAGCGAGCACGGCCGTTCCCACGCCCGGGATCGTGTGCACGTCAAATTCAGACGACAGCCTCCGGATGGCACCCAGGCCGGTGCCCGCCGTTCCCGCCGTCGAATAGCCGTCGCGGAAGCACTCGCCGACGTTGGCCATGCCGCTGCCCCGATCGAGCGCCAGCATCTCCAGACCGTGGGCTTCCCCGTCGCGCAGCGTACGGAGGATGACGTCGCCGCCACGGCCGTGCTTGACGACGTTCGACGCCGCCTCGGTGACGGCGATGGCCACCTTGCCGACCACCTCTTCGTCGAGCCCGGCCCCGGAGGCCAGACGCATCGCCGCCCGTCGGGCCTCGCCGGGCTGGCTCGTCTCACTCATCGGCACCGACACCGTGGTCGTCGTCATTTCCATCGCGTCAACGAAACGCGCGTTCCTTCCCCTGGGCGAGACTCGACGCTGAACTCGCTCGCGAGTCGGCGCGCGCCGCCCAGCCCGAGCCCGAGGCCGCTACCGCTCGTGAACCCGTCCTTCAGCGCCTCGTCGATGTTCTGGATCCCTGGGCCCTTGTCCTCGAAGACGAGACGGAGCCCGCGGCGCGCGTTCGCGCTGAGACTTTCCACGAGCACCTCGCCCCCGCCGCCGTAATCGACGGTGTTGCGCGCGATCTCGCTGGCCGCGGTCACGATCTTCGTTTGATCGACCAGACCGAATCCGAGCTCGACCGCCCACCGTCGGACGATCTGGCGGACCCGGACGATGTCCTCGCCCGAGCGAACCGGCCACCGCTCACTTTTGACGATCGGCATGGCCATTTGGCGCGGCGAGAGAGACGCGCAGCAGCTCCATGCCCTTCTCGACGTTCAACGCCGTGCGCACACCCGGGAGCGACAGCCCCAACTCGACGAGTGTGATCGCGACCGCGGGCTGCATGCCGACCACCACGGTGGCAGCGTCGAGGACCCGCGACATGCTCGCGATGTTGCCCAGCATGCGGCCGATGAACGAGTCCACGACCTCGAGCGCCGAGATGTCGATGAGGACGCCGTGGGCCCGATTTTTGACGATCATCTCGGTGAGGTCGTCCTGAAGGGTGAGGGCCAGGCGGTCGTGCATGTCCACCTGGATGGTCACGAGCAGGAACTCCCCCATCTTGAGAATAGGGATGCGCTCCACGAGAGTTGCCTAGTGCCCCTTGTTGATCGTTGCCCCCGTCCGCTGGAGAGCGACGACGAACGCGTCGGCCAGCGAGGCCTTCGTGATGACGGAGCCGAGATCGACGCCCAGGTGGACGATGGTCTGGGCGATCTGCGGCCGGATGCCGCTGATGATGCAGTCGGCGCCCATGAGCCGCGCCGCCGCCACCGTCTTCAGCAGGTGCTGAGCGACGAGGGTGTCCACCGTCGGAACGCCGGTGATGTCGACGATGGCGATCCCGGCGCCCGTCTGCACGATCTTCTGGAGGAGGTTCTCCATCACGACCTGCGTGCGGGCGCTGTCCAGCGTGCCGATCAGCGGCAGCGCGAGAACGCCGTCCCACAGTTCCACCACGGGGGTCGACAGCTCCAGCATGTCCTGCTGCTGGCGCAGGATGACCTCTTCGCGGCTCTTCTGATAGACCTCGGTCGTGTGAAGCCCGAGCTTGTCGAGCAGCGTGCTGGCGGCCCACATCTCGTCGACGAGCGGGTCCGTCTCGCGGATCTCCGCTCGGAGTCGCGCGAAGAGCGGCTGCTTCAGCGAGAACACGAAGGTGGCCGTCTCCGAAGGGCTGAAGCCCATCTGGGCCCGCCCGCGCGAGACCTCGTTCAACACCTCGCGAACCGTCTGCCACTCCGAGCCCGTGATGTCGTCGAGACGCCCGCGCTGGATGGCGTTACGGATGCCGCTGAGCAGCGTGCGCGACTGCTCGCGCAGGTCGGCCTCGCTGAGGAGGTCGGGACGCCGCGTGGCCGAGCTCGTCTGCTCCTTGATCCACTGGTCGAGGAGATCTTGCTCGTGCTTGGCAATGATCTCCGGGAGTCGACTCGACGTTCCTCTCACGTGATGCCTCCTGGCTGACGGCTGGAGCGAGGGCCCACAACGTAATCGATGGGAGGGCGCAGTGCAACGGTCTTCGCGGGAAGTAAGAACGTCAATGAAGAGTAGGAAACCTTTTTCTCTATCGGCGAGTGCTTCAACACCTCAACTGAGTACGCTCTGGTGTCGACGCCGTCAAGCGATCGTCGGGCGAGAACGCGAAGACGAGACGTGAATCGACCAGGTTGGGTCTGGCAAGGGGTTGATGCACGACTTCGGACGATGGCGTCCCGAGCTCCGCTCATCGTCCTTCGTCCGGGTCAGCGGGCGAGGCCCTCCCTCGCGCCCGCTCACTCGTTACGGGTGGTTGATGTTGTTCAGCTCGTTCTGGATCTCCACCTCGACACCGTGCTCGATCTCGAGCTCGACCTCAGGCGGGTCGTTGGGGTCCAGGGGCGCCGTGTCGAAATCGCCGGAGAGGATCGTCCTCTTCGGGGACGTCGTACTGAGGAAGTCCACCACCAAGACCTTGTGGATGCTGCACGCGCCGCCGCTGTTCTTCAGGTCGAAATCACCCACACCGAGCGAATTCGTAAAGAACCCGCCCACGGTGACGGGCGTGGTCGACGGTCCCGTGCCGGCGGCATTCTTGCCGGCGGTAACCATGACCAGGTAAGGATGAAATGCTCCGCCACCCTGAATGTCGACCTCGAACTTGTCGATCGCCGCGCTCTTGAGTGTCGCCGCTGCCACTTTCCTGTCGGACTGGCCGGTGGCCGTGACGCCCGTTGCCTGCTTCAAGACCATCTCGTTCTTGCAGGGCTGCGCCCACGCCGGCGCGGACACGATCAGCGCGAGCCCACCCACGACCACTGCAGTGACCCAATGCTTCCTCATACCGTAGCCTCCTCCATTCGAACGTTGAACTGCACACGCGGCCCACCCGGCCGCATCTGCGCTGCATCAGAGCAAGCGCGCTGCCAAATCCCGTCGCTTCGCCACGGCTCGCGCGTTTGTCCACGAAGCCGTCGAAAACACGGCGGTGTCCGGGTGGTGCCGGTGTGCTCGAGTCACTCGTCGTTATCTCGACACTGCCGATCGTGGTGATTTGCCCTTCGTCATTTGCCCATGCGGCCGTATTCAACGGATCGCTGCCTTCGATGCGAGTGGCATGCGGCCGCTCGTTGAACGACGTGACGACGTACACCGTTCGGTGTAGATCAACCGAGGGACGTGGCGCGCGATGGCGCTCGTATGGGCCAGCGTGTACTATGGTCGAGCAATTTTTCCGTGAAGGGGCAGCCATGAAGCCGTTCGTCATCAATCGTTACGGTCGTATCGTCTTCCCGTTCAACTTCGTGCCGACCTTCGACTTCTCCGTGTTCGACTCGCTCGAGCAGTTCTCGGCAGTGATCCGCCGCGACTTCGAGGACAAGGCGCCGGCCGAGAGCGACATCGTGTCCCGCATCGTCGGCGGCGGCTACAAGACCCGGTACGAGCTGCTGCGCGACCTGGCCTCGACGCTCTTCTGGGCCAACCGCTACGGCATCACGCTCTACGAGAAGCGCCCGACGCGCTGGCGCGACGTGCCGCGCTTCCGCGACGAGGTGTTCCTGCCGGTGTTCAAGGCCACGGACATGAGCGAGCTCAGCGCCGCGGTCGACGCCGGCTATCGCTCGCTCGGCACGACCTGGGACGAAGGCGTCGAGGACAAGGTCTTTCGCATCCTCTTCGACGTCTTCCGCCACCGGAAGTGGGCCGGCGCTGAGCTTCCCGCGATCAAGCCCACCGTCGCCGAGGCGCTCGCCAACCCGCGCAACCTGACGTGGACGCTCCTGGCCTACGACCCGGACTACCCCGGGTATTCGTGGCAGGACATCGTCGAGTGCCATCACACCGTGCCCGAGCTGGAGGCGCTGTTGCGTCAGACGATGGTGCTCCACAACGAGTACCGGTGGGACCGCGGCAAGCTGCGCCTGACCGAGGTCGGCAAGCTGGACGGCGACGACTGGGTGGTGGTGTTCACGCCGCGCAGCGAGGACGCCGCCGACTTCATCCGTCGCGTCCGCGCCGGCCACCGCCAACGAACGCCGCGTCCGGCACCGGCCGTGTCCGAGCGGCCGCTCACACCGTACCCGCCTATCGAGGTGCGAAAGCGCTTCGCCGTGATGCCGCGGCTCGAGGCGCTGGCCGTGCAGAAGGGCGAGCAGGTCTGCACCAACGAGGACCTGATCCGCAACGCGGCCTGGTGCTGGTCACCGATGACCGCCGAGGAGATTCATCTCAAGACCGGGATCGCCCAGCGGCTCTACACCGATCTCGACCTCGATCACCTGGCGCTGATGGCGGCGCGGCGTGCGCTCGAGAAGTCCGGCCGGCGTCCGGGAGAGATCGGCGCGGTCGTCTTCTGCTCGTGCACGAGCGCGAAGATGATGCCGTCGGTCGCCACCTGGCTCTCCGGTCAGCTCGGGATCTTCCAGACGCACGCGTCCTGCGACATCGTGGCCGCCTGCGCGGGACTGCCCTACGGAGTCGCCGAAGCGGTGCGCTTGCTGCAGGAAGTCGAGCGGCCGGTCCTGGTCGTCTGCGGCGAGAAGTTCTCGGACAAGATCGGCACGGTGCGGACGTCACGGATGATCTTCGGCGACGGCGCCGCCGCGCTGGTCGTCGGCCCTGCCGAGCGCGGCGCCGCGCCCGACGTCGAGGTGTTCCAGACCTACGCGAGCGGGCCGATGAGCGAGGTGGACTCGATCATCTGGCCCAACCCGGAGTTCGACAACAACATCACCGTGTACGGGCCCGAGGTGCGCACGCTGGTGAAGCGATACCTGGGCCAGATGCTGTCCGAGCTCCGAGCGCTGCCGCATCCCGACGGCGGCGCCGGCTCACTGATGGACGCGATCGACCTGACCGTG
>Ga0209236_1001728_pt1 | contig 13254 bp, 14 predicted proteins | sample GraSoi013_1_40cm_FD_185819 | JGI IMG/M metagenome (GOLD analysis project Ga0209236, IMG submission 185819) | Grasslands soil microbial communities from the Angelo Coastal Reserve, California, USA - Sample 09_27_2013_1_40cm (SPAdes) (version 2) | ecosystem: Environmental > Terrestrial > Soil >... | reverse complement strand
CCCTGCATTGCCCGTACTGCGACGGCAAGGTCCTCTTCACCCGGAACGAGGAGCACCTCGACGCGAAGAACTGTCCCCACTGCGGCATGCGCGTCGAGCGCCGCGAGTGGCCGGAGAAGCTGTACGACCCGATGCCGATCCTCCGCACGAAACCTGGCGGACCGGACGCAATGAAGATCGAGACGCCGGAAAAGGACGAGGCCCCGAAGAAACCCGACAAAGGCGAGAAGAAGGACTAGCCGAAGACCGCCCCGCACTTTAGGCAGTCGCTCCAATACTTGCCGACCGGCGCGCCGCATTCCCCGCACTCGCCGCCGGTCGCCGTCTGGTCCGCCTTGATGACGACGAGCTCCGGATTCTTCAGCTTGTCCCACCGCGGCTCGCGAGCGAGGAGGAACGCGAAGTCGTCGGCCCACGTCTCGAGTTCGAGGAACGCGAGCTTCCGGCCCGCGAGGAGTTCGTTGACGCCCTTCAGGAGATCGCGGGCGTCCTTGAAGCGGACGACCTTCTCCTGCTCCCCGAGGATGAGCCTCGCCTTCCTCAGGTTCAGCTCCTGGTCCAGCCACGTGGGATCCTTCGCGGCGAGCGTCAGTTTGAACGAACTGAGTCGCGGGTTGACCTCTTTTAGGATCGCCTCGAGCTCGAACGTCTCCGGCACACGGAAGCCGAGCCAGTCCGCGAGGACCCGGGTCACGGCCTTGTACGGCGCGGCGCGGTAGTCGGCGACGAACGCCGCCTCGCCACCCGGGTAGGCGGCAATCCGCTTCGCGAACACGGCTTTCGTCGGGGCGACCGTGAGCCCGAGGTCGACCAGCCCGGCATGGGCCTCGTTGACGAAGACCTCGACCTCGCCCGGCTTTGGCGGGGTCGGGGGTGGAGCGGGCTTTTCCTCGGGCTTCTTCGCCGAGGGTGCCGGCTTCACGGCGGTCTCGGCCGGTTTCGCCGTGGCCTTCTCCTTCACTTCCTTCGGCGGCTCCTCCGCTTCCTTTTCTGGCTTGCCCTTCTCAGGCTTCTCTTTCTTCCAGAATCGGAGGGGCATCGTCCGCGGAAACCCGGGTGGCTGATAATAAGAGTTGCGCCCTGAGGACCGCAATCCAGACCGACGTCCCATCGACGGCGATAAGTAGCCGGGTCGCGTAGCCCCGGCGGCCGCCGTGTCCCCATGACGTCTGCGCCCCGAGTCTTGTCGTCTCAGCCGGTGCGAGAGGGCTGGCCTCCAATCTCCGAAGAGGAGGTCGAACTTCCGAGCGGCGCACGGAAGCGATGGATCCGAATGCACTTCGGGACGTCGGCAGCCGTACTGGCAACCACTCCGCAGAAGCAGATTATCCTCACGCGCGAGTACCGCCATGGCCTCGGACGGATCGTCCACTCTTTACCCGGCGGGACCGCCCGGAACGGGGAGTCGGCGGAGGCATGTGCGCGACGCGAGCTGATGGAGGAGACGGGCTACCAGGCGCCGAAGTTCCTCGAGATGTACGCCGGCAACAATCTGACCGCCTACCTGGAAGGGACCCTCCATCTCTACTTCGCAAAGGACTGTCAGGCTACGGAACGGCGACCGGATCCCGATGAGATCCAAGCGGTCGAACGAATGAGCGTGACGCAGGCGCTCTCGAGCGCGCGAGCTGGGGAGTTCGAGTCGGCGGTCGTCACGCTGGCAATCCTCATGGCGGACGCCCGCGGCTGGCTCGTTTCCTGAGCAAGCATTATCCGGCCGCCTCCGTTGCGGTCGCGTGGCGACGGTCCCGGCGATCGACGCTCGCATCCGCCGATACTTCCTGTTCCAAGTCCTCTGGTCGTTCGAGCTGTGGCATCCGTTCTGGACGTTGTGGCTCCTACAGAACCTCCGAAACGACTTTTTCTCTGCGACCCTCGTGGATGTGGTCTTCTGGGTAGTCGGCCTGCTGTTCGCGATGCCGGCGGGAGCTCTCGCGGACCGCTACGGCCGCAAGCCTGCGCTCGTGTTTGGGATCGTCCTCTGGAATGTGGGAGTCATCCTCTTCGGGCTCGCGGGATCGCTGCCTGCGTTCGCGCTCGCCAACGCGGCGTGGGCGTTCGGCGCGGCGTTCCTGTTCAGCTGCGGGTCCGCGTACCTCTACGACACCCTGGCGGAAGGTGGCCAAGAGAGGCGGTACCCGAGGGAAGTGAGCCGCGCGGCGTTGCTCGGATTTCTCGCCACCGCGGCGGGCTGTGCCATCGGAGGGATCGTCGTGTCGGCGACGCGGAGCTTCCAAGTCTCGCTCCTGCTGAACGTGGTGACCGGCATGGCCGCCATCGGCACGGCCCTCACGTTCCGCGAACCGGCCGTGCATCGCCTCCCTGCCTCCAACTTGCTCGCGCAAATCCGCACGGGCCTACGAATCACGCGAGAGAACCGCCAGATCGTCTTCCTGATTCTCTTCCAAGTCGTCGTCGGGATCGTGACGTACGTGATGGCCTTCTTTCGTGCGCCGTACATGCAAGCCCTCGTGGCGGGAGACTTCGTCTTCCTAGGCCTCGCCTTCGCGGGATTCTTCGCGATCGCCGCAGCCGCGGGGATGTCGTTCGAAAAGATCCTCAACCGACTCGGAGAGACGGGGGCGCTCGTCCTCACGTTCCTCCTCGTCTTCCCTCCCTTCGCAGCCGTCTACACCGTGAGCCTTGGCATCTTCTCCCCCGGCGTCGCGCTCCTTTTCGGCGTCCTCACGCAGATCTGTTTCTACATCATCTGGGGACTCGAGAGTCCCGTCGTCACGACGATCATCAACCGCCGGGTGCTCTCGTCCGAGCGCGCGACGGTCTTGGCCGTGTCGACCTTTTTCACGACCTTGGCGATTGCGATCATGGAGCCCATCGTCGGCCTCCTTGCGGCCAAGTACGACCTCGCCGTGGGCCTGACGATCCTCGCGGCCATCATGGCCGTTCCGAGCGCATACGCGGTGGTCGCATACCGAGCGGCGGGCACGAAGGCGCGCCTCTCGTCGGCCGTGCCGACGAGCGCGAAGCGATGAGTACCGAGGGCCGACGGGCTTCCCGATTTCCCCTCGATGAACGACCGAGGGCGACTAGGAGGATGCGTGGGGCAGGATTTGAACCTGCGAACCCCTGCGGGACAGCGACCTCAACGCTGCGCCTTTGACCAAGCTGGGCCACCCACGCACGGGGCGCTTTCATCGCGGGCCTCGATATTAATCTTCCTTCAGGAATCGTCGCTATGCATCGAGCGAAGCTCTGCCGCGAGACCCCGCAAAGGATTATTTGGCGCGGAGCCCGTAGGCGAGAAAGGAGATCCCCATGCCGTCCCGACGGAAGTCCCGGGCCGCGAAGCGTCGTACGTTCGACGTGATCAACCCGGCGACTGAGAAAGCCTTGGCCACCTATCCGATTCTGACGGCACCGCAGGTGCGGACGAAAGTCGAGGCGGCCCGCGAGGCCTTCCGATCTTGGTCGAGGCTCGACCCGAAGGAGCGCGCCGCGTACCTGCTCCGATTCGCGGAGGTCCTGCGGAAGCACAAGGACGCGTACGCCGAGACGATGACCCTCGAGATGGGCAAGGTAATCCGCGAGGCGATCGCCGAGGTTGAGAAGTGCGCATGGGCCGCGGAGTATTTTGCGGAAAACGGACCCGGGTTCCTGCAACCGGAGATCGTGACGACGGATGCGATGCGATCGTACGTCGCGTTCCATCCTCGTGGCGTCCTCGGCTCGATCATGCCGTGGAACTTCCCGATGTGGCAAATCGTCCGCTTCGCGGTGCCCGCCCTGATCGCCGGCAACACGGTCGTCGTGAAGCCCGCGAGCGCGTCGCCGCAATCCGGGTTGAACCTCGAGACGGCGTTTCGAGAGGCCGGTCTTCCGGACGGCGTGTTCCAGATTGTCGTCGGCGATCGGACGACCGCGACCGCCTTGATTCGCTCGCCCGTTTCCGTCGTGAGCTTGACGGGATCCGTGCGGACCGGTGTGTACGTCGCCCGGGAAGCCTCGAAGGATCTCAAGAAAGTCGTGCTCGAGCTCGGCGGATCGGATCCGTTCATCGTGGCGGGCGATGCCGACCTGGATGCAGCGTCGAGAGGCGCCGTCGCGGGACGGTTCGTGAATGGCGGGCAGTCGTGCATCGCCGCGAAGCGCTTCTTCGTCGTGGACTCCGCGGCCGACGAGTTCGTCTCGAAATTCGCGGAGCGGATGCGGCGACTCCGAGTTGGCGATCCCCTCGATCCGAAGACCGACGTCGGGCCGCTCGTCAACAAGGCCCAACGAGATGAGATCGAGGGCCAGGTCAAGGATGCGGTCGCGAAGGGCGCGAAGATCGAGGTCGGCGGGAAGCGCAGCCGGCGTCCCGGATGGTACTTCGAGCCCACCCTCCTGAGTCATGTCACGAAACAGATGCGCGTCCTGCGCGAGGAGACGTTCGGCCCGGTCGCACCGGTCATGGCGGTGCCGGACTTGGGCACGGCAATCGAGGAAGCGAACGACTCCGAGTTCGGCCTCGGCGCGAGCATCTGGACGCGGAACCTCGGTCAGGCCGATGAACTCGCGAGGCAAGTCGAGTCCGGGATGGTGTTCATCAACGGCGTCGTCAAGTCGGACCCGCGGATGCCTTTCGGCGGGGTGAAGCACAGCGGCGTGGGACGCGAGCTGAGCCGCTACGGCCTCCTCGAGATGGTGAACATCAAGACGGTCGTAATCTTCCCGGGCCACTCCGGCCAAGCCGCGATCCAGAAGAACACGGAGTAGGGCCGTCGGCGGAAAGCGACGCTACGTCTCGCAGCCGATCCCATCACCGTCGCCATCGAAGTGATGCGGGTCAGGCGGGAGGATCCGGAGGTTTCGGTAGGCGATGTCCGCGCAATCCAGGTCCGTCGCATGGGTGGAACGCTGAGGGGGAGATTCGAACTCCCGCGGGCCTTGCGGCCCACCAGATCTCAAGTCTGGCGCGTTGGACCGAGCTTCGCTACCTCAGCGCCTCGCCATCGCCCGAGGTGAGAAATACCTTCTCTCGCGAACTCAACGGGAGGACCGCAACGGCTCGACATCGAGTTCGAACGCCATCACGGGTTGGACGAGCGAGTAGGCCTCCAAGATCCGCGGGTGGACCTCCCCGAATCGTCCAATCTCATGGCCGTCAATCATGACTGAAGCTGCGCGCCCCGGAATGAAGTTCGCATCCTCAACGCCGTCGACATTTGCGCTCTGTCCGACGTCCCGCATCAGGCTGAGGACCAGTGACTTCACTTCCGTGAATGACGCCTTGTGATGGAGTGCGGCCGCCCCGATGCGCCGGACGTTCCTCGCATCGAGCACGACGTCCGAGATTTCGAACACGCGCTGCGGCAGTTCGCGGTGCTTGTTCAGCCGGAAGATGTTCATCAGCGACGGCAGCAGCGACGACCGGAGCGTCACGAGATCCTCGTTCAGCGGGTTCCGAATCCGGACGCGGTCTGGGGTCTCGAACGCGTCCCTCGGGGACGCGACGGTCAGGGACATGACTTCCTGATATCCATACCCGACGAGGAGGACGCGCAAGGTCTCCGCGAAGTCGTTCGCCGCGAGCGACTCGCCGATCGTCTGGCGGTGCGGTAGGCCCCGCGGATATCGGTCGTATCCCGACGCGATCGCGAGATCTTCCGCCAGGTCGACCTCGTGCAAGAGATCGAGCCGGTACGCCGGCGAGAGAACCGAAATCGAGTCCCCGTTCGCCCGCGCGTCGTGGCGCATCCGTCGGAGGCCCTCGACGGCTTCCGCCGGCTTCAGCGACAGACCAAGGAGTTCGTTTGCCCGCCGAAGATCGAGCGAATGCGGTCGATGCGTGAGGTCGGGCGTCTCGAGGGTGCGATCCGGATACTTCGTCTTCACAGTCTGGATGCGACCGCCGCGTTCCGCGAGTGCGGTCGAAAGAATCGCGAGACAACCATTCACCGCCTCGAGGTCCGTCCCCGTCACGTCAATGAAGAGGTTCCGCGTGTCCGGGGTCAGTTGCGTCAGCATCCCATTGATGACGGGTGGGAAGCTCAGCACCCGGCCGCGCGCGTCCGTGATGATGGGGAACACCGGCTGCGACGCGACGAGGTGCGCGTACTCGCGGCCCTTCTCGTGTTTCACAAGGATCTCGAGGAGATCCATCTCCTGCGCCACGCCGAGCGGCGTGAAGCGGACATCGGTCGGGAGGACCGCTTTGTACGTGTACGGCGGCGTGACCTTGTCCATGTCGTGGATGCCGATCGCGACCTTCTTGCGACGACGGCCGACGGTCAGGTGGAGCTTCTCCTGCAGGTCGACGAGGGACCGCAAGAGGGCATCCTCGAGCTCGAGCCCGCGGACGATGCCGCCGACCGCGTAGGGACGGACGTCGGCCACGCTGCGGTCGACGAGGAACTCGATCGCGGAGGGCTCCACCCGGTACACGGGCAGGCCGACCTCCAAGCCGAGGAACCCGCGCAGGCCGCGGGCAATCCCTTCGACCGAGTAGAGGTCCGGCCGATTCGGGAACACGTCGAACGTCATCACGTCGCCTTGGACGCCCTCGGGACCTGCGCCCATGAACGTGATCCGGTCCACGAACTCCTCGATCGAGAGCGACTTGCCGACGAGATCGGCCAGGTCATCTCGACGGATGTCGACGTTCGTCAAGGACGCCTCCGATGTCTTCTCCGTATTTATACAGTTTCAGGGAACGGAAAATGAGAAGGCAGTGCGGTGGCTTTCGGAACCGAGTCGCGGGAGCGGAGACATCATGGAGAAGCAGAACACGATCGGAATCGCCGGCGTCGGCAAGATGGGCGAAGCGCTCGTTCGCGGATTGATCGTCGGGCGCGTCGTCCCCGCGTCGAGAATCCTCGTGAGCGACGCCATTCCTGCCCGCGCCCGAGAGATCGCCGCGAAGCACGGCGTCACGTCGCTCGACACGGTCGCGGACCTCGCTCGGAAATCGGACATCCTGGTCCTTGCGGCGAAACCGAAAGACATGCCGGCGCTGGTCCAAGGGATCGCGGGCCACGTGAAACGTGACGCGCTAGTGATCACCCTCGCTGCGGGCGTCCGCACCGCGTTCGTCGAGAAGTCGCTCAACGGGAACGGGCGGGTCGTGCGGATCATGCCTAACCTCGCCTGCGCGGTCGGCGAAGGGGCCACGGCATTCGCCTTGGGTCACAGTGCGACCGAACACGACGCGCTCGTCGTCGAGGAGATCTTCGGCGCGATCGGTCGGGTGACGATGGTCGAGGAGCCGATGCTCGATGCGGTGACGGGGCTGAGCGGTAGCGGACCGGGATTCATCGCGGCCCTCGCGCACTCGATGATCGAGGGCGGCGTCCGGTCCGGATTGCCGCGGGACGTTGCCTACAAGCTCGCCCTCCAGACAATGAAGGGGACCGCCGAACTCCTGCTGATCGACGGCCTCGAGCCGATGCAGCTGTTCCGGATGGTCGCGACGCCGAACGGCACGACCGAGGCGGGCTGGGCCGTCATGGAGAAGCGCGGCGTCCCTCCGGCGATCAGCGATGCGATCGTCGCCGCGTCGAAGCGGGCCGCGGATCTCGCGGCGGAAGTCGCGAGGGCCCACGGGTAGGGCGCTCCGCGTCGTTCCGTGATGCGACCGAGAAAAAGGGAGTGACGCTGGCCGGGCCTAGTGAGCCGCGGCGGCAGCGCCCTTCGCGCCGACTTTCGCGACAGCGGCCACGGCCGCGCCGATCCCACCACCCGCGGCGCCACCCGCGAGGGCGTTCTTCACCGCGGTCACGACCTCATAGCCGTGCGTCGTCGGTGGGATGTGCTGGAGCGCAATCGCAAGGCCCGGAACATCGCCGTGCGTTACGGCGGATGCGGCCCCGAGTGCGACCGCTCCGATCGCGGCTCCGATGGCGGCTGCAATCCCGAGGGATATCATCCGACACCTCCTAGGTGACTGTGGTAGGAGACGACTATGACGTTTATGGAACGCCCATCGAAAGCACACAATACGGCAACGAGGCCTTGGACCTCCGCACGCTCGGCCTCGGTCCTACCGCGGTTGAGAGGTAGAGTCCACTGTTTGACAGGACGCCCATCGCGGCAGCGTTTTACCCAGATGAGTAAAAAGCCGATGAGGCGGATCGAATGCTGCGACGCCATTCAATGAGGGATTCGATCCGAGTCTATGGCCTGCCGGTCCCGACGAGGGCGGCAAGGCGCTCCGCGACGCTTTTGATCTTGTCCCGGAAGGGTGCAATCTTCGACCGGTCGGAGCGGCTCAGGTCCTCCAAGTACGAGGCGTAGCCCACCATCTCGTTCAGCATGTCCTCAACCGTTTGCGGCTTGCGGCCCGGCATCCCGAACGGCCACTCGAGCTCTTCCTTCGCCTTCGCGGTCAGCTCGTACCGGCCATCGTCTTTTTTCTTGAGTAGGTCTTCCTGCGTCATCTGGTCGAGCAACGGATACACGGAGCCGGGCGACGGCCTCCACCATCCCTGCGTCATCGTTTCGATCTCGTCCATGATCTCCGCACCGTTCTTCGGTGCGTTCGCGAGAATCGAGATGATCCACGTGCGCAAGCCCCTCCGACGGTGCATCATCCAGCGAAAAGGAGGAAACATGTGCGTCGGGAATTGAATCGGATAACCGATATTTATCCCTTACCATTCGAATCGGTTTTCCGGTATCGGAAATCCGATATGCGTAAATACCGCCCATGCAATACACCTCGCGGTGGCATCCACCATGGCAAGCATGCAAGCGGATCATGACTGGAATCGGCATCGAAGGCTCATCGGTTGGGGGATCGCAGGGCTCCTCCTCCTGATCGGCGTCGCAATCGTGATCGGGGTCGTCGTCCGGGCGATCGTCGGGCCCAGCGCGGGATTCGGGTACTTCCCATTCTTCTTCTTCCCATTCGGGTTCTTCATCTTCGTCTTCTTCCTGTTCTTCCTGTTCCGGGGCCTGTTCTGGGGCTGGGGCGGATGGGGGTGGCGGGGCTACCCGATATACGGACGGTACGGGTACCATGACGGCGCGGCCGAGATCCTTCGCCGGCGATATGCGAGCGGCGAAATCACCAAGGATCAGTTCGACCAGATGATGCGGGACATCGAACAGAGCCACGCGCCCCGTCCCTGACCGAACGACCGGCCCTGCAATACGGTGACGGAGGTCAGGCCGCGACGACGGAGAATCGCGGACCGGCCTTTGCCACGACCGCGCCCAGCGGCACGAAGTTGTCGGTCGTCGTGACGAGCGGCATGGCGTGGGTTCCAAGCGCCTTGAAAGCACCGCACATCGCGTTCGCGGCCGCTCCCGCGATTACCCGATTCGGCGCAAGGCCGAAGACGGTCGATCCGGAGCCGCTGATTGCGAATCCGGTCGCACCGGCCCCGAGCGCGGCCGCCTTCGCCTCGGCGAATCCGGAGAGGAACGACGCGCGCGTGGGTTCGGCAAGGCGGTCCTCGAGGCATCGTCCCGCGAGGGACGCGTCCCCTCGGGAGAGGGCCAGGGCCAACGTCGCGGCACGGCCGATGTTCCCGACCGCATCTCGGAGGGGCACGAGGTCCGGGAGGACCTTCCGCATGTCCGCGGTCTTCAGGAGGATATCGGGAATCGCGATTGCGAGGGCGACCCGCGAACTCACCGTCACGCGCTGCAGGATCAGTGGCTGCGTCGAAGCGACCGTGACGAAGCCACCGAGGAGCGCGGCTGCGACGTTGTCGTAGTGGCGGCCCGAGACGGCGGCCTCGCCCGCGACGGCCGCCTGGATGAAACCTTCGGCTCCAAGCGAACTCGACGATGGGAAAGCCTTCAGGAACGCGAGCGCGGCGCCCGCGCACGACGCCGCGGAACTGCCGAGCCCTCGGCTCGGTGGGACGCCTTTTCGCACCCGGACCTGGAGGGGATGGGAAATCCCCGTCGCCGCCCGGAGGGCGTCGATCACGATTCCCGCGGTGTTCTCGCCGAACTTCGTCGGAAGGCCTGCGGCGCCAACGCCTTCCACGGCCAATGAGTCTCTGACCGCGGGTCGGATCGCAACCTCGTCGCGCGGACCGTGAATCGCGAGGGCGAAGACGTCGAAGCCCGGGCCGACGTTCGCAATCGTCGCCGGAGCGCGGCCCCACACCCACCCGTTGCGCATTCGACCGCCTCAGCCGCCGGCAATCGCTGGGAGCAGGTCGACGGTCGCATCCCGGGGAATCGGCGTGTCGAGACCCCGAAGATACCGTGCGTCTTCGCCGTTCACGTAGACGTTCACAAAACGCTTCAGCGCGCCGTCACCCTCGAAGATCCGCTGCTGGAACGGTGGCCCGTATCGATTCGCCACCAGGTCGAAGAGGCCGCGGAGGGTCCCTTCGAAGTCGATCTCGATCTCCCGTTCGCCGCGGGTCGCGACGGCGATCGGCGAGGCCAGGACGAGCCTAACCACGATGGAGGCCTCCGAGATAGGCATCGACTGCGGCGGAATTCGGCGGAACCGGAGCGAGCGGCGGGAATGCGTCGCGCCACGCGGCCGGCGTCTTGAGTCCGTTCCCGGTGATCAGCAGCACGACCCGCTCGTCCCGGTCGATCCGACCATCCTCGCGGGCCCGCTTCAGCGTCGCGACCGTTGTCCCGCCCGCCGGCTCGGTGAACACGCCTTCCGCCCGCGCGAGGAGCCGCACGCCGTCGAGGATCTCGGGATCGGTCGGAGGGTCCGCGAAACCGCGCGTCGCCCGCATCGCTTGGATCGCCTCGAACCCGGAGCCGGGATCGCCGATCGCCAGAGACTCCGCGACCGTCTTCGGTTGTCGTACGGGTTTGGGCCGGCCGTCCTGCGATTCGAAGCCTTGGACGATCGGAGCGCATCCCTCAGGCTGCGTGCCGACGAGGCGCGGAGGATCGGCCACTTCGCCGAGCTCCCGGAGTTCCCGAAACCCTTTCTCGAGCGACGTCATCAGGAGACCCGAACCCAACGGGACCACGATGACGTCGGGCAGTTCGAAGCCGAGTTGCTCCCACGTCTCGAAGAGCAACGTCTTCGATCCTTCCGCGTAGTATGGCCGCACGTTGATGTTCACGAAGCCCCAGCCGCGTCGGTCCGCGGTCAAGAGGGCGATCCGGTTCGCGTCGTCGTACGTTCCCTCGATCGGAACCACGGTGGCCCCGAAGATTCGCGGCGCGAGGAGCTTCGCGGGCTCGAGGGAGGCCGGCGCGAACACGTAGCAGGGGAGATGCGCTTTCGCGGCTGCCGCTGCGGTGGCCGCGGCGAGGTTCCCCGTCGAGGCGCACCCGATCGCCGGGAGGTCCCATTCGCGGGCCTTCGCGACCGCGACGGCGACAGGCCGGTCTTTGAAGGAATACGTCGGGTTGACAGTGTCATCCTTGACCCAGACTTCGCGGACATCCAGTGCCTCTCCGAGGTCCGCGGCTCGTCGCAGCGGCGTGCAGCCCACCGCGAGATCGACCCTCGCAGATTCATCGAGGACCGGAAGGAGTTCGCGGTATCGCCACAGGTCGCGCGGTCGTTCCGCGAGATCCGCGCGGCGGAACGAATCCCGGACGGCGGCCAGGTCGTACGTGACTTCGAGGGGACCGAAACACGATTCGCATACGGCGAGCTGTACGGCGGGAAACTCCGCGCCGCACGCGCGGCACCGGAGGCCTCGGACGTGTCCCATCGGGTGCTCTCCGAACTCCGGGCGTTGGACCCGCTGGTGCGGTGATAAGAGTTGCGACGAGAATTATTCACGCCGGCATAACGCGGCATCGATCGCGAGGCGCGTCCCTCACGACGTCGACCACGTGGCTTTCGCGGTCCATTGCATCTGCCAGCGGAGATCGAATTGGTAGTAGCTCAACACCGGCAGCGGACCTCCGTCGCCTGAGACACGGAACGAATCGCCGACATCGACTGCTCCGTCCCCGTTCGAATCCGTCCACGCGATCCGGTAATGGTTCGGCCCGATCGTCATGCGCGCGACCGAGTTGTTCGGCTCCAGGGCGACCGGCCCTCCCGCGAAGTCGTTTACGATGAGCGTCATCTGGAATCCTGAGAACATGTAAGGTCCGTAGGACACATTCTGAACGGTGAACGACGCGTTGCCGTCAACGAATGTCGCCGGAGCGAAGACGAGATTGACCGTCGGTGGTGGCCGCGGCGGTTGCAGGGAGAACAGGGCGAAGGACGTGATGATGACCAGTCCAATGGCCACGAAGACGGCCACCAGGAACCACCGATGAGAGACCGTGGATTGGAGCGCCACTCAGCCGTACGCTGCGCATCCGCGGCTTAAGCTTTCCTGGGATTTCTGAAGCGACCTTTATCTCGAGGAGGGCGAGTCGCTTAGCGACTTCGCGGCCGAGCGCGAGATCGACGTGATCATCATGCAGGGCGACTGGCGGGCCAGACGCCGAGCGTTTCTCGAGAAGGAGGAGCGCGGCATCGCGATGCGGGCTGCGTGCGGATTCATCCTGGTGCTCGCGTCTTAGAAAGACACGTCCGTCGAATAGGGCGGCCCCTCTTCCTTCTCGGAGTTCTTCGTGGCCTCAGGGCGTCAGCACGAAGAGCGTGTTGCCGCTGACCGACTCGTCGAAGGAGATGGCGCCCGGGATCACAGACGTAATTCCCTCCTCGGAACCCGGCGGTACGCTGTTTCCGATTACGCAAGTGACGGTCACTGATCCACCGACCACGATCCCAGAACCGTCGGTCGTCGTGAAGGTGACCGCCAAGACCAGAACGCCTCCGTGGAAGCTTCGCGGAAACCCGTCCACAATGCCGTTCCCGAAATCGTCGTAGCTAAGGACCGAGTCGGCCGTCCACGTTCCGGGGTGGACCAAGCTGCCATCGGACTTGTTGTGCCAGAACACGCCGCCACCGCTCACACGTCCGCCCGGGTTGTATGGGCCCGTCCCCATCAGCGCGAGCGTGTGACCGTTGGCCGAGCTCTTCGCCACGACTGGCGAGAAGCTCGGATTCAGAGACGCGAGAAAAGCGTCCCCCGCGTGGAACGTCCACTTCACCGCAGGTGAGGCCCGAGCCGAGGGCGAGACCACTAGGCTCACTGCAAACATTGCTGCCACAGACACGAGACACGCGAGTACCGTTTGACGATTCATTCCCCCCACTTCCTTGGAACCCCCGCCAAACCCGGAAGGCGTGTCAAGCCATAACACTGTCTCATTAATCCGGCGGTTATTCAGGATTGCTTTCGGCAAGGGGGAAGCTAATTTGGTGTTGCCCCAAGGTTGTGATGGGCCCGGCCAGATTTGGACTGGCGACCTCCCGGTTATCAGCCGGGCGCTCCAACCGGGCTAAGCTACGGGCCCGCGGGGCCG
>Ga0209236_1001724_pt1 | contig 13282 bp, 15 predicted proteins | sample GraSoi013_1_40cm_FD_185819 | JGI IMG/M metagenome (GOLD analysis project Ga0209236, IMG submission 185819) | Grasslands soil microbial communities from the Angelo Coastal Reserve, California, USA - Sample 09_27_2013_1_40cm (SPAdes) (version 2) | ecosystem: Environmental > Terrestrial > Soil >... | reverse complement strand
CGGTGACGATCGCGAGGCCGCGGCGGGCGGTGCCGACGCCGGGATCGACCACCGCGAGGTGCACGGTCCCGGCGGGGAAGAACGGGGCGGCGGCCTCCAGGGCGAGGGCGGCTTCGGTCACGTCGTGGGCGGCCACCTCGTGGCTCACGTCCACCAGCCGGGCCTCGCGCGCGATGCCGAGGATCACGCCCTTCATCGCCGCGACGTAGGAATCGCGCGCGCCGAAGTCGGTGGTCAGCGTGACGATGGGAACCTTTGACGTCGGGGGGAGCGCCGCTCCCCCCGAACCCCCCGGCCCGCTCACCGGTCGCGGTCGACCACGAAGTCGGCGACGAGGGTCAGCAGCTCGCGCTCCTCCGACGGGGCGAAGACCTCCAGGTCGCGCTTGGCGTCGCGCGCGTAGCCGTGCGCGCGCTCGAGCGCATAGTCGACGCCGTCGTGCTCGAGCACGAGGCGCCGGATCTCCTCGATCTCCGCGGGCTCCAGCGCCCGCCGGCGCAGCATCGCGCGCACGCGCTCGGCCTCCGCCTCGCCCACGCGCTCGAGCATGGCGATGAGCGGCAGCGTGCGCTTGCCCTCGCGCAGGTCGGCGGCGATGGCCTTGCCGAGCCGCCGCTCGTCGGCCACGAAGTCCAGGGAGTCGTCGGACATCTGGAAGGCGACGCCGATGTCGAGGCCGTAGCGCGTGAGCGCGTCGAGCTGCGGGACCTCGACGTCGCCGAGCAGGGCGCCGATGCGGCAGCAGGCCGACATGAAGGAGGCGGTCTTCTGGGTGATGATCCGCACGTAGTCCGCTTCGGAGGTGAGCCCGCTGCGCTTGAGCTGGAGCTGGTAGACCTCGGCCTCCGTCATGGAGACGGTCGCGCGCGCGAGCGTCTCCATGATCGCGCGGTCGTTGTCGCGCACGAGCAGCGCGAAGGACTTGGAGTACAGGTGGTCGCCGACGAGCACGGAGGCGTCGTCGCCCCACTGCGCATTGGCGGAGGGCTGGCCGCGGCGCAGCGGCGCCTGGTCCACCACGTCGTCGTGGATCAGGGTGGCCGTGTGCAGCAGCTCGACGCCGCAGGCGAGGCGCACCGCGCGGGGCCCGCGATAGCCGGCGAGGCGCGCCGCGAGCAACAACAAGATGGGGCGCAGACGCTTGCCGCCGGCGCCCGCGATGTAGCCGCCCATCTCCTGGATGAGGCCGACGGGGGAGGCGAGCTCCCGCCGGATCTCCCCCTCGACGGCGGCGAGGTCGTCACCGACGAGGGCGGTGACGCGCTCCCTGAGGACCCGCTCGAGCGTCGGCGTCGGCACGCCGCCTACTTCAGGACGACGCGGTCGCGCACCTGCACCTGGGCACCGGGGGCGACGCTCTGCACCTCCGCCACCGAGAACCGGTCGCGGATCTCCGTCACGCGTGCGGTGCCGACCTCTTCGTCGAGCTCGCCCAGCAGCTCACCGGTGACGGGATGCACGATCGGGATCCGGTCGCGGCGGAGGCTCAGCATGCTGCCGGGCCGGAGGCCGTCGAAGTTGGTGAGGTCGATCACGATGCGAACGCTGTCCACGTACACGACGTAGCCGCGCTCGGGCGGCTTGGGCGCCGGCGCGGACACGGGCGTCGCCGCCGTGGACGCGGTGGCGCGCGCGGGCGCGACGGCGAGCGCCGAGCCGCCACGATTGTTCGCGACGGTTGTCTTCGCCGCCTCGGCGGTCTGGTACATCGTGCCCTGCCGCGGGCTGATCTTGCCGCCGCCGGGCGGCGAGCCGTACTTGGCGACGATCTCCGGCTGCGCGATGATCGCCGACTGGCCGCGCAGCAGCGTGGTGATCGTCGTCGGGACCTTGTCTTCCTCGACCCACACGTATTCGGGCTCGCTCGGCACGTCGCCGAAGCGCGGGTTCTTGATGAGGAGCCAGCGCGTCTCGGCGGACTTGATGACGACCGACGGCTCGCCGGGATCGCGGACGCCGAGGATCTTCTTCATCGTGGTGCAACCGCAGAGGGCGACGGCCGGCAGGAGCAGCCAGACGAGGTGCCGCGTCTTCATGCGGCGAGGAGCATAGCGCACATCGGCTTCTCCTACCAGAGGTAGGGCTCAGTCTTCCACCGGAGGCTCCCAGGGGAAACGCTGCTCCTCCACCGCGCTGTTCGGCAGGAGCGGCAGGCGCCGCGAGAAGAGCGCCACGCCCGTGATGGCCGAGATGTAGGTGACGTCGAGGGTGACCCCACCGCGGCGCTCGAGGAGCACGGGCACCACCCAGCCGGCGACGTCGAGGTTCTTCGCCGCGCGCACGGCGCGCTCGGGGCGCGCGAGCATCTCCTCGACGCGCAGCCCACCGCTGGCGAACATGTCGCCGACGGCGATGGGGTCCACCACCTGGAAGCGCTTGCTGCGCTCGAGCACGGTGCCGAGCAGGTAGGGCACGCGGCGCAGGTCGGCGCCGGTCGCCGTCATGTCGAGCACGGGCGCGACGGCGATCTTGATGCGCCCGCGGGTGATGCGCGCGCCGTCCTCGGATTGCGGCGTCGGCTTGTCGGGCGCGGGCACGAACGCCGCGATCGCGAACTCCGGCTGCACACGTTTCACCTGGGCCCAGCCGAGCACGTCCTCGTAGCGGCCGAGCGGCCGGCCGGTGAGCGGGTGCAGGAAGGGCGCGCCCTTGCGAAAGATCGTGTACTCCTGGCCGACCTGCGCGCCGCGCGTGGCGCCGATGTCGAGGAAGATCTCGTCGCCGTCGAGGGAGACGACGATGCCCTCGACAGGCTGGAAGGCCTGGATGAACTCGTCGGCCATCAGCGTGAACGTCGCGCCGATGCGGTCGGCCGCGCCGGCGGCGGCCAGTCCCGCGACCATGGCCGCCGCGAGCAGGGCTCCGGCGAGCGCGGCGGCCGCCACGCGCGCGCGCCGCATCAGAACGTCACCGAAGGCTGGTGCGCGCCGAACACCGCGCGCAGCCGATCGCAGATCTCGCCGAGCGTCGCCGCCTGCTCCACCGCGTCCACCATCAGCGGCAGGAGGTTGGCGCGGCCGCGGGCGCCCGTCTCCAGCGCGTCGAGGGCGCGCGCGGCGCGGCCGGCGTCGCGCGTCTTGCGCACGCGCGCCACGCGCTCGGCGAGCGCCGCGCTCACGCCCGGGTCGACCGTGAAGCGCGCGGCCGGCGGCTCGTGGTCGGTGACGAACTCGTTGACGCCGACCACGACGCGCCGCTTGTCCTCGACCTCGCGCTGCCAGCGGTAGGCCGCCTCCTGGATCTCGCGCTGCATGAAGCCGATCGCCTGCACGGCGCCCCCCTGCTCGTCGATCCGCGTGATGTAGGCCTCCGCCGCCGCCTCGATGTCCCGCGTGAGGCGCTCGACGGCGTAGGAGCCGCCGAGGGGGTCGACGGTGTCGGCGACGCCCGACTCGTGGGCGAGGATCTGCTGCGTGCGCAGCGCGATGCGCACCGCCCGCTCGGTGGGCAGCGACAGCGCCTCGTCCATCGAGTTGGTGTGCAGCGACTGGCAGCCGCCCAGCACGGCGGCGAGCGCCTGCACGGTGACGCGCACGATGTTGTTCTCGGGCTGCTGCGCGGTCAGCATGCTGCCGGCCGTCTGCGCGTGGAAGCGCAGCGTCTGCGAGCGCGGGTCGCGCGCGCCGAAGCGCTCGCGCATGATGCGCGCCCACAGGCGCCGCGCGGCGCGGAACTTCGCGACCTCCTCGATCAGGTCGTTATGGGCGTTGAAGAAGAACGACAGCTGCGGCGCGAAGGCGTCCACCTCGAGCCCGGCCTGGCGCGCCGCCTCGACGTAGGCGATGCCGTTGGCGAGCGTGAACGCGACCTCCTGCACCGCGGTGCAGCCGGCCTCGCGCACGTGATAGCCCGAGATCGAGATCGTGTTCCACCGGGGCACCGCCTCGCGGCAGTACGCGAAGACGTCGGTGATCAGGCGCATCGACGGGCCGGGCGGGAAGATGTAGGTGCCGCGCGCGATGTACTCCTTGAGGATGTCGTTCTGCGTGGTGCCCGAGAGCTTCGTCGGGCTCACGCCCTGGCGGCGGGCCACGGCGACGTAGAGGGCGAGGAGGATCGCCGCGGTGGCGTTGATCGTCATCGAGGTGGACACGCGGTCGAGCGGAATGCCCTCGAACAGGTCCTGCATGTCCTCCAGCGTCGCGATCGAGACGCCGACCTTTCCGACCTCCGCGCGCGCGATCGGATCGCCGGGGTCGTATCCCATCTGGGTCGGAAGGTCGAAGGCCACCGACAGTCCGGTCTGGCCCTGTTCGAGCAAGTAGCGGTAGCGCTTGTTGGTCTCCGCCGCCGAGCCGAAGCCCGCGTACTGGCGCATCGTCCACAGCCGCGAGCGGTAGCCGCTCGGGTGGATGCCGCGCGTGAACGGGAACTCGCCCGGCGCCTCGCCCGCCGCGTCGGCGGGGACGTCGGCCGGCCCGTACACGCGCGGGACGGGCTCGCCCCAGGACGTCTCGGGCCGGCGCTCGCTGCCGCTCATCGAGGACTCCTCACAGCGGGATGTTGCCGTGCTTCCTCGGCGGGTTGGCGTCGCGCTTGGTCTTGAGAATCGCCAGCGCCGCGCACAGCCGCGCGCGCGTGTCGCGCGGCTCGATGACCTCGTCCACGTAGCCGCGCTCGGCGGCCACGTACGGGTTGGCGAACTTCTCGCGATACTCGCGGATGCGCGCCTCGCTGAAGCCGGGATCGGCGGTCGTCTGCAGCTCACGCTTGTACAGGATGTTGACGGCGCCCTCCGGCCCCATCACGGCGATCTCGGCGGTGGGAAACGCGAAGTTGGCGTCGCCGCGGATGTGCTTGGAGGCCATGACGTCGTAGGCGCCGCCGTACGCCTTGCGCGTGATGACGGTGAGCTTGGGCACGGTGGCCTCACAGTACGCGTAGAGCAGCTTGGCGCCGTGCTTGATGATGCCGCCGAACTCCTGCGCGGTGCCCGGCAGGAAGCCCGGCACGTCGACGAAGGTCACCAGCGGCACGTTGAAGCAGTCGCAGAAGCGCACGAAGCGGGCCGCCTTCACGGAGGCGGCGATGTCCAGGCAGCCCGCGAGGTGCGCGGGCTGGTTGGCCACGATGCCGACGGGCCGCCCGCCGAGCCGCCCGAAGCCGACCACGATGTTCGGCGCGAACGTCGCCTGCACCTCGAAGAAATACCGGTCGTCGAGCACCGCGCAGACGATCTCCTTCATGTCGTACGGCTTGTTCGGCTGCCCGGGCACGATGGACTGCAGCGACTCGTCGCGCCGCTCGGCGGGATCCTGCGTCGGCCGCAGCGGCGGGTCCTCCGTGTTGTTCTGCGGCAGGAACGTCAGCAGCTCGCGGATGAGGGCCAGGCACTCCTCCTCGCTGTCCGACGCGAAGTGGGCGACGCCCGACGTCGTGCCGTGCGTGGTCGCGCCGCCGAGGTCCTCGGCGGAGACACTCTCGTGGGTGACGGCCTTGATGACGTCGGGGCCGGTCACGAACATGTAGGAGGTGTTCTTCACCATGAACACAAAATCGGTGATCGCCGGCGAATAGACCGCGCCTCCCGCACACGGGCCCATGATCGCTGAAATTTGTGGGACGACACCCGAGGCAAGCGTGTTCCGCAAGAAGATGTCCGCATATCCTCCCAGCGAGGCGACGCCCTCCTGGATGCGCGCGCCGCCCGAGTCGTTCAGGCCGATCACGGGGACGCCGGTCTTCATCGCGAGGTCCATGATCTTGCAGATCTTCCGCGCGTACGTCTCGGAGAGCGAGCCGCCGAAGACGGTGAAGTCCTGCGCGAAGACGAACACCGGGCGCCCGTGGATGCGGCCCGAGCCGGTGACGACCCCGTCGCCCGGGATGCGCTGCTCGGCCATGCCGAAGTCGTGGGTCTGGTGGACGACGAAGCGGTCGAGCTCGAGGAAGGAGCCGGGATCGAGCAGGAGCTCGAGCCGCTCGCGGGCGGTCTTCTTGCCGGCCTTGTGCTGGCGCCGGATGCGCTCCTCGCCCCCGCCGAGCTCGGCGGCGCGGTTGCGGCGCCGCAGCTCCTCGAGACGCTCGTCCGGCGACATGGCTATGATTATAATCTCAGTCTCCATGCAACCCTGGGCGCAGGCGGTGTTGGTAGGGTGCGCGGTGGTGCTCACGGCGGCGGCCGTCCCCGCCATCCTGGCGCTCCGGCGGATGGCCCGGCGCGCGGAGACGGTGCTGACCATCGTCGAGCAGGAGCTGCGGCCGCTGATCGGCCAGGTGCACGCGCTGTCGGAGGACGTGCGAACGCTCAGCCGCGAGGCGAAGGAGGAGATCGAGCGCGTGGGCGAGATGACGGAACACGTGAACGCCGTGGCCGACGGCGTGGGCCGGGCCGTGACCGGGCTGGCCGGGCTCACGCGCGCCGGCCAGCTCATCGGGGTGGCGGTCGGACTCAAGAAGGGACTCGACGTCTTCGTGTCCCGGTTTTCGAAGAACCAAGGAGATCACCATGGCCAATGACCGGAACGACGCGGCGGGATATCTGGGCTGGTTCTTCCTGGGTGGGATCATCGGCGCCGCCTCGGCGCTGCTGCTGGCCCCCAAGACCGGCCGCGAGATCCGCGACCAGCTGCTGGAGCGCGGCGGCGAGTTCGCGAAGCGCGCCCAGGAAATGGCGAACGACGCGCAGGGCCGCGCGGGCGACTGGCTCGACAAGAGCCGCGAGGTGTTCGAGGAGCAGACGCAGCGGCTCATGACCGCCTTCGAGGCGGGCAAGGACGCGATGAAGGACGAGATCCGCAAGGGCAACACGCCGCCGCGTGGCTGAAGTCGAGCTGCCCGATCCCGAGGAGCTGGAGGAGCGACGCGACACGTCGTTCAGCCGTCGCGTCGCTCTCACCACCGCCGTCTACGCGGTCATCCTCGCCATCGCGTCGCTGGGCGCCAGCAACGCGATGAAGCACATGCTGCTCGCCCAGCAGCAGTCCTCCGACCAGTGGGCCTTCTACCAGGCCAAGGTCATCCGCGAGCACCTCTATCGCGCGCAGGCGCTGGTGATGCAGGCGGAGCTGGCCGACACCGCCGCCGGGCGCGGCCCGCGGCAGGAGAAGCAGCAGGCGCTCGCGACGAGGTTCGCCGAGGAGGAGAAGCGCTACAACGCCGAGAAGAAGGACATCGAGAAGGACGCCAAGAAGCTCGAGCACGAGCGCGACTTCTACCGCACCCGCGATCGCTACTTCGAGTTCGCCGAGGTGTTCCTCCAGATCGCGATCGTCTGCTCGTCCGTCGCCATCCTGGCCACCTCACGCGCCATGTTCGTCTTCTCGATGGTCGTGGCCGCGCTCGGCGTCCTCAGCACGCTGAACGGCTTCTTCCTCTTCGCGCGCGTGGGCGTGCTGGATCACTGAGGCTTCTCGCCCTTCTCCTTCTCCTTCTCCGACGCGCCCTCGTTGATGCCCTTCTTGAACTCGTGCATGGATTTGCCGAGCGAGCGCGCGATCTCCGGCAGCTTGCTGCCCCCGAACAGCACGAGCACGATCACCAGAATGACCAGCAGCTCCTGCGTCCCCAGACCAAACATGGCGTTCTCCTCTCGTGGCTGAGACGTCGGACGGGCGCACGGGACGCTCAGGCGAGCGGAGGAGCGCGGGAGGCGGCGGCGCGCGCGACGGACCGCGCCGGGGGCGCGACCCGCGGGGAGAGCTCGATCACGACGGCATGCGGCTCGAGCAGGGCCGGCGGCACCGCCGCGAGCCCGGGCGTCTCGTCCCAGACGAGCGCCAGGACCTCGTCGGCGTCGCCGCCGTCGTACATACCGGCAATCCACGTGGGGTCCGGCACGTTCGCGGCGGCCAGCACCGGCGCCAGCACGGCGACGAGGACGAGGGTCGCGGCGACGAAGCGCCTCACGGACCGATTCTACGGCGAAACACGCCGCCGGTCGCGCCGTCGTCGCCGCGAAAACGGAGCGCGCCGTCGTCGACCCTGACCTTGCCGTCGCCCTCGCTGCCGACATAGCGCAGCCGACCGTCCGGCAGCGCCACGATCGCGCCGTGCAGCGGCCGGTCCCCGCCGTCGAAGAACGCGGCGCCCTCGTAGCGGCCGTCGGGCGCCAGCGTCAGCCGGGCCGCGGTGTGGCCGCGCGGTGTGGAGATCCGGCCATGCCACTCGCCGGCAAGACTCCCCACGCTCGGCGGCGCGGTCGCACATCCGGCCAGCGTCGCCGCCAGCAGCAGGAGCACCGCGGCGCGCGTCACCGCCGCGGATGCCCGGCCGGCGCCGGCGGTCCCGCGCCGAGCGCCGCGAGCCGACGCGACACGCGCGTGGCGATCCAGAACGCGATCAGCGTCACGCCGAAGGCGCAGACGACGGTCGCGCCCGTCGGCAGGTCGAGCGCAGCCGAGGCCACCATGCCGATCACGCTCACCACGGTGCCGAACGCCCAGCCGATCAGCAACCGCGCGGCGACGGTGCCGCCGAGCATCACGCCGGCCAGCGCGGGCACGATCAGGTAGGAGAACACGAGCAGCACCCCCGCGATCCGTACCGAGCTCGCCACCACCACGCCGAACGACGCGTAGAAGAAGAAGTCCCACAGCCGGACACGCCAGCCCGCCTCGAAGGCGGCGCGCGGGTCCGTCGAGATGAGCAGGAACGGCCGGCGACAGAACCAGTGCATGAGCCCGACGAGAGAATAGAGGATGAAGACCTTGCCGACCTCGAACGGCCGCACGGCGAGCAGGTTGCCGACGAGCATCGTGCGGACCTGCTCGGCGCCGTGCGGCGCGCGATCGGCCAGCAGGACGGCCGCCGCCGAGGACACCGCGTAGACGATGCCGATCACCGCCTCCTGCGAGACGTTACGCCGGCGGCTCCGCGTGATCGAGAGCACGAGGGCGCCGAGCAGCGTGGCCGCGAGACTGTACGCGTACGATTCCCACTGCTCGATCTCGTACCCCTGCAGGAATGCCGCGGTCGCACCGAGGGCGGCGATCTGCGCCATCGCGATGTCCACGAACACGACCTCGCGGGCGAGCACGTGGACACCGAGATAGGCGTGGATCCCCGTGAGCACCAGGCACATGAGGAACGGAGCCCAGAGGATCGCGAACAGGTCGAAGACCATGCGCGGCTATCGTAGCGCGTTCACCAGTGCGGTGACGTTGTAGTCGATGGCGGCGAGGTAATTGTCGGCGCCCTTCACCGCCCCGACCGCCGAGGCCATGACGAGGGCTTTCGCCCCGGCTTCCTCGGCGACGCGCGTGGCGAGCTTGATGTCGTTCCACGGCTCCACGAGGATCGCCTTGACGCGGTCCTCCCTCATCTGATGGATGAGGTTGACGAGATGCTGGGGCGAGGGCGGGATGCCCGGCCGGTCCTCGACCGTACCGACTTGCGTGAGGCCAAAGCGCGTCACGAAATAAATGAAGCTCGGATGATAGGCCACGACCTTCGCGCCGCGCATCGGCTCCATCGCTTTCGTCCAGCGCGTCATCTGCTCGTCGACCTTCGCGAGGAAGGCCGCGCGGTTCTTCTCGAATGCCGCGCGGTGCTGCGGGGCGATCCGGACGAGGCCGTCGAGGATGTTCTGCGTGATGATCGGCGCCAGCCCCGGATCGAGCGAGAAGTGCGGGTTGCCGAGCGGGTGCACGTCGCCCATCGAGCGGTCGACGCGCGTGGAGGGCACCTCGAGCAGCGGGATGCCGCGCGAGATCTCGATGCGTCCCCGCGCGCCGCGCACGATGTTCGGGTTGTTGGCGCCGTTGACGGCGACGTCCACCCACGAGTCCAGCTCGACGCCATTCTCGATGAGCAGGTCGGCCTTCCGCAGCTTGAGCATCATGCTCGGCCGCACCTCGGCCTCGTGGAAGTTCTGCGTGCCGCGGGTCAGCGACTCGACGTCGGCGAGGTCGCCGCCGACCGCCTCGGTGAGCGACTTGAGGTCCGGGATCGTGGTGACGACCCGGACCTTGTCGGCGGCGTCGGCGCCGCCGAACGTGAGCCCGACGCTCAGGGCTGCCAGGACGAGCGTGGTGATCGAGCGTGCCATGCGCCTCGCCTCCCTCAGAATGGATGCGCCGGGTGGGCGCCGAGGATGAACGTGCCCTGGAACAACACCTCGTCCGCGATCCGCGCGCTGCCGCCGTTGCCGGCGAAGTCCACCGACCGGTCGCGCTCGGTGCGCTTGTAGGCGAGCCGGAAGCGCAGGAACTCCGAGGGCCAGAACGTGATGTACGGCTCGACCGCCCACTCGCGCCCGGGCATCAGCGCGAACTGCGACCAGTCGTAACGCACGCCGCCCGCCCAGCGGCGCCATGGCTGGACTTCCAGGCCCGCATACCAGCCGAAGCGGTCGCGCGTGCGTCCCTCTGGCCCGGTGGTGCCGGTCTCGTCGAGGACCTCGATCTTCCGGATTCCGTAGATGGCCTCGGCGGTGAGCGTCACGAGCGGGTGCAGCCAGCTCTCCGGCCGGAATTTGTAGCGCGCGTCGGCGCCGGCGAACGTGCTCCGGAACTCGCCCGGCGTCTGGCCGCTGGCCCCGGAGATCCCGAGCTGGATCGCCTGCGTGTCGGTCAGCTCGAAGAAGGTCCGCAGGCGCGCCGTCAGCAGCGGATCGCGCAGCGAGCCGCGGCCGAACGCCGTCTCGTTGTCGCCGTTGAAGACGCCGACGAGGCCTTCCAGATAGAACGGCAGGTCGGGGACGATCGTGACCTCGACGCCTTTCTCCGTGACTCCCTCGCCGCCGAAGAAGTTTCTGAGCACGTTGGGCCGGTCGATCCACGGCAGGTCGTGCTCGTGGATCTGGTTCGACCAGCCGAAACGGGTGCGCATCTGGCCCATCTTGACCTGCGTGCCGTAGGGCAGCGTGAGCAGCGTGAGCGTCGCCTCGGCGAGGTGGACCGAGGTCTCGGCGCCGGGCGCCTCCTCACCGGCTTCGATCCGGACTTCGCCGCGTGCGTACGGATCGATCTGGCCGAACAGCTCCAGCTCCACCTCGCGCGGGAAGAAGCGGTTCTCCTGGCCCGCGAACGTTCCGCCATTCGCCTTGGCGACGTTGCGCTGGGTGACGCTGGCGACGAAGTCGCCGGCGATGCCCATGTCGAAGAGCAGCTGGCCCGAGCCGCGTTGCTGGTAGAGCGCGAACGGCTGGCGCGGCCGGAGCAGCTCCTCGGCGCTGAGGCCGGTGCCAACCCCCGGTCCGCGCTGCTGCGTCGTTCCGGGCGGCGCCGGCTGGGCGACCGGCGGCGGCGCGACAGGTTGCGGCGCCGGCTGCGCCTCCAGGCGCTGCAGCCGCTCGGTCAAGCCTTCGAGCTGCTTGCGAAGCTGCTCGATCTCGCGGCGCAGCGCGCCGGCGTCCTGCGCGAGCGCGGGCGTCGCGATCAGCACGACGAGCAGCGCGACGACGACGATCCCCGATGCACGCATGGTGTCCTCCCCAGGAACGAAAGTGGTCCGCGCCCGACGGGGCGCGACGAGACGACGACGGAGCGAGGGGAGCTAGGCGGTCGGAGGCGCGCGCGAGACTTCGAGCCGGCGCGTCGAGGAGTCGACGGCGACGGGAGCCGCGCAGACGACCAGGGCAACGACGACGAGGGCGACGGCGACGACGAGGGCCGGCAGCGGCGCCACCGACCCGAGCGCGCCCATCAGCACGAGATCGTGCTCCTGGTTGTAGAGCCCGATGCCGGCGCCGTCGTGCGTGTGCGCGACCGTGGCGCCGACGAGCAGCAGCGGCAGAAGGGCACCGATCATCAGCAACGGGTGCAAGCGCGACGCGGGCTGTCTCATCGAATCACTAGCAATACGTCAAACGCCGCGCGGGTGCAAACGTTACGCGGCACCTCGCCATATCGGGGCCCCCACGTCATCAGGCGCGCCGCCAGTCGACGTGCGAGCCGAGGATGCGGTCGGCGACGAGGTTGCGCATCATCTCGAGCGTGCCGCCGCCGATCGCGAACATGCGCGCGTCGCGCATCATCCGTTCGAGCGGCAGCGTGCGGCCGTAGCCGGCGGCGCCGTGGATCTGCAGCGCCTCGCTCGTCACCTGCTGCGCCGTCTCCGCGGCGAACGTCTTGGCCTTCGCCGCCTCCAGGGCGTCGGGGAAGCGGTCGCCGGCGCGCGCGGCCGCGCGGTGGATCATGAGGCGCGCGGCGTCGATCTTGATCGCCATGTCCGCGAGCTTCCAGCGGATGCCCTGGAAGTCGCCGATGGGCCGGCCGAACTGCTTGCGCACCGCCGCGTAGGCGAGGGCCTTCTCGTACGCGCCCTGGGCGAGCCCGAGCGCGACGGTGGCCGCGCCGAGGCGCTGGCCGTTGTAGGCGGCCATCAGCTTCTTGAAGCCGTCGCCGGGACCGACGAGGAGATTGTCGCGCGGGACCGCGCAGCCCTCGAAGTGCAGCTCGCCCTCGGGGATCCCGCGCAGGCCCATCATGAGTTCGCGGCGTCCGATGCGGAAGCCGGGCGTGTCGCGCTCGACGAAGACGCCGCCGATGCCCTCCGCGCCCGCGCGCCCGCCGAAGCGCCCGTAGACCAGGTAGAGGCGTGAGGTCCCGGCGCCGGTGATCCAGCACTTGTGACCGTGGATCCGGTAGCCGGTCGGCGTCTCCTCGACGCGCGTCTCCATGTCGGTGGCGGCGGAGCCGGCGGCCGGCTCGCTGATCGCGATGGCCGGCTTCTCGCCCTCCAGCACCCACGGAAACCACCGCCGCTTCTGCGCCTCGCTGCCGTACGCGTTCAGGGCGCCGACCGTCCCCAGATTTCCCTCGACCACGATGCGCCCGGTGATGCCGCACGCGCGCGCGATCTCCTCGATGACGAGGATCACGTCGAGCAGCGGCCGGCCCCCGCCGCCGAAGGCCTCGGGGACGGTCATCCCCATGAAGCCGGCGGCCGCGAGGTCCTTCACGTTCTCCCACGGGTATTCCTCGCTGGCGTCCCAGCGCGCGGCGCGCTCGGCGAACGCACGGTCGGCGAGGTCGCGTGCCCGCCGGCACAGCGCCTGCTGCTCCGAGGTCAGCTCGAAGTCCATCGCCAGGAGTTTACGCGAAGACCGATGCCGATGTCGTGCCTCGTGCCGGTTCGAGCGCCGGCTTTGCCGGCGCAACTCGGTTCTGGGGGGGAGCAGGGAGGAGCGCGCCGCAGCGCGCGACGACCGTCGGAAGGGGGGGCCGTCGGCGAAGCACGGCCCGCGCGAGCGGGCCAGCCCCCCTCCGAGCACTAGATGTGGATCGCGTGGCCGAGCGCGGCCAGCGTGGCCTCGAGCGCGGCCTCGGAGAGCGTGGGATGCGCGTGGATCGTGTGCATCATCTCCTCGAGCGTCGCCTCCAGCGTGCGGCCCACCGCG
>Ga0209236_1001721_pt1 | contig 13284 bp, 19 predicted proteins | sample GraSoi013_1_40cm_FD_185819 | JGI IMG/M metagenome (GOLD analysis project Ga0209236, IMG submission 185819) | Grasslands soil microbial communities from the Angelo Coastal Reserve, California, USA - Sample 09_27_2013_1_40cm (SPAdes) (version 2) | ecosystem: Environmental > Terrestrial > Soil >... | reverse complement strand
GCGTGAGGAGGGCGCCGAGGCTTGAGCTGGCATTCCGAGATCTTGTTCAGCAGGGTCTTGTAGCTGACCTTCAGGATGCGCGCGGCTTCAGCACGGTTCCACTGAACGCGCTCGAGGACTTCCGCCAGCGCCTTGCGTTCCGCCTCCTGGGCCCCGCGGCGCGCGATGTCCCTCAAGCTGTCGGCGCTCGGCGACGTCGCGGAGGAAGGGGACCAGCCGATCTGCTGGCGGCGCGTCACCAGCTGATCGAAGACCTCCTCGGCAGCGTGGAGCACAACGAGTCTCCGGATCATGTTCTCCAGCTCGCGGACATTGCCGCGCCACGCATACTGCAGGAGCTTCGCGGTCGTCGCCGGAGAAAGCTCCTTGTTCCGCCGGTACTGCTCGTTGAACCTCGCCAGGAAGCGCTGAGCGAGGACGAGGATCTCCTCCTTGCGCTCGCGCAGCGGAGGAATGCGAATCTCCACGACGTTGAGGCGATAGTAGAGGTCTTCACGGAACTCACCGCGGGCGAGCGCCTACTCGAGATCGCGATTGGTCGCCGCCACGATCCGGGTGTCCACGTCGATCATCCCGTGGCCTCCGACGCGGGCGAAGCGGAGGTCTTGCAGGACGTGCAGGAGCTTGGCCTGGAGGGCAAGGGGATGCTCCGCGATCTCGTCGAGGTAGATCGTCCCCTTGTGGGCGTACTCGAACTGGCCAGGCTTTCTGCGGTGCGCCCCGGTGAACGCGCCCTTTTCGTGGCCGAAGAGCTCCGACTCGAGGAGCCCGGCGGGAATCGCGGCGCAGTTGACCTTGATGAAGGGGCAACTGCAGCGCTCGCCCGGCAGCGCCCGGACGCGGTGCTCCTCGACGTGCGGATGCCGACGATGAACGGCATCGAGGTGCTCCGGAGGATCCGGGCGATCGACCAGGCGCTACCGGTCATCATCATCACCGGCCTGGCGACGCCGAGCGAGATCGCGAAGGCGAGAGAGCTGGGGGTGACGGAAGTGATCGAGAAGTCGTACGTTCTCAGAAACTTCAGCGAGTCACTGGCGCAGGCGACGAACCGTCGGCCTCCGTCGAGCTAGGTTGGCAGGTACAGCCGGCTTCCTCCGTCCCGCTGAGCTTGCATCATCATATGAAGTGCCTGGTGGAAGAGGTCGTCGGCCCGCGTGGCGGTTTTCGGATAGGAGGCGCCACCCGCGCTCCACAAGTACATCTCGAGCCGAGTTGTCAGACGGTCGACAATCGACGGAAGGCTGGCGACGTCCGCGTCGATGAGCATTAGGGCGAGGCACGGCGGATCCCAGCAGGTGACGACGTCGGTCGAACGGATCAGCGGCGTGACTCGCTCGGCGAGAATGGCCACGGCGGGCTCTTCCTCTTCGGGACTTCGTCGGTCGGCGGCGATGCAGGCGATGGACACGCAGTAACGCAGCCGCTGAGCCTTCTGAATTTCCATGTCGACGAGACGCCGAAAGCCGCCGCTATCGACCACCCAAGCACCACTCTTGGACGGCGGCCTGACTTCAGGATTCTCACCGACGCGTATGTACGATATCCGCACGAGCCCGAGCCCAATAGCAATTGCTTAGCCATGGTGCCATGGGCGAGGAACGCTTATAACCTGCGACGTTGGCCGTGGTGGTTGCGCCAGGCGGGCGTTCGTACGTATGCAAAAGTCTGACACCTGCGCACGATATCGAACGGTTGGACCTATAGATACCTCGCCGAAGCTCCAGACTCTCGATGCTATCGTCGATCATAGTGGTGAAGCGACGCTCGCACCCCGTCCTCAAGCCGCTTCACCCCGGCCCGAAGCTCGCGACCACCACCCTCGCTCGCCTGAAGCGCAACGCGCTGGTCATCGCAAGCGTCCTCGTCGCTCCCCTCGTGTCGCCGGCGACCGGGCACGCGATCACGGCCGACGAAGTGCTGATCGTCGTCAACGACCGCTCCGCGATCTCGCAGCAGATCGGCGAGCGCTACCGAACGGTCCGCGGCGTGCCGGCGAGTCAGGTCGTCAGGATCCACACCGAGGCCACGGAGGAGATCGACCGTTCGACGTTCGGCGCAGAGATCGCGCAGCCGATCGCCGCGCACCTGTTGAACCACCGACTCCAAGACAGGATCCTCGCCATCGTCCTGACGAAGGGCGTTCCCCTCAAGATCCGTGGCACCGAGGGACGGCAGGGCACACAGGCGTCGGTGGATTCCGAGCTGACGCTGCTCTACCGGGTCCTCGTTCAAGGCGCGGCAGACGCCGAGGGGCGAGTCGCCAATCCGTACTTCCGACCTGGACTGCCTGCTCCCTTCACTCGCGCCACGAGTGACATTTACCTGGTGACTCGTCTCGACGGGTACACGCTCGAAGACGTGCTCGAGCTGATCGAGCGAGCGGGGAAGCCGGTCAAGCGCGGCAAGGTGATTCTCGAGGGAAAGTCCGCGCACTTCTGGAGCGGCTCGGCGCCGGGGAACACGTGGCTCAGGGAGGCGAGTCGGCGTCTGGAGAACAGCGGGCTGCAGGTGGTCCTGACCGGCTCGGGCGGCGGCGTGAACGGCGAGAAAGAGGTGATCGGGTACGCCGGCTGGGGCTCGAACGACCCGGCGACCAAGACGCGCTCCCCGGGATTCCAGTGGGTGCCGGGAGCCATCGCCTCGTGGTTCGTCAGCACGAGCGCTCGCACCTTCACCCGTCCGCCGGCAGGGTGGAACATCGGGCCGTTCGGCGATCCGAAAACCTATCACGCCACCTCGCCTCAATCTCTGATCGGTGATTTGATCGCCGAGGGCGTGACCGGAGTCGTGGGCTTCGTCTACGAGCCGTTTCTCGACGGCACGGCTCGGCCCGAGGTGCTCTTCCCAGCGTATCGCGCCGGCTTCACGCTCGCCGAGAGCTTCTACATGGCCCTGCCGCATCTCTCGTGGCAGGCGGTGGTAATCGGTGATCCCCTCACCGCGCCCTTCGGGCCCGTCGCCGATCGCCCCGCGCCCGTCTCCCGCATCCCGTACTTCCTCGCGCGCCGTATCCGCGTGCTCGAGAGCATGGAGAGCACGCCCGAGATGGTGAGGATGCTGGCGGTGACCTACGCGGAGCAGGCGATCGACAAGGCCGAGAGGAAATACCTGGACGAAGCCCTGGCGCTCGCGAAGCGCGCAACCACGTTGCGGCCGCACGAGCCCCTCGTGCTCTACGCGCTGGGGACGGTCCACGAGGCCCGTGGCGAGCACGCGCAGGCCGAGGAGACCTTCCGGAGGCTCATCCGCCTCGATCCGAAGTCGCCGTACGCCCAACAGGCCGCACGGCGATTGAAGCACGCCTCGAACTAACGCTTCGCCAGGACCGCCGCCTCCTTCTCCACCGACGTGCGACTATCTTCGCGAGACGCCATCGCCGCCGTGGCTGACGACGAGGCGCTCCTGCTCGCATTGCGAGCACCGCGCGTCGGCGACACGGACGTCCGACGTCCTCCGCATGTCCCACACGGCCTTCTGTACCGTGCCGATGTTCAACTCGAGGCGGCGAGCGATGCAGACGTGACAGAAGATGCGGCCGCGATGGTCGAGAAGGAAGAGGAGAACGCGCTCCGCCGGACTGCGGTCGTGATTCGACTCGAGCCCGGTGACGAGCGCTCGGCGACCGCAAATGGCGCACTCGGCACGAGATTCGCGCAGCGCGACCTGATGGCCGGCCGCGGCCAGCGCGGTGTCAACGCCCTGAAAGCTGAGCTTGAACTCGAAGGCGAGGCAGGCACTGCAGAACTGCTGATCGGCATGCTGGCCCAGGAACGCGAGGATCTCATCGACTTCGCTTCCCATCGCAAGTGCTCCGCGTGAGAACTACCCAGGGGCCAACAAGGTTCCACGGGGAAATTTTGGTGACGGAAACGCGGGCCCCCGAAGAAGCGATGTGGCGGTGATGGCCGAACAGGCGTAGGCTGAGCAGCGTCTTCACTCGGCCCACGGGGTTGCGCCAAGGCAGGGCGCTGGGGTCGAGTCTCTCAAGGCGTGCAGTGCCTCCGAACGTCCACGGGAGCACTGCCAATGCCGCCCTCGAGATCTGACTCTTCCGACTTGCAGACGCAACATGACCGATTTCTTGCGTACCTTGCTCGTGCCGACAAATTCCTCGTCGCTGCGCAGGACTTCGCGCGCAAAGCCCGTGAACGCTCTGAGGTGATGGGGGCCAACGCCAGACAGAGCGGGAGCCGAGCGACTCGTCGCGACTAGGCTCCGCGGTTGGCGGCGAGGATCGAGGCTACGACACCAGAACGAAGGCGCGGCCACGAAGGAGAACGTCAGATACCTCCCGCAGTCTCCGTGACGCGCGAATCAGCCTCGAGGAGCGAAGCCACACGGGCTCGATCATCATCACGGCCGCGCCGACCGACTTCGTCCTCGACGTCGGGCGCTCCGCCATGCACGAGGCGTGGGCCATGTTGCCGTTGAGCCGCTCCACGGGGGCCGTGCCGAGGATCGCCAGCGAGCATATCGGGCACAGGTCCAATCGGACGAAGTCTTGGACGCGATACGGAAACAGCCCCATGCTCTGATAGGCGAAGAAGTCGAGCAGGCGGGCATCGGCGTCCCTTTCGGAAATCGGCCCGACGCAGCCGACATCCACATTGTCTTCCGACTCGACCGCCCAGACTTCTCCCGTCGCGCGATGCTGGCGATACCCGCGAAGCTTCATGGGCGAAGGTCTCCTCGAAGGATAGTAGGCGCCTCGGTCGCCTCGACGTCAAGCGCGTGAGTTCGTGACGGACGACCGGTTTCTGCACGGCCTCGAGGCGATGTCGACCTCGGGCCGACGCGGAGCGTGACGCGGCTGGACGGTCACGTCTCAGTTGGAGAGTCCGGGACGTCTTCACGCGCGTAACGCGCAGCCTCGGATTCCGCTCTGGCGGCACCTGCTGCATCGCGGAACCGTTGCGCTTCCTTGCGGAGATCGGCGGCGGTCGCGAAAATCGTCTGCGCGTCGGCACACGCGCGCTGAGCCGCGAGGGTAGTCGCGGCGGCACAGGACAGCAGATGTTCACCGGCCGCATCGGTCAGGTCGATGCGACAGCGCGGACGGAGGTGGCTCAGGCGCTGGAACAAATCGGCCGCAAGCTCGATCCTGAACGAACAGCGACAACGACGACACTTTGCGACCGGATGATCCCAGCACGCCCGGAAGAGGAGCGCACGTTCTTCCGGCATGAGCATCCCGACAAAGTAAGCCACCCGATCGCGGCGGGGTCAAGACGCCGCCGGCCTTCCTGTCTACGGTGCAGGCACGGCCGTGCGGTTTGCCGGCACGATCTGAGGCTGATACGCAAAGACTTCTCGGCTACGGGCGTCCACGAGCACCTTCAGCCACTGCACGTCGTTGTTGCCATTTCCCTGGTTGTTACCAAACGTCTCGACGCGGGTGAAGTTTTCGAGCCGGCGTCCCTGAGCGTCTTGGAGCGGCTTGTCAACGCGGAAGTAGTGCGAGTCGCCATGCACGTAGGCGACGGGCTTGCGGAAGGCGATCACCTCGTCGCGCAGCGCGATGAGGAACTCCTGATAGCCGTCGGGCTGCCCGTCGGTCTCGGCAAGCGTCTTGGGATTCCGTAGCGGTGCTCGCGTCCCGTCGCTCAGGCCCCAGCCAGGATCGGCCTGCGCGATGAACATGACGGCCGCCGAGTTGTGGGCCTCGGCGCTGGCGAAGGTGCCTCTCATCCACGCGATGTTGGCCTGATTGCGCGCAGCGTATTCTTTCGGGTCAGACGCCGTGTCGCAGAGATTGTTACACGAGCCCTGGATGTTGAGGGTCGCGTAGGTCACGCCACCGACCCTCCAGCGACGGTTCTCGACGCAGGGCACTGGACCGCTCACCCCGAGGCAGAACGGCTGGTCGGTCTGCACCTCCTGGCGCATCGGGTGCTGCCCGAGTGAGAAGCGAGTGCTGAAAAACACCCGTCGCTCGTGGTCGAGCCGTTCGAGCGAATTGAACCCCCCGTTCGACGGGCGATCGCAGTCCGTCCAGTCGTTATCGCCGGGCGTCAACATGGCCGGCGCCCGGAGTGCATTGAAGAAGCCGAGTGCCTGGATGTAGAGGGCGTCGCTGCAAATCGTGGGTGTCACAGAACCGGGCGTACCGTTGCCTGCCTTCAGATCCCCGTCGTGAACCGTGAAGGCGAGATCCTGACTGTTCATGTCGGCAATGAGGTTGGGGACACCGGTCAACGCTTGAACGTCCGAATAAGGCAGGTCACCCCAGAGGCCGATCGCATACGCGCCGTGTCCGTCGTCGCGGTCGTCGTCGTCGCCTTTCCCGCGGAATCCTTCGCCCATCGCCAGACTGGTCGTGATGGCCGCGGGAATCAAGCCCGCCGCGGCCACCACGAGCCACCGGCGAAGCGTTCGCGAGCCTCTTCTGCCGGTGTGGTCGTCCAGAGTATCCGTCGTCTTCCCCATGATGTGTCCCTCCCTCCGGGACGCGTCGGCCCCGATGCGATGATCTCCGCAACAGGCTGCCGCCGGCGGCGGCGTGCCACGGAGAGCCGACGGGACGGTAGACGACGGACGCTACGATTCGATGAATTTGTCGGTACGATTCGATGACTGTTCACGCTTGGCGTCCTGACCGCCGAGCGCGACCTACGGCTGGCGAAATCCTCGACGAGGAGGTGGGGCGATCCGTTACAACGAACGAGCGGCGCTGTTCGTCACACCCTCCAACGATGACGAATGGCGTCGCTCACCACCCCTCTCTTCCTGCGGCGGTGGCTCAGACATCTTCCGGAGCTTCTTGTAGCACTCGACGTGAACGGGCGCCCGCTGGGCCGTCACCGTGCGGTAGTGCTCGTCGCGCAGATCGACCCGCTCGCCGCATAGCGCGCAGTTGGAGCGTCGGCGATCGTTCACGCCGACATCCTGGGCGAGATCAACCGCCGGACGACGGTGAGCTCCACATGAGCCTGACGGTGATCTCCGTCACGCGGACGAACGGCTCCACACGCCGGGTTATCGGCTGCCACAGAGGCGAACCGGAGAGGAACGTCAGATGGATCCCGCCGCGGCGGTTCGCCAGCCTGGCGTCCGCGTGTGCGGACTGCCGGCAAGAGATGGAAGCGCTTCGCCCGATCATCGACTCCTTCGTCTCCTGGCCGATCGACGTGCTGCGCCCATCAGCATCGCTCTGGGGACGCCTCGCGCGGCGAATCGCGGCGGAGACGGCCGGGGCGCCGGTGGTGCCAGTGCTACCGCGTTGGGCGGAACCGGAATGGAAAGAAGTGGCGCCTGGGATCTCCTGCAAGCTGCTCGCGACCGATACGGAGAAGAACCGCGTGAGCATGATGGGGCGGCTCGCGCCGGGCACCGACTACCCGCCCCACCGCCATCACGACAGCGAAGAGCTGCACCTGCTTTACGGCGAGCTGATCGTCGATGACACGAAGCTTCATCCCGGCGACTACCTCCGGGCAGACGCCGACAGCGTCGATCATCGTGTCTGGAGCGAGACGGGCTGCACATGCGTTCTCCTCACGTCGAGTCACGACGCCTTTCTCTGACCTCTTGGTCGCGCCTCAACCTTCCCCGAACTAAACCCGACACGATTGCATGGCCCCGAGGGCTGCAGCGTCGGCGAAACTTACAGCTTTGAAGTTCACCGATCTCCGGCGGTCGCGCAACCGTCCGCCAAACCATTGGCTTATGCGTTCGGTAAGCCTTTTGCACTATGTCGCTGCAACGATCGTGATGGTCGCAGAAGCACCATGCGGCTCCGCGAGCACCATGAGCGAACAGCGCCGCTCGCGGAGACGTGCCCTCGGCGCCCGGCGCGCCTTCTTACATACACCCGCGTCGTTCGTCGTCACTTGGCGGGACGATGCGCGACGCGGGTTCTACCGCAGCAAGGCGGGGAAACAACATCCAGCACGCGTGAGAAGCTCCAGCGACAGCTGTCGCTCAACTCGAGCGTGAGATCGGCGCTTGCGACTCATCACGAGAACATATCGGCCGCATGAGGCTTCACTTCACGGCAAGATCCAGGAGCCACTCGAACGCTAGAACAGCGAGGATCGCGAGCGCGAAGACTAAGACGCTGCCGATGAATAGTATGACGCGCTTACGTCGGGATCGACGTTGCCATCGTCTCGAGCGTCGGCGGCGGCGCTGTCGTCCAGGGAAGTGGTCGGTTACTTCCTGACGCGTCCTGATCCAGCATTGTAGGTGAGGGACACGGTGATCCGCTGTCCGCGGGCCCACTGGCGCGGTGCGCTTGACGGGCTCGTGGCAGACCGGGCAGAAGATTCCCTTGGCCTCGTCCATACTGACCCTGGTAATCGGACACTACGATGCCCAAGCGGACGGGGAAAATGGCTCCTGATACCGCTGACCGACGTCGAGGCGGGGCGGTTGGAATGAGCTGGCGCCTGCGTCCCACTGGCGCAAAGTCGCGAGTGTGCCCCGGGATCCCAGCGTAAGATAGACGCAATCCAATCAGCCAACCGGAACCACTCCGCTTTCGTCCGATCGATCTCACAGGCGTCTATGTCCTGGTCGTGGACGATTATGAAGACACGCTCGAACTCTTCCGCTCGGCGCTCGAAGCATTCGGTGCGGAGGTCGTGACCGCGCGGAGCGCCCGCGATGCCTTGACCATTATGAAGACTGCGCGCGTGAACGCCATGGTGTCGGACCTGGCGATGCCCGGTGAGGACGGGCTCTGGCTCGTCCAGCAACTCCGGCGACTCAAGTCCACGCAAGGCGGCGGTATCCCGGCTATCGCTATCACAGCGCACCGGGAGCGGTATGCAGCCGAGCGAGTGAGGGAGTTCGGTTTCGAGGCGTTTCTGACCAAGCCCATCGATCCCTTCGATCTTTCAAGAGCGGTCGCCTCCCTCGTCGGCCGCTGACGGATTTCACGAGAAGATTTCCCACTCCTGGATCTCGTTTCCGAGCTCCAGGCCGGTGAAGCAACCGCCGACGTAGGCCTGCAGCCCCGCTATTCCTTGCGTGGCTTGCGGGGCACCTTCTCGGCCTTCTCGTAGCAGTCAACATGGAACCACGCGAGGCTGGCGCGGTAGTAGCCCTCGTCCGTCTTCACCGCTTCGCCACAGACCACGCAGAACGGTCCTCGCTCGTCCTTCTCGATAGGCATGGAGACAATTCTACGTCGCTAGCCAGGCGCGCCGGTCCACGGATGTAGAAGGGCAGGTGGGAAACTTTTTACCCGCCGGCGAGTGAAATCAGACTTGAAGGCGCCCGTCGACCGTACGATATGATGACTCGATCCCCTCATGGTTTTGACCGATAACGCCCCGAACCTGCGCAACATCCATATCCTCGTTCTGGACGACCATCAGGACACCCTCGAAGTGTTCCGTACCGCGCTGGAATCGTGCATGGCGAACGTGCTGACGGCGCGGACAGCGCGCGATGCCGTCACGATCCTCAAGACGGTGCGCCTGGACGCGATCATCTCGGACTTGGCGATGCCCGGTGAAGATGGCCTCTGGGTCGTCGATCAACTGCGCCGATTGGCGCTCTCGAAGGGGGGCAGCATCCCGGCGCTCGCAGTCACCGCACACTGGGACAGGTACACCAGCAAGGACGACAAGGACGCGGGCTTCGACGCGTTCCTCACGAAGCCGGTCGATCCGTTCGACTTGTGCAGGACCGTCGCCTCGCTGGTTGGGCGCTGATACCGTCCACGGGGAGCGTAGCCCTCGCGAGCGACGCTGCCTCCTGCAACTGCCGCATCGGTACCCCGTCCCGTAGCTGCGCTCGATCTTCCCGCCACCCGCGGCGCTCGGCAACGTCTCGTAGCTCGCGCTCCTGGTTCACCGTCGTCTGACCGTCGGTGCCCGCTTCCCTTTGCTTGGACTCATCAGCACGACGGAACTCCGGTGTCAGCAAAGGCGACATCTTATCGGCTCGGTGGCCGTGGTCGTCCACCGCCCTTTTTCTCGCGATCGGCGCCCGCTCTGGCGTCGTGGACGCTTACATTTCCGTGCTCGGGCAAAGGTGATGCGCCGCAAGCCCGCGTCACACGACTCGGCGGCGGTTCGGTATGCGGCATGCAGAAGAGCTGACAGAAGACACGCGGGTGGCACCCGTACGGAGATTTCGTATAGACTTCCTTCGATTTTCCCTGTTGGCATTTGTCGCCCTCTTACTCACGATCGGAACTGCCAGTGTGCCGGCGCTCGCCGGCGACGTATTCGTCCACGGCCACACGCAACGTGATGGAACGTATGTTCCGCCGCACTGGCGGTCAGCTCCCGACAGCGGCGACAACGACGACTGGACGAAAGCCTTGAAGGTCAACCCATACACCGGTCAGCAAGGCACCCGAGCTCCAGACGTCCCCGATATGCAGTGGAGGCGGCCCGTCCCCGAGTTCGGGAATTTCGGTAATCAGAACTTTGGAGGAACGCAACGCCGCGGGTGGTGACCTAGAAGCGAGGCCGCCGTGTGCACAACACGACCAGCCTCGCCTGAGGGTCCTTTCTCTGTTGCGCTGAGCGGGTAGCTGCCAGCCGCAGCTCGCGCTCGATTTCGGGGAGACTCAGGCAATCTGAACGTCGCATTCTCGGCCCTCTGTCGGAGGCATCCTTCGACGCATGAATGCTCCTCCCGGCCCTATCGCTTCTCGCGACCGCCCGACATGTTCTGAGTGGTGCCCCGGGGGAGTCCGGCCGGGATTGCACCCTCAGCGGCCTGATCCAGGCAGCGTGAAAACCTGGCCGCTGAGTCGGCCAACGAGGACTCCACGGCCACGAATTCCCTCCCGCCTCGGCGAGGATCTGGTGCATGGTGACGGCAAGCGGGCACAATGCCGGTCGCTCCCGGCGCCACCGGGGCGGTCCCTAGCAGCCCCGCCCGCCTTCTCCTGTGGTAGGGGAATGCGATGGGACGGACCCGCACCGCTGCAAAGCGGCAACGCCAACAGAGGTGGGCGACCGTCACTCCCCGAGCGCGACGTCGTCACCGCGCCGGCGACCAAGCGACGAAGGACGCCGCGGCCGAGGCCTGGCTCCGGCGCCAGCTCGAGGCGCTTGGGGAGAAAGAGGGCGGCGCGTGATGGCGCGCCCGCGCCCCGATCAGGCACTGCGTGCCTGGGCCGCCGCTGTGGAGCGACCGATGCTTGCCTGCCAAGCGAGGCTGGGCCGCCGCCAGGGTGGGCATTCTTCTGCGGAGTCCAGATGATGGCGGGCCAGGTGGCGATCATGCCCGACGATGCCCTGGCGCGCGTGAAATCCGCTCTCAGTGAGCTGCGACGGCGCCGACACGTTGAGCCGGAACAGGTGCACGGACCATCGAAGAACGTAGGTTCGCTGAGTGACGGTCGGAGGGCTCGGTCATGAGGCCCTTCGCCTGGCTCCTCATCGTCGCCGGCGTCCTGATCATCATCGCCGGCCCGATCTATTCGAGTGTCGATCCCAGGGCGCGTGATCGGCGGTGGTTTCGTCGCGCGGTGGAGAGCGGCGATCGCGAACGTGTCGACCGGATGCTCGTCGAGGACGTCCGGGCGGCCTGGGTCGTTGTGAATCCCTGGCCGATCGTCATGGCCGGCGCCAGCGTCACGGCGTTCGGGATCGTGTTGCTGGCGAGACGGCGACCGGATTCGAGCCGTCTGTGATTCCCACCACCGAGTTCGTAGTCGAGACGACCCAGCACCTGATCCCTGGACCTCAAGACATCACTCGAGCGAGCATGTAATGCCATAGAGCGGCCAGCGCGCCAAGCCTTTGAGAGGGGTCTGGCCCGCGATCCCTCGGCTGCTGCCAGTGCTGTTGTTGCGCCGACGGTACAGCGAAGTGTACTTGGCACCGCCCTGGATGTGTTCGCCTTTCCAGACTACGCTTCCACCCACTCTCGACGCTGCATCGTGAATGAGGAGAGAATCGAGGCGGCGGTCGCAAGCTGAACGGAGGTGACCTATGAGCCGATGGGCGACACATCTAAAACTCGTTTCGTTCTCCTGTCCGCATGCTCGTCTGAACGATCCCCAGAGCGATCCGCGCCACGGAGATCGGCGCCAAGCTCGGCTGTCCCTGCGCATGAACATGCTGGCGCCGGCGTTCGCGCTCCTACTCGCCGGCTGTTCGAACGTCTGGGTCCGCCCACCCGGCGTAGACGAGGCCCAGTTCGAGCAGGATGCCGCAGCGTGTCGGGCGGCGGCCTTCTATGTCCCGATCGCGCCCGAGAGCACCTTCGTTGGCGCCTACCCGTCCAACTCGGCCGACCCAAGCCCGGGCTGGAGCGACGTCGGACGCGGGGACCACGTCCAGGAGGCGTGTATGGAGGCGAAGGGGTACCGGAAGCCGTAGGTCGCGAGGCCGCGATTTCTTCTACGGAAGGAGCAGAGCTCGCGAAGCCGGCCCGGATTACACGCGAGTACGTCAACAAGCTCGAGGCTGGGCGCTACGATCCGACCGTGAGCGGCCTTCCTGACGTGGCGTTCAAGGGCGCGGCCGCGCGGGCGGGACTCTTCGCGAGAGCAGGCTATGTGGGCTTGGTGGTGCCCGGGGTGATGCGCTCGATTTTGTAACGCCATTCTCTGGCGTCGTGAAGGCGGCGTGATGCTCTACAGGTCAGTACGACGGGGCACTTCGCAGCGCCTTTTCGAGAAGCTTGTAGCCCCATACCCGCACACCGAACGTCAGCGCAATCAACACAACGAGTTCGCCAAGTTCCGCCCACATCCCTTTGAAGAACGTGGCGATCATCGCGAGGGGTACAACACCGACGCCCGCCATAAAAAGGCCGATGAACAGCCAAAATCCTCCCCACAGCGTGTAGGTGAGCAACAGGCTCCACACCCAAAGGGTCGCGCCAAACACGTAAGAGACGATCATCATTCCACTGCCGGCGAACCTCGGCGTGGACGAGAAGACCGCATTAGGGAGCAAGACGAAGAGGGTAACAAGCAGCGTTAATGCGTTGATGGCGGCGAGCCAGGGAAACAGCAATGCGCTCAGCCAGACACCGCCTTGCAGCAAAAGCACGGGGATGAGCGCCAGGGCCAAGAGAATTGCGATGCCGAGGGCACCCGTGCCGATCGATGCCAGCGTCGTCTTCATGGTGCTCCCCCCGAGACTGGTGCAGGTCGGTCGGGCGCATTATGGCGTAGAAACTCTCTTCACGCGGTCACGCCAACGGTCACGGCCTCGGGATGTTCAGGTTCTCAGGGCCTCCGTTTCGCCTCGTCAACTCGCTTCGCCAGCATACTGATGAAGCCGATGTACTCCAGAGCGACTTCGGCCGAGTCGATGCCCCCGCCGGACCACTGGAGTTCACCTCGCGACACGGTCCTCGGAA
>Ga0209236_1001719_pt1 | contig 13302 bp, 15 predicted proteins | sample GraSoi013_1_40cm_FD_185819 | JGI IMG/M metagenome (GOLD analysis project Ga0209236, IMG submission 185819) | Grasslands soil microbial communities from the Angelo Coastal Reserve, California, USA - Sample 09_27_2013_1_40cm (SPAdes) (version 2) | ecosystem: Environmental > Terrestrial > Soil >... | reverse complement strand
ATGATGCGATCGTTATTCCGCCAGGACAGGTGCCCATTATCGGCAAGAATGCAATTCGGAACTACGTGACAGCCAGCTTGAAGACCCCTGGGTTCAGCATCCAATGGAAAACGACTCAGTTTACGATCGCCCGAGATTGTGACCTAGCCTACGGTGTTGGGACAAACCAAGTCTCGTTCAACGACGAGAAGGGCAATCGCGTCACATTGCGAGGCAAAGCCGTGACGATCTGGCGAATGGAGAACGACGCATGGAAGTGTATCGTCGACATCTGGAATGATGACCCGACCCCGAAGTGACATTTATTTCCTATCGGTTAGAACAGACATGTTCTCTCTTAGAGGTTGGCCCGCAACTAACGTTTGTGTCCCCGGGTCTAAGCGGGGACTTCCGGCCGTTGAGAACCTGAATGTTATCTAGGAAACAGCAGTAGTGATCGCATCTATTTGGTTGAACCCTAATCGAAAAGCTGAATTGCTTTCTTGGAGAATTTCCATCTCATCAAAATGAAAACACCGAACTGCCGGTTCGTCCTTTCCAAGGTTAACGAAGGCGAAGTTGCTTCCGAGTACGGTTTTAATATTTTTGAGCCAATAGTAGGCCTAGAAATAGCTGGGAGGAATATTTTCGACAAGTTAGGGCTTGACGGTGCCGACAATGTAGTAATCATGCACTTTCTTGAGGCCGCGTTGAGAAGGACCCTCCGGCTGGTAGACGACATTTCCCGCAATCCAAGCGGTCAATACGAATTTTGGCTCTTAGGCAGTGAATATGGCATTGAACTCCAGCGTCATGAAAATATCCTTGAGGTAATGTTGCTAGTCGGCTACCGACATGGCTTGGAGCTAGACTCAATTGAAGAAACAAGGAAAAACCGTGCGGGTCCCATCACGGTTAATGATTGGATTGGGGCCGTAGTTCGATTGGCCAAGGAATTGAGTGATCTCTTCGAGCGCTTGAATCCTGGCATGGTTCCTGCGCTTAAGGAGCTTGAGTCAAGACGCAAAGCCCTCGAACACTGGCTGACATTGCAGAATTAGTTCCCAACTAACGTCTGTGTCCCTTCGCTGCTTATATCCCGGGCTAACCTTGTGGCACTAGATAACATTGAGTAAGCTTGCGTCTAGCTGCCAACCCGACATCTCAAGCATTATTTCGGGAAAAAGCGAGCTTTGCAGGAGAGACATCTGCGCGGTTATCAAAGCGGTAAGAAAGCTAGGCTCAGAGTGGAGAATCCTCATCTCATACTACCTCATTGACAATCCCCTCCGATTCAACGATCTACTCCGGAAGGGCAAGCCCGATGATCTGAACGCGCGAACTCTTTCTAGAACTCTGAAGTATTTGCAGAATATGGGAATCGTTGAGAGAAGAGTAACCGGCACAGAACCCTTCTCAGTCGTCTACAGCCTCACCGAGAAAGGACGTGATCTAAGCGGTATCTTGTCCGCGTACCGGAGATGGGGAGAGAAGTGGACCCCAAGCATCGTCCATCCTCTGCCATATGCAAGAGCAAAGCCCTCACTGACTGCAAGAACAGATTCATGAGCGACGCTTTTCCAGAGAGCGAAGACAAGAGGATCCTCAAAGAAGAAGTCATAGGAGTCCTACCCGCAGTAGCACTATCGGAGAAAGGACCACTCCAGTGCGGACTGGTCTTCGCGACAAATCTGATCATAGTAGCTTTCCTCGGCAAGTATAGCCAGATTGCTGGGGCAATCAGGACCCCGGACTATCACATAATGAAAAGAGGCTGGGCACGCTACGAACACAAGCCTACTGCACTAATACTTGACAAATACAAGAGCTACATCATACCATACTCCGACATCACCCGCTTTGGGGCAGCAGGGACCGGAAGAATATTCAGGAAAAGTAGACTGTACATTCACACCACCAAGCACCTGTACACTTTCAACTTTCGTACGAGCCTCGAAACACTCGAAAGAGACGTTAGTCAACTTCTCCAAGGAACTGGTGCAAACTTTTCCAAAGAAATGGGTGGCCCACAACCGAACAGCAATTCGGCGCTGAGTTCGTAAAATAGGAAAATCTGAAATCCTGAGAGAGGCAGGACTGAAGGGTCTTGCAGCATACACGGCAGACCCGGATAACCGCGAACCTTGTAGGAATGATGCTTTTCGTCCAGGTTATTCTCGGGGCAGCGCTACCCTTCTGGGCCTCAATGTCATCTACCATCTCGTCTGGGGAACTCTAACGTTCATCGTGGCTCATAGCCACGACCGTGCTGGCGCGCAGAGATTTCGGTGTCATTCCACCCTGTTCAAAGTAACCCTCGCTTCCATAGTCGACTTTGTCATTCAAGGAATACTGGGATTATTCTCTGTCGAATCAGGCATCGCAGTTGTTGTCCACCTTACCAACGCCTTCCTTCTCGCCGTCATCGTAACCTATCTCATTAGCTTCGCAGACAGCGCCGACAATGCCTCCGCCACCATAGCCCTGCAAACTAAGACAGCGCCCTCTGGCCACATGCCCTCGTAAGCTACACAGACCGAAGTCTCTATTTTATCCGGAGAATGCAAGGGTAGGAATGACTGTGCTTGACCGAGACGAAGAACTCAAACTACTCGCATTCCTCGCAAGCCTTGCCGGGCCCGGGAATAGTCGTCTCGGTGAGCAACTTCCAGATCGGCTCCACCTCCTCAACCACAGTCAGAGCGTACTTCACTGAACCATGAAAGAGGGCAAGACGGCCGCAGATGTCGAGAAGACTCTCCAACACTGGACGAGCTCGGTGATCGACCCTCAGCTGAAGCCTATGCAAGCTAAAACAAGACAATTAGCCGAGGCCGCACTTTCCCTAGCTTCATCGCTGGAAAGCCGCTGCCGAGAATTCATTCGAAACACCAAATATGACATGTCTGGCTTAGGCGATTCCCGCCGGCTCCGAGCAGCCATGGCACTAAACCGCGTCTCCGGAGAGATCGTCACCGCATCTGGTGACTTTCTGAAAACAAGTCCCAACGAATCGATATCGAAACTGGAGACGAGCATTACGAGGCTGTTACGAGCGGCTAGTTCAAGCTACAACGAATCGGTAAAAGCGATGGCTTCACATTACACTTCGGAGAGAGGTTGGCTCAGAGCTGAGATAGAAGGGCTGCAACGCATCAATCACCAGACGTCCCAGTTCCGGACAAGAACCCGAGACATCACGTCGATCCGGGACCAAATACAAGAACGCTCCAAGACGCTTGTTGAGAATCTCACGACGCTACAGAATCTTGAGAATTCCCACGTCCAGCTGGAAAAAGAGATTCACCAGCTTGCATACAACGAAGGCTCTCTTCTAGAAGCTATCGAACGGATTGAATCTGATTCTGAGATTCGAGCTCTTAATGCCAAAGAGTCGGAACTCAAAGCGCTGAGAAAGAGGCTCCTAAACGAAGAAATGTCAAGACTGGGCGGACTATTCACAAAGGTTCTGTCGCTGCATCAGAGAGGAGAGGTGCATATCCATCTACAGGCAATAGAAGTATTGACGCGATATGTGAAAGCCCCACTTACGACCTTGGCCAAGGAATCCGACGGCTATCCGGAACTGACCGACTCGCTCGAGGGAGTATGCGAGTCCATTGAATCAAACAGGTTACCGCTCGGAGAAAAAAAGGCGAGAAAGACACTCGAGAGGGCGAAACGTATCATAAACGGGTCACTCAGACCAATTCAGAAAGAGGCTAGAGAAGCCTTTGCAGCGAGAAGTCAGATCCTACGCTCCCCAAAGGTGAGGAAGCTCAGACCTCAACGATCCAACCTACGAGCGGAATACACCAGATCCCGAGCCTCGAAGCAGTCGCTAGAATCGAAGATGAAGAGCATCGCCGAGGAAGCTTCATCGCTGAAAGTCCAAGCGAAAACCCATCTTGACACAATAGATGAACTGGCCATGAAGAACTTCAACAAAGGCGTCCCGCGGGAACTGCGGGAAGACGTCCTATCCCTAACCCACTAGACTCTTCGTCAACCCCAACCAGACCCCTCTGGCGCTCTGGCCTGGAGTCCCTCCCAGAAGTAACTCCGTTCAAAAACAGTTGTAATAAGACTGTCTATTGGGATTCGCGGGCCTTCATTCGTCTCTCTAGCTCTTCCTGGGGCACGTCTTCGACGTGTGTGGCGATCCACCACTGGTTTCCGAACTGGTCCTTGACGCCTCCTGTCCGGTCTCCGTAGAACTGGTCAGACGGCTCCCTCAGGGAAGTTGCACCTTCCCCGAGCGCTCGTTTGTAGGCTGCATCAACATCCTCCGTGTACACGTTGATCATTGCAGGAACCGCTAGGAATTCTCGGGTTGCGTCGTTTATCATAATGATTGAGTCGCCGATCCTCACTTCGGCGTGACGTATTCGACCATCGGACCCGGTGAACCTCTCTTCTTCCTCCGCGTCAAACACCTGCCTGAGGAAGTCTATCAAGCTCGATGCTCCTTCAACACTCACTATAGGAGTGATGGAATGATAACCTTCAGGAACAGGCTTCACCTTGCTAGTAACAGATTGCATGGGCGAAAAATGCTTTGGTCCCTGCTTGATAAAAGGATACCTGGATAGGGACCTATTTTATGACGAGCGAGAGCTAAGCTTTGATTGTAAACCCAATCAGATTGTTCCTTGCCGTTAGAACGAAGACAATGTACGAGTAGCCGGATTGGAAGGTGAACTTTTTCCCATCAATCGAAAAATTGATGGTTGCGATCGCATTAGGCGAAAACGTGGGGCCCGACCACTGAGTATTGTTGTACCACTGACCATTTGGATTCTTAACGAAGTAGGCTGCGAGACCGATTGTCGAGGGTCCCGCATTGATGATTTTCAAGCTCACATTGGTTGGCGAGTTCACGGTAAAGGACATCATGTTGAGGACCTCTTTTGGGAATACGGGGGGCGACGGGCCACAGAGGCAGGTCGGTGCGTAGAACGTCAAGCCAATGACCGTCGCGGATACTACGCTCATTGAGATGAGGAGTGCAGTAGCAATCTTCACACGGGTCTTGTATTTTTCCGAGCCCTGTAGGAGGAGGGGGACGGAGATTCCGAAGAAGGCGATTCCCAAGGCTGGAAATACGGTTAGAAGGTCGCCGAGTGCAGAGCCTAATACGCCGCCATTTTGCTGGCTGGTGTAATACCAGTCGGTCGCTACGAACATCAGACATGCGAGTGCAACACTTACGAACCCTGCGGCGTTGGCCTTGTTCAATCGCTTCTTCTAGTGTTGGTGGTGTCCGCTGAATAATAGCGCCGTCTAACCTGGAATCAGAAACACTTGTGACAAGGCCCGCCTAACACATTGTTGTCTCCGGGCATCAGATTTCATCAAGGGTCCAGCTGCTATATCACTGGCGCGGTGCTGATGTCAATTCCATTCGCGGTCATCTCGTAGTAGTAACCCCGCGAGGGAAGAAGTCCCTTGCCCATCTTGACAAGCCTCAAGGTACCACTATGACTGGATCCCTCACTCTTCCGTTTCTCCATATCCAAGACGATATCAGCGAAGTTGACCATAGCATTCTCAATCGTCTCATCCAGGACACTCGTGTGGAGGGTCGCGATACCAATTGACTTTGCGAACCGTGTAGCATACTTCAGGACTTGTCCGTATTGGAAGACCTTTTTCGCTTCGACCATTAGGAAGAACGGCGTTAGCGAATCCATTATTCCCATCGTCTTCTTACCCAGATGTTTCAGCGTGAAGCTTCTGCCTTGGGCGATGAGGTCGGAGAACTTCATTGTACTGTCGATGATCTGGTCGGGCCGTTCCAAGGGGAACGATTCTGCAAGTTTCTCAACTCCCAGCGCAAACATGTCGACAAAAGAGAGCTTCCCCTCCGACTCGTACCGGCTCACATCTACACTCCAAGAAGCTATACTGTCCCTAACGTCCTCAGCCGACTCGTCGACAGCAAAATATTGAACTCGAAAGTCACGTTCCAGCGCCGCCGCGGCTATCTGCTTCACGAGGGTCGACTTGCCGCTACCAACCGGGCCTGTTATTCCAACGGCCGAGGGTCTGGGAAACCCGCCTCCTAGAAGATCATCGAGGACCTTGATCCCGGTCGGCTCCAAAGCCGTCACTATAACAATTCCATCGGTTTCAGCGAGTTAAGCGGATTGTACCCGAGGTCCGGCTCAGACTGGAGCGCATGTCGCTGCGCCATCAGGTACACTCTTATTCCGGAAACAGGAAGACCAGTGAGTGTTTCCAATGGCGAGACAAGTTGTTCCTTACGGCTCCTGGAAGTCACCCATTACCGCGGACCTCCTCGCGTCAACATACATCGCGCTTGACGAGCTTAGGGTTGATGGCGATGATGTCTACTGGAACGAGCTCCGTGCCAGTGACAAAGGCCGAAACGTTATCGTCCAGAGAAAACCGGACGGCACGCTGACCGATATTACTCCTCCAGGCTTCAGCGCCCGAACAAGAGTTCACGAGTACGGGGGCGGATGCTACCTCGTCCAGAATGGAACAGTCTACTTCTCCAACTACACGGACCAACGTTTCTACCGTCAAGACCCAGCGAACGCCCCTCGGCCTCTAACACCCCCAGCAGACATGAGATACGCGGACAGTGTATTCGACCAAAAGAGAAACCGCATAATCTCGATACGCGAAGACCATACTCTCAAGACTCCACAGGCTATCAACACCATCGTCAGCCTTGATTTAGAGAACGAGAGCGAGGGCAAGATCCTCGTCTCCGGAAACGACTTCTACTCAACCCCGCGGCTCAGTCCCGACGGGTCCAAGCTGGCCTGGCTCACCTGGAATCATCCCAACATGCCATGGGACGGAACAGAGCTCTGGATTGCTGGTGTCAAACCAGACGGCTCACTAGGACAAGCGAAAAAGATTGCGGGAGGATTGGACGAGTCCATCTATCAGCCAGAATGGTCACCCGACGGCGAACTATACTTCAGCTCCGACAAGACGGGATGGTGGAACCTCCACCGCTGGCACAACAATGAGGTCGAAGCGCTGTACCCGATGGAGGCTGAATTCGGCCTCCCCCAGTGGGGGTTCGGATCACACACCTTCGTCTTCGAGTCCCAGGATCGAATCGTCTGTGCTTACACGAAGAATGGGCCGTGGAATCTAGCCAGCCTGAACCTTAGGAAGAAGAAACTCGAACCGATAGAAACATGGATCAATCAGATCGATCGGGGCAACCTAGCCGTGAAAGACGGAAAGGTCTTCGTCATCGGAGGATCAGCCACCGAACCCTCGTCCGTAGTACGGATAGACCTCTCATCCGGAGAGACGGAGATCCTGCACCGATCTCGAGAGATCAGCGTAGGCAAAGAGTACATCTCGATTCCAAACGCGATCGAGTTTCCCACGGAGAATGGACGAACAGCCTTCGCGTTCTTCTATCCTCCAAAGAACCCTGAATACGAAGCACCCCAGGCCGAGAAGCCTCCTCTCCTGGTCCTAAGCCATGGCGGGCCTACTAGCGCCAGCCCATCCACCCTACGCTACGAAATACAATACTGGACAAGCCGTGGAATCGGAGTCGTAGACGTCAATTATGGCGGCAGCACTGGATATGGCAAAGACTATCGCAAGAGACTCAACGATCATTGGGGGATCGTCGACGTTCAAGACTGCGTCAACGCCACACGATACCTGGCAACTCGAGGACAGGCTGATGGGGAGAGACTTGGCATCCGCGGAGGAAGCGCTGGAGGCTACACAACCCTCTGCGCCCTTGCCTTCACGAACACATTCAAGGCTGGAGCAAGTTACTTCGGCGTCAGCGACCTCGAACTTCTTGCCAAGGATACTCACAAGTTCGAGTCCCGATACCTCGACAAGCTAGTAGGACCCTACCCTGAACGCAGAGACATCTATCGCGCGAGATCACCGATATACCATGTTGACGGAATATCTTCCGCTCTAATCCTCTTCCAAGGTCTAGAAGACAAAGTTGTCCCGCCTGACCAGTCCGAGAAGATTTTCGAAGCGGTAAAGGCGAAAGGCCTACCCGTCGCCTACATCGCTTACGAATGGGAACAACATGGCTTCCGCCGAGCGGAGAACATCAAAAGATCCTACGAGGCCGAATTATACTTCTACTCGAAAATATTCCAGTTCAACCTTGCTAATCCGATAGAACCAGTCACCATAGAGAACCTAGAAGTGAAAGGCACAAAACCCACACTCCCGCCCATGGAAGTGGCGGAAACGCTCTAGAAAATATCCACTTTTACCCGATTATTTCTTGTTCTTCCTTTTCAGAGCCTTGTAGCGGAGCAAGACAACTCCTGGCTTGAGCGTGTTTGTCTCCGCCAGCTTCAGCCTGCGCCTGGTCCTGTCACTTCAGCAGATCGCAGCCTTTGCTAAGGTGGTCGGACAATTCTCTGTTGACCTCGTTCACTTTGACCTTAGCTACGTCGAAACGCATCATTAGGTTTCTGGCGATTTTGAAGACCCCTCCTCCTAGAATCTTCAGATCGAACGGTTCACTCGATAGAGATGTGATTACCACGTGTCCACTCCGAAACCTTCCGGGCGGCTTTAGCTCAATGCTGAGAACATGCCCTCTCTTGACCTCGAACTCTCTACGTCCTCTCTCAGCATTGTCTATCGTGAACAATTTCCGGCGGAAGCTTCTTCTTTTGACCAAGAGAAAGGTGATGATGCCTGCAATCGCGAGAAGTATTACCAGGGCAACGGATGCAGGGACAGCTGGGGCGAATAATACTAATAGCGCCACGAGGAAGTGTGCCCTCAAGCTCAATTGTCCCCTGCCCTTGTTCACAATAATTCGCTCAGTCGTCACGTACACTGTTGACCCTCTGGCGAGCCCTCCAGCTAGAAAATATCCAATTACCCTTTCATTCGGACGTCAACACAGATCCCGACTAGGCTGGGAATGAGTTCCGACTCGATCATCCAATTGGCCTGTTTGTTAGAGTATTGCTCCGAGATATGATATTGCGATAGCGAAGATGCCTGCGCCCGGCAAGGTCACAAGCCAAGCCAAGAGCATCCCCTTCAACGTTGACCTGACAACGCTCGCTCGACCACCTATTCCAGCGTTTGAGCCCTCGTGGACCTGGGTCGTGGACAAGGGAGCTCCGAGAAAAGCTCCAGCGGACACTACCAGAGCGGTGGCCGCGCCAGCTTTCGACCTCTGAACCTGGTCGAGAGCGGTATGTTTTCCCATGACTGTTACCGCCACTCGATGCCCGAGGACAAGAGAACCGAAGAACATCGCTACTGCAACTACTGAGTAAGGAAGCCAGACCGCCTCGGAAGGGTTCGCGAGAAGAAAGAAGGCTCCCAGAGCCGCCATCTTCGGAGCATCATTAATCCCTCGTGCATACGCGGTCGCAGCCCCGGACCCCCAGTGCGCAATCCGCGTCAATCGAGGTCTCACCTTACCTGGAGTTGCTGGTCGACGAGTCAACCGATCTAGAATGTAGATTGCCACCATTGCTCCGATGGGACCCGCCGCCAACGGCAGGACTACCCTGTACAGCAGGAAACCCCACTGGACTCCTGACACTCCGAACAGATAGACGGCCAGCAGAACAATGGCGCCAACAATTGCGTGTGTTGAGGAAACTGGGAGGCGAAGAAACGTGGCCGCGAGAATCCACAATGTTGCGCCAGCAAGGGCCGCCAGGACAAAAGTGGACTCAGGCGTCGTGCGTAGAAGACTCTGCGGGGTAAAAACGGAGAAGAGTCTACCTGAGATCAGAATCGCCGTGACACTTCCGACGCCTGTGAAGAAGCCTCCCCACAGCAGCGCCCTTCGCTTTGGAGGAGAGCCGGAGCCGGAGGGTCCGGGCATCATTAACGATGCCACACTCTTTCCCGCATCGTTGGCTCCGTTGGCGAAAGCAAGAGCGAACAGAGCCGCGAGTCCTAATTCCTCAACAGACACGATCAAAAGACGTTCTCTCTGGAGGTGTCCTAACTTCCGGGCGTTTCTGGCCGGCCAACTTTTCCAAGCTCTCTAAGACGGCTCAGCCTATCTTGTTCGTTTGCGAGCCGTGGATCCCTTGAGAGTTCCTCGTAAGCGGCCGCGAACCATCCCTGAGCCTCTTGCTCCTGCCCCATTACCGTCAAGCATTCGGCGATCTCCTCGTAGACATATCCACTCTTTTTGCTCGCTGCCTGATACTGCTCGAAGAGGTTTCGCTGAATCTCCAAAGCCTCCTCTGTATGATCCATCATCCGGAGAGCCTTGGCAACGCACCACTTTGCAATCATGATCTTGCCCAGGTCGCCCTCTTTTTCCCGGAACTCCACGGCTTTCTCGAACATCAGCAGGGATTCTTCATACTGTTGTTGCTCGAAGTAGGTCCAGCCAATATTGTTGTAGAGGCTACCCCTCCATTTCCTCGCCTTTTCGTCCACCGAGTTCTCGGCAAGATCCAACGCCTTCAGGTTCCACTGCAACTGTTTCTCAGACGGCTCGACAATCGCCATCATGTGGGCGGCGTCCACGGCGTTGAAGCCGTCTTTGGACTTGACGGCGAGATCCAGCGCCTCGAGGAACAAAGGTTTAGCATCGTCCTGCTTTCCCGATGAATTGTAGACTCTTCCACGCTCAAGCAGATACCGAACCCTCGTCTTGTCATCTGTCTTGTCCAAGGCCTTTTGGACGCGATCCAGAGTGTTATGAGCATCTCGGAATTTTCTTTGCAAGACTTCTGTTCTTGCTATCTGGGTTAGAAGCTGTGATAGATACGAGAGGTCTAATGAGTCTAGGGCCACAGGAAGAAGCTCACGGAACTTTCGCTCGGTCGCGCCTGGATGCTCGTAATCCCAGAGGTTGTCAAAGTCTGGAAGCTTGTTTTTTCGCGCGCTTCCATCGAATACTTCGATCCCCGACCACCCTAGTGATGCCTAAAGCTCTGCAACTGTAAATATTGCTGTCGAGAACATCAGAGCTGCGAAGAAGGCGGACGCGCGTCATTTGAGTGAATTGCTATGTCGAACCGCTCTTAGAGGGACAACGCTTTGCTTTTTAGTCCGGACGATCTTGATTTTCTATAATTGAAAGTCCTAGTAAAGCATGTTTTAGCATCCGCGGTTCTGATTCCGCTCTTTCTCCTAGTTGTGTTGGTGTGGCTTTCAGGTAGGGACCCTATGGCTGGATTGTTCGTGTTTTTCCCGCTTCTCCTCGTATCGCTTCTCTTCGTCAAGCCGTTGAACAAACCAAGCGTTATGCGGTTTCGAGGCCTCGCGAACCTGCTTGGAGGCATTCTGCCGCTAGCCTCGCTGTTCCTACCGTACTTATTCCTAGGGGATTATCCCTGGTATCCCCTCAACTCTTACGAGGTAACTCAGGGGGTACCTCAGCAAATCGTAGTCGGCAGCATACTGACTTTGTTCTCAAGATTCGGGGTGTTAGTTACTGTCGCGGGGTTGTGGGACGGGTCTTCCGTCGTAATCCCCTGTCCTCTCTTCGGATGCCACTTCACGTTGGGTCCCGGTTACTGGTTAGGTTTGACGGGAGCCACCTTGTCCCTCCTGGGTCGTTCATGGATAGTTCTCCCGAAGAGCGTCGAGGGCCGGAAAGTTCTGGGTTCCATAATGTTTCCAGCGGGAGTGATATTGGCAATCTTGGGGGTTCTGCTTCCCTACGTTTTGTTCAACGAGTTTGGCCCAACCGTAGTCCTCAGTCCGGTTTTCATTTTTACCGGATTCTTGCTGAGCGGAGTAGGCTTGAGCCTGCTCTTCAGGCCGGAATCTACAACCATAAGTCGGATAAGGAGAACCCTTCAGAAACCCATATGGTAAACAATACTTGTTGACTCCCTCTTTCCAAAAATAAGCATGCTTTGCTCGGGTCTTTCTCCGAACTAAGTGTAGCCGCCGACGGCCACACGGCCGTTTCCTCCATAAATGCCAAGGGCCCAACGAAGCTGATTGAAACGCAAGGAACGAACTCGTGAAAAGTAATTAATCTCTGAAGACGAATGGAATTTCATGAAACCTGCGGAGAAGGGCAGACAGAAGTCCGCCAAAAGCACCACCGCGACCAGCAAGAAGTTCAAGGGATTCACGGACGAGGAACACGGCGCGATGAAGGATCGCATCCAAGAGCTGAGGGCGGACAAGGGGGACGGGAAAGCGGCCGTGCTCGCGAAGATCGCCGAAATGCCGGAACCGGATCGCACCATGGCCAAGCGGCTCCATGCTATCATCAAAGAAAGCGCGCCAGCCCTCTCGCCGAGACTCTGGTACGGGATGCCCGCGTATGCCACGGCCGGCAAGGACGGCAAGGTCGTCTGCTTCTTCCAAACAGCGCAGAAGTTCAAAACCAGGTACGCGACGCTCGGCTTCAGCGACAAGGCGAACCTCGACGAAGGCGCCATGTGGCCGACCGCCTTCGCGCTAAAGGGGTTGACTGCCACCGAAGAGACAAGGATCGCCGCGCTCGTGAAGAAAGCGGTGAGCTAAGCACCGAGCTCGCCACTAAGCCCCCGCCTAAGTAGGATCGTCGGCCGGGACGAGGCGTTCTCACGTGACGAGAACGCGCACCATCATGCGCCGAACGAGTGCCAGCCGCTCGACCCTCCGGAGATTATCACGAACGAAATGTCGCGAGTTTGTACCGTAAATCGCCCATTTTCAGTTCTATTCTCGAAATATGGGATCGAGGGTCCAGACTTGCCCTAGAATCGTTAGGGAACTGACCTAGATTACACGTTAACGTGCTTTGTAGTTAAAGCCCGGATTGTGCCCTGATCAACTTGTCTCGCCGATTATCAACACCAGACAGCAAATCTTCTCAAGAAAAACGAGGGGGGTATTGCACAGCGCACCTCGCGACGCAAGAGGGTGGCTGGCAATAGGTATCCCCAGAGGCCCAGCATCTTGATCCGGTGCGATAAGCTTATGTCCACTGCTTTCTGAGGCTATAAAGAAAATGATCGAGATATACAAGGTAGCCCCAACACAGAGTGAGACAAGAAGACTTACTCGCCTACTCCTTGAACTCATCATTATCATCGGAGTAATCTCCGTCTCAGAGTTCGTAGCAATCCCAGCCGTAGCCGGCCAGACATTGGTCGGAACAATGACCCTCACTAGGGGCGACGACAACTCGTTCTCCGCCCTCATCGACAGTGCTCACGGTTTCGCCTATTTCGCCACCGACACAGCCCCTGGAATCGTGGTGAAAGTTCGGCTCTCAGACTTTACCAGAGTCGGTTCCCTCGTCCTCCAGCCCCGTGAGCAATTTCTCTCTGCGGCCGTCATCGACCCCAACTACGGATTCGCTTACTTCGGCAGCTTTTTCAGTGGTGTAATAGTGAAGGTTAG
>Ga0209236_1001716_pt1 | contig 13312 bp, 11 predicted proteins | sample GraSoi013_1_40cm_FD_185819 | JGI IMG/M metagenome (GOLD analysis project Ga0209236, IMG submission 185819) | Grasslands soil microbial communities from the Angelo Coastal Reserve, California, USA - Sample 09_27_2013_1_40cm (SPAdes) (version 2) | ecosystem: Environmental > Terrestrial > Soil >... | reverse complement strand
GAGATGATCCTCAACGTCCTCGCGCGACCAGAGGGGGTCCCCCGCAGGGTCGCCTGATATCTGCGCTGGCTGCCGTCAGCGACCTGAGAACGTGCGCGATGGAACCCCTGGTCATGTTCCTCGTCAGTGCGCTCACCGGCGGAGAGAATTCTCCTGGCGATCCCCATAAGGTGCATATCGTTGTCCCCCGATCCCACGCCTATCTTGCGGACCTGCTGGCCAAGGCGTTCGAAGGACGTGGGGACGTCGAGGTCATCGTGGACCGGCGACGCGGCGATCGGCGGATGCAGCAGCAGCCGGTGACCGTCGAGCGGCGCCGCGCTGACAGGCGGAGGCCGAAAGACGCCACGATCGAAGTGGTGACCGGTACAGGTCCGGTGGCGGAAGAAAATGCGTGAGCGTGGGCCCCGCGTAGCGGCATCGCAGCACGCACATTTCACGACCAGTATCTTGGTTAGGTCAACTGGGAGTTCCAGACTATGCAGACGGTAATACGGACAAACTCCGGTCTTGAAGTAGCCGTAGCGATGTGGCACCGGCGGAAGTGGCTGGCGCTGGTGGTCTTTCTGACGCTCCTCGCGACGACCGTCGCTGCAACGCGGAGCTTACCGAATCTCTACGGGTCGAAGGCCACCGTGATCGTGGAGCATCAGCAGGTGCCCGAGCGCCTGATGGGGCCATCCGTGGCCGGCGAACTGGAGACCCGGCTGCAGACGATCAGCCAGGAGGTCCTGAGCCGCTCCCGGTTATCCGAATTGATCGACCGATTTGGCCTCTATCCCGACTCCAGGGGCAAGGCGACCCCAGAGGCACTCATCCAGCGGATGCGGCGCGACATCCGGATGGACATTGAATTTACTGAAGGCCGGGAATCCTTCGGGCGCGGTACGGCTGTCGCTTTCACCATCAGCTACAGAGGACGGGATCCACAAACTGTTGCCCAGGTCACGAACGCAGTGGCTGCGCTCTACGTCGAGCGGAACGCCCGCATGCGCGAGCAGCAGACAGCCGGCACGATCGATTTCCTTCAAGCCAGGCTGGACGATGTCCAGCAGAAGCTGGAAGCGCAGCAGCAGCAGATCAACGAGTTCAAAGCGCGCCACTCCGGGGAACTTCCGGAGCAGCAGCCCGCCAACCTGGCCGCCCTCCAACGGCTCAATGCCCAGCTCAGCCTTAACCTCGACAGGCAGCGCTCGGTGATCGATCGGCGAGACGAACTGGTCAAACGGCTGGCCGCGCCTCCCGGAGCCGTCGGTGCACCCGACGACCTTTCTGCGCAGCTAGCCAGGCTCCGCCAACAACTGTCCGACCTCCGGATGCGGTTCACCGAAGAGTATCCAGACGTCGTACGGGTGAAATCGGAAATCGCCGCCATCGAGCGCCAGCTCGCGGATGCGTCGGCCCGTGGCGGCCAGCCTCCGCTACCGGCCGATCCGGTCACAAGCCAACTGCAGGGCCAGCTCGCCAAGGTGGATACAGAACTTCGCCTGCTCGGGAGTGAGGAGGAGACACTCCGGCGGGCGATTACCGACTATGGACAGCGGGTCGAGAATGCGCCTCGGCGAGAACAAGAGCTTCATCAAATTTCTGGTGACTACGAGGCCCTCAAAGCGCAGTACCAGTCGCTACGCCAGCGCTACGACGATGCGCAGCTGGCGGGGCGTGCGGAAGCGGGCCAGCAAGGCGAACAGTTTCGCATCTTGGATTCCGCCGTGCCTTCTCTGTCGCCGGTGGCGCCGAACCGCCTTCTGCTCCGGCTGGCGGGACTCATGTTCGCCGCTGTGGCCGCGTACGGCGCGGCGGCGCTCGCGGAGACGCGCGATACGACCTTTCACACGGTCGACGACCTGCGGACCTTCACCAGTGTTCCGGTCCTGGCCAGCATTGCACCGATCGTCACTCCAAGGGACGCCCGACGGCGGCGTTGGAAGTTCTGGCTTGCCGCCGTGGCGGCGGCGATGAGCATTGTTGTGGTCGCCGGCGCGTCGCTCCATTTCGCTCGGGAGAACGAAGCGCTGGTCCGGCTACTCACGCCGGGCCGTTTTTAGTGAAGCAGATGCCAACGAGTGAGCAGGGCCGCGCCAGGTACGCTGTGACCGACGTCGTCGCGCCCACGGGGCGACCCACGTGGCCTCAGACTGCTCTGGATCAGCATCTGGTGAGCCTTGTCGATCCCACCTCCTTCGAGGCTGACCAGTACCGAACGCTGCGCCTCGTGGTGGAACGAGTGCATGATGCCAAGAAGATGATCGCGGTGACCAGCGCTGTGGCCGGCGACGGAAAAACGACGACCACGCTCAATCTGGCGGGGGCGCTGGCCCATGCCCCGCAGGCGCGGATTCTGGTCGTCGATCTCGATCTCAGGACGCCGTCTGTCGGCCATCGACTGGGGCTGGCCAGTCAAAGTCCCGGTCTGGTCGATCTGATTCTCGATCGGGACCTCGCCCTGGATGACGTCGCCCAGTGGCATGCTGAGTTGCGCCTTGCTGTCGTTCCGGCGGGCCGCGCCCTGGCGTTAACGTATGAATTGCTCAAGTCCCCGCGGCTTGGAGCTGTCCTGCAGGAGGCCAGGAAGCAATTCGACTATATCGTCCTCGACACGCCCCCGCTGGTGCCGGTGCCGGACAGCCGGCTGATCGCGGACTGGGCCGACGGTTTTGTGATGGTCGTGGCGGCGCACCGGACGCCGCGTCCCCTCCTCGCGGAGGCCCTGAACATGATGGATCCCGCGAAGATCATCGGCATTGTCTTCAACGGCGACGATCGTCCGCTCTCTGGGTACTACGGGTACTACTATGGCTACGGTCATCGCCGGCCTGGGAGGCGAGGGGATGGCCGGCGGATGTCAGTGTTGGACAAAGTGCTGACGGTCCTCAGGCCGCGCGGACCGCAGCCTGATCGTCCACGCGAATGATGGCACTGATTCTGACGCTCCTTGAAGGAAGTTCGGTCTTCGCCGTCGCGGCGGCAGCGCTGCTGATCTTCGTGCATCCGGTGGTTGACGGATGGCGGAGTCTCCCGATGGTGCTGGCCGGGGCCGGAGGTCTTGCGCTCTCCTGTGTGCTGGCATTCTCCTACGCCGGATTCTACGATCGCCGCGTCATCCGGAGCTTCGAGGCGTTCCTTGGTTGCGTGCCCCGCGCCATCGTCGCAGCCATCTCTCTCACGGTCTTGGCGTCTCTGGCGATTCCGGCGGCGAAGATTCTGGAGGACCCGTTCAAGTCAGGCGTGCTGCTCGCCATCGGGACGATCTTCGGACCCGTCTTTCTGCTCCGCGTTGCCGCATACCGCCTGATGCGCGGACGCCGCTTCGTGCAGCGCCTGCTGATTATCGGTGCCAGCCGAATGGGGTGGCGCCTGGTCCACGAGATCGAGGCGGCGCGCGACTACCGCTATTCGGTGGCGGCCATCGTCGACGACGCTTCCGATACCACGGACGCGCCACTGGTGATGGGGCCGCTCGACCGTCTCAAGGAGATCGTGGAGGACGTCCGGCCTGACCGGATCGTGCTGGCGATGGCGGACTGGCGCGGCCGGGTCCCAGTCCACGAACTGCTCAAAGCCCGCGTCTATCAGGGGATCCCGATCCAGAACAGCGTGGAAGTCTACGAGCGACTCACCGGCAAGCTTGCTATCGAAGCTCTCACACCCAGCCATCTCATCTTCTCGGAGGGATTCTGCCAGTCGCGCCTGTCGCAGGCCGTGCGTCGGTGTGTCAGTGTCCTGGTTGCCACGGTCGGTCTGGTGGTCACCGCCCCGCTGGCGGCTCTGATCGCCCTGGCTATCACCGTAGATTCTTCCGGGCCTGTGCTGTTCACGCAGCGACGCCTGGGGCTCCACGGGAAGCCGTTTGTGCTCTTTAAATTCCGCACGATGCGTCCGACGACCAGCCCCACGTCTGAGTGGGAGCGGGACAACCGCGATCGGGTGACCCGCGTCGGGAAGTGGCTGCGGAGGCTCTGGCTCGATGAGTTGCCCCAACTCGTGAACGTCCTGCGGGGAGATATGGACCTGGTGGGTCCGCGTCCGCATCCGGTGTCGAATGCGGGGTTGTTTGCCGGTCACGTGCCATACTATGACCTTCGCATGGCGGTCCGTCCCGGAATCACCGGGTGGGCCCAAGTGCGGCTTGGATATGCAAACGGTCTCGATGAGGAAACAGAAAAGATCCGCTACGATCTCTACTACATCAAGCACCGGTCGATCTGGCTCGATCTGCGCATTCTCTTCGAGACGCTCAAGATGATTTTGGGGGGCCGCAGCGCCGACGCGTCGGATGCACATCAGGCCGAGGTGCCCCAGCCCCCTCTTATGCGCAGGGAACTTCCGGTGCGGCTGACGCTCAACGGCGATGGAGGCATCGGGGGGGAGGCCGGGATCGACGCCGGCCAGCTGAACTTTCAGTCGACACGCGGGCCGGGCCCGCGCTGACCGCGGGGGGGATCCGATGAAGACCGCTGCGCTTGACATCTTCGTCTGTCCAGGGTGCAAGGGGACGCTGGATCTGCGGACAGTTGCGCGGGACGGCCGGGAGGTGCTGGAGGGCAGCCTGACCTGCCGAGGCTGCGGCGCTGAATACGCCGTCACGCGCGGCGTGCCGCGCTTCGTCGACCGAAGCGCGTACGCGGCGAGCTTCGGGTTCCAATGGAACTGGTTTCGCACGGTTCAATTGGATTCCGTCAATGGCACGGCCGAGTCGGAGCGGACTCTCTACAACACGACCGGATGGACTGGTGAGGATTACCGGGGCCGCCTCGTGCTCGACGCGGGCGTGGGCGCCGGCCGCTTCGCAGAGATCGTGGCGAAGAAGGGCGGCCAGGTGGTCGGCGTCGACCTAACTACGGCGGTGGACGCAGCATATGCAAACGTGGGGCGCAGCGATCGGGTGCATCTCGCGCAGGCCGACATCTTCGCGATGCCGTTTCGGGACGACACGTTTGATCTCGCGTTTTCCATTGGTGTGCTCCACCACACTCCCAATCCGCGGATGGCCTTTGCGCGTGTGGCGGCGACAGTCAAGCTCCGCGGCGGGCTCGCCGTGTACCTCTATGCGCTCTTCGGCCCTGCCCACTACTTTGTGGACACGATCCGTGCCGTGACGACGCGCCTGCCGCCGAAGCTGATGCTGGCCCTGTCGACCGCTGCCATTCCCCTGTACTATGTCTACCGCGTGCCGCTGCTCGGAAAGGTGCTCCACCTGGTCTGCCCGATTTCGCTGCATGCCAACTGGCGGTGGCGCTGGCTGGATACCTTCGATTCCTACACGCCACGGTATCAATGGAAGCTCCTGTATCCTGAGGTGTTCCGATGGTTCAAAGAGTGCGGGTTCGGCGAGATTGAAATTTTCGACGAGGCGATCCGGATGCGCGGGACGAAGGCGGGACCCTCGGTGATCCCCTCTCGCTCGGTGAGTACGGTCGAGATCGTGCATGCGGGCGGCATTCGGCGCGGCGTGGAGCGTGGTAATGGCGATGATTCAGACTGAGCGCGAGGTTACTGCAACGCGTCACCCGTTTGAGGCGGCCCTACGCCAGCGTATTCAACAGCGTACGGCGCGTATTAACGTGGTCGGCCAAGGCTATGTCGGGCTGCCGCTCGCGGTGGAGCTGGCTCGGGCGGGGTTCCCTGTGATGGGCCTCGATACCGACCCTGCCCGGGTCAAGGCCCTTAACGCCGGGTTCCCTCACACACCTGACGTCGCGGGCGAGGACCTCGCCAGGCTGCGCCAGCAGGGTCGGTACGCCGCCACAGAGGATTTTGCTGTCCTGGAGGACAGTGACATTGTGATCATCTGCGTGCCGACCCCGCTCCGCAAATCGAAGGACCCGGACATCTCTTTTGTCGTCGCGGCGGCGACGGCGGCCGCGACGCACTTCAGACCGGGCCAGCTGGTGATCCTGGAAAGCACCACCTATCCCGGCACGACCGAGGAACTTCTCCTGCCGCTGTTCGCGGCGCGCGGGGCTGTAGCAGGGGAGAGCTTCTTCCTGGCTTTTTCGCCCGAGCGGATTGATCCCGGGAACCGCGTCTACAGACTCAAGGACATTCCCAAGATCGTCGGCGGCGTGACACCGGCCTGCACGCGCCTCGCGGGGCTTTTTTATCAGCAGATCGTTGACACGGTCACTGAAGTGTCAAGCCCAAAGGTGGCCGAGCTGGCCAAGCTATACGAGAATGTATTCCGGAACGTCAATATTGCACTCGCAAACGAGTTCGCGCTGATGTGTCGACGCCTGGGGGTGGGGACCCGCGAAGTCATCGAGGCGGCCGCCACCAAGCCCTTCGGGTTTCTGCCATTTTACCCTGGCCCGGGAATCGGCGGGCACTGCATCCCGGTCGATCCCAGTTATCTGGCCTGGAAGATGCGGCTCAACGGCTACGAGACGCGCTTCATCCACCTCGCCGACGAGATCAACCGTTCCATGCCTGCCCATGTGGTCGAGCTGGTGGCGGAAGGTCTGAATCGTCAGCACCGCTGCCTGAACGGCGCGAGCATCCTGGTGCTCGGAGTAGCGTACAAGCGCGGGGTGGGAGATACGCGGGAGTCGCCCGCGCTCGAAATCCTCGGGCAGCTGCAGCAGCGCGGGGCGCAGATTGCGTACGCGGACCCCTATGTGCGTGCGGTGACAGTAGACGGCGTCGCGTTGAACGCGGTCGAGCTCACCGATGCGCGGCTTGCCGCCGCGGACTGCGTGCTGATCCTCACGGACCATGCCGACTTCGACTATCAGCGGATCGTTGAACGCGCTGCATTGATCGTGGACACACGAAATGCTACCTGGGGAATTTCTGCTCCCGCGGATCGCATCATCGCACTCTAGTTGCCGATGTCGATGCTACCCGTTTCTGGCACCAGCCGGTCACACCGGATCGCGCTCGATCTCCCCTATGTCCTGTTCACCCTGGCGTACCTGGTGATGATTTTCTGGCTCTCGACGCACACCGAGGCCATGACCAGCGGGAGGGGTCCCCTGGCGCAACTGGCGAGCACCCTGTACCACGTACCGCTGTATGCCGGCTTCGGCTTCTTCATCCTGCAGGCGATCTCGCGGCGGCAAGCCCTGGCCGCGTACCCCTGGTCGCGTGTCACGTTCACCTTCGCCGCGGCCGCCGTGGTGGCGATGCTTGATGAGTGGCACCAATTCCAGATCCCGGGACGAGATCCAGCGGCTTTCGATGTTCTGCTAGACCTGGCAGGCGTCGCGGGCCTGCTCCTCGTCTGCGCGCTCGGCAGCACGCAGAAGCAGCGGTCGTGAAGGCCGGGAGCGTCGTCGGGGCACGCCCCCACGTCGTGAAGATTCGCATGGCGGGGATACGCAGTGGCTCATAGCGCAGGGGCGGAGTGGTGGCGGCCGCAGCTGAGCGGCACGACGGCACCGCGTGGCGGGGCCAGCGTGCCGGCACAGGACAGCGCCGTTCCCTTCAAGGCGTTGATAGTCTTTACGTTCATCCTCCTGCTATCGCCGCAGACATTCATTCCCGGGCTGGCGCGTGCCCACATCGCCCTTCTCACGGGCGTTCTCGCCGTGACGGCCCACTGCTGGTCCCGGTTCATGACGCGGCAACCGATGATACGATTCACTCGAGAGATATGGCTTGCCGCGGCGCTGCTCGGCTTGGCTGTCGTGACGATCCCCATGTCGGAGTGGCCTGGCGGGAGCGTGGGCGTGCTGCTCGACGTTTTTCTCAAGGCGTTGATCATCTTCTGGCTCCTGAGCAACACCGTGACCACGCTGAGGCAGCTCCGCACGGTGGCCTGGAGCATGACCCTGATGGCGGCGCCGCTGGCGATGACCGCACTGCGACACTTCCCGTCGCAGCACGGAGCAGGCCGGATTGTGGGGTACGACGCGCCCCTGACGCAGAATCCGAATGACCTCGCGTTGATGCTGAACCTGATCCTACCCATGGTGGTCGCGCTCTTCCTCGTCAGCCGAAGGCCCGTGGTGCGAGGCTTCTTGGGTGGTCTCATCGTGCTCGATGCGAGCGCCATCGTCGTCACGTTCTCCCGGGGCGGCTTCTTGACCCTGGCAACAATCGTTGTACTGTACCTGCGCACGCTTCTCAAAGGGCGCGAGTTAAAATGGGCGGTCGCGGCGCTGGTGCTGGCGCTGGCCGCAGTGCCCCTGCTGCCCCCGGGCTACCTGGAGCGTCTCGGCACGATCACCAATATTCAGGCTGATGAGACCCGCTCCGCCCAGACGCGTTCGCGGGACATGCAGGCCGCCCTGACCTTCACGCTGAGCCATCCTCTCACCGGAGCCGGGCTGGGGATGAATATCCTTGCGCTCAATGAGATCCGGGGGCCGAGCTGGCAGCCGGTTCACAACGTCTACCTGGAATACGCGGTGGACCTGGGATGGCCGGGGTTGGGGCTGTTTCTCCTGCTGCTGGCGAGCTGTATCCGGAGTGCCGCGCGAGTGCGTCGCCGTTGCGGCGACCTCCCAGCGCTCCGGGAGTTGTCTGCGCTGGCCGAGGCGATTCGGATTACGCTTGTGGCATTTGCCGTGGCTGCGTTCTTTTATCCTGTCGCCTATCACTTCTACTTTTATTACTTCGCCGCGCTCGCCGTGGCGGCAGGCGCCGTGTACGAGACCGAGGGGCAGGCCGCCACCGGGGGGCTAGTGCGCCGCTCCCCACGCGGTGAACCGTTGGGCCCACATCTTCTCCCTAATATGGATCGCGGGACATGACCGGCACTGGAAACGTCGGGACGATGTTCGACGTGGGAGCGACGGCAACACCTCTCAGCGCGCCGGGAGACGGTGGGATCGCGGGGTCGGCGGACCGAATCGGGGTGCTGCAGTTCCTCCCGGCTTTTGCCACAGGAGGCACGGAGCGACAAGTGGTGAACTTGGCGCGGGCGATTGATCTGTCTCGCTTCGACCTGCATTTCGGCTGTCTGCGCCAGTGGGGCGAGTTGCTCGGCGAGGTCACAGAGCGGGGGATTCCAGTTGCCGAATACCGGATCAACACGCTCTACAGCGCGCCCGCCATGCGCCAGCGGCTCCGGCTGGCCTGGGACCTGAAGCGGCAGCGGATCAAGATCGTACACACGTACAACTTTTATGGCAACGTCTTCGCCATTCCGGCGGCCCGGCTGGCGGGCGTTCCTGTCCTCGTGGCGTCGATCCGCGGCCTCGACGCTGACCTGACGCCGCTGCGACGGCGGGCACAGCGGCTCGTCTGCAGCCTGGCTCACCGGATCGCGGTCAACGCGGAGGCGGTGCGGCAGGATCTCATCGCGACCGGGTATGATCCGCGGAAGATCGTCGTCATCCGCAATGGGATTGACCTGTCCAGGTTTCGGACCCCAGGCGGAGACGGCCGGTTCCGTCAGCAATTCGGTCTGCCGCCGAAGGCGCGGCTCGTCGCCGTGTTCTCGCGCTTGATCCGGCTGAAAGGCATAGAGCACTTCCTGGAAGCCGCAGCGCTCGTGGCCCAGAGGGTGGCGGACGTGCGCTTCCTGGTGGTCGGTGACAACTGGGCGAAGACCAAAGAGGGCGCGGTCGTTCATGACACCGCCTACCGGGAGGAACTGGAGCGCCTTGCGGCGCGACTAGGCCTGGGCGGGCGCGTCCTGTTCACGGGGTCGAGGGCGGACGTACCGGAGCTCCTCTCAGAAATCACGGTGTCCGTCCTGCCGTCGGTGGCGGGGGAGGGGCTGTCGAACTCGGTTCTAGAGGCGATGGCGGCCAGCGTGCCGGTCGTCGCGACGAGCGTGGGCGGCAATGGTGAAGCCGTCGAGGATGGCGTGACGGGAGTGTTGGTCCCGCCGCGGGACGCCCACGCCTTGGCTCGCGGGATCTGCCTGTTCTTGGAAGATGGCGAACTGGCCTCCCGGTTCGCCCAGGCCGGACGACGCCGAGTGGTCGAGTATTTCTCGCTGGCGCGAATGGTGCGGGAGACGGAGGGCCTCTACCAAGGTTTGGTCACAGAGGCCATGGCCGGTAGGCTCCCCGGCGTGGGTACCCCGTATGCTGTTTAATAGCCTGGGGTTTCTCTACGCGTTCCTGCCGATCACCTACGTCGTCTTTTGGCGCCTCACGGGGAAGATGCCAAGGTACGTGTGGCTGGCGATCACCGGTTATGTCTTCTATTCGTTCTGGAATTACAAGTTCTGCTCGCTGATGTTGTTTTCTACGCTGGCCAGCTATCTGGCCGGGCTCGGGTTCTTGCGGTGGCAGAACCCTGCGCTCCGGCGGCTCTGTGTGACCCTGCCGATCGCGTTGGATCTGGCGCTACTGGGGTTTTTCAAGTACGCGAACTTTGCGGCGAGGAGCATCAACGGGATCTCGCTCTGGTTTGGCGGCACGTCGGCGCTCCCCATCCTCGACATTGTCCTTCCGATCGGCATTTCATTTTACACGTTTCACACCATCACCTATATCCTCGATGCCTACCGCGGCGTGATCACGCCCACGCGGAACTTTTTCAAATTCGCGGCATACGTGTCGCTGTTTTCGCAGTTGGTCGCTGGCCCCATCGTCCGATTCCGGCAGATCGAGCAGGATTTCGAGAATATCGATCGGGCCGACCGGACCGCGGACGTGAACACCGGCTGGTCATTTTTCGTGATTGGGATGCTCGAAAAAGTGCTCATCGCCGATACGATCGCCGCTGTCATCGATCCGGCCTTGGCGAGGTACTCGGAGCTGTCCACGCTGAGCGCGTGGCTGTGCGTGGCAGGCTTCGCCTACCAAGTGTACTTCGACTTCGCCGGATACAGCGATATGGCCGTCGGCCTGGGGTACATGCTGGGGTTCCGCCTGCCGCAGAACTTCAACTCGCCGTACAAAGCGACAGACATCGCCGATCTGTGGAGGCGCTGGCATATCTCGCTCTCATCGTTTTTCCGAGACTACGTCTACATCCCGCTGGGAGGGAGCCGGGGCTCGAGATTTCTCACGGCGCGGAACCTGATCCTCACGATGATGCTTGTTGGGCTGTGGCATGGCGCAAGTTGGACGTATGTCGTGTTTGGCGCCTATCAAGGCCTGCTGCTCGTCCTGCACCGGGTGGTCAGGACGAGGTGGGAGCGGCTCCCCCTGTGGACCCGCCGGACTGCGACGTTCGGTCTCTGGCTGCTCGGGCTGGCGATCTTTCGGGCATCGGGGTTCGACATGGCCTTCACGCTGCTGGAGAAGATGCTCACCTGGCACGCAGGAGCCGGCATCGTCGGCGCCGGCGTCCTCATCGTCATGCTCGTGCTCTCGGCCGCCATCGCGCATTGGGCGCCCAACACCTTTGAAATTCGTCACCGCTGGTCACAATCATGGGTCACAGGTTTTGCGGTGCTCTTCGGGATTTGTCTGTTCGTCCTCTACGGGTCCCGGCCGGCGCCGTACATTTACTTCCAATTCTAGGACGCTCGATGGGAACCGCGATGGGAACAGAGAAGGCGCGCCGCTCCGTCTGGCGGCTGGGATATGTGATCCCCCGTCTGCTGGCCGTAGTGTGCCTGGTGGATATCGGACTGCGGTTCATGTCCATCGACCCATTCACGTTTCGAGCCTGGGAGGCGCTGTTGCGCGACCGCCCGCCGGGCGCGGCCTTCGAGCCCAACAGGCGATATTACAACGCCCGGTCGTACGGCGACCTTGCGGCGCTCGGAAATTTCCCCGAACTGCGGCAGTATCGGCCTGAGCAATTTACCACAGATGCGCTCGGGTTTCGGAATGCTCCCGAGATCCTGGACGAAGAGGTCGGCGCGATTCTGGCTGGGGACTCGTTCGCCGTCGGGTCCGGGGTAAGCGATGACGAGACGCTGTCCTCGCGGCTTGGCGCGCTCATGGGCTGTCCTGTCTACAACGCGGGGAGTGACGCCGGCCGTGTCGTTCCCGACGAGATTCTCGCCCTGGCGCGCCGCCTGCACCTGCGACGCCGTCTCGTGATTCGTCTGTACACGGAAGGCGCCTCGGTCCCGGCTCTCCCGACGCGTCGGGAGATGTTGACCAGCAGGCTCGTCGACCGGACCCCAGCGGAAGTCCGCGCGTTGGCGGGGAGACTCAGAGGGCTCATCACTGTGTCCCCGCTGCGGAGTCTCAGCGGGCGCGCCTGGAAGGCGGTGGACGACGGCAGAATTCTGCCCAACAGGTATGCCGCCAACGTCGTCAGGGCGACCCTCTACAACGGCGATACGATGCTCTTTCAAGCGGCGCAGGTGACCAGCTTCTATCGCAGGCCCGACCTCTCCCTGGACTATTGGAAGTGGCTGCGGGATGACCTCGAGCAGGCGGGCGTCGATCTGGTCGTTGTGCTCGTTCCCGGCAAATATGCAGTATACCGGCCGTTCCTGGTCAGGCAGCCGCCCGCGGGCCGCGGAGCGGGCGACTATCTCGACCGCCTAGAGCGTGCGCTGCAAGTGATGGGAGTCCCGGTGCTCAACCTGGCCCCGTTCCTCAAGGCAGAAGTGGCCCGCCACCTCGAGCGTGGGGAGTATCTTTACTGGCTGGACGATATCCATTGGAACGCCCGTGGAATCGCGCTGGCGGCCGCAGCAATCCGAGAGCAGTGGCCTCTTGCCGCGTCCTCCTGCGCCCCTGGCCGCGTAGAGTCCGCCGGGGATGGAAGGTCTATTGGGAAATGAGTGATGGTCGAGTCATCGCTGGAGCCGGAACGGGGAAAAAGCCCAAGGCTCACGGAGGGGGACTCGCGATGAGGAGAACCTCAGCGAGGCTGTTGATCGCGGCGGCTCTGTGTTTTTGGTTAGCGTCCCCGAACCCCGCGCTGGCCCAGACGGCATCGTTCACCGCCGCGGTCGATTACGCTGTCGGCAATAATCCTCAGTGGGTGGCCGTGGGCGACTTCAATGGCGATGGTCGGCAGGACCTCGCGGTGGCCAACGCTGGTTCCAACACCGTCTCGGTGCTGCTGGGGAATGGCGATGGGACCTTCCAGCCGGCGCGGAACTTCGCTGTGGGCCGCGGTCCGCAATCCGTGGCCGTAGGCGACTTCAATGGCGACGGGCGGCGGGATCTGGTGGTCACGAACTTTGGTTCCTTCGCCGTCCCGAACAACACCATCTCGGTGCTGCTGGGGAATGGCGATGGGACCTTCCAGCCAGCGCGGGACTTTGTTGTGGGTATTAATCCTAACTTCGTGGCAGTGGCCGACTTCAATGGCGATGGGCGGCAAGATCTGGCGGTGGCCAACTTCGGTAACAACACGCCTGATGCCACCACGGTTTCGGTGCTGCTGGGCAACGGGGATGGGACGTTCCAGGCGGCGCGGACTTTCAACGCGCAGCGAGGTCCTCTATGGGTCGCGGCGGGGGACTTCAATGGCGATGGGCGGCAAGATCTGGCGGTGG
>Ga0209236_1001712_pt1 | contig 13324 bp, 8 predicted proteins | sample GraSoi013_1_40cm_FD_185819 | JGI IMG/M metagenome (GOLD analysis project Ga0209236, IMG submission 185819) | Grasslands soil microbial communities from the Angelo Coastal Reserve, California, USA - Sample 09_27_2013_1_40cm (SPAdes) (version 2) | ecosystem: Environmental > Terrestrial > Soil >... | reverse complement strand
CGGGTATGGGCACCGCCGACCCGACACAGACGAGGTCGGTTTCCGCGCTCGAGAGCCCCGGGGCGCCCAGCGCAGCGGCGTAGAGCGAGGTCGGCGGCAGGCTGCGGAAGTCGCCGATCCCGCCGCGCAGGAAGGTGGACCCCTTCGGCCAACCCCCCACCTGCCAGGTGAATCCAACGCGCGGCGAGACATGCACCCCGCCTGGGATCCGATCGGTGCGCACCGCGAACAAGGAATCCACCGCGCGATTGTACGGTGGGGCGCCGCTGAAGCGGGCGCCCTCGAGCCGCGCGCCGTAGATCAGCTGCAGCCCGCCGCCCACGCGCCACGAGTCGCCGAAGTACGCCGCCCCGTTCCAGGCGGTACCTGCCTGAGCGCGGGGTGCGAGCGTGCGGGTGAACGTGGCGGGGCTGTCGGCTGCGAGTGCCGCGAGCGACGGGTAGGTGAACGTGCCGAATTGGTTCGGTGTCTGGCCCTCTTCTACCCGTGTCCCGATCACGTCGATGCCGAGCTTCAGGCGATGTGCCGTGCGGCCCGGCAACCAGGAGAACTCGTCGGCGATCTCGAGGCCACGGTTGTCGGCGCGCTGGGGGAGCCCACCGTTGCCGCCGAACGCCAGCGTCGCCACGCCCTGACCGCCGTTCGGCAGGTCCGATGCGACGTCCACGATCGCGGAGGGCAGCGTGAGGAAGCCGCGCGCGTCCCGGCGCTGGCGCGTCACGTAGCCGCGCAGCTCGTTGATGAAGCGTCCGCCGAAGTACGACGTGAGCGAAGCCATCGCCCCGCCGCCACGCACGGTGCGTGTTCCCCCGGTCGCGGGCAGGGCGAGGGTGCCGACGCGCGTGGGCTCCTGGGACTCCCAACTGCCGTCGAGACGCAGCGTGAGCGTGTGAACGTCACTCGCCTGCCAATCGAGGCGCACCAGGGCCAGGGTGGTGTTCGTGCTGCGGTCGTCGGGGAGGCTGGGGAGCGTCACCGGGACTCCCGTCGCGGCGGCGAGCGCGAGGAACCGCGCGGCGGAATCGGGGCTCACGCCGAGCCGCGCGAGCGTGCCGGGATCGGCGGTGGTGAGCGAGGGCAGGGCCTGCGCGCGCCAGCGTCCCTGGAGTGCGGCGAACACGAAGAGCTTGTTGGGGACGATGGGGCCGCCGATGCCGCCACCTAGCTGATTCTGCGTGGCACCCTGGCCGAACGGCGATGCCGTGGCTTCCCCCCAGGCGAGGGAGCGGTCGCGCAGCGCATAGGTGAACGCCCCTTGCGGGACGTTGGTGCCGCCGCGCGTGGTCGAGGCCACAAGCCCGCCCGAGAACTGGCCGCGGGCCACGTCGTAGGTGTTGGTGACGACCCGGATCGAGCGGACGGCGTCCTGCGGCACGCTCCCCGAGCCGTAGGACAGGCCATCGAGCGTGACGTTGTTGGCGGTGGGCCGCTGCCCGGCGACGGAGAAGGCCGTCGCCGTCGAGTCACTCTCGCGAATCCCGAGCACCCCAGGCTGCAGGGTCGCCACGGTATTAACGTCGGAGGCGTTGATCGGGAGGCGCGCGAGTTGCTCAGGGTTGTAACTGCGCTCGCTGGAGCCCGGGCCCGAGCCGTCGCTCCGCGAGCGGGACCGCGCGCTGACGGTAACCGGCTCGAGCGGCACCGCGAACAGGCCCATCCGGATGCTCGCCTCGATCCGGTCTTCGTCCGCCTGGCGGGCGACGCTGACCTGGACCGCGGCCATGCCGATGAAGCGCGCGGTCAGCTCGTAGCGCCCGCCCCCGTCGGGGAAGACGATGGTGAACCGCCCGCGCGCATCGGTCGTCCGCTGCCGTGAGACCCGCGTTTCCAGGGACGTGGCCGTGACGACGGCGCCGGCGAGAGGCTGGCTGTCCGGCCCCGTGACCGTGCCGGTGATGATGTCTGTCGTGGTGCCGACCTGGGCGGCAGCCGGGCGCGGCGCCATCGCCAGCAGGGCGACGAGCGCAGCGAGCAGGGGGAGTCGGTGCAGTACGGGTGCGATCACGGCAACGCCTCGCTCAAGACGGTGGCCCGATCCGGCAGCACCGGGTGTCCCCGCGCGGCGCGCTCCGCCGCCGCGTAGATGTGCTGCGCCAGGAGCCGCGGCGCGTCCGGGACACCCTTGAACCCGGGAAGGCTGGACACGTCCACGACGTACGGCTTCCCGTCGCTCTCGATGATGTCGACGCCGTAGAGGTCGATGCCGAACGCCCGGCCGCAGCGCAGCGCCATGTCGCGCAGCTCCGGCGCGGGTGTGAAGGGCTCCCCGTGCTTCTCCGCTGCGGTGCGGCGTGGAAAGACCTTCTTGACGCCGAACACTCGGCCGCCAATCGCGTAGATCTTGCGGTCGGGCCCCTGCGGCGGATGGTAGCGCTGGGCGAAGATCGGCTCGCGGCTGGGGCGCGGCACGCTCGCGAGCTCGGTTGGGTCCCGCACGATGCGCACGTGGTGCCCGCCCGCGCCGTCGTAGGGCTTGATGACGACCGGCCCCGCGTCGAGCAGCGGGGCCAGGTCCTCAGGGCACGAAGCGCAATAGGTGGCGGGGATGGGCAAGCCCGCGGTCTGGAGAATGCCGGCGGCGACGATCTTGTCGTGCACCGCGGCGGTCGCGGGATACGGGTTGAGGATCGTGGCGCCCAGCTCGTGCAGCGCCCCGGCGAGGCTCAGGGCGAGACCGCTGAGCTTGCGCAGCACGTACAAGTCGTGCCGCACCTGCAGCGCGGAAAGATCGAGCGGTCCTGGGAGCGGGTGGACGATCCCGACCTCCGCCCCGAGGTCCGCGACCGCCTTCACGACAAGCGGCCAGCAGCTCGTGCTACGCCGCGAATAGCGTGGCAGCAGGAACCCAATGCGCACGGGTTTCATGACAGGGTCTCGTTCAGGGCGTCACGAAGAACTCGGCCATGCTCGGAGCCGTCGCCGCCGCCGCAGGGAACTTGGTCAGGCCGAGCGCTTCGGCCGCGAGCCGCAGGGTGCTCTCGTGTTGATACCGCGTCGCGGACCGGTAGCCCCGCTTCGCTTTGGGGCTTACGCCCACCCACACGATCCGTCCCCCTCCACCGGTCGTGTCATCGTCGGATTCATCGAAGACGATGATCAGCAGACCGTCCTTTTTGAACGGCGGGCTCGCGATCAGGGGAGGAACGTGAGTCCGGAGCCACTGGTCCGCCGAGTCGAGCGAGCAGCTGTGCGCGTCGTGGCACAGGTTCGGCACGATGAACCCGTAGTTGGGCAGCGTGTGGTCGGCCACATCGGTGGCGAGCTGCGAGAACGGCACCAACCGCTGCCGCTGCACCGAATCGTTCACCACATCGGACAGGTAGGACAGCGGATTGTGTCGGCGGGCGTAGAGCTTGGGCCCATCCCCCGTGTAGCCGATGGACGGCAGATCTTCGGCGTAGGACTTCCACGTCTTCCCCGCGGCCACGAGCTCGCGCACGATATTGTTTTCCGTCACCACCCCCGAGAACTCGTCGTTGTTGGTGACGGTGTCGCCGACGGTCAGCATGAAGTAGTTGCCGATGGAGGGGTGCGTGTTGGCGTAATACCGGGTGGCCAGGCCGTATTGCTCCGCGAGACGGCTGAGATAGGGCATCGCCTGATTCCCCATCACGCTCGCGTAGTTCTTGTTCTCCTCCACGAGCACGAAAACGTGCTCGAACCGCGGCGGCTTGAGCGTGCCGGGTGGCGCCGTGGCGTGAAGCACCACAGACGTCACCAGCCCCGCGCCCAGCAAGACGCACCAGCGCCGAGCGATCATACCTGCGGCACCTCATGACGCGGCGACAGCGCCTCGCTGAGGATCTGAGCGACGACCCGCTCGGCATCGAAGTACGTGGCCGCGATCTCGCGCGCGGCGCGGCAGTGCCGCTCGTAATCGGTGTTGATGGCGTCCAGAGCGGCCGCGGCCTCCTCGACCGTCCTGAATCGGAACAGGCCCTCCCCGTCGGGGAGATAGGCGCTGGGGCCGGTGTGCTGCACGACCGCGGGCTTCCCGCTCGCCAGATAGCACGCCGTCCGGTCGCTGACCCAGGCGTTCTGGAGCTTCACGAAGAACGGCTTTGCGCAGCTCCACTCTCCCCGCGAGCCCTGGATGTAGGCCTGATAGCGCGCGGGGGTGGACGCGACCTCCCGGGCATCGCGGACCCGCCAGTGGTGGCGCTCGAGGAGGCACCGGTCCGCGACGTCGTCATGCGCGAGCAGGAGCGCGAGCTCGAGCGGCTGGCTTGTCCGTTCCGGAAGCGTCACATGCTCGAGGAAGGCCACACGCTTGTTGTTGTCATGGCAGACTTCCTTCCCATCGTCGATCGTCTTGACCCACTTGCCCGACCACCACCCGGCGACGGTGGTGAACACCTCGGACTGCGGGTCGTGCACGTATGGCCAGAGCGCCATGCACACGGGCGGGCGGATGTGCACCCACCGCACGCCGCAGTCGGGGAACCGTGCCGTGGGCGTTCCGACGGTCTCACCGATGGTGAAGTAGACGTCGTGGGTGGGAACGCGGAGCTGCCCGGTGCTGATCCACAACTGTGTCAGCCCCGGGTCGATGTCCACGAGGGCCGTGCGGCGGGCCCCGGCGAGCAGGCGCGGGTCGATCGCGTAGTGAAAGTTCAGCAGGAGATCGGCGCGCCGCAGCACGGCCTCGGCCGCGGACCGGCTCACCCCGATGTATTCGACCGGCGCATCCTCGCCATCGCCGAGCGTGTAGAGCAGGACCCGTTCCCCAAGCCCGAAGCGCTCCATCCGCTGGAAGAACGTCGCCATGGCGCGCGCGTCGTGAACCCTGTCCCTGCCGTGGCGGAACTGCTCGAGCCAGTACACGTCGCACCCCAGCCGGCGCAGGCCCTGGGCGTACTGCATGTAGACCCAGAAGTGCCCGCCCCCTTCCGGGAAGTTCGCGACGTCGAACGGCGACACGACGACGGTGGTCATCAGTCGGGGAGCGCGGACCCCAGGGCGTCGAACCAGCGCGCGACCTCGGCGAGCTGCTCCCAACCCCAAGCCGCGCCCTCTTGGCGCAGTGCCGCCGCGGGCCAGATCACGCGGTTGGCGTAGCGGGCGTACTCCGCGGTCTCGAACAGCACGTTGAGGTCCCGGGCCGGCGGCAGGCGCCAGCCCGCGCGCGCCACGGCGAGCGCGTACGCCTCCAGAATCCACGCGCGCTCGCGTCGCGGGAACCGGTAGAGGAACGTCGAGACGTCGTAGCTCACCGGGCCGACCGCCGCGTGGTCCCAGTCGATGAGCCGCGCTCTGAGGCCGTCGGCCGCGGCGGTGACGAGGGTGTTCGAGGTCCAGAGGTCGCCGTGCAGCAGCGTGTCGGGCCCGCCGAGCACGTCGAGCTGCTGCACGCGCCGCGGCAGCTCGTCGTGGAGCCGGTAGAGCCGGGCGAGCAGCCGATCGCGCAGCGCTCGCTGCTCCGGCGTCGGCTCGATCCGGGGCGGGGCGAGCGCCTCGAGGGACGCGATGGCATCGCGCACGTTCGCCGTGAAGAAGGGAGCGCCCAGCGTGCCGCAGTAGTGGCGACACTCCGGCAGCAGCGCGTGGCCGGCGGCGCGGGTGTGGAGCTCGGCGATGAGTTCCACGGCCGCCACGACGCGTTGGGGGTCTGGATACACCGGCTCCACGGCCCCGTCCCCCAGGTCTTCGTACACGTGCCACACCCACTGCCCGCGCCGGTCGGCCACCGTGGCGAGCAAGTGCGGACAGCGGTCGCCCAACCCGATGGCCGGCAGCCAGCGCCGCAGCACGAGCTCGTTGCGTCGCCCGAGCCAGGGGTCGAAGCGCTTGAGCACGAACGAGCGCGCGCGGCCGTCCGAGCCGGCGCTCAGGCGGTAGACGCGCGACTTCAGCCGCGTGACCTCGACGGGGCCGCCGGCACACGGGCCGTGCAGCGCCTCCTCGAAGGCGTGGCACAACTCGCCCGCGCCCGGCTCCGCCGTGTTGATGATGGTGCGGAGCAGTGCCGCGCGCAGCTCGCTCACCTGAGCTCTCCCAGCTCCAGAATGGCGTCGGTCAGCCGACCGTGAAAAACCCGCAGCCATGACATGGGTCGGCGGAGATACGGGGCCGTGTTGTACGCGAGCTCCGGGCTCACCCAGCGGATCCCGGCGAGCTGCAGGAAGATCCGCCCCGCAGCGGCGAGTCGCCGTACATCCTCGAGCTGCACGGTTGGCCAGCTGGGCCGCACCACCGACCAGTACGTCGGCAGGTCAATCCTGGTCAGGTCGACGGCAGGCACGCCCCAACCCGCCGTCTCCCAGTCGATGGCGAACAGCTCCGGCCCGGTCGCGCCGTTGCGGATGTAGGTGTTCTTCCGCTGGAAATCACCGTGCACCAGGCTCGCGGGCACCCCCATGCAGGCGCGCTCGACGTCGGCCCAGCCTCGCTCGACGCGGTCGAGGTCGGCCACGAGCAGTTGCAGCGCCGTGACGTCGGCGGCACCGAGCGCCGGGTTCGCGACATGCGCGTGAATCGTGCGGCGGCCGACCCGCAGATGGTCCAGGTAGCGGCGCGGTCCCCCGTCGGGCAGCCGGCGCGCCGCGGCCACACGGGTGGCGGTCGTATGCAGCAGCCCGACCCAGCGGCCCGCGAGCGCCAGGTGCGCTTGATCGGTCGCCGAGTAGCGCTCGTCGCCCACGTCCTCGAGGAACAGCCACGCGAACTGCGGGCTGTCCTCTTGGAAGCCGTAGTAGCGCGGCGACGTGACGGGCAAGTGCGGCAGGATCTGCTCGTATACCGTTCGCTCGATCAGCGCCTTCGGCATCTGCGAGCGCTGGGCGATGACCGGCGCGCCGTCCGGCCCCGCCCCGACGAGCCGGTAGGTGGCCGATTTCTTGCCCTGGCGCAGCACTTCGATGTGCTCCGGATCGGGCGGGTCTTCGGCAAGCCCACGCCACGCGACGACCGCCGGGTGCCAGGCGAGTTTCCCCCAGAGCACCGCTGCAGCCGGTTTCGAGCTCATGGCTCCTGCCCCACGAGTGCCGGCGTCGCCTCGACGAGACGGCCCCGCTCCAGTTGCAGCCGCACGTCACAGCCGACGAGCGCGCTCGCGCGGTGCGTGATCAGGAACGCGGTGCGGCCGCGCATCAGGCGATCCATCGCGTCGAGGATGACGGCTTCGGTCTTCACGTCCACCGAGCTCGTCGGCTCGTCGAGGATGAGGAGCGGTGCGTCCTTGAGGAAGGCGCGCGCCAGCGCGACCCGCTGGCGCTCGCCCCCCGACAGCTGCATGCCGCGCTCCCCGACCGGCGTCGCGTAGCCGCGCGGCAAGCGGATGATGAAGTCGTGCGCGCCCGCCGCCCTGGCCGCCTGCACGATCTCCAGCTCGCCCGCTCCGGGGCGCGCGTAGGCGATGTTCTCGGCGATACTGGTCGAGAACAGGACGGGTTCCTGGAGGACGATCGCGAACTGATCGCGCAGGTCCGCCAGGCGGTAGTCGCGCAGGTCCACGCCGTCGAGCAGGATGGCGCCCCCCGTCGGGTCGTAGAAGCGGGTCAGGAGGCTCACCAGCGTCGTCTTGCCGGCCCCGGTCGTCCCGGCGACGGCCACGCGGGCGCCGGGTGGGACGTCGAACGAGACGACGTGCAGCACCGGATGGTCCGCGTCATAGGCGAAGCAGACGTCGCGAAACTCCACGGCGCCAACCGCGCGCCCCAGAGGCCGCGCGTGGGGCCGCTCGGGGACGTCGGGTCGCTCGTCGAGCAGCGCGAACACGCGCTCGGCGCTCGCGAGGTAGGACTGGAGGGCCGCCGCCTTCCGGCTGATCGTCTTCAGGGGATCGTACAGCTGCCCGAGGTAGCTCAGTACCATGAGGAGCTCTCCCAGGGTGAGCGTCCCCGAGCGGACGTGGCGCACGCCGATCAGCAGGACGGCCGCCACTCCCCCCGCCGTCGTGAGGCCCACGAGCAACCCGAAGCGGCCCTCGAGGAACGCCAAGTGGATGCGCGCCGCCATGCCTTCGCTCGAGCGGCGGATGAAGCGATCGGTCTCTCGCCCCTCCTGCCCGAACGCTTTCACCACGCGCAGTGCACCGAGCGTCTCGTGCACGACCGCCAGCGCCGCGGTCTCGAGCTTTTTCACATACCGCGACTGGGTGCGCAGGTGCGAGCGGTAAACGCGCGAGAGCAAGAGGAGGGCCGGCGTGACGCCGAGCGCGACCAGCGCCAGCTGCCAATCGAGGCGAGCCGTGACGACGATCATCGTCACGAGCGTGACGCCCGCGGCGACGAACGGAATCACGCCGTCGACCATGATGTTCTGGATCGCCGGAGCGTCGTGCTGGATGCGGTAGAGCGAGTCAGCGGTGCCCCGCGAGTCGTGATAGGACAAGGACAGCCGCTGCACCTGTTGCACGAGCCGGGCGCGGAACTCGAGCACCAGCCGTTCGCCGACGTAGGTGCGGAGCAGCGTGCTGCTGAGGGCCTGGAGCTGGCCCAGCGCCGCCACGGCGACGAGCAGGCCGATGGCGACGAGGAGGATGGCGGCGGGCGACCGCGTCGCGGCTCCGGGGAGGAGCGCGTGCAAGAAGCTCGGCAGCGGGCGCCCGCCGAGGACCGAATCGACCACGATCTTGAGCGGCACCGGGTTGAGCAGCGCGATCAGACTCGCGAGCAGCCCCATTGCGAACAGCGCGAGAAAGTGCGTCCAATAGGGCCGCGCTTGGCGCAGCAGCCGCCGGTACAGGGCGACGTCGCCCATCAGCCGTTTGGGCTCCGCAGGCGTTCCACGGCTACCCTCATCGCGGCCATGGCGGCCATGCATTGCTCGACGATGTTGAGCGCGGGCACCAGCGTGCCGAAGCCGAGCAAGAGGGAGGCGAGCCAGGCGTGCACGTGCGCGGCGATGACCGTGAGCGCGGCGAGGCCCAGTGTGAGGAAAGGCCCCCGCCCCGGTACCTCGGGCCACCAGCGCAGCCGGATCAGCTGCTTGCCGCCGGGATGATCTTCGACGCCGATGAGCAGCCGCGCCGCGCCGAGAATGCCGCCCCGAACCTCCAGGTCCCAGCGGTCGTGCTCGCCACCGTGGAGCACGCAGGCGCCCTCCACCCGCAGCCGTGCTTCCAGCGTCCGCAAGCGCTCGTGCTGCGTTCCCCAGCGCTCGCTCCAGATGGACGTCGTGACGGGCCAGAGAGGCGCCGGCCGAACGACGCCGTGCCGGCGCCAGGGAGTGAGGCCGTTCTTGAGGCGCCCGCGCAGTCGAGCGAGAGGCTGGAGCAGGTGCAGGGCGGCTGTCAGCAACCGCCGCGTCAGCCGAGCCGCGCGGTGCGGCGCTTCCGGGAAGGACGCCCGGGCTGCGTTCAGCCACGCTTGGGCGACGGGCGGCACTAGGGCCACGATCAAGAGCGGCAGCGCGACCTTGAGTGGCTCAAAGACGAGGCTCAACGCCGCCATCCCCGCCAGGGTCCCGGTGAGCAGATGCCATTCGGGCATCTGTGGGAGGGAGCCGAGCAGGCTCGGCGCCGGCTCGTAGAGCGACTGATACGGCGCGCCTCCCCAGACGCCATGGTAGACGCGCGGCTGACGCCACCCGAGGGCGTGCGCCAGACCGAGGCCGTACATGCGGCCGGCCCAGCGCACGTGCCCCGGCCCGTTGTACTTCTCGGGCCACTTCCGCTCCAGCATCGCCTCCGCACGGCCGTACCCAATCTGTTGCTTCCAATACGCGCGAATCGAATTGCGGCGGTGGTGCCAGACCCATCGCCGCCGGGTGGAAGCCCAGCGTCCCGCCCCACTCCTCGAGCCGCCAACACACGTCCACGTCGTCCCCGGCGGTGCGGAACTGCGGATCGAAGCCGCTGATCGCCTCGAGAGAGGCTTTCCGGAACGCCATGTTGCAGCCCGGGATGTGCTCGGCCTCGCGGTCGGTGACGAGCACGTGCACGGGCCCACCGGGCGCGCGCGCGATGCACTCGGCTATCGTACCGTCCCCCGGCGGGGCGATGTTCGGTCCGCCCACGCCCGCGTGCGTTGTGCTCATGAAGGTGGCCGCGAGATAGGTGAGCCACTGGGCGTCGGGGTACGCGTCGTCATCGAGGTAGGCGACGATCTCCCCGGTGGCCGCTCCCAGGCCCGTGTTGCGGGCGTTGGCCAGACCGCGATTCTCCGTTTGGATGAGTCGGCAGTCGAACTGCCGTGCTATGGCGGCCGTGTCATCGGTAGACCCGTCGTCCACGACGATGACCTCGTAATTCGGATAGGCGAGCCGGCTCAGCCCCTCGAGGCAGTCGCGGATCGTGCGACGTCCGTTGTAGGTGCAAACCACCACGGACACGCGGGGCCAGGGAAGGCCCGGGGCCAAGGGTACCTCGGTGAAGGCCTCGCGCACCGCTTGCAGCGCGGGTTTGGGCCGGCGGTCCCGGCGCGTGAGGCCGAAGTCCCAGTCGTCGACATCGGCGCCCGCGCGGTACCATTCGTCGGTCCAGGCGTACACGAACGCGCCGGCGCATCCGGCCGCGAATGCGCTGCGCATCTGCCAGTCCAGCGTGCGCGCCTGCACGTCCTCGCCATGCCGTCGGCTGTCGAGCCCGATCTCGCTCATCACGAGCGGGCGCTCGCCCGCGAGGGTCTGCAGCCGCGCGAGGTAGGCGCGCAGGCGGTCCTGCGACTCGAGGTAGACGTTGTAACAGACGAAGTCCAGAAAATCGAGCCGCAGGTACTCCGTTGAGGGATAGTTGACGTACGTGACGAGGCTGTCGGGCGCCTCATCCTTGGCAGCGTGGTACAGCCGCTCGAGATAGCGCTCGACGCGACGGCGGCCGAACCAGCGCGCGACCGACGCCGGGATCTCGTTGCCGATGGCGTAGCCCAGGACGGCCGGGTGACCGGCCGACGCCCGCACGCCGGCGCGGACCAGCTCTTCTATGTCGGGAGCATCCTTCTTATCGGCGAGGAACCCGATGTAGCGCTCCACGGGCAGGCCGACCAGGATTCGCAGGTTGTGGCGCTGTGCGGCGTCGACCAGCCAGCTCGGCGGCACGCTATAGGTCCGGAGTGCGTTGATCCCGTTCTCCGCCATGAGCGCGAAGTCCCGCTCGACGATGGCCGGCTCGGGCACCTCGCTGCCGTCGGCGCGCGGGCGAAACGTGCCGTAGGTCACGCCGCGCACGCAGAGCTTTGCATCGCCGAGGAAGAGAAACTTGCCGCGCACCGTGGGCCGGGCGACGGGAACCGAGACGGGGGAAAACCGCGGCGCGGCGCGATCGGCCTGCCGCGCAGGCGGGGCGCCTACAGCGACGGAGGCGCCGGGGCTGGCGACGGAGCCCGTGAGACGGCGCAGCAGCGGAATGCGAGCCAGATGTCCCCTCTTGTCTGGGGCCTGCGATGCGACTGTCTGCGTGACGTGCGAGCGATTAGGAACGACAAGAGGTTAGCAATCCATATGCCGTGCCGCGAAACCGCTGTGGCGTCGCTGCAATAGTACTGCCCAAATGCTTGTAGGGTAATACCTGACACCCGAGCCGGTTTGGGAGCGGCGCCTCGCGACGTCCCAATCGTGCCTCTGAAGTGTCGCGCGCCCCTGTTGCGGTGACGCCACGCGCCCGGGTCGCCTGGTCGGAGCCGCGTTACCGCAACGACTTGTGGGGCGTCTTTACAAGTTTTGGCTGCTCACCGCGCCACCGCCAGCGAGCGCCGCACGGGAGGCACCGCCGAGCCCGGGTGCACGCTCTCCCAGATCTCGCGATTCAGCTCTTCCTCGTCCGCCGCGTCCGCCCGAGCGAGATCGCGATCCGGAATGCGCGAGCGGAACGCGCTGGGGTTGCGTTCGTCCAGCGGCCAGGTGCTCGGCAGATGGGCAAACGCCGCGGTGCCGGGGCGCGACGTGAAGGCGTTCCACAGCGGCGTCGCCGCGGCGTCGTACTGGCTCATCGGGTCGAGGTGAAGGATCACCTCAATCGTACGCAACACCGAGCTCGTCGTGTAGAACGTGCTATCCACGACCCCCCGCCGCGCGTAGGGCGACGCGACGAGCAGCACCGAGCGGTGCGCGTCCACGTGGTCGGGGCCGTTCTGGGCATCGTCCTCGAGCACGAACACGGCGAGGGACGCCCACGCGGGCGACTGTGACAGACGCTCCACCATCCGCCCGAGCGCCAGATCGTTGTCCGCGACCATGGCGCGGGGGGTGGGCTCGCCGGCGCGCCGGCCCCGAGTGTGGTCGCGCGGCAGCCACAGGATGACGAGGTCGGGGAAACGGTCTTGCCCATCCCAGCTCCCGACCGAGTCCCCGAAGATTCGTGCCCGGGTCGTATCCGGAATGTCCAGGACGAAGCCGGGATAGTTCGAGACGGTGATCTCCTGCAACCCCGGGACGTTCGTCCGAATGTTGGTCCCGGCATCGGGTGCCTCCAGCTCGCTGACCGTCCCTTCGCCGAAGTTCACGACCCACAGCCCTTGGCGCTGCGCAGCGTCCCAGAGATAGGCGCCTCGTGGATTCGCGAGATCCTCGCCGCTGGTGAAGTCCCACGGCCGTCTCTTGGAGTAGTTCAGCGGCCAGGTCTTCTCGTTGTAGTCGCCGGCGAACGCACGGTCCGTCCATTCGTGCCCGTCCGCGCTCACCTCGCCGTCCACGTAGAAGTTGTCGAACAGCACCCAGCGTCGCGCGATCGCGTGCGCGTTCGGCGTCACCGAGTCGTTGAAAATCGCGAGGGTCCGGTCGCCGTTCCCAGCCCAGACGTCGCCGAACACCTGATCGTAGGTCCGGTTCTCGCGGATGATGTAGACCACGTGGCGGATAGGCGGATGGCCGGTTAGGCGGTTAGGAGACACACCGCGCAGTGCTGCGTTCGAGTACGGGCTCAGGGCGTACACCTGCCGGGTGTAGCGCGCCAGCCTTGCCGAGTCGGGGACCGGGATGATCGACACCGACCCCGTGATCACCCTCCCGATGAACGTCCCGTCCGGGTTTGCACCTGAGCCCGCGCCCTTCCCGTTCGCCACGTACAAGGTCGAGCCGTCGGCGGAGACGGCGACGGCCGTCGGGTACCAGCCGACGGGGATGAGCCCGGCGACGCGCATCGCTCTAGGCTCCAGCCGCACGACGGCGACGGCGTTGTTGCCGGCCATCGCGACGTACAGGGTGCGACCGTCGGGGGAGAGCGCCAGCGCGTTGGGATCGCTCCCCACCGGAGCGTGCGGTGCGAGGGCCACGGTCAGCTGCTCCACCACGCGGCCGGTCGCGATGTCTACGCGCGCTACGCCGTTCGAGCCCGCGAGCGCGACGAACAGTTCACCACCGCGGAGCGCGAGCGCGGAAGGATGGGGGCCGACGAAGAGGGCGGATCGGCGGAGGGGCGGACCGGTCCTAAAGGACTCCCTATTGGTCG
>Ga0209236_1001711_pt1 | contig 13342 bp, 14 predicted proteins | sample GraSoi013_1_40cm_FD_185819 | JGI IMG/M metagenome (GOLD analysis project Ga0209236, IMG submission 185819) | Grasslands soil microbial communities from the Angelo Coastal Reserve, California, USA - Sample 09_27_2013_1_40cm (SPAdes) (version 2) | ecosystem: Environmental > Terrestrial > Soil >... | reverse complement strand
CGTCACGCTTTCGGTCAACTCCCCCGCGAGAAGGCTCGAGGCGGAGAGGACGGACAGGATCACGGCGTCTCGGTGGCGGACCTGACGCAAGCGCCACCAGGACTTGTCCTTCTTCTTCATGGACGGCCGCCGACGACCCGCCGGCTACTTATGGCCTTCCGTGTGGATATCGACGGCTTTGTCGGTCACGCCAGCACTTAAGTAGCGCCGGGCCGATGGAAACAGAGCACCTATGTTCTGCGTCGAGTGCGGGGCCGACGGTCCTGTCTACGAGGGCCTCTGCGCGAACTGTTTCCGGAAACGGTACCCTGTCGTCAAACCGGTGGAACTCCTCGACCTCGCCCGCTGCGAATCGTGTGGTTCCTTCCGGCTCCGGTCCGGATGGTCCAAGGTGGACCGCGAGCTCGTGCTCCCCCAGCTCCTCCGCGATTCGATGCCGGCCCTCCCGCCGTACGAACGGGTCGGGTTCACGCAGGTCGCGCGGGAGGAAGACGCGAACAATCTCGCGGTGACCGTGAAGGCGGTCGGTCGGTTTCGGGACCTTGCACCGGTCCAAGACTTCCACCTCCGTGTCCGGATCAAGCCGTCTCTGTGCGATTCGTGCCAGAAGCAACGCGGACGATACTACGAAGGAATCCTCCAGGTTCGCGGGGAGGACCGCGAACTCACACCCGGAGAGGTGCGGGCCCTCCGAACGTTCGTCGTCGCGCGCGTCGATCGGACCGAGTCCTCGGAGGCCTTCGTGTCGCGGATCGAGGAGATCCATGGAGGTCTCGATTTCTACCTGAGCAAGAATGCGCTGGCGAAAGGAATCGCCCGCGACGTCGCCGGGTCGTTTGGCGGGACCGTCTCGGCCTCTCCGAAACTGTACGGACAGAAAGAGGGCCGGGAGGTCTACCGGGTCACCGCCCTCGTCCGACTCGCGGCCTTCCGGAAGGGCGACGTCGTCCGGCATAAAGGCGCCCTCTCGGAGGTGACCTCTGTGCGTCCATTTGTCGTGTTGCGAGACGTTGTCTCCGGCGAAGAGAGACGCTTCAAGCCGAAGGACATCCGCGGTGCGAGACGGATCGATGCCGAGCGGTTCGAGGCTCGTCTGGTGCGACTCGAGTCCGGAGAAATGGCCGCGGTTCACCCCGAGACCGCGGAAGAACGGCCGCTCCGGGCCGCGCCGAAAGCCGCCTCGCGAGCCGTGGTCGTCTGGACTCCCGACGGCGCCTTCCTGTCGAGCCTTCCGGCGGACACTTCGAAGGATTAAAGGGCGCCGGGGCTTTGACCACGCAGATGATGAAGGTGGCCCTGGGCTGCGGAGCCCTGGACGACCTCCTGGGCGGGGGAGTCGAGGAGGGGTGCATCACCCTCCTGCACGGAGAGGCGGGGAGCGGCAAGACGAACTTCTGTCTGCAGCTCGCCCGGAACGTCGTGCGCGCGGGACGGAAGGTGATCTACATCGACACGGAGGGCGTCTCGCTCGAACGGCTGCGGCAGATCTGCGGGGACGACTTCGAAGTCGTCGCGAAAAACATCCTGTTCTCCGAGCCGTACAGCTTCGAGGAGCAGGAGAAGCTCATCGAGAAGGCGGTGAAACTCGCCGAAGGCAATCCGGAGGTGGGCCTCATCGTGATCGACAGCATCACGATGCACTATCGCCTCACGATGCGCGACGAGACCCGACGCGACGAGCGGTATGGCCTGACCCGACAGATCGCGAAGCTCCTCCGCGTCTCCCGGCAGCGCGGCATCCCGGTCGTCGTCACGTCCCAGGTCTACACGGACATCGACACGGGTGCCTACATGCCGCTCGGCGGCCACATGTTGAGCCACAACGCGAAGACGATCGTCCGGTTCGAACGAACGGGACCGAGCACCCGGACGGCGGTCCTGGACAAGCATCGGCACCGCGAAGAGGGGACCCGCGCCGTGTTCCGGATCACGGCCCAGGGACTCGAGGACTAGCGGACTCGGGCCCGCTGCGCGTCCAAGAGGCCCTCGAGGACATGTCGGGCCTCCGGATCCTTCGCCGGGAGGGAGTCCAACGCCTTCCGCGCCGCCGCCAGATTCGCCTCGATCCGCCGTTCCATCTCCGGGAGCACGTACCGCCGCAGGAGTTCCCTCACCGTCGCCACGTCCTTCTTCGTCGTCCGAGGACCTCGGCCGTACCCATGCAGGAACGCTGTGCGGTCCTTCCGCGGGATTCGCTCGAGTGCGAGGACGTACAGGCGGGTCCGCTTCCCCTGGCGGATATCGCCTTCCGGAGAGCCGCCCACTTTCGAGGGGACGACGCCCGAGCCCAGGAGGTCATCTCGATCTTGAAAAGCGACCGCGAAGGCACGCGCAAACGCCTCGAGTTTGAGACGATCTTCGGATGACGCACGGGCCGCGATCGCGGCCGTGGCCGCCGCGCCCACATACAAGCGAGCGGTTTTCGCCTCGCTCATTCGCACGTATGCTTCTTCGGGGATTCGAGTCGCGCGTTCGAAGTCGATGTCGAGGCCCTGACCGTCGCTGAGGACCAGGTCCACGGTCGTCAACTCGGAGAGCAGCTCGAGGCGGACCGAGGCATGGAGGCCCACCGCTCCCTCGATCGCCCGCTCGGCCAGGGAGCGGATGCGAAGGGCATCGAGGATTGCCTGCGAGACCCCGTACCGGTGACGACGCGTGCGGAAGACCGCGGCGGGTCGGTCCGCATCCAGACCGCGGTACAGTTTCGCGTTCGCGGACCACGCGCTCGGCAGGGTCCGCCGGCGGACGTCCTCATCCATGATGTCATCGAGGAACAACGTGTAGAGGTGGTACCACTCGAGCCACGTCGCAGCCCGCTCCAAGTCACGGGACGGTCTCTCGCCGGTGAGGAGGCGGAATCCCGCGACGGCGAGGGCGAAGCGGTATCGTTTCCCGGCGAGGAACAGGCGGGCATTCTGGCGCATGGTCTTCGTGGACGGGAACGACGTCTCCGGATGTTCCGCCGCGAACTCGTTCCAGATCGACTCCATCTGGGAGCTCGAGGCCTCTCGATAGTTCCGGAGGAGCGGGTCGAGGCGCGCCTCCGCGGACTCCGATTCCGAGGCGGTCATCCGGTCACGCTGCTCGCGCCTCGAGCCAGCTCGCGGTCGGCGGGCTCACGATGACCTGCCGGTCCTGGAGCTGTTCAATCGAGGTCGATCCGGTGAGGAACATCGCCGCCTTCAGTTCCTCGATCACGGCACGAAGCTCGATCACGACCGCGTCCGCGGACACCTTCGCGGCCTCGAGCATCGGCTTCGCCATGCCCGCCATCGTCGCTCCGAGCGCGATCCCTTTCGCCGCATCGAGACCGCTCCGGATGCCTCCCGTCGCGACGAGGGGCAGGCCGACGTCGGCCAGCAGGATCGAAGCGGGTGTCGGGATCCCCCAGTTCCAGAACGTGGCGCCGAGTCGCTCCTTCAGGGTCGAAGCCTCCTTGCGCGCCCGGTAATGCTCGACGGCGGAGAACGAGGTCCCTCCGAGTCCGCCCACGTCGATCGCCTGGACGCCGGCCTCTTTGAGCAGGGACGCCGTCTCGTGCGAGATCCCCGCGCCCGTCTCTTTCGCCATCACGGGGAACTTCGTGGCGAGGGCGCGAATTGCGGCGAGACATCCCTTCGCGCGTCGGTCCCCTTCCGGCTGGACGACCTCTTGTAGGAAGTTGAGATGGACGATGAGAGCGTCCGCGCGAATCATGTCGACCGCCTTCTTCGCGTCGGCGAGGCCGTAGGCACGCTTGCCTTCCTGGGGGACGAGCTGCGGTGCTCCCAGGTTCGCGAAGATGAGCGGCACACCATGATCCTTGACGACCGCGTATGTCGGGACGAGGTCGGGCTTCTCGAGCGCCGCGCGTTGGGATCCCACGCCCATCGCGACGCCGACCTCGGCCGCGGCCTTCGCGAGGTTCGTGTTGATTTCCTTCCCCATGCCGAAGCCGCCCGTCATGGAGGAAATGATCAGAGGCGCCTGGAGGCGCTTGCCGAAGAACTTCACGCCCAGGTCGATGTCGTCCAGGTCGATTTCCGGAAGGGCGTTGTGCACGAGGCGGATGTCATTCCAGTAGTTGTATTCCGCGGAGACGTTTTCGTTCAAGATGATGTTCACATGTTCCGCTTTGCGCTGCTCCGTCTTCGACGGCTCCGCCATTTCAGGGACCTCGGACGATCCGGGTGCCGATGACCCGCTTGCCGCGCAGTGCATCCCGGACTCGGTTCTTTACGTTACCGTTGACGATCATGCATGCGTCGACGTGTTCCGCGATCTCAAACATCCGGCGCACTTTCCCTTCGATGCTCCCGGTGACGTCCGTCCTTCGTGGAGACGAGAATTCAATCTTTGCCAAATCTTTCGGTGACACGGTCTCCAGGAGATCGCCCTTCGGTCGGTGCTTCGGGTCCGCGGTGAAGAGGCCGTCGACGTCCGCCGCGAAGACAACTCGGTCCGGCCGGAACGCCCGGGCGAGTTCGAGCATGAGCAGGTCGCCGGAACAGACGGAGAATCCGCGCCGCACGTCCCGCACGATGTCGCCAAAAGTCACCGGCGTGAAGCCGAGCGAAGCGAACTCCAGGAATGGCGTGAGATCCATCGTCGAGACACTGCCGTCGTCCAAGGTCAATACGACGGAGGGGGCGATGGGGACCGCGGCGAACCCCGCGCGATTCAGAGCGTCCACGACAAGACGGTCGAGCTCTCGCACGTCGGCCTGCACGCGGGCCGCGGCGGCTCGCTTCGCAGAGGTGGAGCCACCGTCCTTCAGATGGTGTCGACTGGCGAGGATGTGTCCGTAGGAACCCGCGCCGTGGACGATCAGTAAAGGTTTGCGTACGGAGGCAAGCTCTGCCGCGAGACGTCGGATCGCGGCGCGTCGGGGCGTCCGCAGACGCGCCTTCTCCGTGAGGACGCTACCGCCGAGCTTCACAAGGAGCATGGAGATTCGGGCGACACATCGAGTCGCACTTAATGCTTTCCCGGTGCGCCCACCCATCCGAGAAGGATTAAATAGCGCCCGCCCTTTCGAGCGCCCTCCGACGATGACGCGTAAACCCGGCAGCATGTATCGAGAGATTCGCGGCCAGGCGTACGCCCAGAAGCGGTACATGGGCGGAGTCCCCGGGATCCGGATCAGCCAGTTCGACATCGGGGATCTCCGGACGAAATTTCCGGTCCACATCCACCTGATCGCCGAGGAGCAGTGTCAGATCCGCCACATCGCCCTCGAGGCTGCCCGCATCTCAGCGAACCGATACATCGTGAAGAAGGCGGGGAACGCGTATCACCTCAAGCTCCGGCTCTACCCGCACAACGTGCTCCGAGAGAATAAGATCGCGACGGGGGCGGGCGCCGACCGCATTTCCGAAGGGATGCGCGCCGCCTTCGGCGCCGCGGTCGGAACCGCCGCCCGCGTGCACCCGGGTGTGAAGATCTTCACGATCTCGACGACGGAGGACCATGTCGACGACGCGAAGGAAGCGCTTCGCAAGGGCGGCGTGAAGCTGCCGACGCCGTGGCGCATCGAGATCGAGCGGGAGAAGAAGAAGCGCTCCCCGTAGGGAACACCTTTTTCTCGACGCGCGCGTCTGCATTCCCGATCCATGGGCGAAACGGACCGATTGTTGGAAGTAATCCGCGGCCGGAACTCGAAGACCATTGGCCTGCAATTTCCCGTCGGCCTGCGGACGAAGGCCGTGGAGCTCGCTCAGGAAATCGAGACAAAGGCAGGGGTCGTGTGCCTCGTCTCTGCGGACCCCTCGTTTGGCGCGTGTGATGTGGCCGAGATGCCGGTGGACCTCATCGTCCACCTGGGCCACGCCCCGATGCCCCATCTCCGATACCATCGCGTCTTCTTCTACGATCTCCCCGGACCGCCACTCACGTCAATGGCCTTCGTCGACGCCGCGGAGCCGCTCCTACCGAAACGCGTCGGCCTCCTGACGACGACCCAGTTCCGCCACTGGCTTCCTGAAATCAAGGAGCACCTGGAACAGAAGGGACATGTGATCCGAATCGGGGAACCGGACCGGCGGGTCGCCTACGCGGGGCAACTGCTCGGGTGCGACTACCACACGGCCACGGTGGTCGAGAAGGACGTCGACGGCTACCTCTACATCGGGACGGGAGACTTCCACCCGCTCGGCGTCGCGATCCTCGTCGACAAGCCGGTGATCATCGCGGACCCCGAGCGCGGGACCGCGCGGGACCTGAAGGAGGTGCGGGACCACGTGCTCCGACAGCGGCATGCGGCGATCGCCCGCGCCCACGATGCGACCGTCTTCGGGATCCTCGTCTCGAAAAAGATCGGCCAGGCGCGGATGGAGATGGCCACCGAGCTGAAGGCCCTCGCCGAGAAGCATGGGAAGCAGGCGAACCTGTTCCTCATGGACCTTGTCGCTCCCGAACTGCTCCAGGGATATCGGGTGGACGCGTGGGTCAATACCGCGTGCCCGCGGATCGCGATCGAGGACATCCTACAGTACAAGCAGCCTATGCTCACCCCGCAGGAATTCGAGATCGTGCTGGGCGAGCGTTCGTGGAACGACTATGTGTTCGACGAGATCCGGGCGTAGAGCCTGAGCAACACGATGCAAGAGAATCTTGACCAAGAACCGGACTTTCTCGCGGGGAGAGAGGGACGTCTATGATGACCCGCGAATCGTCGCCAAGGTTTGGACGCGCAGACGCTGAAGCTCGCCCACGGCCCGCTGGTAATACGATTCGCAACGCCGGGCCGCTTCCGCGATCGATCGCCCAGACCTCGCGGGTCCGACGTACTCTTTGATCTGTACCCGCGACGCGCCCTTCGTCTCGTAATGCCAGAAGTAAAGATACGGTCGCCCGCGGACGGGATGAAGGTACACACCACATCCGACTTGCATGGGTCCACCCAAAGTGTTATAGTTATTTAACTATAACGACCGGATGGGCGAATGGACGCGCGAAAGGGCTTTGCCCGAATCGGTCCATGTCCAGGGGCTGATCTCATGCCGTTCGCCATGGAGGGCATCGTGCTGTATTCGGAAGACTTGGATCGGGCGAGGACCTTCTATCGGGACGTCCTCGGACTGCCACTCCTCCTCGACGAGGGCCATGTGATCCACTTCGATGCGGGGACGATCCGGCTTGCCATCCATCGGTGTCCACCGGGGGACCGCCGGGAGGCCCCCGAAGGTTTCCTCGTGTTCGGCGTGGACAACCTCTCCGAGGTCCACACCGAACTGACCCGACGGGGAGCCGAGTTCCTGGGGCCGCCCGCCGATCGGCCGTACGGTCGCGTGGCGTACCTGCACGACCCGGAGGGCCACGAGATTGGCCTGTTGGAAGAACCCCGCAAAGGGACGGACGGTCACCGACGCGTGGCCCCCCTCGTCAATCGATACGAGCGGGTGGTCGGAAGGCTCGCTCTCTGAAACGTCGCTCGCAAGGCCTTTAGACTCTCGCTCCATCCCTGCATCATGGTTGAGACTGCGGTGGTCCTCCTGTCCGGAGGCATGGACTCCGCCACCGCCCTCGCGATGACGACGTCGGATGGCGCGATCGTGATTGCGCTCACCTTCGACTACGGCCAGCGGCACCGCAAGGAGATCGAGGCCGCGAAGCGGATCGCGAACCACTTCCGGGTGACGGACCATCGGATCGCCGCGATCGACCTCACCGCGATCGGCGGCTCCGCCCTCACGGACCGGCAGATCGCGGTGCCGAGTCAACGGAATCTCGACGAAATCGGAAAAGGCATCCCGATCACGTATGTGCCCGCGCGCAACACGATCCTGCTGAGCTACGCCCTCGGCCTCGCCGAAGCGAGCGGCGCGACGGCGATCGTGATCGCGGCGAATTCGATCGATTACTCCGGCTACGTCGACTGCCGGCCCGAGTTCTACGCCGCGTTCCAGGAGGTCGCCCGTCTCGGCACGAAGCGCGGCGTCGAGGGGGACGTGATCGAGGTCCGCACCCCGCTCATCCGCATGTCGAAGGCCGACATCGTCCGCAAGGGAGAGGCCCTCGGCGTGCCATGGGCCCTGACCTGGTCCTGCTACCACGGTCGGGCCAAGGCCTGCGGCGTCTGCGACTCCTGCCAACTCCGACGGAAAGGATTCCGCGAGGCCGGGATCGAGGACCCGCTCCCGTACGCGAGGACTCCGCCGACGAAAACTTAAGTGCCGACATGTCCATCGTATTCGTCACATGCAGGCCCAGGGGGCCGTCGCCCTCCGGAAAGGAGAGGAGTTCCTCCTCAACGAGATGTACGTGTCCGTCCAAGGAGAGAGTTCCCTGGTCGGACTGCCCACCGTGTTCGTCCGGCTGTACGCCTGCAATCTCCGCTGCCACTGGTGCGACTCGATGTACGCCGTCGAGGGAGGCGAATTCACGAAGGTCCACGTGGACGACGTCGTGCGCCGGATCCGCGAGCTCGCGGGTGGACCCGAAGGGATCCGGAATGTCTGCTGGACCGGCGGCGAGCCCCTCCTTCAGGGGGAGTCCATCGCGGCCGCGATCCGCCGCCTCCCGGAGACCCTCGTCCACTCGTTCGAGACGGATGGCGAGGTCGACCTGCGTGCCTTCGATGCCCTCGTGTCCGACGAGCGGGACAGCGGTCGTCTGCGCTACGTGATGGACGTGAAATGCCCGGGTTCGGGGATGAAGGCCGAGAGGGCGTACGCGAACCTCGGACTCCTCCGAGAACAGGACGAGGTCAAGTTCGTCCTGCAGAACCGGGACGATTACGAATTCGCGAAGCGGGTGCTCGCCTCGTACGGCACGAAGGCGCAGACCGTGTTGTTCTCGCCCGTCGTCGCGGCGCACAAGGTGTCGAACGGCTTGGAGTCCTCTCGTTTGGCCGAGTGGATTCTGGAGGACCGCCTGCCGGTCCGCCTCCAGGTCCAGCTGCACAAACTGATTTGGCCTGGACGCGATCGTGGAATTTAGCTGGGCCCCGGCGAAGCTTCATCCACGACCCGCCTCTCTCCTCCGCGTGCGCTACGAGGAAATCGAGCACACGGCCGATGTCGGCATCCGCGCGTACGGGCGGTCCTCGGACGAACTGTTCGCGAATGCCGCCGAGGGGATGTTCAGCCTCATCGCGGACCTGAGGTCCGTGAAGCCCGTCGGCGAGATCGAGATCCGCCTTCAGGCGGAGGACCTTCCGACCCTCTTCCTTCGATGGCTGTCGGAACTCTTGTACATCCACGAGACGCAGCGACTTCTCTTCTCGTCGTTCGACGCGCGGATCGTCGAGACATCGCTCGAAGGCCGCGCGCGCGGGGAAGCGATCGACAAGGGGCGGCACGAGTTGAAGCTCGTGATCAAGGCCGTGACGCGCCACGGGCTCACCGTGGATCCGGAGAAAGGGATCGCCGAGGTCATCTTCGACATCTAGGCCATCCATGACGATCCAGGGCGTGACATTTGATTGGTGGGGGACGATCGCGATCATTCCCGCCCAATCGGACGCCGGTGCGATGCGAGCGTTCCGGATCGCGCGGCTCGAGGCCAAGCTGCGGGACCGCGGGCTTCGACCGGCCCGTTCCGCGCTGCTCGAGGCGTACGACCGCCAGACTGACCTGCTCGAAGGCTTGTGGGCGGAGCACCGCGAACTTTCGCCGGACGAACAGGTTCGGTCGTTCATGCAATTCGCGGGGCTGGACGCGGCCGATGCCGAAGTGGTTCCGGTGATCGGCGAAGCGATCCATGCCGCCATCGTCTCGCGGCCGCCCGCGACCTTCCCGGACATCGAGGAGACCTTGCACTCGCTCTCCGAGCACGGGCTCGAGATCGGTCTGATCTCGAACACGGGCCGGAGCTGGGGTCGCTATCTGACGGACGTGCAGGACGCGAAGGGAATTGGCCGATACTTCCGGACTCGCGTCTATTCGGATGAACTCCATATCCGAAAACCCGACCCACGGATCTTCGAAGCGGCTCTCGACGGCCTTCACCTGGCCGCGGACGAAGTGGTCCACATCGGGGACGACGTCGTCGCGGACGTCGCCGGAGCGAAGGCGGTCGGCATGCGGGCCGTCTGGTTCAACGTCGGATTTTGGCCTGGGGCGAAGACGGACCGAGCCGATGCGGAAATCCGCGGCCACGCCGAACTGCCGCGACTCCTGGAGAAGTGGCGATGAAGGCGACGGCCGTGGCCCACCCGATTCAGGGGCTGATCAAGTACCACGGTCTCGCGGACCCGATCCTCCGCCTCCCGTTCCACGATTCGATCAGTGTCTGCACCGCCCCCCTGACGACCCGGACGACGATCGAGTTCGGTGATTTCCCTCGCGACCAGGCGACCATCGACGGGCGGGATGTGACGGCGAGAGACATGGAGCGAATCCGTTCCGTCGTCGATGCGGTTCGAGCGCGCGCGTCCGTCCGCACGCCGTTCCGAATGGCCTCCGTAAACGACTTCCCGTCCAACATCGGCCTGGGGGCGAGCGCCTCCGGGTTCGCGGCCCTCGCGATGGCCACCGCCCATGCGGCCGGACTCCGCCTGAACCTGGAGGAGATCTCGAGGTTCGCACGACGAGGGGCAGGGTCCGCCGCCCGGTCGGTGACCGGAGGATTCAGCAAGTGGAAGATGGGCCTGACCGACGAGGACTCTTATGCCATGCAGCTCGCCGGAGAGGATCTGCAAATCGGGATGGTCGTGGCCGTCGTTCCCGCGTTCAAGCAGACGGAGGACGCCCACCGCGAGGCCCTCACCTCCCCGTTCTTCCACGCGCGCCTCGCGGAGATGCCCCGGCTCATCGCGGAGATGGAACTGGCGATCCGAAATCGGAATGTCGGCGCGATTTGCGGCCTTGCGGAACGCGACACGCTCATGCTCCACGGAATCACGATGACCGGGACCGGGGAGATGGTCCTCTGGCAACCCGACACCCTCCGGGTGATTCTCGCCGTCCGTCGACTCCGGGAGCAGGGCGTCCCCGCCTTCTTCTCGATCGACACCGGGGCGACGGTCTACGTGAACACGGTTCCGGATCACGCGGACCGCGTCCGGAAGACCATCGACGAGCTGGGGATCGAAACGATGTCGTGCACCGTCGGAGGACCGGCCCGGCTAGTCGACGAGCCTCTCTTCTGAACCGTGCGACCCACCGAACCTCTCGAACGGCACGATAAAGAGGAGAAGGGAGAGCAGACCTCTCCCTACAGCATCCCGCCTTCCGGCGGCTCCGGCGGCTTCGGCTTCAGGTCGCCGATCTTCCGGTTCAGGTTCCAGTAGAGGGCGAACACGACGGCGACGAGGGCGACGATCACGATCGCAAGGCCAAGGACCAAGTTGCCGCTCAAGGACGTGACGGCCTGATTGATCCCAGGAACCGGCGATTGATACGTCACGGACCGGGTCGCGGCGCTAGCCCGGTTCCCGGCGGCGTCGATCGCCGATACCGTGATCGTATTCGATCCGGCGACCAGGGAAATGGTCACGCTCCACGTGCCGTCCGCGGCGGGATGGACGTCCACTCCGTTCACGCGAACCGTCGAGCTCACATCGTCCACGGTTCCCGACACGACGACCGACGCCTGGTCGACCGTCGCCCCGTCCGAAGGACTCGTCACCGTCACCACGGGCGCGGTGGTGTCCGGGGCAGGACCCACGTCGATGGAGCGCGTGGCCTGAGCATGATTACCGGCGGCGTCCGTCGCGATGGCCGTGATCGTTTGGCTCCCGTCGGAGAGGATGATGTCGACGGCGAAGTCCCCACTCGGCGTGACCGGCGCAGAGAAGCCGTTCACGGAGACGGTCGCACCCACTTCCGTCGTGCCGGTCACATGCACGGGGTTGGTCGTCACCCTCGATCCGGCCGCCGGAGCGGTCAGGGAGAGGGCCGGCGGCGTCGAGTCCAGCCGCACGGAACGCAGGACCTGAGCCGAATTCCCCGACGCGTCCCGCGCGACGACCGTGATTGTGTTCGCGCCTTCCGCAAGGGTGATCGTCCGAGTGAACACGCCGGTCGTCCCGTTCACAGTGGCGGGAAGGCCGTTCACCGTCACCGTGGCCCCCACTTCGGTGATCCCGGAAACGATGGTCGCCGCGGTCCCCGTGAGCGCGTAGTCCGGACTCGTCACGGAAAGCGACGGGGCCATGGTGTCCACCGTGAACTGCCATGTGGCACTCGTCGAGAATCCCGCGCCGTCGAAGACCGTCACGTCCACCGTATGCGTCCCGTCGGAGAAGGAAAAGGGCAGGGACCAGAGGAGCGTCGTGTCGTTGAAGCTCCCAAAGAACGAGAAGTCCGTTCCGTCGATCGCGATGGTCACGTCCGCTATGCCCGCCGAAACCTGCGGGTCCACATACGACACGGTGATGCTGGCCGTTGCATCGTTTGTGTACGAACCGTCCGCCGGGGTCTTCGATAAGATGACCGGCGCGTTCACATCGGACAGGGCGAACAACGCATCCACTTCGACGGCCGGCGCGCCCAGAGGCCCGACGAACAAGATCCCGATGTAGAATCCAGGCGTTGTTCCGGCAAAGTTCCACGTCACGTTGAAGTTCGCGTTCGCGCCGCTCGGGATGCCGGATCCCGGGACGTTCGTCGGAGTCAACTGCGTCCCCTGGATGATCAGCTTGCCCATGTCGAACGAGCCAATTCCCGCCGGGACGGAGTAGCCGTCCACGAGGATCAGGTAGTTCCCGGATTGCGGCATCGTGAGCCGAACCTCTTCGAACGAGGTCGAACCGGCCGAGGAAGCGACGAGGCTGTACGTGGCGCCGACCTGACGGTACAGGTACAGGTCGATGTCCATCCCTTGCGGATACGATTCGCCGATCGCGACGTCGATCAGTCCGACGTTCGAGGCGGAGAACGTCTCCGTGTACACGTCGCCGTTCACGATCGTGAGATTCGTTTCAACGATCGGCGCTGAGACGCCGAAGGAGCGGACGCTGAGTCCCGGCAGAGCGAGGGACGAATTCGCGTTGAACATGCCTTTCCCGGTCGCGTTCGAGGTCGTGACGATCCAGGGAGTCGGGGCGACCGCGAAGGTGCCGACCTGCCCGTTGAACAAGTCCGACGGACCGGTCCCCGCGTTCAGGACGTTGTGGAGGCCGATCGCATGGAGGCCCGTACTCAGCGGCGCGGTGACCCACTCTTCGGGACCGCCCGTCACGGTGTTGAACCGCCATCGTCCCGCGTCGATGAGCTGGTTCGAGCTTTGGCCGATCGTGGACAGGGAATATGGGCCCCAAATGCTCGGACCGACCAGGGAGAACGGGTCCGGCGTGGGACCGAAGATCAACGTGTCCAGGTCGGTCGGCGCGGTCGACCACCACGTGTGCACGAGGAGGTTCTCGCCCGGGTAGACGGGCGTGGAGTCGGGGACGTCCGTGTAGAAGAACCGCCAGTCG
>Ga0209236_1001710_pt1 | contig 13344 bp, 10 predicted proteins | sample GraSoi013_1_40cm_FD_185819 | JGI IMG/M metagenome (GOLD analysis project Ga0209236, IMG submission 185819) | Grasslands soil microbial communities from the Angelo Coastal Reserve, California, USA - Sample 09_27_2013_1_40cm (SPAdes) (version 2) | ecosystem: Environmental > Terrestrial > Soil >... | reverse complement strand
CAGGTGAACCCCAGGCAGAGCTTTCCAGATTGGAGATCAGGGCTGATAATGGGACTCTGAACCATTGGCTTCTTGTCAGAGGTGTCCGGATGTACTAGGCAGATCTGCGTCGCGAAACACGCATGCATACCTTGTTTTTCTAGGTGCGCTATTGTTGGCCGGATCTTAACAGGAACCCATCAAAACCCCTATTCGCATCTCTTTGTCGTCGTGCTGATCTTATCATCGACTTGGACGCTCAGGCGTTTTCTAGGCGATTTCCTTGGCACCCTCAGGGCGCGTTGGTCTTCCCCCGGAACTGGGTCCAAGCGAAGGAATTCGACAAAATGTTCGAGAGAAAGATCGCACGAAAGTACCCGTCTAAGAGAGTCGAACCACGCCTCTGGCGTGCGGACGGTTAACTGGTGCCGGAGATAGTCTCTTTGGCACCTTCAGGCTCAGCGGCCTGAGCAGTCTCAGAGGACGCATCTTCCTCCGCGGTCTCCGCATCCTCCGCTTTCTTCTCCCCCGGCCTGCGATAGCCTATCAGCGGATAATTTCTGGACGCACTCTCACGCGCTCTCTGCTCCTCCGACTCTCTCACCTGCTTCTTCAGATCCTGCATCTCAATCGTCATAGCTTCCAGAGTGAAACTTTTCAAGATCTGATCCTTGTACCAGATCAACTGACCGCCCAGTTTGGCCCACCTGCTCCGTTGATTGCTAGGAGTATACTGAGACTTTGCATACTTGTGAGACATCTGAATCAGATCCTGAATCGTGTCAATCATTACCTTCCGCTCAGACTGCCGCCAAGCATTGATACGCTTCTCAACCTCGGGAACTTCACGAGCCTCATCCTCGTCCATTGCTACCCGATTATCCTACGACCATTGTCGGATATGTCCATGAGAGCAGAAAGAAAAACGCCAGGAAAACTACTGACAAACTACTCGAACAATTTCAGCAACAGTTTCACCCGAATACTCCGGATCTTCTACCACCTTTCTGTCTCCGAGCCAGAACCACTCCCCTGTCTCGAGGTCGCTGGCTAGTACCCCCCTTTTGAATGAGAAGATTTCGCGTCTAGCGTTGATATCGGGCGAGTTTAGCTGATCAAAGCAGGGTCTAGGCTTAGACTCCCAGCTAGTTTGATTGCGATATCGCTGAATTCCCGAACGATTCTCAGACAAAATCTAGGGGTAGCATCAGATCCGGAATCAGGGCTGAAAATAGGCGATTTCCACCACCGACCTGCGCCACGAAGGAAGACTGGCCCGGCAGAGACCGGTGAACGTGGCATCCTCTCGATTTCGAGAAGGGCGGGGCGTGGGAAAAACAGACCCCCCAGGGGGTCACACAATAGTTAACAGAAAAGAAAAGTTATGGGAAGAGTACCCAGAAAAAATAGTTAGGAGGAGAGATAGGGCTGGATCTCCTTTACAAATTGTGACTTCGCCTCTCTTGATGTGAATAGGTAGAACTGATTCTTGCATCGAGTAAGGGCGACGTAGAAGAGGCGCCTCTCTTCTTCCAGCTTATCGTTCTCGCTCTCCCGGTCTTTCTTCACGACATCGAGTACGTTTTGGCTGCCTATCTCTGAAGGGAATCCGTTCCTTCCGCTTGTACAAGCAAGCAGCAAGACGTAATCGGCCTCTGTTCCTTTTGCACTATGAATCGTTAGGAACCTAAGACCAGATGACTCATGCTTCGGGAACTCTAACTTCAATCGATCCAAAGGTTGGTTAGTTCGAGACAGCACGATTACTTCCTCATCCGATTTCTTACTTTTGAGCAGCTGTTCGAGCATCGATTTCGCTGTCTGGAGTTCCCAATCCTCGTAGCTTGGAGCAACTCCGGGCTCGCTCATCTCGACAAGTCGCATGGGACGTTGAATCTTGGAGGCCGAAGCGACTCGCCGGGCCAGCTGATGTTTGTTGAGGTTTGCAATACAATCGGAGGCCTCGACAATATTCTTGGGGCATCGATAGTTCGTTGAAAGGGTCGTCTTCTCGCTGTAAGGGAAGGCGTTGTCAAATTGCAAGATGTTGTAGATGTTGGATCCGGCAAACGAGAAGATGTTTTGCCTATCGTCGCCAACGCAGAATAAGGTGCTATCAGGTCCATCATCCAGAAGACATTTTACGAGTTCGAGCTGAGGGTCCGTGATGTCCTGAAATTCGTCGATCAGAATGTGAGAGTACCGAGGGGTATGATTATTATGCTTTACAACTTTCAACGCGCAGTTAATCATGTCAGTGAAGTCCATCATGTCATTCTCTTTCAAGAGTGACTCATACTTCTCCCAGACTGGAATCATCAGGGAGGCGAAGGTCCGTGGTTTCCGACCCCAGTTGCCCTGAGCCAGCCTGGAACTAGTGTCGCGTATCGTCAGGCCATTCGTCTTGGCCTTACTGATGAACGAAAACATTAGCTCGCTCAAGGAGTCTTCCCTTGGAATCAGGTTGCGAATTCGGGCAAGAACCTCTTCCCTCGTCATCTCCTTGAAGACTACGTGATTGGCTTCGAGTTGACGTTTCAGTTCTGCGTCAAGGGAACCTTCCGCCCACTGGTAGTGGAATGTCTCGAGTAGCCTGTGCTTATGTTTCTTGAATTGATCTCTCTTCCACTCCATTCCCTTTCTGTAATTTGCAGAGGAATCGCCGCGAGGAGTTGAAAACCATGGAGGGACCCGCCCCTCTCTATCTATCGCCCAATGCTCTAACCAGAGTCCGTATTCGAACAGATAGAAATCTGGTCGATACTGTCTGAAGTCATTGTCCTTGTCGGCCCAAGAAACAGGTGTCTCATAGCTGAACTTCACATGATTGAGGAAGAGGAAATTCGCGATGTCGCGCTCTGCCACTGAGCGAACCTCTCTCCGGTCGAGCGTCGTGTATTTCTGATTCCTCAGATACTCGTAGTATTTTTCCACGTCAACAAAGTGGTCTTGTTCCAGGTGATGGGTTTGCCAGTCGACCGCGAAGTCGAGCAACAGCAATGCGAACCGTCGATCATGGGAAGTTAGCTCTCTAACCGAATCCGCGATAAGCTTACGCTGTGTCGCACCATCGGCCACATCGCGTCTGAAGTCGGGGGAGAGTTTGGCGAGACCTCGCCCTAAGGAATGGAACGTTCTGACATTGACGTCTGAGATCCCATAAATGATGCGGAGCCTTTGTCGCATTTCCTCTTCAGCCGACTTAGTATATGCTAGGGCAAGAATATCGTCGGAAGCTACTCCGCATTCTATAAGGAAACCGAGTCGGCCGGTCAGGACACGAGTCTTCCCAGATCCTGCGCCAGCAATCACGAGGTTGTGTTTATCCCGCTTGACGATCGCTTCAATCTGTTCACTGTCGAAGGGTCTGCCTGTGAAGAACGCCTTGTGGCGTTCGACCTGCTTAGTCGTATATTGATGAATAAATTCTCTCAGAAAATTATCAAGTTCAACGGCCTTACTATGGTGGGACTCAATCGAGATTCTTTTCGAATTCCCAAGCAATATTCGGAATGTGCGAACGAAGCGAAGAGAGCTTAGAATCTGCCCCACTCTCTCCCGGTAGTTGGCCCTGTCCTTGCTCCGCAAGTACTCGGCATATGCTCGGTATTCCTCAAGCTGCCCTTCAATTTTCCGTAGCTTTTCGTTGACGGCTGTTGCTGTTTTGGCTAGCTTGACTTTCAGCGCGAGGAGGATCCCTAGTCCGATGAGAAGACTTCCAATGATAGCGATCTCATACATTTCCATAGTCGCGTCAATGCCTCCTGATCTTGTTTCGCGGCGTTGAAGTGGGCGAATTGACCCCTAGCGGATAACCCAGGTTAACTCATAAAGTGGGTTGCTTGTCGGTTCACCTAATGCACTCTCATACTGCTAGAGATGTGGCAAATGGGTTCAAGTCAGAGCACATATTGCCGGAGCTGGAACCGTCCTCCCGGGAGCATTGGTTGCTTTCGGGATTGGAGTATCAATAGTCGCTGGGCTCAAGCTCCTAGGCGACTTCTGACTGCTATTCGCCTAGAGTTCTGCCTCGATCGTGGTTGATAATGGGCGTTTGGCTGACATTCTTGGTCTCCGAGTCATCTAGTGCATTTTCTGAGCTTTTCATTTGCTGAACCTCTGACTCAAGAAAGCCAGTCTCAGCCATAAGCCGCCGGTACGGGGCTTGAGGTGTCGAGTAACCGGCGCGTGGAACGCAGTGCGAGGATACTGTTGATGCTCTATCTTCGTCGTGTTGGCCGGCTAGACCCGAACCTTTCCCGTGCCACCACAAACCGTACACTTTTGGATATTGAATATTCCCGAATTTGGATCCCGTCCCGTTCCTTTGCAAAACGAACAATTCTTCAGCTCCGTTTTCCGTTTGCTTTCTCTCTTTACTCCCTTTGCCCTTCTTGATCTCCTCGCCCTTTGCATGAAAGGCCCCATAATTCCTAAGATTATTTAAGAGATACAGAACGGGTTTACTCAACATGGGTCTTTCCGGCCCGCATCCACTTTCGAGAGTTCACGACTATGTGGATCCCGGCTACATGGGGGTCTATGTGTTGTCGAGAGATGGGAAAGATCATACCTATGTCGGTCGCTCTGATGCCGATCTTAGTCAAAGATTAGTGCAATCTGCGGCCGCGGGTGAATATTCACATTTCTGGTTTGATTATGCGTCATCTGAAAGGGATTGCTACTCGAAAGAGTGCACTCTCTACCATAGATACAACCTTCCCGACAACACAGTCCACCCTGCCGTTCCCCCTGGAGCGAATTGGAGATGCCCAGACAAGAATTGCGAATGGGGCTAGCTGGGCCTACCCGATTGGGAAAAACCGGCGGTTTTACAGCGTGGCGGCACCTGATAGGGCACCAGTAAGATATCTAGGGGCATTTTTGACTATTACCGGGGCATTCTACTGCCTCAGTCAACTATGTGTTCTGTGGAGGAATCTGATTGAGTTCAATATTGGATACTTTGTTTAGCTTACTGCTCAATTTCGTTCTCTACGGGATAGTAGCGACAATCATCGTCCAAATTGCATCCGAATTCATAGGAAGCCGGGTTCGTTTTCGCATGACTCTCCTTAAGCGCAGAATTCTCAAATGGATTAGGAACTTCAAAGTCGAGCTGATTCTTACTCTGAAACCCAAGGTCGGGATATCGGGCGAATTAGAGAACGATCGCAAGCTTCTAGTGGAAAAATTGTCGGATCGCAAGATCGATTCTACTGCGTCTGAAACATCGGTGAAGTTCACTTTGGTAAGGAATCATACCAAAGCGCAAGGAGAGTGCTTCTTTAGCGTAGATGATGAAGGCAAAGTAGACGCACTTGAAGTTGTGTTGCGCTACCCGACGGAGTACCCGACTTTCGCAGACGACTTCCAAAACTTAACTGATGGCATGATCTATCTAGAAGAGGCAATTCGAGCTACTTTCCCTGAAGCCTTAGAGTTCGATCGTTCACTATCTTTCAGCGAACTTCGGAGATTACCTGAAAGCATCGGAGTCCTTGCGGACAACGGACTTGGCACACTATCTACAAGGAAGGGAGATATTCGCCTCGATTTTGCTGGAGATACAGTTACCTTATATGGAAAAATTAACGCCGACCTACGGAAGCTCGTCCAAACAATCGTAGCTTACTATTGCTGATGACTCAGAATGCCTTTAAGTTCCAAAGTCTTTCCGGTCGCTCCGGTATCAGCAGATGTGATAGCGAAGACTCTCAAGGATTATGACGTTGAAAAGGAGACCAAGGTTGATAGTCGAACCCTCAATCTACGGACAACCGTAAATGAACTGAGAGTATCAAATGACGAAATACGTGGGGAACTAGAGTACGAGATTCCTTTGGAAGTGAATTATCGCGGCCAAACGCAGTACTACCCCACGACGATAAGCAAGCGATTCTTTTTTGACCTAGGAAGGTTCCGTAGATCCTTAATCATCCTCGAAAAGGGGCAAGACATGGTTGCAGAGAAGTTGTGTTCTATCATCTTTGGCAACAGGACAGACATAGCGGAGGGCAGAATTACTGCCGACGAGATCAGCAGTTTCATAGATCAGTTCTCAGATGTCGAGCTTGCTATTTCTTGGAAGGATGTTCGGATTCGAGGGCTCAACAAAGTAACTCTGAGGGGCCCCGAAGTAATGCAGGCCAAGACCGACTACAACCGGTACAACGAAAACGGAAAGAAATACTATGTTATGATAAGGCTCAGACAGCAAAAATGGGTCATATCGATTTCAGAAGATGGGACCGTTGTACTGTATTCTACTACCGCGGCCGATGTGGAAGATTTTCTTAAGTTCATCAAGTCAAAGATTCTTCCACTTGTTAAGTAGTCGAACCACAACTGTTCAGATAGTCTACCTAACAGTATTCGTCACATGAATCCTTAGGAGTGACGTGTCTGCTGTGCTGGTTTTCTTTGCGTGGACTTTTCGCTTTGTTTCAAGAATCCGACGGCATTGGGGTTAACCCACCTGGTTGTCATCGCCAGTTGTTCACTCAGCCTCGCATACTCGTCTGTGGCTCCCTTCGCACCCGCGAGTAGCAGCATGAGAGGCAGGTCGTTTGAGGCTCGTATCGTCCGTTCTCTTTTCAATACGAGCTCTCTTAGCTCGGAGTCCCACTCAAGCTCTTGTAATGCTCGCACCTGCCACCAGAGACTCTGCTTCTTTGTGGCATTGCGAAGCGCCATTTTGAACAATTCTTCGATCAGCCCCCTCTTCACCAACTCTTTGAGATAGAACGCTGCACTGAAGTATTTGCTCTGATCCAAATCCTCGCTGACCCCAAGCAGATAATACTTGACCGCACTCGCACGATCTCCAATCTCATCACATAGTCTCGCAAGTTGGGTCCAATCCTTCAATTCCGTCAGTCGAGCGATTTCTCTCCTGGCGGTTTCCTTTGGGATTTGCTGGGACTTTCCTTGCATGCTACGCAAGAAAATTATCATTGCGTCGGACGGTTCTTGACGAAGGGCTTTCGAGACATATTTGTCTCGTAGAGCCTTATTTCCAATGCGATGATAATGGGCCGCTAACAGAGAAAATTGTTTGTTCTCTCGGTACGCTTCGGCTTCACTCGTCGCGACTCGCAATGCTAGAGCCTGGCTCTTTCCCGTTTGCTGACCGCGGGCCTTAACGGAGCGTCTTTGACCTACGACGATACGAAACCAATCATCTCGATACAAAGTCACTAGGTCTGCACTAAGCTTCTGGTGGAAGCCCCCGACTATCTGCGTTTGATCATGGCATTCTAGGCATAGCACTGCGAGATTTCCTATCTTATTGTTGGAAGGATTCCCATCGATATGGTGAATTTGCACCGGTTTGCCCTCCCGCCTACAAGTAACGCATGTTCTGTCAGAGAGAAACAAAACCTGCGCTCTTAGCTCGGGCGGGATGGGGATTCGTCGTGTTCGACGGTTTTGTAACCGGCTCTCGCTCAAGCCGCTTGGGCCACATCAATCGCACTGATTAGAGGTTATTTAACGTCCAAGAACTCACAACACAGAGAACTCAACCCAGTCGGGATCCCATCGTTTGCTCGGCGACTGAACCTCGTTGTGGCAACCATGAATTGAGAGTGGGGTGCCCTAGAGGAACTGCTCGGTCAATGAGTTTTACCAGAATGCGGTTAGAATCGTCGTCCTGTTCGTCCTGCCGTATGTCTCTAGTTCGAACTTCTCAAGCCTAAAGCTGGGTCTTCGCTAGCTTGAGTAGGGCTGAGTGGCCCCATCCGTGATGGGCGAACTCAGACGCGGGTGGAAGTTTGTCCATTTCGAACCATTGAGCGTCCAGCAGGCTTGGTGCCTTGCTGATCTTCATGGATAATGGGAATGCTAGAAAGTCAAAGACCAGGTGCCAGCTCTTGTTGTTGCCTACGAAGGATTCTATCTGAGCCAGCTTTAGGGTCGAAGGCTCAATCCCCACTTGTTCCCTCAGTATTCTCTTAGCTCCTTCCTCAGGATGTTCAACGTGTTTCAGGTCGTCATTTGGAAGGAACCAGCCCTTCTGGCCATCAGGCATCTGCCGGTATTTTACGAGAAGAGCAGAGTTGTGATGCAGGACCGCGACATGCGAGACAAGCGTGTGCTTAGGACAACTGTCAGAAATCACTGAGAAGCCTCGAGTCGAATTGACCGTATCGCGTATTTCAGCATTGTTGGAAGACATATTCTTCAAGGAAGACTTCGAGGCGAAAAATGGATGCTCCATGAGCCTCTTCACCAGCAATCCCCGTCAAAAATTATCCTCCTAAGGTCAGGGCTGGAAACAGGCGATTCTATGCTGGAAACGTTGGAAAAAGGATGTTTGAATTTATTGTACTTGCTATGGAGTGGTTATTGGGCTGGTGCCTGAGCTTCCGGAGTGGTCTGTGTCACCGCTGTAGGTTCCTGTTATTGTTTGAGGGAGCGGCTTGCCCGGACTTGCCGTATAGGTTACGATGCTAGTGGCTGTCGGGCCTGCGCCTGAGAGGGGGCTCGGGTTCGGACTGAAGGTGCCCTTTCCGCTACTCTTCCAATCAACAGTTCCTGACGGTGTTATCGGGGTTCCAGGTGACGTATCTGTCACGGTGGCTGTGCATGGGGTGGCATGGTGATCGGTAAGGAAGGCCACCGAGCAGCTGACACTGGTCGTGGTGGTGCGCTTCGTCACCGTCAGACTCGTCGTGCCCATGCTCCCAGGGTGGGTGAGGTCACCGCTGTAGGTCCCAGTGATGACATGGGTTCCCTCGGTGCCTGGCCTCGGAGTGTAGGTAACTGAGCAACTGCTCGTCGACAAGCTCGTGGACATAAGTACGCACGGGTTCGTGGTGGTGAAAGAACCAGAACTGCTACTGGAAAAGGTGACTGTGCCAGTCGGCGGCGTGGTGTCTGTGACAGTGGCCGTACACGTGGTAGGCTGGTTGACAGCCACGGTGGACGGGTTGCAACCTACACTGGTACTTGTGGCGGTCCCTGTGGTACCGTCGGATATCACGGAGACAGTGTTAGAGCCCTCATTCGACACGAAGAGCTCACCCTTGCCGAAGTCGTAGGCTACACCGAAGGGATCAGTTCCTACACCCACGGTCGCGACGACTGTGTTGGTGCTGTCGGATATCACCGAGACAGTGCCAGGGCCAGTGCAGATGTCAAAAGTATTCGTCACGAAGACCTCGCCCTTGAGGAAGTCGTAGGCTACACCGACGGGCCTACACCCTACACCCACGGTCGCGACGACTGTGTTGGTGCCGTCGTCTATCACGGAGACTGTGTTAGAGCCCTCATTCGTCACGAAGACCTCGCCCTTGCCTAAGTCATAGGCCCCACCGGAGGGATAGGTTCCTACGCCCACGGTCGCAACGACTGTATTGGTGCTGTCTGATATAACGGAGACTGTGTTGGAGAGAGCATTCGCAACGAAGACCTCGCCCTTGAGTGAGTCGTAGGCTGGACCGATGGGGTGCGCTCCTACTGCCACAGTTGCGACAACGGTGTTGGTGCTGTCGGAAATCACGGAGACAGAGCATGTAGTACAACTATTCTGATCAACATTCGTCACGAAGACCTCACCCTTGCCAGAGTCGTAGGCTGCACCCTCGGGTTCGGTTCCTACCGGCACGGTTGCGACGACGGTGTTGGTGCTGTCGGAGATTACGGAGACTGTGTTAGAGCCAGAATTCGCAACGAAGACCTCGCCCTTGCCGAAGTCGTAGGCTACAGCGATGGGACCAACTCCTACTGTCACGGTCGAGACGACGGCGTTGGTGCTGTCGGATATCACCGAGACAGTGCCAGGGCCAGTGCCCGAGCCATAATTCCCAACGAATACCTCGCCCTTGGTGGAGTCGTAGGCTACACCGATGGGCCGAGTTCCTACCGGCACGGTTGCGACGACTGTCTGAGCACGGGCGAACGGAACGACCAAAGAAGATGCAATAACGAGGAATAACAACCCGGCGATTAGAAGGGGCGGTATGGCTTTCCTGAGCCCTTGGTTATCAATAGAGTTGAGTACTGACAATTCTGGGAGTCATCATCTATTTTCTCCTACTGATTTTCATACTTGAAATATAACGAATGTTCAGGACGGCAATATTTTCGAAAAGCGATATTCTCGGATTTCAATATTGTCAGGTCTCGATAATATCGAGATGCGACATTTCCAAAGCCTAGTAATAAATTAGAGGAGTGGGTACAGTTCCCTTCTTGCGACTCGGGAATCAGTTCAAGGTCCTTCAGGTTACCTGTGGGAATCGAATCCGACGTTAGGTTCCCTTCTTGGGCTCTGTATTTGGGTCATGGAGCCTCGGATGGGCGGGATGACCCATGGATTTAGCCTAATAGCCTGCAACTTGAAATCAACATAGTGACAATTAGCGGACTCCCAATGTTACCCACCCAGGGCCCTGATGTCGGGCCTGATGGAAAGTTTGTTCTGGGCCTAGTGTCCCCATTGCCGTCATTTTGTCTCTAGTTGCTGAATCGGATAACGGTCTTGATGTTATCCTTGTTCTGTGCATAGGCTTTCTGGAACTCTTCAGGTGATATTCTCGCGCTTATTGTGTTCCGTAGGATGTCGTTGAACCGGTTAAGATACTGCTCGCTGACGGAGGAGACTATAAGCGACTATTGGAATTGATGCAATCCTTCCGTCCCGAGATACTCACCGTCGTCTAGAGCGAAATACAAATCTGTTCGGGTCGTACCAAGACAACTGACTCGAGTACACATGATCCATAGATTGTTCCGTCCTGTTTAGCATCGAAACCAGCAAACGAGCTGTGGCTGGGGCAAGAGTAACTCCCAGTCTGCAGTTCCCGGACGCGACGTAGGCATTCTTGTACCCGGGAACGAGGCCAATAAGGGGCATTTGATCCGGAGTGCAAGGTCTGAAGCCAACTCCCTCTTCAACAATTTTGGCTTTGTCGGATTTAACGACGTGCCTGTAGAACTTATCCAGCAGCCATTTCCTGCGAGCTTCGGAAAAATCGGTTCGGAATCCGACCATTTCGAAGAAACCTGTGATTCGGAGTGTTGTCTTGTTGTGCTGGGCCAGCCCAACGCCATAGTCTTCCAGTAGTGCCGGAGTCGTGACAATTTCCTCTCCACCAGTATCGAACACTATCGCAAGTCCCCTGGCGGGTAAAATCTGAGGGTCATAGCCAAGCGATCTGCATAGCTCGCGAGTCCAGGAACCAGCGGTCACTAGTACAGTATCGCAGTGAATCTCTTTTCCGTCCACGTACACGAGAGCACGCTGGCTGCCGCCTTTCTCAGCAGCCAATCTGATATCATCTCCGACCAGAAGATGCGCAGAGCCAGGTGTAACCACAGCGTCCCACAGAGACTTGTACAGTTTGGCAGGGTTCACCGACCACTCTTCTCTAAACATCACTCCTCCACGAAAGCCTCGGAACCCCATTCGACTTATCGATGCCTCATCGAGAAGCTCTCCGCCCAGTGAAGCCTGTGCCATTCTTGCGTCTCTTTCGTCTGAGTAAACGGCGGCGACTCCCTCGATCAAATCGGGACGAGAGCCCACCTCCGTGAAGAACTCTTTGTATAATTCGAGGCTCTCATGTCCCATCCTCACTATCTTGTCCTCGTACCCGGTGAGACCTTTTTTCAGAGCCGTCCGAAAAAATCTCGGGTTCCCGAGGATCTGCCTTGGCGAGATGTGGACAGGGTCGTCTCGACCGAGATAGGTCGAAAGAATTCTGCCTAGCCCGATTTTCGGAGTCGGGGCAAGTGATGGGGTAAGGAGCCCGGCATTATAGATAGATGTGACCGATCCGGTACTTCTTCGTTCGATAACTGAAACTTCATGTCCGTCCCTCATCAAGTAGTATGCGCAAAAGAGCCCGGTTATTCCTCCGCCGATAATCGCAACATTCATTCTCTTTTCAACAACTTCTTCCCGGTACCTGGTCGAGGCTTTGCCTCGCGAAGCAATATCTTAGCTAGTTTCGGTGTGATCTCGAAGATGCCTTCTTCCGTTCTAAGAGGGAGAGTCTGCCTTCCGGCGAGCACAATCCGAGCTTTCACGCGAATGACTCTGTTCATTAGTTCTCCTTCGGAAACTATGTGAAGCGGTCCAGTTGATTGGCGTCGACGATTATGCCAAGACAAATGAACTATGCCCAAAAAAGTAGAACCCCATTGCCCCGGATGCTCCCTGCCGAAGGACTCTGCAACCTCTTCGATGTCACGAAGAAGCCTCTTGTAGCTAGACATGTCGCCCCTCTGAAAACCCTTTTCGACTGAATTGCCAAAACCTCTCTCGTCAATAGCGTAGAGGACAGTCCCAGGCACGTCAACTGGCAACCGGGCACCCATTTGCCTAAACTGCCCCGAGTACCATCCACTGCTTGGAAGGCCCAAAAAGATCAGGATGCTCAACGTGCTTCAGGTCGTCATTTGGGAGGAACCAGCCCTCCTGGCCATCGGGGCATCTCCCGATATTTTACGGGGGTAGTTATACTGGTATTATCATGACATATTATGTATTGCGAAATACTTATGTGTACCAATCTCACCAATATAAGACAGAGGAATGGGAGCAAATGAACGGCAAAGTCGTCTTTGGGCAGAACGAATCTTCTATTCTTAGAAGACTTACCGAGCCAGGAAGCCCTAAGTTGATCACGACAAAAAATGCGACAGGTTACGTTGGTCGAAATGTTTCTAGCAATAGCTTGGCGCATACAATGTCATTACTTTCCGCAAAAGGGGTACTAGAGCGTGTCGGAAAGGGGCTATTCCTCAATCGAGGTAACAACCTCTCCCCAAGGATTACCGAGGTCATTCCGTGGGTGTTCGGAGAGGTTCGTTACTACGTAGGTCTCAATGCCGCAGCAAGCTATTGGGGCTTAACACCGCAAATTCCTAACATCTATCATGTGATTTATGTTCCGAAGAACGAAGCGGTCAGCAGAAGAATTGAGAGATGGTGTCTGATGCTTGGTGGCAAGGAAGAGTTAGGCGGCGAACTCAAGCCGATCAAATCGAAGATAGAAACAATTGTCGATGATGGAATCACCCAGAAGGTCATTGATGAAACGCAGCTTCCCATCTCGACTGTCGAGGCAACTCTAATCGACGGCATCACACACACCGATGAAATCGGAGGAGCGGATGAAATCCTGCGCTGGATGAGAACCGGACTAAGTGCGAACTTGGTAAATCCTGACGCGTTCACGCGTCTGAGACTTTCCATGTCTACCGAACTTCGCTCGACGAATGCTTGGATTGGCTTTCTGTTAGAATACTTGCTTGAGTCGGGTTTGGTAACGGATGCTAAGAAACGGGAAATTAGTAAGCTTATTGACGATGCACGCGAGCGACTTGATAGACATGCTACATACAGATGGGGCG
>Ga0209236_1001709_pt1 | contig 13353 bp, 11 predicted proteins | sample GraSoi013_1_40cm_FD_185819 | JGI IMG/M metagenome (GOLD analysis project Ga0209236, IMG submission 185819) | Grasslands soil microbial communities from the Angelo Coastal Reserve, California, USA - Sample 09_27_2013_1_40cm (SPAdes) (version 2) | ecosystem: Environmental > Terrestrial > Soil >... | reverse complement strand
CGCCTGGACGCGGCGACGCTGGCGCTGACCGCCCTTGCGGTGGTCTGCGCGGTTGCGATCGGCCGCCCGAGGAGCGCCATCGCTCCGCTGCTCGCAGGGCTCTGCGCTGCGATATCCGCCCTCGCCGTCACCCCCGCGATCCAGTCGATGCGCGCGGCCGCCGAGACCACTTCCGGACGATTCGGCCTGCTGCATGGGATCAGCTCCGCGCTGCTCGTCCTGCAGATGATCCTTCTCGCGCTGGCCCTCTATCGCGCGCCGGAGTCTTGACCTGCTCCACGGGATTGACATGCCGTACAGCAAGGCTAGAACCGCCGCCCATGTCCATTCCAGTCACGCTGATTCCCGGCGACGGCATCGGGCCCGAGGTGGTCAACGCCGCCGTCGAGGCGATCGAGGCGGCGGGCGCGAAGCTGGACTGGGAGCGCGCGGCCGCGGGGGCGGGCGCCGTGCCCACCCACGGGACGCCGATTCCCGCGGAGACGCTGGAGTCGATCCGGCGCAACAAGCTTGCGCTGAAGGGGCCCCTCGCGACCCCCATCGGCGAAGGCTATCGCAGCGCGAACGTTGCGCTGCGCAAGGAGTTCGATCTCTACGCCAACGTCCGCCCAGCCCGGAGCTTCGCGGGCGTCGAGACGCGCTACAGCGGCGTCGATCTGGTGGTGATCCGCGAGAACACGCAAGGCCTGTACTCCGGCGTCGAACACTACGTCGACGACGAGCGCAGCGCGGCCGAGACCATCTCGATCATCACGCGCAAGGGCAGCGAGCGGATCATCGAGTACGCGTTCAAGTACGTGAAGCGGAACAAGCGCCGCCGGCTGACGCTGGTGCACAAGGCAAACATCCTCAAGGCCACGAGCGGCCTGTTCCTCGACACCGGCCGCGCGCTGGCGGCGAAGCACCCGGACGTCGAGTTCAAGGAGATCATCGTCGACAATTGCGCCATGCAGCTGGTGAAGAACCCCAACCAGTTCGACGTGCTCGTCACCACCAATCTGTTCGGGGACATCCTCAGCGATCTCACCAGCGGCCTCATCGGCGGCCTGGGCCTCACCGCGGGAGCGAACATCGGCCGCGACGCAGCCATCTTCGAGGCCGTGCACGGGACGGCGCCCGACATCGCCGGCAAGGGCATCTCCAACCCCACGGCGGTGATGCTCGCGGGCGTGATGCTGCTCGAGCACATCGGCGAGCGCACCGCAGCGGAACGGCTGGCGACGGCAGTCCGCGAGGCGATCGCTTCGAAGGAGGCGATCACGCCGGACCTGGGCGGGTCGGCCACGACGCGGATGTTCACCTCAGCGGTACTGAAGCGGCTCAAGTAGCCAGGCCGCGCCTTCGCGCTCCTCGATGCCGAGCCGGGTCAGGCCGCGCCCGAAGCACGGGCCACCCGTGCAGGCGCCCGTCGCCGGATCGAAGCGGGCGCCGTGCGCCTGGCACTCGATCTCGCCGGAGTCGAGCCACAGGCGTCCGTCCCCGATGTCGACCGGCTGGGCCCGGTGCGGGCAGATGTTCAGGTACGCGTGGACACTGCCGCTCGCGTCGCGGACCGCGAATCCCTCGAGCTGCCCCAGCGGAAAGCGCAGCGACTCGCGCGGGCGCAGTTCCGCCAGCTCGAACAGCTTCATCTCGACGGCACCCAGGGGATCTCGCGCCCGCCGGCGCGCAAGTTGGCGGCGCGCGCCATCACGAACAGCAGATCGGAGAGCCGGTTGAGGTACGCGAGCCCCTGATCCGGCACCCGTGCCGACTCCGCCAACTCGACCACCTTCCGCTCGGCGCGGCGGCAGACGGTGCGGCAGAGATGCAGCGCCGCGCCGGCGCGCGATCCGCCGGGCAGGATGAAGTTCTTCATCGGCGGCAGCTGTTCGGTCAGCCGATCGATCTCGAACTCCAGCCGCGCAACGTGGTCGGCGGTGATGCGCGGCACTTCCTTGGGGGCGGCGTCCACGTCCGGTGTGGCGAGTTCGGCGCCGAGCGTGAAGAGCTCGCTCTGCAGGGAGTCGATCAGATCGCGCAGGTCTCCCGCGGGCACTTCCTCTCGCGCCATGCCAAGGGCGGAATTGAGCTCGTCGACGTCGCCGTATGCGGAAACGCGCAGGTCGTCCTTGCGCACGCGCGGTCCGCCGAAGAGTCCGGTCGAGCCATCATCGCCCCGACGCGTATAGATCTTTGCCAAGCTGCCTCCGCTGCTCGCTGATAAGATCGAAGCCTGATGCGCCGCAAGGGCCTGCACTGCGGACCGGCCGTTCTCGCCCTGGCGCTCGCGGCCTGCGGGGGCATGAAGGACGCTGCCGCGGTCGCTGACAAGTTCGTCGATCGCTACTACGTCGAGTCCGACCAGGACGGGGCCCTGCCGCTCACCACCGGGATCGCCACCCTGCGCCTGAAGGACGAACTGAACCTGACGCGAGAGGCACGGCAAGGAAGCTCCGGCATGCCTCTGCGGCAGGTGCGCGTCTACTACACGCGCAAGGCGCTGACCGGCGACGAGGCGGAGCGCGTCGCGGACTACGAGTTGGACATCCGCCCGCAGGGCGGAGGCTCGCTGCAGCGCGGCGCCCAGGTGACGCTCTCGCGGCAGCAGGACGGGACCTGGCGGGTCTCCCGCTTCTCGGAGAGCCAGCCGCGATGAGGGTCGATTTCAAGGTGAGCGCCGACGCCGCCGGCCAGCGCCTCGACAAGTTTCTCCGCAAGCGCCTGGACAACCTGCCGCTCAGCCATCTGTACAAGCTGGTGCGGACGAAGAAGGTCCGGGTGAACGGCGCGCGCGCGGCCGTTGCCCAGCTGCTCCAGCCGGGCGACGAGATCACGGTGCACGTCCTGCAGGCCGCGCAAGCTCCGCCGCCGAAGCCGGCCGCGTCCGTCCGGCAGGATTTCAGGGTGCTCTACGAAGACGAGCACCTTCTCGCCGTCGACAAGCCTGCCGGCCTCGCCGTCCATCCGGGCTCCGGGATCAGCGGCGACACGCTGGTCGACCAGGTGCGCGCCTATCTCGCGCGACAAGGGCGCGTGACTTCCGAGGGAGAGTTCAAGCCCAGTCCGGCGCACCGTCTCGATCGCGAGACCAGCGGCGTGGTGATCGTGGCGAAGACCCGGCAGGCGATGGTCCGGCTGACGGAGATGTTCACCGCCGGCGAGACGGACAAGACGTATCTGGCCCTCGCCAAGGGCCGCTTCCAGCGCGAGGAAGGGAGCATCGATCTGCGCCTCGCCGAGCGCCAGCAGACGTACGCCTCCAAGCGGCAGCGGGGCGTGAATCTGCAGAACGCGCTCACGCGCTGGAGGAAGCTCGCCGGCGGCCCGGAGGCGACGCTGCTCGAGCTCACCATCGAGACGGGCCGCACCCATCAGATCCGTCGACACCTGGAGGCCATCGGCCATCCCGTCGTCGGGGATTCGAGATATGGCGACTTCCCCTTCAACCGCGTGGCGCAGCGCCAGTGGGGGCTGCGGCGCATGTTTCTGCACAGCATCCGACTCGCCTTGGCGCACCCGCTGACACGAAAGCGGCTGGTCTTCGAATCGCCGCTTCCGGAAGACCTGGCCGAAAGTCTGACGCGCGCGGGCATCCACTGGAAAACACGGATATCCTGATCGGGATTCAGCGAGCGCCCGGCCGTCAGCAACTTGCCAGGATGAACTCCCCCGGTTCTGATGTTCCACGTAGGACCCGAACGATGCCCAACGAACTGCCGCCCCTCAGAAGCCGGATCTACGCGCGGCTCGTCGCCGACCGCGGGCCCGGCAAGAAGAAGCTGTGGGTCCTGATCGCCATTCCGCTGGGAATCCTGGCCGGGTTGGCCAGCCTGGCTCTTCTCGGGCTCTACATCTGGCTGGCCCGCGGGCTGCCGTCCATCGACTGGGCGCGCCACTACCGCCCGCCCATCGTCACCACCATCTGGAGCGGCGACGAGCAGCTGATCGGCGAGTTCTACGACGAGCGCCGCGTCGTGGTCCCGTACGACCGCATCCCCAAGCGCCTCAAGCAGGCGGTGATCGCCAGCGAGGACAAGGACTTCTTCGAGCACGGCGGCGTCAGCTTCACGGGGTTGATGCGCGGCATCTATCAGACGTACGTGCGGCACAACCGCACCGTGGGCGGCTCGACACTCTCGCAGCAGACCGCCAAGGCGATCATGGCCTCCGTCGAAGGAGAGCAGAGCGTCCGGATCCGGTCGGGCTGGGCGGGAGTCCGGCGCAAGGCGCGCGAGTTCATCCTCACCCGCCGGCTGGAGAACAACTTCGACAAGGAGCACATCCTCTGGCTGTACCTGAACGAGGTGTACTTCGGTCACCACAGCTACGGGGTGCAGGCCGCGGCGGAGAACTACTTCCGCAAGAACGTGTGGGAGCTGACGCTGCCCGAGATCGCGCTGATCGCCGGGCTGCCGCAGGCGCCGAGCAAGTACTCTCCCTTCGCGCATCCGGAGCGGTCGAGGGCGCGCCGGATGTACGTCCTGCGGCGCATGTTCGAGGAAGGAATGATCACCGCGCAGGACCGGAAGGAAGCGGAGGACGCTCCCATCCAGGTCTACCCGGTGCAGGACATCTTCCGCGAGACCGCGCCGTACGTGACCGAGCACATCCGCCGCGACCTGGTCGCCCGTTACGGCAACGACCGGCTGCTCGACGAGGGCTTGAAGGTGTACGCCACGGTCGACCTCGAGCGCGAGCACGATGCGGTGGCCGCCACCATCAAGGGCGTGATCGAGGCGGACAAGCGCCAGGGCTTCCGCGGTCCACTGTTGCAGTTGAAGAAGAAGGACTGGGAAGACTTCATCAAGAAGGAGCAGGCGTTCCTCGAAAACGAGGGCAAGCACGACGAGGTGATCGCCGCGCTGGTGACCTCGGTGGAGAAGGAGTCGGCGAAGATCCGCGTCGGGGATCAGGAAGGCGTGGTTTCGCTGGAGCAGGCTGCCTGGGCGCGCAAACCGAATCCCGAGCTGAACTCCGAGTACACGAAGATCACCACCCTGCGGCCGGTGCTCTCCGCGGGGGACGTCGTGCTGGTGCGCGCCACCGAGGCCAAGGGGGTGTGGGCGCTCGAGCAGGACCCGAAGCTGCAGGGCGCCCTGATCAGCACCGACCCGAACAGCGGCTACGTGGTGGCGATGATCGGCGGATACGACTTCGAGAAGAGCGAGTTCAACCGCGCCTTCCAGGCCTGTCGCCAGCCGGGGTCGGCATTCAAGCCCGTCATCTACAGCGCGGCCATCGAACAGCGCGGGTTCACCGCTTCCACCGTCCTGTTGGATGCGCCCATCGTCACAGACGACGACTCCACCGGCCGCCGCTGGAAGCCGCAGAACTACGAGGAGGAGTTCAGGGGCGAGGTGCCGGTGCGTCAGGCGCTGATCCACTCCATGAACACGCCGGCCATCCGCACGCTGCAGGCCGTCGGCGTGAAAGCGGCTGCCGCGTGGGGGCACAGCCTCGGGCTCACGACCAAGATCAACGAAGACCTGTCGATGGCGCTGGGCTCCTCCTGCGTCTACCCGTCCGAGCTGACCGGGGTGTTCGCGACGTTCGCGCGTCTGGGGAAGAAGGCGAAGATGATCTACCTGCGCCGCGTGCTCGATCGGGACGGCCGCATCCTCGAAGACCACAGCTCGTTCTACGACCCGTGGACGGAGCTCGACGATCGCGTCGCCGCCGGATACTCGAAGCTGTTCGACGTGCCCGAGCAGGTGATGACGCCGGAGACGGCGTTCCTCATGCAGCAGCTGATGACGGAAGTGTGCAAGCCGCCGGGCACGGGGGGCCGCGCCGCGGCGCTCGCAAAGCCCGTCGCCGGAAAGACCGGCACCACCAACGACCTGTTCGACGCCTGGTTCCTCGGGTACACGCGCGATCTGGTGACCGGGGTCTGGGTCGGCTACGACACCTACGAGACCCCGATGGACAAGTACGCGACCGGCGGCCACTACGCGCTGCCCATCTGGCTCGACTACATGCAGAAGGCGCTCAAGGGCGTGCCGCAAGGCGATTTCGAGGCGCCCAGCGAGAAGATCGTCTGGGTGAACATCGACGGTGATACCGGCCAGCGCGCCACCGCCGAAACCCGGCAGCCGGTCCTCGAGGCGTACCTGAAAGGGAACGAGCCGCCGGACGAGGCTGGAGCGGTCGCCACTGCGCCCGGCCAGCCGTCGCAGCCGCAGCAGGCCCCGGACGCGGCACAGGCGGCGGACCAGATGCTCAAGGGCGGCCTGTAGTCCAAGGCGCCGGACGGCACGAGGTGTTAGAAAGGGCCCATGCTCGGCGGCCTCTCGATGACGGAAATCATCATCATCCTGGCCCTGGCCCTTCTGCTGCTCGGGCCCGACCAGCTGCCATCCCTGGCGCGGTCGCTGGGAAAGGGCCTGCGCGAGCTGCGCAAGGCGACGGACGACATCAAGGGGCAATTCGAGTCGGAGATCGCGCGCATCGATCTCGATCAGCAGCCGCAGAAGACCATCGCTCCGGTCCCCTCGCCCGATGCGTCCAGGGCGGAGGAGACGCGGAAGCTGCCGGCCAATCCGGCGGATGATCCGGGCGCCGCGCGCGCCGCCGCGCGCCGTGCGGCGGCCGAATCGCAGCTCAAGCTCGTCGCCCCGGAGGGGACGGTCGCGCGCCAGCCGGATGCGCCACAGACCGCAGCCGCGGAGGAGCCCAAGGCGTGAGCCCGGCGCTGTTGCCCAAGCCGGCAGCGAGGACGGAAGGACCGGAAGACGACGTCCAGCTCTCGCTGCGCGATCACCTGATCGAGCTGCGGAAGCGCCTGAAGTGGGCGGTCATCTGGCTCCTGCTCGGGTTCGGCGCCTCGTACTACTGGTCGCAACAGATCTTCCATTTCATGATGCAGCCCGTGTTCGCCGCGCTGCCCGAAGGGGAGAAGGCGCTGCATTTCGCGAGCAGCGTGGAGCCGTTCATCATCTATCTGAAGGTCGGTCTCTACGCCGGACTGTTCGTGGCCTCGCCCTTCATCTTCTGGCAGATCTGGCTGTTCGTGGCGCCGGGGCTGTACCGGCGCGAGCGAAAGAAGATCGCGCCGTTCGTGCTCGCGGCGACGCTGTTCTTCGTCGGCGGCGCCGCTTTCTGCTACCTCGTCATCCTGCCGCCGGCGTTCCAGTTCCTCATCAACACGGCGGGGCCGGACATCAAGCCGGTGCTGATGATGGACGAGCAGCTCGGCCTGGTGATGATGATGCTGCTCGCGTTCGGCATCATCTTCGAGCTGCCGATGGTGCTGACGCTGCTGGCGATGATGGGCGTCGTCGACTACAAGTTCCTCAGCAAGTACCGGCGTCACGCGATCATCGTGAACGTGATCATCGCCGCGTTCGTGACGCCCACGGGGGACCCGTTCAACCTCGCGCTGATGGCGCTGCCGATGATGGTTTGCTACGAGCTCGGCGTTCTCGGCGCGCGCATCTTCGGGAAGAAGGGCGACGCGGCGCGGCTCACCGCCTGAGCGCTGGCGCTGTTTCGAGCCGGGATCGCGGTCAGGCGGGCAGGCGCTTCGAGTCGATGCACGCAGGTGCGAACGGGTTGAAGTACGCACCCAGAAGCGTTTGAATCCGTAGATGCGCATTGGCTGGGTGTTGCTTGCCCTCTCCGCGTGCGGGGGCCGATGGTTCGCTCGCTCTCCGACGCGGCCGACGCTGGAATGATCGCAGCGGGTGACGCGGGAGTGGACGCAGGCGTGCCGTCGCTCGCGGGCTGCCCGGTGTTTCCGCTCGGGAATGCGTGGAACCGCGACGTCTCGTCGGAACCCGTCGATCCGCACTCTGCCGACTACCTCGCGTTCATGGGCGCCGGCTCGCTGAATCTTCATCCTGATTTCGGCGGTCCATACGGCCAGCCCTTCGTCGTCGTGCCGGCGGATCAAGCGCGGGTTCCGATGTCATTCCTCTACGCCTCGCAAAGCGAGCCCGGTTCGTACCCGTTTCCAGCGGACGTCCCCATCCAGGCGAACGAAGATCGGCACGCGACCGTCCTCGTGCGCGACGAGTGCAGGATCTACGAGACGTACAACACGTACGCCTCGGGCTCCGGGTTTCGCGCGGACTCCGGCGCGATCTTCGATCTCGTTTCCGGCGCGCCGAGGCCGGACGGGTGGACTTCGGCCACCGCAGCGGGCTTGCCGATCCTCCCCGGTCTCGCCCGCTACGACGAGGCAGTTGAGCAGGGCGAGATTCGCCACGCGCTGGCGTTCACCGCCGGCGGGACCGCGCACGCGTACGTGGCACCGGCGACGCATTCATCGGGCAGCACCAACGCGGCGTACGCACCGCCCATGGGCCTCCGCGTGCGGCTCCGGGCAGATTTCGATCTATCCCCATTCAACGGGGCCTCCCTGGCGATCCTCCGCGCCCTGCAGAAATACGGCATGTTCGTCACCGACACCGCTGGCGGACAGTTCTGGGCCGTCGCCGGGACGCACGATGCGCGCTGGTCGATCTCTCCGATACGAACCAACTGAAGTCAGTGCCCGCGAGCGCCTTCGAAGTGGTGCAGCTCGGAACCGTGCACAGCGGACAGTAGTTGTGCTAAACGGGCGCGCCGACGTCCCCATCGTCTAGAGGCCCAGGACACCGCCCTTTCACGGCGGTAACCAGAGTTCGAATCTCTGTGGGGACGCCAACTAACTACACGTAAGGCCTTCGGTTTTCCTTCGACGCAGGCGCTGTCTCCCCGGTTTCTCCCCGCGCGTTGGCGGGGACGGGGGAGTCGGCGCCGACCGGCTGCTCGAGCAACCTGATCGCCTGGTTCAACGACGCGGGCGAGAGGTGCATGTAGCGCATCGTGGTGCTGAGGTCGGCGTGGCCGGCCAACTCCTGAATCGCCTTCGCGGGCGCGCCGTGCATCGCCAGGTGCGAGCAGAACGTGTGCCGCAGCCGGTGGATGTGCCCCGTCACCGGGAGCCCGCCGGCGCGTTCTGCGCGTTCCATCCAGCTGCGGAGCGTGGTCTCCGTCACCGGCTCGCCGTCGCGCTGGTAGAGCGCACGCGCGCCGCGCAGGTGGCGAATCGCGGAAAGGGCCTCGGCGAGGCGATTCGTCATCGGCACGCGCCTCGTCTTGCCGCCCTTCGGCGATCCGATCTCCCCGCACCAGTCGGAGCGCGCTATCGTGAGCTGGCCGCGCCTATGGTCGGCGTCGGTCTGCTCCAGCGCGATGATCTCGCCACGGCGAAGGCCCGCGTCCGCGCCGAGCAGCACGAACACCAGGACCTCGGGTCCCGTCTTGCGCGCGCCATCGACGAGTTGGTCGAGATCTGCGAAGTCGAAGAACTCGATCTCCGGCGGCTGTGCCTTCAGCTTCGCGAACCGCGGCGCCGACTCAATCACACCCCACTCCGCCGCGCACGTGAGTACGCGCGAGAGGATGCCGAGCGCGTCGTTGACTGTCTTCGGGTCGAACTTCTGCATCGCGGCCTTGAGCCGCTGTTCGGCTTGCTTGTTGATCTGGTCCAGCCGGAGCCGCCCCAGCGTCGGGCGGATGTGGAGCGCGAGCCGCGACTTGTAGCTCGCGGCCGTGCTCGGCTTGAGCCGGTTCGCCTCGATGTGATCCGAGATGAACCGCTGCTCGAACTCTTCCAGCGTCGGCACCTCCTTGTTCTCCTGCGCGCCGTGGAGGGCGAGGAAGCGTTCGCGCTCCTCACCCCAGCGCTTCGCGACCTGGACTGAACGGGGGACTTCACCCTCTCGCGGTAGCGCGTACCGTCGGGCAGCCGTACGCGAAGATCCACTTCGAGGAACCCCTTCCTGGACACTGCCACGGTCGGCGGCGACTGAAAGGGCTCTGCAGCGAAGGGAGCGGTCCCGCCTACCTGCGCCGTCTTTCGATCCGGAATGCCGAGAACAGGCCGGTCGCGGTGTACGCCGCGACGATGCTTGGCTGCAGCGTGGCGAGCCAGCTCTTGGGCCGCGCGCTGCCGCAGCCTACCGAGGATGTAATGGCCAGTTTTCTCGCACGCACGGTCAGGCTCAACGAGCTGTACCTCGCCCTAGCAGAGAGATTACCGCCCGGCTCAGGCTCCGTTTGTCTGGATCGCGGCGAGCGCAACGGAACTGTCCTGGCAGGAGCTCAACTTCCGGACAGCCCGCATCGAGGAACGCCGTCTTGCGCCCGACGCCACCATCGAATTGCCGGCGGCGACATCTTCAGCCTCCAGCGTCGCCGCGCCCAACGGGCCGGGGCGCGAGCGCCGCGGACGGGCGCGGTCACCTTCGTGCAAAGGTTCGGCGGCCTTTCGGCAACTCGCCGCGACGACGAGCTGGGGTTCGGCGGGCGGAGCACGAGCGTGCGTGCTGGCGTCTTCGGCACGGCCCCAGTCTAGCGCGACCGCGCTTCCGAGCCGCTGTGGTTACGGCGAATCGCCCGCCGCCAGAGGGTCCAGCTCCGCCTCTGTCGGCGGCAACTGCGGGTGGCGCCGCGGGCAGTACAGCTTGCCGTCTCCACTACGGATGCGAAGAGTCGGCGTGCGCCTCGCCCACTATCACATTCGCCCCCGCAGGCAGGCCCAAGGCCCCGCCTTGGGTCACGATCACGTGGACCGCGCGGGCGGTCAGCCCGCTGCTCGTGCTCCCGGAGCAAGTGACCGGCGTGCCCGTCGGGGAACACGCGAGAGTGCCTGCGCCGTCGCAGACCTGCTCGTTGAGGATGACCGCGACGTCCGGGATCGCGCTGATGCAGGTATTGGGTGGCGGATTGTCAGCGATCGACGTCGATCCGACCGTCACCCCCAGCAGGCTCGTTCCGTTGGCGTTGGAGGAGGAAGCTCCCCCACCGGAAGTACTATTGGCCTGCGACCTGACGGCGCGGACGGACACGGTGCAGCCGGCAGCCGTCGGCGCCACGCAAACATCTTGCGCCTGGGCAAGGCTGGTCGAGGTGCTGGCCGTCGGCGTGACGCTCCCCAGGCTATCGCTCACCGAGGTTCCGCTCGTGGCTGCGGACGTCGTCAGCTGGTCGAGATCCTGGTGGTCATGCCCGCCCTGGGGTGGAATCGCGACATTGCCGAACGACACAGGTAGCGTCGTAGGATCGATCTGCTCGCTGAGAATCGTGGCATCGCCGCTGACGGTCCCAGCCAGCGCCGGACAGCCGCCGGGCTGCGGGAAGTCGGCATGCGCCGCAGCGTGCGAAACGATCACGTCAGCCGCCTCGATGCCGCCGATCACCCCGGCGATATGGACGTGAATCATGTTGACGCTCACATCGGCCGCGAAGGTGCCGCCGCTGATTTGCCCCGCAGGAGGTTGCGAGATCGAAGTGGTCTCTTCCAGGAGGGCGACGTAGCTTCCCACCCCGAATGCCGTCGCCGGTAGGTCGATGCGGGTGTTCGGGTCCACGTTGTTCAGCTGCGTCCCGTTCACGACGAGGTTCGTGAACGCCGATCCAGCGACGCTGACCGAGGAGTTGAAACCCGTGGCCTTTGCGGTGGCGACGGCCCGCACCACGTCTGCGGTGACCAGGCCTCTCAGCACGTTGACCCCGGCCGATTCGGCCACGCCGGTATCGGCGGCGGCGTCGCTGACAGGGTCAACCGTGCTCGTGCTGGACGCGGCCAGCACGTTGGCGCTCAGGAGCGGCTGAGGCGGGGGCGGCACGGCAAGCACCTGGTTGCCGTTGCTGGTCGAGCCAGGGCCGGACTGCGAGCTGCAGACTCCTTGCGCGCAGCCGGCCGGCGTGGCCGCGGGAAGCGTCGTGTCGAGCCCGAGCAGCGTATCTTGAAGTCGCGCCGCGAAGGCGTCTCCGCTGGCGTTCGCCCCGGCGGGGTTGAAGACGGTGAAGTTCACGGGCATCGCCCTGGTGCGGTCCTTGAGCTCGGCGCTCAGCGACGTCGAGGCCCGCGTCTTCATGGCGACGGAGAGGACCTGGTTGCAGGCGATGGTCCCGATCGTGTCGCTGACGTCGAGCGCGAGCTCGCCGAACAGGTTGGAGACGTCCCTCAGGCTCGAGTTGACGGCGACGAGGCCAGCGATCGGGCCGGGGTTGACTGCCGCGTCCCACAGGAGCCCCTGGCTGCCCGTGGCAAGCTGGAAGAAAGTTGCGCCATTCCAGCTGAACGCGGTGACCGCGATGGTCCCCGCGGCGACGTCGGTGTCGAATGAGACGAGGAAGTCGCCGACCTTTCGATTTGGAAGTTGCGAGCACCCCGGACTCGCGGGACTCACCGCCGGATCGTTCCGGTTGAACTCGTAATCGATATGAGCATTGCCGTTGTTCGAGAGCCTCGACCAGTTGGCGTACATGAACTGCTTGTCGCCGACAAACCGGAAAGCGATCTCTCCGGCGATCGGAGAAGAGCTTTGCAGGATGGAGATCTGATCCAGGACGTCGTCCTTTTGGGGGGCGCTCCCGGTCGTGCACACCCAGCTGCTTTGGTCGTTCTCCTTCGAGCCCATGCCAAAGATGTTGTCGCCTTGACCGGTGGCATCGTGGAATGTGGTGAGAGACGCCGGGAAGGGATTGCTCAGCCAATCGATGGGCTCCGGGGGCGGGGTGGAGTAATCCGGAGCCAGGTTGCCGTCGATCTCGAAGCTGCCGACGCTGTTGCCGGCCAAGACGATCGAGCTCCCCAGGGTGGCAGCGACGAGGAAGGCCAGCGCGGCCACGCCGGCGATTCGGCGCGCGCTCCGTTTCGAAGACGTTCTTGCAGTGCCGTCGCAAGATAGCAGTGCTTTGGAAATCGCCATGAATCACCTCACTCGCCGAGCAAGTGGAGCAAGTGGGATAATGAGCAAGCCTCTACGACTGAGATCGGGGGGCTTGAATCTTGGCCGGTCCGGCCGATCGCCTCCTGTTGAATGAATTCTTCTGGCTCGTTGGTGCGACAAAACGTCGCGCTGAATGCTTTCACGATGGCTACTGCGAGCGTGAACGCAGGCAAACCAGATCGCCAAAGCGGCGACCTGATGCGCGATGACTCCGATGGGAGCGCACCCAGTGCAAGGTACTGTCCATTCTGCGCCAATGGGGAAAATTCGGGGCTTTTGTAGAAGGGCTTACGCGCTACAGCGTAATGGTTACCGCTGAATGTCCGGTGCGCGTCATCAAAGGCAGTAAAGGTTGCAATCTGATCAGAGTCGCTACAGTAAACCGTACCGAAAGAGAACTGTACTTGATTTTTTCAGGCATGACGCCAATCCAAGCCCGCGCGTCATTTAATCGTGCGCAACTCGGCTGCGAGCAGTGAACCTGGTCATTAGGCCGCTGGCACAAATTACCTTGTCAACTGGACTTGGTCGCCTCCGAGGTAGACATAGTTGTCCAAGCCGAAAAGGTAGTTTCGATCGGCGGCCTTAGCCAGGTGCCCGTGGGTCACCCGGTCACAAAGAGGTGCCAAAGCCGGGCTTCGGCGGG
>Ga0209236_1001694_pt1 | contig 13390 bp, 10 predicted proteins | sample GraSoi013_1_40cm_FD_185819 | JGI IMG/M metagenome (GOLD analysis project Ga0209236, IMG submission 185819) | Grasslands soil microbial communities from the Angelo Coastal Reserve, California, USA - Sample 09_27_2013_1_40cm (SPAdes) (version 2) | ecosystem: Environmental > Terrestrial > Soil >... | reverse complement strand
AGCGGTCCGCGGTGCGCGGTGCGCAGTTGCGTGATGCCCTCGAGGAATTCAAGAAGCGCTTTGCATTTATCGGCGATGTGCGCGGCATGGGCCTGATGCAGGGCATCGAGCTCGTCGAAGATCGCAAGACCAAGGAGCCTTCACCCAAGAAGACCACCGCGTTGCTGGAAGCGGCGAAGCAGCAGGGCCTGTTGATCGGCAAGGGCGGGCTCTACGGCAACGTCCTGCGGATCGCGCCCTCCATGCTCATCAGCAAGGCGGACATCGATGACGGGTGCAAGCGGTTGGAGCGTGCGCTCGCCGAGGTCAAATGACGCTGCCGGCGCGGACGCCACTCGCCAACGAAGACCTGCTGCCGGTCTCCCCCGATCGACGCACATGGAACTGGTGGCACATCGCGTCGCTGTGGATCGGCATGGCGATCTGCATCCCGACGTACACGCTGGCGTCGGGACTCGTGGATCAGGGCTGGACGTGGCAGGCAGCGGTGGGCGCTGTGGTGTTGGGAAACATCGTCGTCCTGGTTCCCATCGCGCTGAATTCCTACGCCGGCACGCGCTACGGCATTCCCTTCCCCGTCCTCGCGCGCGCGTCATTCGGCGTCCTGGGCGCGAACATCCCGGCGATTCTTCGGGCGTTGGTCGCCTGCGGATGGTTCGGCATCCAGACGTGGATCGGCGGCTGGGCGATTTACAAGCTGTTCGAAGCGATGTGGCCCGGCATCGCCACTCTGCCGCAATTCCTGCCGGCCTTCGTCGGACTCAACACGGGTGAGTTTCTCTGCTTCATGCTGTTCTGGGCGATGAACCTCTGGATCGTGCTGCGCGGCATGGATTCGATCAAGTTCCTGGAGACGTGGGGCTCGCCCTTTCTCCTCGCCGTCGGCGTTGCGCTCTTTGTGTGGGCGGCGGTTCGCGCGGGTGGACTCGGACCTATGTTGCAGAACCCGAGCGGGTCGGCGGTTGGGCGGTTAGGTGGTTTGGGCAGCGTGTTCGGTGCTGGACTCACGTCCGCGGTGGCATTTTGGGGAACGATGGCACTCTCGATCCCCGATTTCTCGCGCTATGCGCGGAGTCAGCGCGATCAGGTGGTCGGCCAGGCCGTCGGGCTTCCCGCCACGATGGCGCTCTTCGCTTTCATCGGCGCGGCCGTTACCAACGCGACGCTGGTGATCTTCGGCACGCGCATCGCCGATCCGGTCGCGCTGCTCGCGAGAATCGGCGGGCCGCTGATGATCATCCTGTCGATGGCGGGTCTCACCGTCGCCACACTGACGACCAATATCGCCGCGAACATCGTCGCACCGGCGAACGCCTTCTCGAACGTCGCGCCGCACAAGATCACCTTCAAGCAGGGCGCGATGATCACGGCCGTCATCGGGATCGTGATGATGCCGTGGCGGCTCTACAACGACGCCGCCGCGTACATCTTTACATGGCTCATCGGTTACGGCGCCCTGCTCGGGCCGATCGCCGGCATCATGATCGCCGACTATTTCGCCGTCCGCGGCGGACAGCTCGTCGTCAACGACCTGTATCGCCGCCATGGCGTCTACGAGTACCGATTCGGAATCAACTGGATCGCCGTCGGGGCGTTTTTGCTTGGCGTAGCGCCGAGCCTGCCTGGCTTTATCGCCGCGGTCACTGGTCGGCCGATCGCCGGGGTGGGAGCCAGTCTCTACAACTGGGCGTGGTTTGTGGGCTTCCTCTTGTCCGCTTTGATCTACGTTGTAGGAATGCGGGTTAAAGGCGGAGAACTGCGCGGTGCGTCCGCGGTGGCAGGCTCCGGTGCGTGAGCAGCCCGCCGTTCTCTCGGACGACCAGCTCGAGCGCAACTTCGCGGATATCGCGCCGCCGCTGACGAACGACTACGCGCTGCTCGAAGCGAACAAGTGTCTCTTCTGTCACGACGCCCCCTGCACCCTCGCCTGCCCGACACACATCGACGTCCCCGCCTTCATCAAGAAAATTGCGTCCGGCAATCTGCGCGGCTCGGCGCGCGTGATCCTTGAGGCCAATCCGTTCGGACATTCCTGCGCGCGCGCGTGTCCGGTGGAGGTGCTCTGCGAGGGGGCCTGCGTGCTGAATGACCGGGACGAACAGCCGATCAAGATCGCCTTACTGCAACGGCACGCGACGGATTACGTCCTCGAGCACAAGCTCAAGCTGTTCGAGCCCGGTGCTCCAACCGGAAGGACCGTCGCTATCGTCGGCGCGGGGCCCGCGGGCCTGTCGTGCGCGCGCGAGCTGCGGCGCTTTGGTCATGCGGTCACCGTCTTCGAATCGAAATCACAGCCTGGCGGCCTCAATACCTACGGCATCGCCGAGTACAAGCTCAAGGCCGATGTGGCGCTTGCGGAAGTACAGGACATTCTCGACCTCGGCGTCGAGCTCAGAACAGGCGTAACGGTGGAATCGATCGAGGAACTGCTGACCGAATATGATGCCGTCTTCGTCGGCGTCGGATTGGGGAGCACCAAGAGGCTCGGCATTCCGGGCGAAGACCTGACCGGCGTGATCGATGCGTTGACGTTTATCGAGCACCTGAAGACGCATCCCTACCGCGACACCAAGGTGGGACAACGCGTCGTCGTCATCGGCGCAGGCAACACGGCAATCGACGCGGTCACGCAGGCCAAACGGCTCGGCGCCGCCACGGCGACAATCGTGTACCGGCGCGGCGAGGCCGACATGCCGTGCTATCACTACGAGTACGAGCTCGCCAAACGCGACGGCTGTGGATTCCGATTCCAGGCGGCCCCGCAGCGCATCGTGAGCAACGGCAACGGCGCGGCCGCCGGCGTTGCGGTGCGCACACCGCAGGGCAACGAGGTGATCCCGTGTGATATGGTGATCGTGGCGATCGGACAGGGCGAGCGCGATGAGCTCGCAATTCCGCGCGACCATCCGAAGGTGTTTGTGGGCGGAGATTGTGCGAATGGCGGAGCGGAGATTGTCAACGCCGCGGCAGAAGGTGTGCAGGCCGCAAAGCAGATTCACGAAAGGCTGACCAATGGCTGATCTTCGAACAACCTTCGCGGGCATCCAAAGCCCGAATCCCTTCTGGCTCGCGTCCGGCCCGCCGACGAACACGTACGGCCAGGTCGCCAAAGCGTTCGACGAGGGCTGGGGCGGCGCGGTCTGGAAAACGATCGGCGAACCGATCATCAACGTCTTCTCCCGCTACGGCTCCGTCGACCTCGGCGCGACGCGCATGATGGGCTTCAACAACATCGAGCTCATCAGCGACCGCCCCATTGCCGACAATCTGAAGGAGATCGCCGAGGTCAAGCGCAATTATCCGAAGCACGCATGTGTAGCGTCGCTGATGGTGGAGACAAAACGCGAAGCGTGGCATGAGATGGTCAAGCAGACGCAGGACACCGGGGCCGACGGGATCGAGCTCAACTTCGGCTGCCCGCACGGCATGAGCGAACGCGGCATGGGCAGCGCAGTGGGCCAGGTTCCCGACTACACCTGCCAGATCGTCGAATGGGTGAAGGAGGTCGCGACGATTCCGGTCATCGTCAAGCTCACACCCAATGTCACCGACATCACCTACATCGCGCGCGCGGCCGTCAAGGGCGGCGCGGACGCGCTGTCCCTGATCAACACGATCAACTCGATTGTCGGCGTCGACCTCGCGACCTTCGAGCCGCAACCCTCCGTCGCCGGCAAATCGAGCCACGGTGGCTATTGCGGGCCGGCGGTCAAACCGATCGCGCTGCACCTCGTGTCCGCCGTCGCGGGCGATCCCAAAGTCACCGTGCCGGTTTCCGGGATCGGTGGCATCGCTTCCTGGCGTGATGCCGCCGAGTTCATCGCGCTGGGCGCGGGCACGCTCCAGGTCTGCACGGCGGTCATGCATTACGGCTTCCGCATCATTGAAGACCTGATCGACGGCCTTTCGAACTGGATGGACGAGCGCGGCCACCGGACAATCGCGGACATCCGCGGGCGCGCGCTGCCGCGCGTCGCGAAATGGGAGGATCTCGATCTCAACTACCATCTCTTGGCCCACATCGATCAGGACAAATGCATCAAGTGCGAGCTGTGCTGGACGGCGTGCGAAGACGGCGCGCATCAGGCGATCCGGCGGTTGCCGAGGAATAACGGTGGACCTGTCGTCGAGATCATCGAGGAAGCGTGCGTTGGCTGCAATCTCTGCGCGGCGGTTTGCCCGGTTCAAGACTGCATCACCATGCGTCAAATCCCCAACGACTTTCCGGCCGTCACGTGGAAGGAGTACGCCGCCGGCAAAGGCAAATTGGCGCCCCGGTCGGACCAATTTCATACTGCGACGTGGAGTTCACGTCATGTGTAAATTCCGTGTACGTCCTGTCACGAGCGCGTGAGCGTTTGGTGTTGATCGACAAGTACTGATTGTGGGCGCCGTGCGGGAGGCGGAAGCTGGACCCGTTCCCAGCTGCTTCCTTCCATCCCGGAGGTCCCATGAAGACCGCATGGTTCGCTGTCCCAGCAGTCGCCCTCCTCGCTGTCGCCTGTACCGAATCCACCGCCCCGATCGCCACTCGCACAACACCAGCGTCGATCGGCACGATATCCGCGAGCTCAGAGAACGGTAACGGCGTTCTGCACCGCGTCTCCGTCGGCGGCGCCGATGTCGATCTCGCGGCCCATACGGATGCGAATTTCTCGCTCGTCGCAATTCAGTACGGCGACGGCTCGGTACAGGGCGAGTGGACCGATCAATTCGGGCAGGGACAAGGCGGCGTGCACGTGGACGTGAACTGCCTGCTCGTCGTGGATCATCAGGCGTGGGTGAGCGGAATCATCAGGTCCGGAAACGCCGGCGGTGTCGATTTGAGCGGGTTGCCGGCCGTCACTCGCGTCGCCGATCTGGGCACCTCGGCGAACGACCCGCCGGACCAAATCAGCTTCACGTTCGTCGGGTTGGCGGTGCCCTGCACCGCGGCCCCGAATCTCCCGCTGGTGCCGATGACGAACGGCCAGGTAACTGTGCAGTAGCTACGGGTCGTGGCGAAGCGCGGGGGCGGTTCCCAGGACCACGAACCGCCCCCCGCCCCCCGCCCCCTTCGCTACCGACCCCTGACCAACGTGAAGCCAGCCCAGTAGAACGGATGGGCGGTACGAGGATCCCGCACGGCCGCCCGCTGCGTTTCGGCGAGTGCCTGTGCTTCCGATTTGCCCGCCGCCAATTCGTGATAGAATCGCTCCATAAAGCGCGCGGTCGAGCGATCGTGAACTGACCACAGCGTCCCCAGCACGTTGCCCGCCCCGGCGTACAAGAATCCTTGCACTAACCCCACCCAGTCGTCTCCGGGAGGCACATCGGCGATGGCGCCTGACCCAACTCCGGTCTGACAAGCGCTGAGGACGAGCAGCCGCGCATTGAGCGTCAAGCCGAATACTTCGTGGACCTCGAGTCTGCCGTCGTCTCCCCCGCCAGCACCAAGCTCGACATACGAGAACAACGGATTGTCCTTGTTCAACACGCCGTAGGTGGCGAGATGGACGATGTGTTCGGCGGGCGCGAGCAGCCGAAATGCGTGTTCCGTCGCCGCGCGGCCCACTACAGTCTGCGCGGATTCACCGTACACCCGGGCTATCGCCGCTACCTCAGTCTGTGAACCCGGCAGCGCAACTGCCCGGGGCGCCATTGCCAATACGCGCCCGCCCGCGGCCTGGGCCGGCCGCTCGCGCAACCGCAGCCACACCGATGCCGACGGCACGTACTCAACCACGTAGCGCTCGATGAGGAGCTGCTCTTCCGGTGCCGGCGACACCAGTGCCGCGAACGGCAGGTAATGCAGCTCGGCATGAGGCGCGACCAGAAGTCGTCGTTTGCCGCGCAGCAGGCCACTCGCCTCGACCGGGGCAATCAGCTGCTCATACAGGCGCTGCATCGGTGCGCGCCAGGCGCGTCGAGTCACGTTCCCCGTAGGGTTCGCGAGGGCCGTCCGTGCAAAATCGATCCGTGCGGCAAGCGCCTCATGAGGGAGATGGAGGTCCAGGGCGACGAGCGTGTCCGCCGTGACAACGAACGCAAGCGCGGTCGAATCGCCTAAGAGGTACTCGAGCAGCGCTTCATCCGGGCCCAGCGCTGACTGAACCGCTGCCGGCGGCGCGATCTCCCCACGCACCAATCCTGCATACGCGGGATTGGCGGCGCGCATTTCCTGCAGCAACGATCCGTGCGCTTCCTCGGCCTGGGCGAGCGCAGCGCGCGTCCCTTCCGCGGCCGGATTTGGTTGACGGGGATCGCGAAGCTCCGTTGAGTCGGGCGGCGATTCGAGCCGCTGCGTCAGATCCACGATCTTCCGGCGGAGGTCCTGCTCCCGGCTCGCGAGCGTCTCAGCCGAGTCGCCGCTGGCCACTCGACCGCGCGCCAGCAGATCGAGCATTTGGCGCTCGCGGAGACGTTCGCTGGCTTCGAACGCCGCTGCCGTTCGTCCTCGCTCCCGCTCCACAAGAGCGAGCTCGACGTACAGCGTCCACTTGTCCGCGCGAAATGCGGCGCGCTGCTCATCGAGCGGCAGGACTCCGGAGACGCGTTCGACCCTCGTAATGCCGACGCCGAGCTCCCGCGCTGCCGCATCGAGCTCACCCCGGCGCCGCAGCGAAGCGGCGAGGCCCGCATGTAGTTTCCAATCCACTCCGGGAGCAGGCCGATTGGCCAGGCGCGTAAGCCCGCGCCGATAGAGGGATTCTGCCACCGCCGTCCGCCCCGCTTGCGCTTCGAGTCCTCCCAACGTCGCGAGCGCATCGGCCTCATCGACCGCCGCGCCAAGAGCCCGCAGCGTGTCGAGCGCCTGTGTGAACGCGCGCCGGGCCGTGATCGTGTCTCCTCGTCGCCACGCGGCTTCCGCAAACAGCAGGCGCGCCTGCGCCTTGTTGTGCAAATCAACCGAGCTGCGACGCAAGATGCGCTCCGCGGAAAGCTGGGCCCGGGCGTAGTTGCCACGCCGAAACAGCACGGCAGCCAATTGCTGATCCGCGCGGTTTCTCACGGTCACCTCGCGATCAGTGCTGCCGGAGGCGAGTCGCTTTGCGAGCTCGTACTCGTGTTCGGCCTCGGCGAAGCGATTGAACGTTTGTGCCAGGTCGCCCCGGGCGAGTGCCAAGCCCGCTAGTGAGATCCGGCGTTGGTTCCCGTGTTGCGCACCGGCGACCACCTTGCCACGCGCCAACTCGGCGCGAGCGCCCTGCAAGTCTCCCATCAGGGATCGCGTTTGCGCGAGCTCCAGACGCGCGTCGATCTCGTTGCCGTAGGCACCCGGACCGCTGCGACGCCAGATCGCGGCCGCCTCAGAGAGAGTGGCCACCGCCGCCGGATAGTCACCACGACGATTGGCCAGTTGGCCGAGCGCCAAGAGCTCATCCGCCTCATCGTAATCCCCGGCCTCCGCCGCCACACCACCGAGATCATGGAGAATCCAGCCCATGGTTTGGCTATCACGCTTCGCACGCGCGGCCGCCAAGATCGCCTCGAATGCACCTCGCGCCCCGGGCAAATCGCCCTGCGACCAAAACACCACGCCCAGATTGCCTTGCGTTTGTGTCACGGCCGATGCGTCTCCGATGCGTTCGAAGAGCTGCATGGCCTGATGCAACAGGTCGGCGGACTTCGACAGGTCATTGTGACGACGGTAGAAGTTCCCCATTTCTCCGAGCGTTCGTGCCAAGCCGCGCTGATCACCAATGCGCGCCGCCACCTCCCGCGCTCGCCGGAGGCAGAGCAGGATGCTGTCGCTCTCCTCGGTGTTCTTGAATCCGATCGCCAGCAGATTCAGTCCGTCGACCATCCCTGCGCTGTCGCCCAACGTCTCGTAGCGACGCAGCGCCTCATGCCACGCGTGCATTGCGAGCGCGATGTCGTTCTCGACGGCGGCACGCCCCGCGTCAGCGATGCTGTCTGCGGAAAAGATCGCTCGGCGCTGGGCCGGCGTGAGCTCCCGGAAGCGGATTGCCTCGCGCACGTAGAACGAATCGCTCCACGCGACCGCGATCGCACCGGCAATGCGCTCGGCGGCAGCGAGCGCCACGCCGCCGGCTGAGTCTTCGGTACGACCGGCTGCGCGGAGCTGGAAGAACACGCCACGCGCGCCATTCGGATGTTGGCGCACACGCTCGACTAAGATGGAATCGGATCCGGCGACGCCGGCCAACGTTAGCATGGAATCCATGGCCGGGTTTTGTGTGGCCAGAAGAACTGCGGAAAGCGCGGCAAAGGCATGCGTCACAGCGTTGACCCTGTCCTCGCGACGAAGGCGTCCGATATAGCGCCGGACGCAGCCGTGGTCAACCGCGGGACGTTACAGACGAGTAGGTGGTGTCACCGGCGGCACGGCGATGCCCTCTTCCACCGGCTCCGGCGTGAAGTCCTCTCCAGGGTTGATGAACCGATCCCGCTCGAAGTTGTACTGCTTGTCATACAGCTGGCGGTAGCGCCCGTTAGCTACCAGCAACTCTTCGTGCGTCCCCCGCTCCACGATTCTGCCGCCCTCGAGCACCAGGATCTGATTCGCGCTACGAATCGTCGATAGGCGGTGCGCGATCACGAACGTCGTCCGGCCGTGGCGCAACGCGCGTAACCCGTCCTGGATCTTGGCTTCGCTCTCGGAATCGAGACTCGAGGTCGCTTCGTCGAGCACCAGGATCCGCGGATCGGCGAGAATCGCCCGGGCGATCGAGATGCGCTGGCGCTGGCCGCCGGACAGCTTCACGCCGCGCTCGCCGACGATCGTGTCGTACTTCTCGTCGAACTGCTCGATGAACTCGTCACAGTGCGCGATGCGCGCCACTTCCTCGATCTCCTGCCGCGACGCGTGCGGCCGGGCGAACGCGATGTTCTCGGCGATCGTGCCGTCGAACAGGAAGTTGTCCTGCAACACCACGCCGAGCTGCGTGCGATAATCGGCGAGCGGCACGGACGCCAGGTCGCGGCCGTCCACGAGCACGCGTCCCTGCTCCGGCCGATTGAATGCGAGCACGAGACCGATCAATGTGCTCTTGCCGGATCCGGACGACCCGACGAGTGCCGTCGTCGACCCCGGGGGCGCGCGAAACGACACGTCCTTGAGGACAGGCACGCCCGGTTTGTACGCGAAGGTCACGTGATCGAACGCCACGTCGCCGCGCACCGCGCCGAGCGGCGCCCGCTTCCCGTCTTCGGCGTCCTCGGTGGTCATGCGGCGCAGCTCATAAATCCGGTCGAGCCCCGCGAATGCTTCGGTGATTTGCGTGCCGATGGACGCGATGTTGATCAGGGGCAGCGCGACGAGTCCCACGAAAAAGACGTATTGGACGAACTGCCCCAACGTCATGGATTGTGCGAGGACCGAGCGTCCGCCGATGAGAATCATGACGACCGCGATCGCTCCGATCACGACCTGAGCGAAGGCGCCGACGCCCGAGACGCCCGTCATGGTCGTCGCAACATTGCGGAACAGCCGGTGCGCGCCGCGCGCGAACACCAGTCGCTCGCCGCGCTCCGACCGGTACGCTTTCACGATGCGAATCCCTCCCAACGTCTCGGCGAGCCGGCCGGTGACCTCGGCGTTGATCTTGCCACGCTCGCGGAACAGCGGGCGCAGTTTGGCGAACGCATACGCCATCCCGCCGCCGAACAGCGCGAGGATGAGAATCGACATCGTCGTCAGTTTCCAGTTCAACCAGAACAGCACGCCCAACGCGATCGTGGCGGTGACGAGTCCCCCGACGAGCTGCACCAGCCCGGTGCCCACCAGATTCCGGACGCCCTCAGCATCGGTCATGATGCGCGAGATGAGGATCCCGGTCTTGGTCGAGTCGAAATACGCGATGGGCAATCGCAACACGAAAGCCTGTATGGACTTCCGCATATCCGTGATGGCGCGTTGGGCGGCGACCCCGAGGATCTGCGACAGCCCGAACGAGGCTATCGCCTGGACAATCGCCGCCACGCCAACCGCCGCCGCGATCACACCGAGCAGGTCAGCGCGTTTCTGTCCCACGACCTGGTCGATGAGATAGCGCGACGACCACGGCAGTACGAGCCCGGCGAGCCTGCTGACCAGCATCAACAGCACACCGATCGCGAGGCGACTCCGATGTTGCCAGATGAGCTGCCGCGCTTCGCGCCAGGCGTTCGAATAGTTCGTCTTGGGTTTCTTGTCCGCCACGGCGAGAAGGTTACCTAGGCTGGACCGGCCTCACCAGGAGTCCGGTGGTGGAGACGCGGACCTCGTAGGTACCGCCGTTCTGTGAGGTTGCGCCCCCCCCGGTAAACGTGGCGGAGCCGTATTCGGCATCGACGAAGGGTCGCAGCACCCAGTAGCGGTGCGCGAGATCGAACGCGTCGAACGGCTTGGACGCCGCCAGCGAATACACCGTGCGCTCGCGGTTCTGCTCATCGTTCAGTGTGTGATAACGTCCCGCGATGCGATCGAGCTCGTAGGCTGTCTGCAAACCTAGCATGGTCGCCAACGGCCGCCATTTGAGCACGTGCGCATCGACGTACACGGCATCGCCGGCGAGATCGAACATGTGCAGGCTGCCGTCGGGCAGCGTGACCGTCGCGCGGAAGCGCTGCGGCGCGATCGGCTCTGTCTTGATGGTCGCGGCGACGACCTCCTGCGTGAGGGCGCGGTAGCCGCGGATGCCGACTGTGATGGCGCCGCACAGCAGCGCCAGTGTGACGCACAACCCGGCGCCGAGAAAGCCGACGAGCGAGCTTACCCGATAGCGCCGCCGCCACGCCGAGCCGGCGACGATGATCAGCGCCAGCGCAAGCAGATTGAACGCGATCAGCGCGATCGAGATGAGGGGCATCCCCTACACATTAGCAAGCGCCCGGCTCTGGCGCGAATTTCCGGTGCGCTACACCGTGTTCGCTCATGAAGCGCTCGACATTAGTGAGCGTTGCCGTCGTGATCGCGATCATCGCGCTCTTCCTTTATATGTCCGTCGCGGGGGCTACCCAGGAGTGCACCGTCTGCATGGAGTTTCAGGGACGCTCGAATTGCGCGACGGCGGCCGGTCATACCGCGGCGGAAGCGACGGAGACAGCCCACAGCACCGCATGCGGGCCGCTCGCGAGCGGCATGAACGAGACGATTGCGTGCGGCAACCACGCTCCCCTGTCCGTGCAGTGTAAGGGCCGGTGAGCAGCGGCTTTTCCATGCCGCGCGTCGCCGTGCCCGCAACGCTGCTGTTGACAGCGGGCGGCCGGCGCGAGGGTGAGATCTACGTGATGGAGCGGGTGCCGCAGCATGCCGGCCCGGAAACCCCGCTCGACATGCTGAATCGCGCCGAAGGATTCTTTCCGTTCCGCCCGAAGAACGACGGAGCGGCGATCCTGCTCGTCACGAAAGCGCGGACAGTGACGCTCACCATTCCTCGCACGACCGCGTCCGAAGACCCGGCGCGAATGTCCGCGGCGCGGACAGGGCGGCTTGAGGTCACACTCGCCGACGGGTCGCACGTGAGCGGATGGGTCACGATCGAGCTGCCGGAACACCATTTAAGACTGCTCGACTATCTGAACGCGACGGGCGAGCCGTTTTTCGCCGTCAGCACCGCGGACGAAATCCACCTGGTCAATCGCGCGCACGTGCTGTTCGCGCGCCCTGAGGACTGATTCATGCCGGCACGGCTGGACCCCTTCGTGGATGTGATGCTGCGGGAGCGCGCGGACCAGCTCTATCTGCTGCCCGATGAGCCGGTCACGCTCGTGAAGGACGGCAAGCCGCGCAAAGTCTCGAAGCAGCCTCTCACCGACCAGCACATCTACGCGCTGATGGTCGAAGTGGCGCCTCCGGAAGCGGCGGACAAGATCGACCAGCACTCGGAGACGGAGTTCGACTACGCTGCCAGCAAGGGTCTCGTGCGCGTGCGAATCGTGCCCGAGTCGGGCCGGCTGACGGCGGTCATCTCCGCGATCCGGCGAGCCTCGCAGGAACAGGTTGGCGAGGTCACGGCCGTGCGGCCGGCCGCCAAGCCCGCCGCGCCGCCGCCGCGCCCGCCGCGGGCTTCGGTGATCGCGGCCGCGCCCATGGTGGACAGTCCGCCTGCAGAAACTCCGGCGGCACCGGGTGCCCTCCCGAGCGAATTCGCGTCGTCGGAGTACAAGGCGGCCGAGCAGAGGCTGGGCAAACTCCTGCGCGCCCTCGTGCAGTCCGGCAGCTCGGACTTGCACCTCCGCGTTGGCGAACCGCCATTGTTCCGCACGCACGGCGACATCCGGCGCCAGGACGGCACGGCGTTGAGCGTCAACGATCTGGAGCTGCTGGTTCTGTCGATCATGCCGGAACGCAACCGCGGCGAGTGGAAGGAGACGGGCGACACCGATTTCGCCTACGAAATCACCGGCGTCGCGCGCTTCCGCGTGAACGCCGCGCGGGACCGGAAGGGCCCCGTCGCTGTGTTCCGCGTGATTCCTGCCAAAGTCGTGACGGTCGAAGAGATGGGCCTGACCGATGAGGTGCAGCGCCTCTGTTATCTGACCAAAGGGCTGGTGCTCGTCACGGGACCCACGGGATCGGGGAAGTCCACGACGCTGTGCGCGCTGGTCGACCTCATCAACCGCACGCGCACCGATCATATCATCACGATCGAGGATCCGATCGAGTTCGTGCACGAGAACAAGAAGTGTCTCATCACGCAGCGCCAGGTGCACGTGCACACCGACAGCTTCAAGATGGCGTTGCGTGCCGCGCTGCGGGAAGATCCCGATATCGTGCTCGTCGGCGAGATGCGCGACCTCGAGACGATCGCCATCGCCATCGAGACCGCGGAGACGGGGCACCTGGTGTTCGGGACCTTGCACACCACGACGGCCGCCTCGACGGTCGACCGGATGATCGATCAGTTCCCCGCCGACCGGCAGGCGCAGATCCGCGTGATGCTGTCGGAGTCGCTGAAAGGCGTGATTTCGCAGACGTTGTGCAAGAAGATCGCTGGAGGACGCGTCGCCGCGCGCGAGATCCTGCTGACCACGCCGGCGATCTCGAACCTGATCCGCGAGGGCAAGACGTTCCAGATAACGTCGATCATCCAGACCAGCAAGAAGCTCGGCATGCTGACGTTGAACGACGCCCTGCTCGAGCTCGTGGAGAAGAAGGTGATCGATCCGGACGAGGCCTACATGAAGTCGGTCGAGAAGACCGGACTCGCGGCCAGTCTGAAGGCGAAGGGGTTCAAGGTGACGCTGACGGCAGAGGCTTAGAGCCACCGGTCGGATTTGAACCGACGACCGCTCGATTACGAATCGAGAGCTCTACCACTGAGCTACGGTGGCGCGGTCCCTAACTTAGCGGCGTGCCGTTCGATCTGGTACTAGCGCGGCACCCGCCCCTCACGATTCCAGCGCCCCCAAGTATCGCCGCGCGCGGGCCAGATACGGCGGGTCGCTAGGATCGGGCGGCTCA
>Ga0209236_1001693_pt1 | contig 13390 bp, 6 predicted proteins | sample GraSoi013_1_40cm_FD_185819 | JGI IMG/M metagenome (GOLD analysis project Ga0209236, IMG submission 185819) | Grasslands soil microbial communities from the Angelo Coastal Reserve, California, USA - Sample 09_27_2013_1_40cm (SPAdes) (version 2) | ecosystem: Environmental > Terrestrial > Soil >... | reverse complement strand
TGAGCACATCGAGCGCTCCATCGTTGTCAATGTCCGCATAGGCCGCGCCGCGAGCCACTTTCGGAGAACCGAAAGCCGGACCCACTGACTGCGTCACTTCTAGAAACCTCCCGCCTCCCAGATTGCGAAACAAATGCGGTGGCTCGGCATAACTCACGCGCTTTTGCACTTTTTCAATCTCGTTTTCAATGTGGCCATCGGCCACCAGAATGTCCGGCCAGCCGTCGTTGTCATAATCGAAAAAGAAGCAGCCGAAACCTAAAGTGACCAGTGTGGCGCGTCCGACCTCGGAACGCGGGGCTTCGTCCACAAACAAGCCATTCCCCTCGTTGTGATAGAGCGAGAGCATCTGATTTGCAAAATTCGTGATAATGATGCTCGCGTGGCCCGAGCGATCATAATCTCCCGCATCGACGCCCATACCCGCGCGTGCCACACCGTCTTCGCTGAAGGCGATTCCCGCCGAGACGCCACGCTCTTCAAACGTTCCATCGTGTTTATTCAGATAGAGCTTGTTCGGCTGCGTGTCGTTCGCCAGCAGGATGTCAGGCCAGCCGTCGTTGTTGTAATCGAGAATAGCTACTCCGAGGCTCTTGGAAGTCGGATCGTAGAAATTCGCTTTCTGAGTGGCATCCTCGAATTTCCCATTCCCGAGATTGTGCCAGAGCCGCGCCGACGAACCTTTGTACGATTCCGGAGTGCAGTAGGATTTTCTTGTCCCGTCGAGCGTGCAGAAAAGATCGCCCTGGATCGACCACTGCACGTAATTCGCAACCACCAGATCGAGCTTGCCGTCGCGATCGTAATCAACCCAGGCTGCGCCGGTGGAAAATTCGTTCGGTCCCCAGAGACCCGCCGCTTTCGTGACATCGGTGAATGTACCGTTCCTGTTGTTATGAAACAAATGACTCTGGCCCAGCCCACTGATGAAGAGGTCGTCGAAGCCATCGTTGTCGTAATCTCCGACCGCAACTCCCAGTCCGAACATAGGAATTGCCAGGCCTGCTTTGCGGGTTACATCCGTGAAGGTACCGTCGTGGTTGTTGTGATAAAGCTTCAGAGTGCTCGCCGGGCCGGGATGCCCCGGCCAATTTTCGCCGTTGACCAGAACGATATCGGGCCAACCGTCGTTGTCATAATCTATGAACGCACAGCCCGGCCCCATGGTTTCCGGTAGATATTTCTTCCCGAACGCGCCGTTGTTGTGCGTGAAATGGATGCCAGCCTGCGAAGTGATGTCGCGGAAGCGGATTTGCTGGGCTGACGCGGCAACACTCCAAAGGAGCGCCATTAGCAGAAGTGAACCGACAAAGCCGCGTAGCGGCAAAAGAATGCAGCCCACGGCGCGAGCCGTGGGTGAGCTATGGAGCCGCGACGAGCCCCAGCGGGGCGAAAGAACGGTCCCGCATGTGAAGGCCACTATTCTGAGCCTCCGCTCCGCGCAGCCGCCGAGCGTCGCTCGGCCTGGACGGGTCGGAGACCCGTCCCCACACGATCCAACGGCACCGACACATGCTCGTGAATTGCCTGACGCTCGTTATTGTCTTCTGGATTCAACTGCCGGTACGGCCCCGTGATCGCCTGCGACGCTTCATCCGCCTTGAAACGTAAATAGCGAACTTGATGCTCATGCGCCTGCTTCTCGTCACCCAGGCCGTTGTAGCAAAGCATCAGGTTGTAATGCGCCTGCAAATCTTCTGGATCGACCGCCAGCACGGATTTCAGCATATTCACGGCCTCTGCATATTTCCGCTGCAAAAACAGAATGCGTCCGAGATCGTTCAGCGCCACGCGATCTCGCGGATATTGTGCGACTACCTTGCGCAGATGATCCGCAGCCTCGTCGTAACGACCGTCACTGCGCAAGACTTTGGCATAGAAAAAATGCGCGCGCGCCAAATTAGGACTAAGCGACAGCGCTTTCTCTAGCACGGTACGCGCCCGGTCCATGTCGCCTTCTTGCACTGCCGCACGGCCGATGTTTACCCAACCATCCGGATTTTTGGGATCAACTTCGGTGACCTTCTCGAAAGCTGCCGCTGCGCCCTTTAAGTCTCCTTGCAGAAAAAGGCCGATGCCGTAATCATTCCAGCGCTGCCAGTCTTCGGCTTTCAGATCAATTTCTGTTCCAGGCATTCGCGCACCGTGTGGCGCCACGTTCAGAGTGACTTCGGTTTCAGCCAGCGCCTCCACGGGAAGATTCGGGATCTGCTCGCGCCTCGCTGAGACTCCGGTCAGAGGCGCCGTAAACGTGAATTGCCGGTCGTCATAATCCGGTGTGACTTCCGCTTGCTTAACGGGATCCGGAATGCCGGCAAACGAAAACTGCGTGTTCCACCAGGCAAATTTGCGATAGCAAAGTCTCGCGTGCAGTGTGATCTTGCTTCCTGCGTTCTCGGGAATGTGTACTCGATAGTGAACAGTATCTGCTGCGCCCGGCGGAATTAGGTGAACGTAAACTACTGCGCGCGTGGCCCACGCGTTGCGTTTGTTAATGCGATTGCCATGCGCATCCACTTGCAGCGAGCGATAAAAATGCGCTCCCTTCTCTACTGGACCTTTCCCATCATCCTCGACCATACCACTCCAGAAAATGGTCTGGCCTTTATCATCAGTGCCCTTCAGTTCGAGCCAGGTGTCGTAAGCATCGACAGTCCCGCCGGGAAAGAAGTGCCCGATCTTCTTCGTGCGAACCACGACATCCACGCGCACTGTGTCGCCACGCCGAACCACCGGCTGCACGCGGTTCAAGGGCGCGGTCACGGGAGACACCTCGCCCTGTCCTTCGGCGCTTATTTTCGTTTCTGCTTCTTCGCCGACCGCAAAAGTCGTCGCTAGTTCAGATTGTCCAGCCACGGCAGCTTTCAACTCGCCGCGCTCCGGCGACAGCGCAAAGATATCCACACTTAGAAGTTTGTCTTTCAGGAAATCTTCCGTGATTTTGAGCTGCTCGGAGTCTTCATTCGCCGTCGGCAGGGCCGTATTCGCGCCGGGAAAGCGATGCGAGTGCACGAATCCGGCAATATTCCCCATATCTTTCGATTGCGTCAGCGGCATGTGGCAATCCGCGCACTGCGCCGGTTTCGCCGGATAATAGAACGACCGCGCACCTTGTCCCGAAACGCCGCTGGCCTGCCAATTGTCGTACTCGTTGAAGCCGCGAATCCAGCGGTAATGATTCACCGGCACATCCAGATGCACCTTGTGGCAACTCGAACAGAACTCCGCCGTCTGATCACGCATGAATGGCTTCAGGAAAACTCGGCGGTGCGGCTCCGGATTCAGCTTGATGAGAAAATCGTGCAGCGCTCGCGCGACTGGATTTTTCGTTGCTGCCAGTTCGTGCAATTTTGGATATTCGAGGTAAAAATCACCTTGGCCCATCGTGCTCTTCACCTTGGCAATCGAGTGGCACATCATGCAGCCGAGTCCCGCCTGCGACTCCGGGCGATGCACGATCTGCTTGATCGGTGTGTCCATCAATCCGCTGTAGAGCACTGCAGGATCGTGGCAGCCGCCGCACCATTTGGAAGGCTTGGGGCCGATGGTGTCCTGCATGTACTCAACGCTTTTGCGATACCACTGATTGTTGAACGAAGAAAAATGGTGCGCCGAACTGAACCATTGGTTGTATATGTCTTGGTGACAGCGCTTGCAGGAGTCGGACTCCATGAAGAATTTGCTGGGAATTTTTCGTTTACCGTAGACCTGGGCAGAGCTAGGGAAGAACGCACCCTCCGGGCCATCACCTTCGCCGCTCATGTTAGCGGGCGGCATCGCGGGATTCTCAATCCGCGCATGCTTCTGCCAGCGCGACTCGCGCACGTAGCGCGCCCCGTAACCTAGTCCGGCAAGCGCCAGCAAACAGATTGCTAAGCGAAGCACAGCCCGAGCCGCGCCGATGCCCAGCCAGCCACGATTCCCGGCCCAATCCGCAAACAATATCCCAACACCCGCGAGCGATAGCAGAATGTGGACGTACAGCCAATTCCATTCCACGCGCGGCGTGCCGGTCTTGATCAGAACAATTCCGATTACCGCTCCAGCCGCCAGCAGCACCCATCCGGCACGCGCGGCAAAGCTTCCATTTCGCAGCAAGCGAAAAAAAAAGATCGCCAGCATGACTGCTGCTACTACGCCTGTCGTCGCATGCAGCAGCACGATCACCGCATAAAAGATGTTGGGTTGAGGGAAGGTGTAAAGATAGGTTGCCGAAACGACCAGAAATACCAGCAGCGCCGAAAACGCGCGCGAACTGGCGGAAACTCCGGACGATGAAATTTCAGGCATGAGAACGCAAGGTCAGCCAGGGCATCCCCGGCTCAGGAAGATTATCGCAACAGCGTAGTCAACTGAAGGACTGCGCTGAATAGTATAAAAATACTATTCGGATATCGCGTCAGAGAATGGGGTCTCTTTGCGGGCTTGGCGTTTTCTTTGCGTTCTTCGCGGTTCAAATCTTTAGCGGCTTGGTAATTCCACAGGGCGTGACGAACCCTACAACGTCGAAAATCTTTGCTCAAGGACCGGCGCCCGCCAGACACCGCACTGTGTTTCTAATTCTGCCGCGACTGACAATACCAACTCTTCTTCCCATGGCCGTGCCGAAATCTGGACCCCAATCGGCAAACCTTCCGGCGATTGGCCCACGGGAACGACAGCCGCCGGAGTTCCGAGCAGATTGAACCATTCGGTGTAGCTCCAGGCATCGAGGTATTCGACTGTCTTGCCATCAATTTGCCACCTACGCTCGCCATGCTTAAACGCAGGAATTGCCGCTACAGGGCAAAGCAGCACGGGATAATCACGCATTTGCGCGAAGACTTGCATGCGAATCGCATCGCGCTGAATCCAGGCATCGAGCAGCGACTCTCCTGTGTGACTCGGCTCAGCCTCAACCCAACTCGAAAACTCCTTCAGAATCGGGCTTAGCTCTGCTTCATGTCCGCGTGTCATCGGGCCGAGCAACATTCCTCCAGCAATTCCGAAGAATTTCCACCAGAGTTGCCTGGCCAACTCGAGCCCATCGGGACGAAATGGCTCGACCTGAAAACCTGCACGCGTCAAAGCCTCCGCGGCCGTTCGCACCGCCGCACGTGTATCCGCCGTCACCGGCGTGCGCCCATCATCTTCGAAATATCCAATCCGAATTCCTTTCAATTCAGCGTGACTGGGCCAGCGCACCGGAACCGGAGCGGCAGAGGGATCGCCGATATCCGGTCCTTGCATCACTTCAAACAAAACTTTCAAATCCGCAACTGTGCGTGCCATCGGTCCCACGACCCCGATCAGAGCAAACGGCCCGACCGAATTCGGAAAATGCCCAGTTGCCGGAATGCGCCCGGGCGTCGGCTTCAGACCGCAGATTCCGCTGAAGTGCGCCGGCACTCGAATCGATCCGCCGCCGTCGCTTCCCACTCCGGCCGCCGACATTCCCGAGGCGATTGCCGCTGCCTCGCCGCCGCTCGATCCTCCCGGCGTTCGCGTCAAGTCCCAAGGATTATTGGTGCGGCCATAGAGAAGATTGTCAGTCTCCCACGCCATCAACAGCTCAGGCGTGTTTGTCGTTCCCAGAATGATTGCTCCGGCATCACGCAAGCGTGACACCAGCGGCGCGTCTTGAGATGCAACTGTTCCCTGCCGCAGTTTGGTTCCCGCTTCACAGCGGAATCCCGCGACTTCAATCGAGATCTTGATGCTAACCGGAACTCCATGCAGCGCTCCCAACTTCGCCCCCCGCCTAACGGCAACTTCAGCCTCGCGAGCTTGACGAAACGCTCCTTCGGCGTCCACCTGCACAAAGGCATTCAGTACGGGATTTAGTTTCTTGATTTTTCTCAGGTGCGCTTCAACCAGTTCAACAGGAGAAATTTTTCTGTGGCGAATCTGCTCAGCCATCTGAACGGCTGGCAAAAAAGTGAGATCGTTCATGCGCTCGCTTACCCGGGAGAAATGGCGAGTCTAGCATGTGCGGACGCTACTGAGTTGAGCACCAGGCGATTACTGGGAGGCGAATTGTAGGCGGCGGGACTTTGCGGGGCGAGTTACGCGCGAGAAGATTCCCGTCTTCGCGCCACCCTTCACGAGCCACTGTTTCAGGTGCTTTCTTGAGGCGGCGGTCAGGCGGGAGAATAAAACACCGGCTCGGCCGTGCTCATCGGTCCAGATCACCTCGCCGGTTCCCTCTACCATGTAACTCGTTCCGGGCAGGACAAAACGCAGTGGAACCTCCTGCACCGGCGGCAGCGGCTCCGGCGATTGCAACGAGATCCCCTGCTCATTCAGGTCGAGCACCATCGCCGGCATGGCTGCAATTCCGAACTGGAGATACACCAGCGTTTCCAACTTTTGACGCGGGGAACGCCGCCGGTCCGCTCGCATAAAAGCTTTGCCCGCGCGCAGCGAGCGCTCAACTTGCTCGGATGTTAGCGGTTTATAGATGACAAAGTTTGCACCGGCCTGAAAGGTCGCAGCAATTTCCGTCAGAGCGCCAATCATGGCAAAGACAACGGGCCTGCGTTGCGTGGGGGCCAGCCGGGCAATTTTCACCATTAGCGTGGCATTGGGCAGATCGAAATCCAGTACCAGCGCAGAGTAATAACCCCTCGTCATGAGTTCCATGCCTTCCGAAGGCGACAGGCAAACCTCCGGCTCGATACCGAGGGTGTTCAGAGCGCCGCCGAGGACACGCAGTGACTGCTGATCGCGGCACATGAGCAGGGCGTTCAATCCCATACCGCCGAGCTTACGACCCTGTTGGCCAACCGTAAAGTAACTCCGGTAATAGTTTTTGCTTACCAGGGTATATCTGTTCCAAGTTGAAACCGCCGGTTCTTGTAAATGCGTGAGCTATGCGGCCCTTCGGCCTTTGCTTGCGTATTCACTGAAAAGCTTAAGCATCTCTCGATTGAATGCCGGGATATCGCTGGGCTGTCGGCTACTGACCCAATTCCGGTCGCGCACAACTTCCTTATCCACCCAGTTTCCGCCGAATGTCATCCTGGATGGTGTGAAAGCCGGTCAACGTGCGGCCCTTGACGCAATTAGGAGCCATGGACCGTGACAAATTACCGCTAATGGTTTCCCGGTCTGGTCAATGCGGCCCACAAATTCCTGGGCCTGTTTCTCCACCCGCAGCTGATCGGCATTGAGCGCGCCTCCGGGATCAGGACGGTATCGAAATCTTCGGGACGCGTTTTGTCCAGGGTCATGTCTAAGCTGGCGAGAACGGCAATACCCACAGACCATAGACAACCCGCAAACCTTCTTCTCGCATCGAGAGACCTGCCGCAACTCGCATTATCGGAAACAAAGCGCCACTTCGTCATTGTGTCAGGAGTTCTTCACCTCGCTCGCTTTGGGGCCTCATCAAGGAGAAAAGCAATGCGAAAGGTGATGTCTTGCTTCGGAACTGTCGGCGGGCGTTGCGCCCTTACCATCCTGGCTCTGCTTGTCGCGTCAATCTCACTTCTTCGCTTCGCCCCAGGCGTAAGCGCTGCATCCAAGGGACTTGTTTTCGGACGAGAAGTCATCGTCGATCATCAACGGGTTGCCGGCGAACCCAGCATCTCGATTGATTCGCAAGATCGAATTTATGTGGCCGCGCCGTTCGGATTTTCGACCACCGCCAGCTTCGTATGGCGCTCGACCGATCACGGCCAGAGCTTCCATCTTGTGCCCGGTGATCTTGCCACTTTCGGCAAGCCCACGACCTGCATTGGGGGCGGCGATTCCGCGCTCGCCGTCGATACTGCCAATCGGCTCTACTTCGCCGATCTCCAGGGCCTCACGAATGTCAGCAACAGCGTCAGTTCCGATCAGGGTGCGACCTGGCTTACGACCTGCAACGCAACAAACGACGTTGGGGTTGACCGGCCCTGGATTGCCACTTTCAAGGATCCGCAAAATGGCGGCGCGCTTTATCAGACCGTCGATCAGATTGGTCAATGTGTGGGTGCATGCGAGCAGAACCTGGGACAGGTTGGCGCCAATGTTGTCGAGATCACGCGGTCCCAGGACGGCGTGACCTTCACGCCCCTACCCGCCCAGCAGATCGAGCCGGACGGAATCGTCTCAGGCATCGTGACCGATTCCAATGGTGGCGTTTATATTGCGCACACCGGGCTCGTGGACTCATCCGGGAATATTGCCGGTGGGGCGGACGCGAACGGCAATGATAATGCCGTCGTGGTTGTGCGCTTTCCCAATGGATATTCGAGCGCTGTCTCCACGCCGCTTGCAACCGGCCAAACCCTCTGCCAAATGTCGCCGTCCACGTGTACTACGTCGGTTGCATTCCGCGCTACTCTCGATGCAAATGGAAACAGCACCGTTACCGTGGGTCAGGATTTCAGCCCGATCGCTATCGATCGCAGCGGCAATCTTTACCTGACCTGGTCACAGGCTTCGGTCGATTCAACCGGCAACGTGAGCAGCTCCAGCCAGATTTACATGGCAGTTTCCACGGACCACGGCGCGCATTGGGGAGCTCCGGTGAGGGTCACGGCTGCCACTCCGACGTTGCAGACGAATCTCTTCCCGTGGATCGCCGCTGGCGATCCCGGCCGCGTTGATATCGTTTGGTACGGGACGCCAACGCTCGGCTCGTGTCCGAGCCAGCCCTGCGGATCAAGCGGCATTCAGGCTCACTGGTCGGTGATGATGGCACAAAGCTTGAACACGGTCGTGAACGGAGCGCCGAATGCCAGGCCGAGTTTCACCACCAGCCAGGTGTCCGAGGTTTCGAACCACTTTGGCGCAATCTGCACTATGGGACTGGGATGCACAACCGGTGGAGACCGCGGCTTGCTCGATTTCTTGAGCGTGACGGTGGGCCTTAAGGGTGAGGCCAACGTGGTGTGGGCCGATGCGGTGAACAGCAATTTTAGCGGCGGCACCTCCTCCGCTCTTATTGCCTTCAATCGCCAGATTGCCGGACCCAGTTTGTACGCGAGTGTGGGGCAGGTGACGGGTCCAGCGCCCGCCAGCGGCAGCGCGTCAGGCTCGCCGGATGCCTTTTACTCCGCCAATGGAACAATCACGCCAGCTAGCTCGAACCTGGTGATCAGCTCCGCTTCGGTCACCATGCCCGACGCGCAACACTATCGCTTCAAGATTAATGTGCAGAACCTCAGCACTCTTGCAGTTTTGCCCACTCTCGGTGGAACCGATGCCGTATGGCTGGTGCGCTGGGAAGTCCCTGACCCGAACGGCGCAGGCCATACTTATTTTGCCGCGATGGAGTCAGACGCAGGTCAGGCGCCCAGCTTCTTTGATGGTGAAACCTCGTCCATCAACACAACCCATGGCAAATTTCTGACGTATCCAGGCGCGCACAGTATCCAGGGGAGTTTCACGATGGGCGGCCCGGGAGTTATCACGCTTAACGTCCCAGTCGCGGATGTGGGCGGCAACTCCAAAGCCACATTGTTTTCGATCACGGGCCTGACTGTGACGCAAGCGACTGCATCGTCGACCGGTGACACCATATTCAACCAAATCGACGCTACAGCGCCGTTCGACTTCAAGCCATGACGGCGAGATTGACCACAGAGGGCTACAGAGCGCACAGGGCGGCGCTACGCGCGAAAGGATCCCGTAATTTGGAGACGACTGGCATGGGTCGTGATGGGATGCGACCCGTCAATCGGCATACATGATTTACCCGATTGCGGCGCTCCTTGCTATGACTCTAGTCTTGTGCTGCACATTTCAAAGAGATTGTCTCCACCCCGTCGAAGCCCTCCACAAACCAGGACTGGCGGGGTTCTTTTTCGCATGAAATAAGATACTGGCGTTGAAGCCGCACAACTGGCTCTTAGGACTAACAAACCTTCAAGGCAACACAAAGGACGCCGAAACGGAGTACGCGAAGCTCCAATCAAAGCCAGCGGGTGGCTTTCGCGAGCCGAGGTTTTTGGGCGTAGAGCCGTGTTCCGAAAACCGGACAGCGTTCAGATTTATGTGCGGGGCCAGGGAGAACCATGCAGAATGATCCCGGTTCAGCAACTACGCTGCCGTACCCGAAAAGGTCGGCTGTGCTGGGCCAGTCGCGAGGCCCTGCGTGAAAGAACGGGAGACGCGGGGCCTCTCTAATGTTCATCAATGTTCATCGGATCCCTGAAGCTAAAGTAGAATCAACCTCATAGCTCAACCAGGAAGCGCAAGGGGTCCGGTGACTCTCGCGGTCTTCAAAACCGCCGATCGTTATCTTTGATGGCGATGGTGGGTTCGACTCCCACTCGCTTCCGCCAATTTTCTAGCAGGTTAGCGTGCCCCCCTTGCCGTTTCAGCCGCCCGAGCCAGTACCGCAGAAGTGAGGGAACATTCGGACTTGCGAAGCGGCGATTCCTGAGCTATGTTATGACACCTTCCCCACCCTCCCCCCCGCATCATAATGAGATTTTCCTCCATTAGAGCCACCGCGAAAACACGTCGGGCCGAGGAATGGTTTTGGCGCGTCGTTTTCGCAGGAGTGGTTTTCGACTTCCTTTATCTAGGCTGGCTTGCGCTCAGGTTGCTGCGGGCAGAATAAGAGTGCGCCGGGTGAGCCTCATACGCAGCGCGCAGCAGCATATTGCCATCTAAGCATTTCCAAGTGCGGAACAAAGGAGAGAGACTATGAAGATTGCTACCTTGGTATTGCTTTCCGTGATGATGATGGCTCCCTCAGCTACTCTGTTCTCAAGCCCGCAAAGGGATAAGCCCGGTGAAGTGGATCGTGCGGAGCGGTCATTACAAACAGCGAAAAACGAGCTTGAGCGCGCCGGAACGGAGTGGGGCGGCCACAGAGTACAGGCGATCAAACACATCGACGCCGCTCTCCACGAATTGGAGGAGGCGGAACGGTGGGCACGCGAGCATCACGACATCAAGTGAGGCTTGCGACCAGGCCGCGTTCCCAGGCAGCTCATTCGGGCGACGCTGCTATTTCTGTGCGGCTCTCCACTTCGCCCATCTCGCCTTAGTTGCTGCTCTGATCCGCGCTAAACCTGCTGGTGAAATGCGGCGGCGCTTGGGAGCGATTGAGACAACCTTCCGCTGCCCTTTCACCTTGGCCCAACGTGCTCTCTGGGCGGCTGCTATTCTCGCTCGCGCTGCGGCGCTCATTTTCCTGTGGCGGGGTTGGGTGTAAAAGCGTCCGCCGTTCAATTTACCAAGCACAGATAGTGCCGCGTCCACGTGCCTGAGCTGGTTTACCAAATTCGTTCTCTCTTTCCTTAACTGCGAGACTACAGGCTGCAATCCGCTTATTGGCTTAGCCATTCAGCATTCCTCCGGGCCGGGCGATTGTAGCAGACTGTCAACTACTTTCCGTGCCTGTGGGGCGGCAGCTCCAGGGCTGGAAACAGAAACGCACTTTAGCGCTGACTGGCCACGCCAGAACCTTACAGCATGGTTACGCCCACGCCATCGTGCAACATATCGTTTCGTCCGCGTTCCAAGTACCTCGCAAAGTTATCGCGATGGTTAGCTTAATGGGACGTGCATTCTCGGCTGCGACGAGAATGTCAAGCTGGTATTCGCCCAGGGCCAATGATGTGTCCCTTGTGGTTCGGTGCGGCCATTAGATCAAACGCCAGTGAGGTTTGCAGATTGGTGAGAGCGAGTCTCGGGACGTCCTCATGCAAAAAATCCCGGCGTGTCGGGTCAGTGAGTGTCCCACGTCGCAATGCTTGCCCATGTTGGGTGCAATAATCGGGGAATAGATCCGGCCTAGATTGGCCCACTTAAGATTCATGGGAGGGAACTCAACAACCCACGGTCAAATAGGGGGCGCACGCATTAGGCTGACTTCCTCTGCGCTCTTACCTTCGCCCATGTCGCCCGTGTGCCACTGCGACGCCCGACGGGCTCGACGCGCTGCTCTCTACACTTCTTCTCCTTACTGTTGACATCGGGTTTATACTTCCACTCACGAGCATTTCCCCCGTCGTAGCCTCAGGTCATTGCTGCAGGTTTATAGTCCACCGGGCCAGAAGCGATAACTCTTTTTGGATAGATTGGATAGAGATGATCGTTCCTGCTCCCGGGAAAAAATCCCAGTATCTGTATTCCCTCCTAGGAGGTAGCCATGGCTAAGAACATCGTAGTTTGCTGCGACGGGACGGGAAATGAGTTCGTCGCCGACAATAACTCGAACGTCGTTAAACTGTATAGCACTCTGATGATCAACGCGGACCAGCGGGCGTATTACCACCCCGGCGTGGGCACCATGGGCGCGCCCACGGCTCACGGTTTCGTCGAAAAACAATGGAGCCGTCTGGTCGGTCTCGGTTTCGGAGGCGGTCTGCTCGACCAGGTTGGCTGGGCTTACCAGTTCTTGATGAACGCCTACGAAGACGGCGACCGTATTTATCTCTTTGGCTTCAGTCGTGGAGCGTACACCGTACGCGCGGTCGCTGGCATGCTTCACATGTACGGTTTGCTTTGCCCGGGCAACGAGGGACTGATCCCATACATCGCCCGCATGTTTGCTCAGCACACTCGCCGGCACGGAGGGATGAAAGAGACCTTCGACGTCGCACACGAGTTCAAGCAGACTTTTTCCCGTGATTGCCTGATTCATTTTGTCGGAGTTTGGGACACAGTTAGCTCGGTGGGCTGGATTTATGACCCCCTGGTGCTCCCATACTCAGCACGCAACCCAATCATGATTACAGGCCGCCACGCAGTTTCAATCGACGAACGCCGCTGCTTCTTTCTCTCAAACCTCTGGGGACGTCCCTACGGACCCCACGAGCGAGAATACCGGGTGGACCAGAACATTAGGCAGGTCTGGTTCGCTGGTGTCCACTCGGACGTGGGTGGCAGTTATTCCGAGAAAGAGAGCGGATTATCGAAGATCACACTAGAGTGGATGCTCGCAGAAGCTGTCACAGCCGGTTTGCTGGTCGACCCAGCAAGAGCAGCAACTGTTCTGGGCAAGGTGCCCGGCAATACCTATGCCCCTCCGGGCGCTGCGGCACAAATACACAACTCTCTGCAAGGCCCATGGTGGCTGCTCGAATTTCTGCCGCACCGCTACTATGACAGAACGTCGAACCGTACTCGCTGGCGAATCCCACTGGGCGCGCGGCGCCAGATTCCAGACCATTCGCTGATCCACCAAAGCGTGATCGATCGGATGAACTCCGTTCCCGATTACTGTCCACCCAACTTGCCGCCAGAAGACAAAGGAAATATAGAGCCATGGAATAGATTCCCAGCTGCGATAGCGGCGGGGGATCGCTTCTAAGATCAGTGTCAGCCAGTGGCCCGGTGTGCCACGCCAACCGCGTCGCTACGCAAAGGATTCCGCTCGCTTACGATGCCGCTGTGTAACGCGCTTCAATGGCTTTGCGAATCAGTACACGGCTGTCGGCGGCGCTCAGTTCACGATTCTGTTCTA
>Ga0209236_1001691_pt1 | contig 13399 bp, 12 predicted proteins | sample GraSoi013_1_40cm_FD_185819 | JGI IMG/M metagenome (GOLD analysis project Ga0209236, IMG submission 185819) | Grasslands soil microbial communities from the Angelo Coastal Reserve, California, USA - Sample 09_27_2013_1_40cm (SPAdes) (version 2) | ecosystem: Environmental > Terrestrial > Soil >... | reverse complement strand
CTCGTCTACCCTGCGACGTTCGTGCCTCGAACGGTCCGCGATCCCCGCAAGTGGGTCTGGACGAACGAGCGCGACCGTCCGCTCCCCGAATTGGGAGAGTCATGGGGGAACGGCATCATTGTCATTTCCTGGGACGCGGTCTCTGAAGGTGCAAGAGATCCAAGCGATGGTCACAATGTCGTGTTACACGAGTTCGCGCACGAGTTGGCCTACGAGTACGACCTCACGCCGGCCGGAGTCGACCGAGCCTGGAAGCCTCGCGTCGAGAATCCGGACCATTGGAGCAGCACACTTCAGCGTGCTTACGAGCGCCTGGACGCGAAGGTCGCAGCCCACGCGGCCACCGTCATGAGCGAGTATGGAGCCACGGACATCGCTGAATTCTTTGCGGTGGCGACAGAAGTCTTTTTCGAGCGGCCCGAAGAGCTCGATCATGAGGACCCGGAGCTGTACGACCTGTTGTGCACGTTCTATCGTCAAGATCCCGCAAAGCATTTAATGAAGCTCGATTCCGCGAGCGGACTCACCGGGAGGAAAAGATGAGAGAGGCTTACGTCATCGCCGCCGTTGGAGTCGTCCTTGCCTCACCGCTCCACGCTCAGCAGCCGCAGCAGTATCCGATCGTGGGGCGTTGGGATCTGACAGTGACCGACTCGTCGCGCCGTTATCCCTCGTGGCTCGAGGTTGAGCGATCCGGCTCTCGAATGCTGGTTGGGCGCTTCGTTGGCGTCGTCGGCAGCGCGCGGCCGGTTTCCCGAGTTGAGTTCAAGGACTCCGTCTTCTCCTTCTCAATTCCTCCGCAGTGGGAGCGGGGGGACAGCGACCTGCACGTCGAAGGGGTGCTGAGAGGCGATCAGTTGTCGGGCTGGTTGACCGATCCTGCCGGGAAGCGCTACGCGTGGACCGCGAATCGAGCGCCGCTGCTGCGACGCTCTTCGCCGCCACACTGGGCAGCGCCGATCGCTCTCTTCAACGGCACGGACATGGCGAGCTGGCAAACGCCGGGAGCAAACTGGAGTGTCGTGAATCGCATACTCACGAACACGCGTGCCGGCACCAACCTCATCACTCGCCAAACGTTCAACGATTTCAAGCTGCATATCGAGTTTCGCTATCCACCGAAAGGGAACAGTGGCGTTTACCTTCGTGGACGACACGAGGTCCAAATCGAGGATAGCGACGCGCTCGAACCGGTTCAGGATCACCTCGGCGCGGTCTACGGCTTTCTGCCGCCGAGCGAGGCCGCCGCGAGAAAGCCGGGTGAGTGGCAGGCGTACGACATCACGCTCGTGGGACGCATGTTGACGGTGGTGCTGAACGGCAAGACTCTGATAGGAAACCAGGAGATACCAGGAATCACCGGAGGCGCGCTCGATAGCGATGAAGGTTCGCCGGGTCCGCTGATGCTCCAGGGCGATCACGGCCCGGTGGAGTTTCGCAATATCGTGCTGACACCGGCGAGGTAACTGGTGCGCGGTTGGCGCGCTGCCCTCGCCGTCCTGGCGATTCCCGGCGCTCTTGCATGCACGCAACGAGCCGCGAGCGATGCGGGCACCGTGGACTGGCGCGTCACGGGCGGCAGTCCCGGGAACACGCGCTACTCCGCGCTCGATCAGATCAATCGCCGTAACGTCGGGCGCCTGAAGGTCGCGTGGATCTATCACACCGGCGACCTTCCCGCGGACGGCCACTCCGAAATCCAGGCGACGCCGATCGTCGTCAATGGCGTGCTCTATACGACGACGCCCGCGCTCGCCGCGATCGCGCTGCGAGCCGCGAGCGGCACGCTGCTCTGGCGATTCGACCCCTTCGCGCATCGCGCCCGCGAGTCACACGTCAACCGCGGCGTCGTGCACTGGGCTGATGGCGGCGACCGGCGCATCTTCTTCGCCGCCGGCCGCCGGCTGTACGCGCTCGATGCGCAGACCGGTCATCCGATTCCCACCTTCGGCGACTCCGGCTCCGTGGACCTCGGCGTGGGCCTCGGACGCGACGTCACCGATGCATACTTGGTGTCGACCAGTCCGGGAGTCGTCTACAAGGACATACTGATCTGGGGCACGCGAGTCGGAGAAGAAGAGGGTGCGGCGCCCGGTCACGTACGCGCCTACGATGCCCGCACCGGCAAGATCCGCTGGACCTTCCATACCATTCCGTGGCCGGGCGAATTCGGATACGACACCTGGCCAGCCGACGCCTACAAGACAGCGGGCGGCGCGAACTCGTGGGCGGGCATGACAGTGGATACTGCCCGCGGCGTCGTCTATATCCCGACTGGCTCGGCCTCGCCCGATTTTTACGGCGGCGATCGGCTGGGTGCCGACGTCTTCGCGAACTCGTTGCTCGCGCTCGCTGCCACGACCGGCAAACGGATCTGGCACTTCCAGACGGTGCATCACGATCTCTGGGATCGTGATCTGCCAGCGTCACCGAACCTCGTCACAGTCATGCACAATGGAAAGCGCGTGGATGCGGTCGCGCAGATTACGAAGAGCGGGTTCGTCTTCCTGTTCGATCGTGGTTCCGGTAATCCACTCTTTCCGATCGAGGAGCGTGCAGTACCCGCCTCCAATTTGCGGGGCGAGCGCGCGTGGCCGACGCAACCGTATTCGCTCACTCCTGCACCGTTCGCCCGGCAGTCAATCACCGAGGCCGACGTCACGCCAGCCGAGCGACGGCGCTTTCGGTCACTGCGACACGATGGCCTGTTCACGCCGCCGAGTCGCGAAGGCAGCATCGTCCTGCCGGGCTTCGACGGCGGTGGAGAGTGGGGCGGGGCAGCGGTCGACACCCAGACGGGTGTCCTCTACGTCAACGCAAGCGACGTGCCGTGGATCGCCGCGATGCGTGAGGTCGCGAGGATCCCGATACACACCGGCGTGCCGAGAACTGGGGCCGCGGTATACGCCGGCGCGTGCGCCGCCTGTCACGGCGTCGATCGGCGCGGTCACGATCGCGCGCCGTCGCTCAGCGGCATCGGTGCGCGACTTACACCCGAGCAAGTGTTTCAGATCGTCGAATACGGCCGTGGCTTCATGCCTTCATTCGCGGGTCTTCCCGCTGAAGAGAAGCGCGCCGTGATCGAGTACGTCGTCGGCAAACGACTCACGGAACCGCTTCCCGCAAGCACGGCCCATCCATTGCAGACCAGTTCGCCCTACGAGTTCGTCGGCTACGAACGGTGGCGCGACTCGGCTGGATTTCCCGCCATCAGGCCAGCGTGGGGCACGTTGAGCGCGATCGATCTCAACACCGGCGAGTACCGCTGGAGAATTCCGCTTGGCGAGCATCCCGCGCTGGCAGCGAAGGGCGGTCTTGCCACAGGAGCAGAGCAGTACGGCGGGCCGTCTTTATCGCCGCCACGATGGACGCGAAATTCCGCGCGTTCGACAAGACAACGGGTCAGCTGCTGTGGGAGACGTCCCTGCCGGCGGCTGGTTATGCGACGCCCAGCACGTTTGCGGTCCGAGGTCGGCAGTACGTTGTCATCGCGGCGGGTGGCGGTAAGTTGGGCACGAAGTCGGGTGACGCGTACGTCGCCTACTCGCTCCCTTAACACCGGCTCGTATGAATCTCCTGCTCCTGATAACGCAGACCTGGACGTTCGGCCCGTTTGTAAAGCCGGCGCAGGTGAATCCAATCATCACACCAAATCCGACCTCCCATTTCCGCTCACCGATGACGGACAGCGTGGTCGCGTGGGAGGAATACGCCACCTTCAATCCGGCCGCCGTCGTGAAGGACGGAAAAGTCTTCGTGCTCTATCGCGCAGAAGATGCGAGCGGCGAGCAGCAGATCGGCCGGCACACCTCGCGATTGGGGTTGGCCGAGAGCAGCGATGGCCTGCGGTTCACGCGGCGCGGCGCGCCGGTACTGTATCCCGACACCGACGCGCAGCGGCAGTATGAGTGGCCGGGCGGCGTCGAGGATCCGCGGATCGTCGAATCCGACGACGGCACCTATGTGCTCACCTACACGCAATGGAACCGCGACATCCCGCGGCTGGCGGTTGCGACGTCGCGCGATCTCATCAACTGGACGAAGCATGGGCCTGCCTTTGCCGGCGTCGCTGGTGGCAAGTATCTGCGTGCCGAGTCGAAGTCGGGCGCCATCCTCAGTCGAGTCGCAGGCAATCACGTCATCGCCACGCGGGTCAACGGCAGGTACTGGATGTACTTCGGAGTCCCGGATCTCCACATCGCGACGTCCGACAACCTGCTGGACTGGACACCAGTCGAGGATGACAACGGGCGCCTGATCAACGTGCTCTCGCCGCGACCCGGGTACTTCGATTCGTGGTTGGTCGAGGGTGGTCCGCCGGCACTGCTCACGGGAAACGGTATTCTCGTGTTGTACAACGCCGGGAACAGTGCCACATACGGCGACTCCACGTTGCCGGCGCGGGTTTACGCCGGTGGCCAGGCGCTGTTCGATGCGCGTAACCCTCTCAAGCTCATTGCGCGCTCGGGTATGCCTTTCATCCGCCCGACCGAGAGCTACGAGCGGACCGGCCAGTATTCAAACGGTACTACGTTCGTGGAAGGCCTCGTCCCGTTCAAAGGACGATGGTTTCTCTATTACGGAACGGCCGACTCGCGCGTCGGAGTGGCCGTGTGGGACAGGCGATAAGAGTTCGCTCAGCTTCCGCTCAGCACCTGCTCCCAGACAGCATCCTCCCCCATCGGCATAGCGATTTTCACGACTAGGCCAGAAGTCTTGCTGACATAGACACGGGCCTCATCATCGCGGAAGCGCACGCTCACAACCCACGTGTCGTAGCTGCCCGCGGGCAACGTGACACGCTCACTACCGGTCACGCGGAGGTCGATCGCAAGTACACGCACGCGGCTGGGGTACGTGATCCACGGCACGTACACGCTGCCGCGCCACGAGCTGTTCAGCGGTGTCAGCTGGAAGAGCGCGCGATAGACCGACCCCACCCAGTTGATGTCCGCATCCCGCCACGACAAATAGCGCGCTGGCGTAGCAGGGAAGTCCCTCCCGCCGGGATTCTTCCCATAGCGTTTCGAGTGGCGTAGCAGACGCAGTGAATCTCGACTCACGAGTAGAGAGTCGGTGAACCCCTCGGGGCTGTATCGTCCCGTTCCGCTCGTGACAATCGCTAGAGCCAGGACCCCGCCGACGGTCGTAGGCGCGATAGAAAACTTCCGGTGGCCTTGCTCCGTGGTGACCAGTCCATCTGTCGTCATCGTGGCCCGGTAACTCCACGAGCCCGGTCGCAAATCGCGCGAGGGCACGCGGTCGAGCAGCGGGTAGCGTGCGCGGCCGACCGTATCGCCGGTCGCGATTTCCTGACTAAGCGCAGGCGTCGGCCAGAACGGGCTGCCAGCAAAGAAGCTCGCCGCGGATGGAACGTAGCGATCGCGGTCTCCGAATCGCTGGTAGGCGATCCATGAGAGTGCGAGCAAAACAATCGCTGCGGCCGCCACGTGGGGTACAATCAGGCGCCAACGTGGTTCAGCGTCCGTAGGCAAGGTGATCCGTTCGCCTGCGGCGCGGCTTGCGCGAATCCGCTCACGCAGCTCGGGCCGCGGTTCCGGGACTGGCAGTTGCTGAAGCTTTGTTCGCAGATCCCTGTTCATTGGCGATCCTCCAATCGCTCTCTCACGCTGCGCATCGCTCGATAGAGTCGCACCCGCGACGTCACCGCACTGATGCCGAGCAACGCCGCGATTTCGGCGTGGCTATAACCTTCCATTTCCTTGAGCACGAGCACGGTGCGCAGCGCTCCGGGAAGCGCATTCACTGCCGCCTGCAGCTCGATCTGTTCCGGCGTAAGCCCTGCCGGAGTCGGGACATCTGCGGCGCTGTGGAGGGATATCTCGCGGCGCCGTTCGCGACTGCGCTGGCGCATCAATGCGACACGCACCGTGACCCGCCGCAGCCAGGCATCGAGACGGCCGCGTTCTTCGTAATGCGCGAACGCATCCGGTAGCCCGACGAATACATCGTGCACGACATCCTCGGCGTCTTCGCGCGTTCCGACCAATCGGTAAGCGAGGCGAAAGAGCTGGCGTGCGTACGTGTCGTACAACGTGCCCAGAGCCTGGGCATCCACACGCGGGAGGCTCGACGGTCTCACAGCTGGTATGGTCATGCTCATAGGACAAATGCCGCCAGGCAGCCAAACGTTACCAAGAACCGCTTGCTGCGGTAGAATGGCCGCATGTCCAAAGTGAGAATCGGAATCATCGGCTCACGTTTTCAGGCGGACTGCGTCGCAGGTGCGGCGAAGGCTGTTCCAGACGAGGTCGAGGTCGTCGCCGTCGCATCGCCGACCAAGGGCCATGCGGCCGACTTCGCAAAGCGTCACGGCGTCGCGCGCGCGAGCACCGACTATCGCGAGCTGCTGCGGGATCGCGACGTCGAGCTGGTCTGGATCACGGCGCCCAATCGGCTGCACGCGCAGATGACCATCGACGCCGCCGAGGCGGGCAAGCATGTCGTGTGCGAAAAGCCGCTGTGCATGACGCTCGAGGAAGCCGATGCCATGATCGCTGCGTGTCACAAGGCGGGTGTATTGCTGCTGTACGCCGAGGAGCTGTTTTTCACTCCGAAGTACGTGAAGGCCAAGCAGATGGCGGACGAGGGAGCGTTCGGCCGAGTGCACCTCGTGAAGCAGGGCGAGAAACATTCGGGGCCGCACTCCCCCTGGTTCTGGGACGTCGAGCAGTCAGGAGGCGGCGCCGTCATGGACCTGGGATGTCACGGCATCGCCTTCTGCTGGTGGTTCCTCGGCAAGCCGAAGATCAAGAGCGTCTACTCGCAGATGGCAACGCAGGTGCATCGGGATCGCACCCAGGGTGAGGACGAAGCCCTCACGATCATTGAATTCGCGACCGGAGCGATCGGCATGGTCGAGAGCAGCTGGAATCGGCCCGGCGGCATGGACGACAGCATCGAAGTGTTCGGCGACAAAGGGCAGACGTATGCCGATCTGCTGATGGGCAACGCGCTGCCGACCTATTCCGAAGTCGGATTCGGCTACGCCGTCGAAAAGGCGGCGACGACGAAGGGCTGGACGTATCCCGTGTTCGAGGAGCATTGGAACTACGGGTTCCCGCAGGAGATGCGGCACTTCGCACGCTGTGTGCGTGGCAACGAAACGCCGATCGCGGACGGCGAGACGGGGCGCGTCGTCCAGGAAGTTCTGTACGCCGCCTACGCCTCGGCAGGAGAGGGGCGCAAGGTTATGCTTCCCTTCAAACCCAAGGGCGTGGGCAAGCCGATCGATTTATGGAAGCAGGAAGGACCTTCAACTCGGAGCGGCGGATGATTCTCGGACTCTTCAGCCTCGTCGTCTTTGCGATGCAGAACGCACAGGGGCAAGCCACCAGCCAGTACCGCATCACGCACACGTACACCCTGGGCGGGGACGGGAGGTGGGACTACGTCACGCCCGATCCGGCCAACCATCGCGTGTTCATTGCCCGCCAAAACCGGTTCATGGTCGTCGATGAAACTGATGGCAAGGTCCTCGGCGAAGTCGCGCCGATTCAGGGGGCGCACGGCGTCGCGTTGGCCCCGGCGGCGCATCACGGCTTTGCGACATCAGGCAACGACAGCTCGGTCGTCATGTTCGACCCGACCAGCCTCAAGGTGCTCGGGAGGACACCCGCAGCCGAAGACGCCGATGCCATCACCTACGACGCAGTCTCCAATCGCGTCTTCACGTTCAACGGCGATGCGCAGTCGGCGTCGGTGATCGATCCGGCTTCGGGACAGCGCGTCACCAACATTCCGTTGGGTGGCAAACCGGAATCAGGCGTCGCGGCAGGTAACGGAAAATTGTTCGTGAACATCGTGGACAACGCGGAGATCGTGGAGATCGATGGCAAATCAGCGACGGTCACCCGCCGCTGGCCTACGACCGGATGCAAGAATCCAGTCGCGATGGCGATCGATACCACGCATCATCGGCTCTTCAGCGGCTGTCGCAGCGGTGTGCTGGCAGTTTCCGACTACGGTGCTGGCCGCGTCGTCGCGACGGCGCCGATCGGGATGGGAGTCGATGGCGCGGCGTTCGATGCCGCGGCCGGAGACGTATTCACATCGAATGCGGATGGCACTCTGACGGTGATCCACGAGGATAGCCCGGACCAGTACCACGTGGTCCAAAACGTCCAGACGGCGCCGGGCGCGCGGAACATGGGGCTCGATCCCGTGACGCATCGCCTGTACGTCGTTACGGCCGATTTCGGACCCGTGCCCGCGGAATCGACAGCGGCGAATCCGCGGCGGCGGCCGCCGATTCTGCCAGGCACTTTCAAGATGATGGTGATCGAGCGCTCCGCTGCGCGCTAGCGCGAGTCGGCGCCGGCCGGTGCCTTACGGCTGAACGGCAATCGGCACAGTCGAAAATCCGAAGACGCCTCTGCCAAGCTGACCGTAATAGTCGTCGCCCCAGCAGTACGCGGTGCCGCCGCTTGCGATTGCACAGGTGTGTGCGAAACCGGATTGAATGGCCGTGAGCGTCACACTGCCAGATACTGCGGCGGGCACGTAGCTGGAATCGGTTGAGCCGTTGCCCAGCTCACCGGAGTGGTTCAACCCCCAGCAATACGCCGCGCCCGCTGGCGTGACGGCGCAGGTGTGTGTGCCTCCCGCCGAGATCGCAATGAATGTTCGCCCACCAACGACGGCGACGGGGAATGACACGTTTGTTGTCGTGCCATTGCCCAACTGGCCGGCGTAATTGTAGCCCCAGCAGTAGGCGGCACCTGATGGCACCAGGCCGCAGGTATACAGCTCTCCCACCGAGAGAGCCGTGAACGTGAGTCCGCCAGCGACGGCGGTGGGAGCGCTCTTGCGGACGTTTGAGCTGTCGCCTAATTGGCCGTAATAGTTATCGCCCCAGCAGTACGCTTTTCCGGAGCCTGTGAGACCGCACGCCTCGAGATCACTGACTGACAGAGAGCTGAACGTAAGTCCTCCGACGACGGGGACGGGCGTGGAGCGGGCCGTCGTTGTGCTATCCCCCACCTCACCGGCGAGATTGGAGCCCCAGCAGTAGGCTGCGCCGGAATTCGCAAGCCCGCAGGCGTCGAAGAGTCCCGCTGCAATGGCGGTGAACGTCAGACCACCTGAGACGACAAGCGGCACTGCGGACGACGCGGAACTTCCGTTGCCGAGTTGCCACCACGCACCATTGCCCCAGCAGTACGAGATGCCTCCGGTGGTGACCGCGCACGTGTGTATAGTGCCCGTCGAGATGGCGCTGTATGCTCTGTTGCCCGACACCGACTCAGGAACCGCACTCGACGCCATCAGGCCATTGCCTAACTGGCCCTCTGCGTTTCTGCCCCAGCAGAATGCGGCGCCCGTCCCCGTCAGCGCGCAAGTGTGCTGGCTCTCCGAGCCAGCACTCAAACTCGCGATGCCGGTGAGGCCGCTTACAAGGGCCGGAGTGAGCCCGCGCTCGAGTGGGCGGCCAAGTTCGCCGAAGTGGTTGCTACCCCAACAGTATGCCGCATCGCTGCTGGTGAGACCGCAGGTGTGGTTCGATCCAGTTGCGATTGTGCGAAGCCCCAGCCCCCCGCTGACAGCGACCGGGCCGATCCGGTCCGTCACTGTACCATCGCCCAGCTCTCCTTCGCTGTTATAGCCCCAGCAGTGCGCCGCTCCCGAACTTGTGAGGCCGCAGGTGTGTGAACCGCCGGCGTTGACGCTAGTCAAAGTACGAAAGCCGATGACAGCTTTTGGAACCGAGCTCCCGCTACTGAGGTTGCCCGATTCACCGTACGAGTTGGAACCCCAACAGTACGGCGCGCCCGATCCGATGATCCCGCAGCTGTGTGAGTCTCCGGCCGTGATTGCCGTGAATGTCAACCCACCAAACACCGCAACCGGTACATAGCTGGGATTCGGAGCCGACGCGTTGCCGAGCTGTCCCGCGCCGTTGAGTCCCCAGCAATACGCTGCTCCAGAGTTCGTGATTCCACACGTGTGAGCACCTCCTGTGGCAAGCGCGCTGAACTTCAACCCACCCGCGACAGGAACCGGTACGAGACTTCTCATAGTGTCCCCGGTGCCGAGCTCGCCGTAGGGGTTCGATCCCCAGCAGTAAGCCGCGCCGGAACTCGTCAGCGCGCAGGCGTGCGAGAATCCGGCAACGAGCTGCGTGAATCGGAGACCCCCGGATACGGGAGTGGGGACGGAGCTACTGGTCGTGGAGCCGTTTCCGAGTTCGACGTAGTACCCCCAGCAATAGGCGGCGCCCGTTCGGTCCAAGCCGCACGTGTACGATTCCCCCGCCGTGATCGTGGTGAATTCGATCCCACCGGAAACCGGGACGGGCCGGGCACTACTCGTCTTGGATCCGTTACCGAGCTCGCCCCACGCGTTATCTCCCCAGCACGAAGCGGCGCCGGTTCGTGAGAGCAGACAGCTATGAGACGCGCCCGCGGTGATAGTTGGCTGGATGGCTTTGGTCGGACCGGTCGAGTCGCTGCAGCCGGTGGCGGCCGCGAGGAGCACGAGCAGGATCGCAGGAGCGCTGTCGCGCATAAGATCGTGTTCTACCGGTCTGTGCTGTGATCGTCAAGGAGCGGCCGCGCCAGACGACACAATGCGCCTACTTGGGTAAGCCGAGGCTCCTGAGGTACTCAGCGGCCTGGTAGGCGGGCACGGCGAAGATGATCTTGCCGTTCGATTCACGCTCGCCGCCATAAAGAATCGCAATCACCCGGCCGTCGCGATCGAAGATCGGACTACCTGACGACCCCGGGGCGCCGTACGCATCCACCTGTACCACTGACGTGAGCGCCTTGCTCACCGTTCCCACCGTGAGCGTCGGCTCGGCGATCGGGTGGCCGCCCTGCGCTTCCATCGGCAGGTCGAAGCCCAGCGGATAGCCGAGGATCGCGACCGGATCGCCGCGCTCGATACCCTCGCGAGTTTTCGCGATCCCCGCGACGCGCGGCGTACCGCCTTTGATCAGGACGCGCAACACACCCAGATCCGCCTCCGCCGAGACGCCGATCATCTCGCCGCGCCACATCTGCGTGCTGCCCGAGAAGATGATGCCGATCCGCTTGGCGGTCTTGGTCCCGTCCTCGCCCACGAGGATGTGTTTGTTCGTGACCATCGTGCCCATCGAGTCCACGGAGAAGGCGGTCCCGCTGAACCGGTCGCCGTCCGTGAATTCGACGATCACAATGGCCACCGCTTCCTGATTGCGGTGCGAGATCGCCCGATAGTCGACGCCGCCCACGGCGCCGGCCAGGGCATGCTGTCGGCGCTCGGCGGCGTCGAGCTCGGTGCGCAGGCGAGCCACGGATGACGCGTCGCCGCTCGAGCCGTCCAGCTCACGGCGCAGCCGCGTCGTCTCCGTCTGCGAAGTTGTGAGGGCATCGCGCACGCCCTGGAGCTCTGATCTGAAGCGCGTCGTCATGTCGCGCGACTCGATCATGAGGCTGTCGGCGCGCGCCTGCAGCTGCGTCAGCTCATGCGCTCGCCGCCGCCCATCCCACTGCATCCAGGTGAAGCCGGTGCCGACGATCAGGAGCAGCACGATCAGAACTTTGGTGGTGCGCCGCAATTGCGCCGTCTGCCGCGCGACTTCGACCGCGATGCGCACGCCTGTACTCCGTCGTGATAGCGAATGCAGCGGCGGCGAAGCCGGAGTCGCGCGGACCACCTCGCGCGGCGTCGATGCGCGCGCGGCCATCCCTTCGGCGGCTGTGGTGGTGGGGATGTCGGTGTCGGCCTCGATGACCGCGAACTCGAGCGCCGGGCCGTTGGCACCGAATCCGATCACGTCCCCGTCCTTGAGCGGCGTGTCGCCGGTGATGCGCTTGCCGTTTACGAACGTGCCGTTACGGCTGCCGAGGTCCTGAAGGACAAACCCCTCCGTCTTGCGCACGATCGCCGCATGCCGGGAAGAGACGTCGAGGTCGCGCTCGGCGTCGAACCGGACATCCGAGAGCGGATGGCGGCCCAGGCCGATGTATCCCTTCCGGAACGCTTCGACCTGTCCCGCGCGCGCCCCGGAGAGAAACTTGAATTGCGCCTTCACGGCTCGCGCGTGAGGTACCAGGCGAGGGCGGCGAGGACGGCCACGGCAACCAGCACGACGGTCAGCGTCCGGTTGCTGCGAGTTTCCCTGTTCGGCACCGGTGGCCTGCTTCCTTTATAGATGGGCACGGGCTCGGTGCTCGTCTCGGTGTCGATCAGCGGATACACCTGATGGCCGACGTCTTCCGGTTGCCCGCTGCCGGAGTAGCGCAGGCCGTCACCGTCGAAGCGCGCGATCACCACGGTGATGTTGTCGGGGCCGCCACGCTCATTCGCCAGCGCGATCAGCCGGTCGCATGCCGTGCTGAGGTCCGGCGCTGCGGTCACGATCTTGGCGATCTCTTCCTTCTTTACTTGTCCGGAGAGGCCGTCCGAGCAGAGCACCAGGATGTCGCCGCGCCGCACTTCCTGATGCGTGAGATCGACTTTGACCTTGGGGTCGGGACCCAGCGCTTGGAGGATGATGTTGCGGCGCTCGCTCTGCGCGGCTTCCTCTTCGGTCAGCTCGCCCGCCTCGACCAGGCGTTGCATCAGCGACTGATCCTTTGTGATCTGATGCGCTTCGCCGCCGCGAATCAGATAGGCCCGGCTGTCGCCGACCTGCGTGAGATAGAGATGGTCGTTCAGCACGCCCGCGGCGGTCGTCGTCGTGCCCATCCCGCGGACCTCGGGGTGGGCCTTCGCGTGCGCGTGAATGCTCGCGTTCGCGACCTCCACGGCTTCCTTGAGCCGATATGCGAACCGCTGCGGCGTCACCTCATCCTCAGCATTCCAGGTTTTGAGGAGGTGGGCGTAGATCGTGTCGGCAGCCATTTCACTCGCCAGCTCGCCCGCCGCGGCGCCGCCCATGCCGTCGGCGACCACGAACAAGGTGCCACGCGGGCCAATGTCGTGTCGGCGCACGTCGGGAAGCAGCGATGCGCTCTTCTTGGTCAGGTCCGCAACGAGAAACCTGTCCTCGTTGTGATCGCGCGTGCGACCGAGATCGGTCTTGGCGAACACCTCGACCCGGATCGGTTTCCTCGTGTTGAAGAAGCTCACGAGGCGCATCTCTGATCACGCTTGAATTGCTGATACGGCGGGTTCGTCGGCCTCAGGTTCAACGCCAATCCGTTCCAGCGGCAGGCTTCGGCGTTCTTGCCATCGAGCAAGAAGGCCTGCGCCACCATGAACGCCGCCTGGGCGCGCAGTGTCGGAGGAACGCCGTTGTTGTTGTAGATCGCCGTCGCCTGGTCCCGCCCCGTACCGCTCGTTTGCGGATGGAGTACCAGCTCCATGACGGAGTCCAACTGCCGGTCGATCGCTGCGCTGTCGACGGCGGGTCTCTCCTTGTTGGCCACCGGGCCGGGCTGACGGCCGGAGC
>Ga0209236_1001690_pt1 | contig 13402 bp, 12 predicted proteins | sample GraSoi013_1_40cm_FD_185819 | JGI IMG/M metagenome (GOLD analysis project Ga0209236, IMG submission 185819) | Grasslands soil microbial communities from the Angelo Coastal Reserve, California, USA - Sample 09_27_2013_1_40cm (SPAdes) (version 2) | ecosystem: Environmental > Terrestrial > Soil >... | reverse complement strand
AATCGTGCCCCAGTTATCCAAGAGACCCTCAATCCTGTCTAGAGTTCCAGCGATTGAGCTTGTCTTGAGCTCACCATCCCAATTCCTCAGTGCCACCCCTAGAGAAAGAAGGGCAAAATGATGCATTGCTTGTACGTCTCCCATGACTCTGTCATGATTTTCGCTTGACATCAGATGGACTCTGGCACCGGCCTTTCTCAAGACTCGCGAGAAATTTCTCCATTGCGGGCCCGTCTTGAAGGGTATCGCAACAATGTTCTGTCCTTCTAAGTGATCGATACCGGGGCCGAAGGGCGGATGGATACTCACATACTCTATTCCTGGCGGAAGTTTAGATGAAATTCTGTCGGCGATTCCGCTTTTGACCGACGACAAGTCTGTGAGCAATGCTCCTTCCCGCATGAATTGTGCGACCTCTGTCGAACTTTCTACAACTGATTCCATAGGAACTGCTACGACGACGATATCGGATGCTCTTGCATCTGATATTGAACCAGGTTCCACCTCCAGCTCCTTCGCTATCTTTCGGGTTCGTTGAGTGTTTCGGCCGACAATTTTTACTGATGCCCCACGAATACTTGCGAAATTCGCAAACAGTCGACCCATGCCGCCGGTTCCTCCTAAAAGGAGGATTTTCTTACCCTCAAGCCCGATGGTACGGTTGGGGGCCAGATTCTGCTGAGCTTGCACACTGAAGTTGAAAATCGCTTTGAATATTGGAAGTGTGAGCTTCGGCTTCAAACCCAGTCTAGCCGCAGCACCTTCCACTTTTCGAAGAATGATTCTCTCCCGTTGAGGGTCCCGGGACTCAATGTTTCTTGCTCGTTTTATCCGTCCCAGTAGTCGAGCGTTCTCGTATCTGTCCTTTAGCAGTAGGACTAGTTTCTGGTCTATCTCGTCGATTTTTTCGCGAACCCTTGGAATCTCGTCCAACAGTGCTAACTCTTCAGTACTCTAGGAATGATCCCACCACGGATCATCAGATCGACGAGTCCGATAGCCACCATTGCCTGAACTACCGGCACTGCTTTCGGTACGATGCAAGGGTCGTGTCTACCCTTTACTGAGAGGCTCGCTTCCTCCATCCGTGACACATCCACGGTCTTCTGTGCTTTGGCGATGGAGGATGGGGGCTTGAAAGCGACTCTTAGGAGGAGAGGCATGCCTGTTGACATTCCCCCGAGGACCCCTCCAGAATTGTTTGTCAGGGTCGTGATCTTGCCCTCCTTGATCTCGTACTGGTCGTTGTTCTCTGACCCCCTTAGCCTAGAGGATTGGAAGCCAGCTCCGAACTCTACCCCTTTGACTGCTGGAATTCCAAACAGCATCTTTGCCAGTTCCGAGTCGAGAGCATCGAAGAGCGGCTCACCGACCCCGACGGGTAGGTTTAGTGCGGTACACTCGACCACGCCTCCAACACTATCTCCGTCCGCTTTCGCGCTCAAAACGACATCCCGCATCTTTTTCGCCGCAACAGAGTCCGGGCACCGCATGGAGTTCTCGTAGGTCACCTTTCTAGCATCGTCAAGATCGGGTGTTGCCTCCAGTCCCACGCCCCCGATTTCGCGAGTGTAGGCCAAGACTTCTACTCCAGATTGAGAGAGCAGCTTCCTCGCAATGGCTCCTGCTGCCACGAAAGCGGCCGTCATCCGGCCTGAGAGCCTTCCGCCTCCCCTGAGGTCGCTGAAACCTCCGTACTTTACCCTGGCCGGATAATCGGCGTGTCCGGGCCGAACAACGTCTTTCAATTGCTCGTAGTCAGAGGATTTCGCGTCTCTGTTTCTGATATTCAAAGTGATTGGAGCGCCGGTAGTGTAGTTTTGAAAAACACCTGAAAATATCTCCACTGCATCAGGTTCTCTTCGTGCGGAAACAATCTCAATCTCTTGCGGAATTCTCAGGTCAAGTGCTTGTTGCACATCCTGGAACGTCAGAGGAAGGCCTGCTGGACAGCCGTCTATTGTGGCTCCTACTCCGGGACCATGGCTTTCACCGAAGCATGTCACGGTGAAGGCTTTGCCGAGGGAGTTACTCCACATTCAGGTCCACTCCGAGTCTGGTAAGGTCTTGGAAGAATTCTGGGTAGGACTTTGAGACAGCTTCTGCATTGCGAATCGATGAATCTCCTGATGCACCGATGCTTGCGATTGCACAAGACATTGCCACCCGATGATCATGTTTCGAGTCGAGCGCGCAACCGACCATTCCTCCTCCGCTGATCTTAACAACATCGTCGCTGACGCTGACTTTTGCGCCCATCTTCCCGAGTTCGGCCGGAATCGTTTGCAACCGATTGGTTTCCTTGTAGCGCAGCCTCTCCACTCCTCGAATTTCGGAGGTCCCTTGGGCAAAACATCCTAGGACCTCGAGAGGTGGGACGAGGTCAGGGTTGTTGATCGCATCGAACACGAAGGGTTTCAGCTCGCTTCCCTTGACCTCCAAGGTCTGACCCACTTTTCTGATATCTAGACCCATTTGGTCGATGACTTTCAGGAAGACGGCGTCCGGCTCGACTGATCCTGGATTTAGACCAGAAATAGTAATCTCTTCTCCAGCGATCCCTGCACCAGCAATGAGGAAGGCAGCTGAGGAAAAGTCTCCGGGAACGTCGTGCGAGGTAGCGGTATACTTCTGCGGGGCGGGAATGTGGAAATCATTGTCCTCTACGTCAATCGAGATCCCGTGTCTCTTTAGAACATCGAGAGACATCTCAACGTAGGGGCGTGATTCTAACCGACCGTTCACATGGATAGTAACATCAGTTGTCGCCAGTGGAGCTGCAAACAGGAGCCCAGATATGAACTGTGAACTGATATTGCCCGGGATCCACGCTTCTCCCCCTTTGAGGGGACCCTGAACTTTTACTTCAGAGCCGTTTTTGTTCTCGCTTATCGTTGTCGATGCACCGAGCGTCTCCATCGCCTTCAGCAACGGCTCTAACGGTCTCTTGGCAAGACTCTCACTAGCTCGAAGCGTGGTTCTAGTCGGTGACGTTCCTGCGATGGCGGTTAGAAATCTGAGACTTGCACCTGACTCGCCGCAGTCTATAGGGTCAATGCATAAGGCGAGTTTTTCTGTTCCAGAGGATACGATCCCTCCATTTTGAACCTTGACTCTTGCGCCGAGGGACCGGATGGCTTCTAGGGTCCTGTGGGCATCATCGCATTCAGAGGCTCCTTGGATGATAGTCTCTCCTTGCGAGAGAAGAGAGGCTACTAGTGCCCTGTGAGTGTAGGCCTTAGAACCTGGAGCCCTTACCATGCCCATGAGCGGTTGTGGACCCTTGATTCTCACTATCAAGTCTCGACACGCGCTCTGGAGTAGTTCGGCTCGGTCTCGATAATACGCCCGTCAAATTTCTCGAATGCTTGACGAACCCTTTTCGAGTCTTTTTCCTCGACTGCCGCCACGACTGCGGGTCCTTTCCCCGAGAGCCCTGCACCCAACGCCCCAGCCTCGATTGCGGAGAGTGCTGGGCGAGGATCTTCTCCTAGAACAGCAGAGAATGCGAGCCCGTTGAGGGTAAGCGCGTCCCATACGTGACCGTTGCCGGCTTCGATGTACGCAAGCTCAGAGATTCTCTTGACGGGCGCAAATCTGCGGCGGTCCAGGTTGCCAGTCAGTGTCTGTCTAGGAGGAACCAGTATGATTATTCTGATTTTTTCTGGAACCTTGAGAACTTTCTCGACTTTTCTTCGATCATTATCTGTCAGAACAGCGCCGCCATGCCACGACGCGAACGAATCGTCGTAAGCGCCGGTCAGGCTTACTCCACACTCTAGCGACGCCTCGACTCCGATTTCAACCAGAACGTCATCATCTGGTTCGTGGCCAAGCGCCGAGGAAGTTGCTAAGGCCACCGCGTTGGCCGCTGCACTACTGCTCTTCAGACCCACTGCTGTTGGAATGCTCGAGGAAGTCACCACTTCACCGTGGAGCTTCCCTCCGTATCCGTAGCGTTCGAGGACTTTCTCTACCACCATAACGGCAAGCTTGCTGGATCCTTGTGGGTCCGAAGCGACTATCCCGAAAGATGCGCCCCCTCCGTCCTGCAAGCTGACTCTTGCCCGTGTCCAAAGACCAACCCCCATAGCGGCCCCCTTCCCCGTCGCGAAGGCGTTGAGAATACTGACTGCGCCATGTGCGACCGCCTGGCCGTTGCCCATCATTTCCAGTCTCGCCCCAAATGGTCTGCCAATGAAGCGCGCATGAGAGCGAGTGGAGCGGGCTTTCCGAGCCAGATTTCGAAGGACAAGGCTGCTTGGTGCAAGAGCATCTCTAGCGGACTTATCCGGCCCCTCCTGGTATGCGGAGGGTCCGATAATTCGTCGTACGCCAAATCGAAGACCCAGTCAATGTCTCTCAGACTCTGAGGCTGAATCGCCAGCTCAGCGAGAATCTTCGTGGTTTGCAGTGGCGTTGCGTTGACTAGGAGATTCGTACCTGGGATGGAAGTCGCCAAGTTCTTCTTCGTTAGTTTCCCATAGGAGACACTCCCTCGACCGTTGAGGTCTTCGGCCACTGTCTTCGCTCTGTCCAAGGAACGGTTCAGAATTCTTATCGAATTGTGTCGCAACGAGAGCCTCTGGACAATGGCCCTTGCGGCTCCGCCAGCTCCGATTACGAGTATGTTCTTGTCCCCGGGTTCGAATCCGTAGGATTTGATCGCCCGGAATGCTCCCTCACCGTCTGTGCTGTACCCGACGAGCCTCTGCCCAACTCTAGCAACTGTATTGACTGTTCCTCCCTTCTTTGCAACATCATCGAGCTGGTCGACCAGCTCTAGAATCCTGGTCTTGTGAGGCATTGTAACATTGAAGCCATCAAATCCTAGCGTGCGAGCCGCTTGTACAGCATGCTTGAGCTGGCTCTTGCTCACGTTGAAAGGTAGGTATGCACGGTTTAGTGACAGTTTCTGGAAAGAAGTGTTGAAGATCACCGGGCTGAGGCTGTGTTCAACTGGTGAACCGAACAGTGAATGGACTCTAGTTTCTCTTGTTATCTTAACCGCCTACTCTGCATCGATCGTCTCGTAAATGCGTCGTAGATCGGAAATGCTGGGCTGTCCAGGCGCAGTTTCCAGCCCTCTTCTTAGTGAAGCGTAGGTGAAGTCTGCGCCGTAGAATGGTGCTAGTATTCTTGACCAAACCCCCGGTTTTCCCATCGCGAAGGACACGAGCGGACTGGTTCTGCGGCTCGTCTCTAGCAGACTGAGGATTGTTAGGTTATCTTCTAACGATCGAGCCGTGGTGACAATCTTGTAGAGGTCCGACTTGCTTTTCTGAAGTTTGGCAAGTGTCGATTTCAGCTCTGATAGCTTTGGAGTTCTGGAATGATCGTGATGTGACAGGATGATCTTGACGCTGGTCTTCCGGAACGTGTCGATGACTTGGTCAAGGTGGCTGGTTGAGCTCTCAATGTCCACGTAGTCGGCTCCTCCTTCGACTGCGTCCATTAACAGGCTCAATCGTTCGCTCTCCGAACGTGCAAAAGATCCCCTTTGGGAGACTGGCCGGTTCGTGGCGACTATAGGTATCTCTACTGCCCCTGCAACCTTCGATACTCCTCGGTGGTTGCTCAGTTTGTCTAGTCTAACTTCCACTAGGTCAGCTGACAACGCCTCCGCGCGCTGTGCCTTCCGGCATAGTTCGTGAGGGTCCTTGGAGGATAGAGATACGCAGATCTTTGGTTTCATTTTTCAATAATCATCTCGTCTGGGACCCTTGTCCCGAAGTGTCGTCCACCCTCCTCGTATCGAACAAGTACCTCGTCGCCGGGTCGGATATCTGAGATGGACTTTGATCCGGCAGGGTTGACGAGTCGGACTGTTTCCGCGTTCTGAACGATCGTTTTCACGGAGTCAGACCCGACGGAAGCTTCTATGAGCATCATCGGCCTGCGTTCTATCTTGACGCGGGCGACATCCGCCGTCCTCGTCCGCCCTTCCTTGTCCACGAGTAGGACAGATTGTCCTGCCGACAGTTCCGAAAGGTACTGGGTTTTGCCTTTCGGCGCGAGGAGGTACAACGCGACTGGCCCAGCATTGACCCTGAAAGGACGGGAGCTGATGTGAGGGTTGGAGTGGATTTCACCTTCGACGAGAAACAGTCCCTGGGACGAGCTGCCAGTTAGCAACCCCTCTCCTTCGTGTAGAATCTCGCAAGTGTCTACGCAGACCCGGGCACCGGTCCCGATCGGTCGGATAGCTGTCACTTTTGCCAGTGAGAGAGAAACTGGCTCGAGCTGTTCTAGGATCAGGTCGCGGGTCTTGATAATATCGCTTGGGTGATCAGGTGCGAGAGATATCCCGTCCGTTCCCTTCTCTAGTATTGATAGCGCGGTCTTGCTCTCCTCATAGTTTCTTGTCCTAGCTAGGATCTTTGATTTTCCTTTGGTTTCTGCGATCAGGTTCTCGACCGGGATGATTTTCCAGTTGGGGCAGTCGATGAGCAGATACTCGGGGCTTGCTTCGAGGGACTGCGAGACCCGCTCCACATCGCTACGGTGTTCGACTGTGATCTGAAGTGCAACAGGAACTCCTCTGTCTTTCGCGGCGTAAGCAGCGGTTATGTCGCAAGCTACTAGGATGTCTGCTCCTTCGACCGGGCTGGCGACTTTCACTGGGAATCCGGCGATTGGCTTGGGCAGGATTATGGCGTGTGGTCTGGCCTCTTCCGCCATCTTTCGAAGGTGATCTTCGGATATGTCGTGACTAGGTTCTAGCCAGAATTGTTTCACTTTTCTCACCCGGAGTAGATACCGCGTTCCCAGGGTCCGCTTTGTTGTGGACGATCTCTGCGATGGCTCGGGTCATGATGGTTGGATCTTGGTGCTGGAAGACGTTCCTGCCGATCGATACGCCGGCGGCTCCTGCTTTGATCGATTCGTAGACTAATCGAAGACATTCGCTTACATGGTCTGACTTGGGTCCGCCCGCGACCACGATGGGTACTCTTACGCTGTTGACGACTTTTCTGAAGCTCTCAACGTCACCTGTGTAGTTCGTCTTTACGATGTCTGCTCCGAGTTCATACCCTAGCCGAGCTGCGTGGCTCACGACTTCGAAGGAATGTTCATCTGAGATTTTCGGTCCTCGCGGATACATCATTGCGATGAGCGGCATGGAATAGTCGTCGCACTCGTCCAGTATTCGCGAGAAGTTGTCCAGCATGTCCTGCTCATGTTCTGATCCCACATTGATGTGGACGGATACTGCGTCCGCACCAAGACGGACGGCTTCTTTGACGCTGCAGAGCTGAATTTTCCAGTTGGGTTCCTTGGTCAGTCGTGTGGCCCCTGAGAGGTGGACGATGAGACCTAGTTGTGGAGTGTCGACAGTCCTCGCTGGGCCTGCATGTACCAGCACCGCGTCGGCTCCTCCTTTCGCGACATGGTTTACGGTTTTTCTCATGTCGCCTAGTCCTTCGATTGGACCAACTGACACTCCATGGTCCATCGGAACGATGACAGTCTTGCCATCGTCTCGGAATATTCGTCCGAGTCTGCGTTTTTTTCCAGATTCCATCATGATCACAACATACTTGTCAGTCAGTTGTTCTCCAACGAACTCTTGATGAGGCTGGCCGCTTTGCGCCGTAATTTCCAGTCCACGAAAACTAGAACGGAAGATGTTATTGTGAGAACTCCGAACATGTTGATGTTCGCGGAACGGAGGGCGTCGCTTATTCTCGCGATCACCCCTGGTCTCTCTTCTAATCCAATGCTTCGGACTGTGATGAGAGCCATTCCCATCCTGGCGGCGAGGGCTATTCCGTGGGGATCATTCAGGACAGCGTCGTGCAATCTCGCTATTTGTTGCCGCAGTCTTTCTGTCTGTTTGATGTATAAGATAGCGCTATCTCGGTCTTGGGAGACGGCCACTAGATTCTGTCCAGCTAGTTTTGAGATCTTCTGCACTAGTTCTGGCTGGTGGGGGAGGCCTGTTCCGATGATGGTTACTGACGCGACTGGATGAGGATTATTTACTGTCACTTCTAGCTCTGGAAGCGAGACTCCCGTGACTAGGGTTCCTTGTGAGTCTAGCTTTCCATTCGAGTTAGAGATTACTCGGATGTTGAGGTTGGGATCTTTGAACCTTAGCGCTTTGCGGTGAATGAATTTTGTTCCGGTGTCGGCTATCCCGGTCAGAGTTCTCATGTCGATCCTTGGAAGGACCCGTGCATTCTTGACCAGGGCCGGGTCAGCGCTCAGGATTCCAGGCACGTTGGTGACAAGCACAACCTCGTCAGCTTCGAGCGCCATCGCGAGTAGAAGAGCGGTCGTGTCGCTTCCTCCTCGTCCAAGAGTGCTTATTCGTCCGTCTCTTGTTCGACCGATGAATCCTCCAATAACTGGGACGACTCCATCGCCGAGAACCGGTTTCAAGTAACGTCGGATGCGTTGCACGCATTTGTTCTTGAGAGGGTTCGCGTTCTGGAAATTGTCGTCGGTAATGATAGGCCAGTCTCGGTCAGAAGGGTCGTAGTAACGCGCCTGTATCCCACGAGATTTCAGCGCGGCCGCGAATATTCTGGCGCTCGTCCTCTCTCCCATTGCCAAAATGTCGTCTCTATCCGTCTTGACTAGGCCGGCACCACCATTCGTGAGATGCAGTAGCCGGTCAGTGGTGTTTCCTACGGCGCTGACAACTACAACGACTTGACTTCCGCGGGCATACTCCCTCGCCACTGAGACAACGGCCAGACTGATTCTTTTAGGATTTGATAAACTGGATCCGCCAAACTTGACAATCAGCAGGCGCCGTCGCTGGTGGAAGGAAGAGGCCTGGCGGAGAGAGGAAGAAGGAGGCGAGTCTTTGAGTGTTAGGTTCTGGTGCTTGTGCCTAGTCGTCGAGGATGGTCTCGACGCGGCACTCATGCCAGTAAAGATGACCACCCATCGCCTTCACACCAGTTATGCTGCCCCCTTCACCGATTCGTCTTTTTTAGGTTTGCGGAACGCGGTTCCAACCCCGGAGATAGACTCGTAGCCAGGGACCATGCTAGAAAATGTACACAGCGAAAATCCCACCCGACACATTTGAATGAAAAGACCCAGTAAAAGGCGGCTCAGAACCTTGAGCAACATTTTGAACCGGGACCCACAGCCTTTCGACGCAAGGATCCGCTACGGCAATGACGATAGTCAGTTTTCTGAACTTCGATTTCCCAGCGGCAAGGGACCGTTCCCACTGCTCTTCGTTGTCCATGGTGGTTTCTGGCAGGCCGAATATGACCTATCGCACATCGGACATCTCTGCGCGGCCTTCACTTCCAAAGGAATGATCACTTGCAGTATAGAATATCGGAGAATCGGAAACCCGGGTGGGGGTTGGCCTGGAACTTTTCAGGACACCAGCCTCGCAGCCTGCAACATTCTCCGAACAATGTCAACTGATCCTCGCTTCGACCAATCCCGGACAGCCATCATTGGCCATTCAGCGGGTGGACATCTAGCTCTCTGGTTGGTCAGTAGTCGCCGGATCAGCAAAGGTTCAGCCCTCCACAGCGAGCATGGGCAACCCATCACTAGGGCAATCTCGCTCGCAGGAGTATCGGATTTGCGTCTTGCGTGGAAGCAGAAGCTGGGACACGGCATAGTAAATCGGCTCATGGGCGGAACACCCGAGGAACACCCAGACCGATACAATGCCGGCTCACCAATCGAACTCCTCCCGACCGGCGCGAGACAAGTCCTAGTTCATGGAACGGCCGACGATACCGTCCCTGTTTCCCAGTCAAAGGCGTATGTCGAGAAAGCGGAGAAGCTAGGCGACCGGCCCACTCTGGTCAAGCTCGACGGTATTGGCCACTACGAACTAATCGATCCAGAATCGGAGGCGTGGCCAACTTTATCCAATGCAGTTCTGTCTCTGTTGGACATAGGTGGGTAGTAATCGCAGCCCCAAAGAGTCTCAACAACCAGCGATTTCGTCCATCTACGCGCACTCCTTACGCAGGCCGCGAAGAAGCAGGTGAAAGACGTGATGGAAGAAACCACAATCGATCTCGTCGAGATGCTTACCACGACAGAGGAGGTGCTCGCGAAATATGATTGAGGAACCAGCAATGACAGCAGAACCAAAGCCACTTGAGAAGGGACTCATGAAAGCGATCGTCCGCGAACGTTTCGGATCGCCAGACGTTCTCCAGATCAAGGAAGTGGAGAAACCTGCTCCGAACGAAGTACGTGGGGTATTGGTAAAGATCTATGCCTCCTCCGTGAATGCCGCAGACAAGCATGACATGAGAGGAGCTTCGCTCGTGATACGACTTGTTGGGCCCCTGTTTCGACTAAGCATGGGAGTCCGCCGGCCAAAAGAGCCCGGACTGGGTACCGACTTCGCCGGCGTAGTAGAAACGGTACGCAACGACGTGACTGAGTTCAAACCAGGAGACGAAGTGTACGGAGTAGCCAACGCCGCTTACGCAGAGTACGGTCTTACACGTGAGAGCAGAATAGCCTTGAAACCGAGAAACAGTTCGTTCGAACAATCCGCGGCGGTTCCGATCGCCGGATTCACCGCGTTACAGGCTCTCCGCGACAAGGGACACGTCAAACCCGGACAGAAGGTGTTGATTAACGGTGCAGGCGGCGGAGTAGGAACTTTTGCCGTTCAGATCGCCAAGGCATTCGGAGCCAGAGTCACCGCCGTGACCAACTCGGCGAATCTAGACATGGTTCGCAAGCTCGGCGCTGATCAAGTTATCGATTACACGCAGGAGGATTACACCAAGAAGGGAGAATCTTATGACTTGATAGTGGAAATCGGTGCGTCTCATTCCATCTCTGACTACAAGCGCATAATGAATCCGAACGGCACATTTGTCCTCGTCGGCTTCAAAGACAAGATCGTGAGGCGTCTACTCTATTTCATAATCAGAAGCCGATTCGCGTCACGGGGCGACAAGAAGTTCACGTTTTTCATCGCAAAATCAAACCATGACGACCTTGTCGTGCTGAAGCAGTTCATCGAGCAAGGAGACATAATTCCCGTGATCGATAGACGCTACCCCTTGACAGAGACAGCCCAGGCTATTCGCTATTTCGAAGAAGGACGCACCAGAGGAAAAATAGTAATCACTCGAGATCATGACACCGACAAACCAGCCTGGTCCGACCCGTACACACCGCCCCGGGGAGGGGAACATCGCGATGATTCTTGTTAGCGGGCTAAGCGTTTTTAGGAGTGCTAGCCCGTCCAAGGTGGGAGTTTCAATGCACGTTCATACGCTGCGCGATCATGCACCGGTTCATGGTCGCCGTGTGAAATGATAACATGCTCAAACGGGAGCTTGAGCAACTCTCGCAGCGCTGGCAACGCTCGCTTCTCATGCCACGGTGAAGACCAGACCCGGAGTACGCCTGCTCTCTCCGTCAATGCATCTCCAAAGACTATCGTACGCTGTTCAGGTAGCCATAGGGGTGTTTCAAGCCGTCCCCTTCCATCGTAAAGAGCGACCACGCCTCCCGGCAGCACTTGGTCCGGTTCGAGGATCTCCAGCTTGCTCTTCGGCAGGTCGTCGGGCCAGAAGAGTCTGGGACCGAAAGCTCGGACTCGATAGCGACTGACGAAATCGTCTCTTCCACAATTCTTCAGCCGCCGCTTTCGGCACGAGCGGGTCAACCACCAGCCTCTCGCCTCCCGATTCGACATAGGTTGATGTGACGATCGGCTGCCAGTCATCGCCCGGCTTCCAGTGATGATGTTCCGCGCGCCAGATCCACAAGCCATTTGCTATATCGCGAATCTCGACCTTGATGGTCATCGACTGCATTGATGGGTTGTTAGGTTCGTTAGATGAGATAAGTATTGAGCCGTGCTACGCCGGCAGATTAGTGGGAGAATTCAGATGGTCCTTCGCATTACGACTGTGGCTGTTCTGCCAGTCGCCAAGGACGCGATCGTCTTGAATCCCGCCTTTTCGAACATTCCGACTGTTCCACAGTACATGTAGTTTGATCCTTGATCAGTCTCACTCACCGGATAGGCTTCGACGAGACCGCCGCCCTTCTTCCTTATCGCTTCCAGAGCCGCCTTCAACGCTTCACTAGCCACGCCACGCTCCCGATAGTTTCTGTCGACGACAAAGCAGGTGATTCTCCATAACTTGTCCGCGCCCTTTTCAAGGGCGAGTCTTCGATACTTCTGGGTATTGTCGGCACGAGGAAGCTCCTCTCTAGGCCCATATTGGCACCATCCTATCGGTTCTCCCTTTGCATAAACAAGGATCCCGTGGGCACATCCATTCTCGACGAGCTCTGCTTTCTGGCGATGGTTTCTCACCGCTCTCTCGGCTCGGGTCCGCGGTTGCTGATTCTCAGGGAAGGAATAAGATGACACGTGATGATGCATGCACCAACACCACCAGCCATCCCCTACTACTCCCTGTTTCAGGAAGAGCCTTTCAAAATCAGGCCAAGTCCGCCTCGACAACTCCTTCGTGGAATACTTGTCAGTAAACCTTGCGGACATTCCAAATCCACAATTGTTTCTAACCGGACTAAAACCGTATCGATTAATGTCGAATCAATCCTCGTTTGTTCGGCGTCCTCCCTGGGTCGACGCAACAACCCTTATTCAGATTCAACCGCAGAATGGAAATCGTTGCAAAAAATCATCGACGCCCACGTGCACTTGTCTGAACGGGAAGACGACGCCCTCAACCGCTTCGCAAGGATGAACGGGCTGAGATACACCCTAGAAGAGTTGCTAGGAACGATGGAGAGGTACGGGATCACACGCGGGCTCCTTCTTAGCCCGCCCTTACAGGGAACCGTCGCTCTTCAAAACGACAAAGTCATCGCGCTGTGCGCACATAGCGGGGGGATGCTCGCGCCTGTGGTTACTGTCGAGCCCACTGCCAAAGACGTGAAGGCCGCAGTCAAGCTCGCAAAGGAGAACAAGAAGGATGTCAAGGCCTTCAAGATCAGGCTCGGCTATGTGAAGGCATCAGCGGAAAACCCGGTGTTCAACGGGCTATACGATTACTCCGAGTCCGAGGGGCTCCCGGTGCTTTTCCACACGGGGGACACAGCATTCAGCACGGGGGATCTGTCCCGCTCGCATCCGCTGACACTTGACGGACTAGCCAACAAGAGGGAGGGGCTGACCATGATCCTCTGCCACTTCGGCAATCCGTGGTTTGAGGACGTTGCCGAGCTCATCTACAAACACCCGAATGTCTACACGGACATTTCTGGATTGATTACAGGAAGTAAGGGATACGCCGAGAAGTATGTAGAGTGGCTTGCCAAGAAGATCAGCGAAGCCATCTACTTTGCAGGCGGCGCAGAGAAGATTATCTTCGGAACCGATTACCCAGTCACGAAACACTCCGAAGCATTAGATCTAGTGAGGAGATTGGACGTAGAGGAAGTTGACAGGGAGAAGATACTTTGC
>Ga0209236_1001685_pt1 | contig 13410 bp, 13 predicted proteins | sample GraSoi013_1_40cm_FD_185819 | JGI IMG/M metagenome (GOLD analysis project Ga0209236, IMG submission 185819) | Grasslands soil microbial communities from the Angelo Coastal Reserve, California, USA - Sample 09_27_2013_1_40cm (SPAdes) (version 2) | ecosystem: Environmental > Terrestrial > Soil >... | reverse complement strand
TCTCCCGACACGATGTACGGGACCGTCTCACCGACGTAGGTTGCGTGGTCGGCTATTCTCTCCAAATAACGGAGGATTAGGGTCCCGGATACCACGCACTTTAAGTTCGCTTCAGTTTCGTGCGCGGATTTCTTCACAAAGTCAAGATAGATATTATCGACGACATCGTCCATCTTCTTGAGATTGCTTGCCAACTCTACATCCCTTTCTGTGAAAGCCTTGATGCTCATCCGTATCATATCTTTGGCTTGGGCCCCGGCTTCTTGGATTGCGTGCCTGTCACAGTTTGAGAGATCCCGGCTGGTCAGAACCATGGGTCAGAGGTAGTCGTTGCTCCTCTAAAAGACCAAAGTAAAGAACAGATTCTTCGCACTGTGCTCGCGCAGTATCTTGCTGGATACGATGTCATAAAGATCAGATTTCCTCCTACGGCAAAGCCTGATTTGCGGACATATCTTAGAGAATCAGCGAGGAGAATGTTCGTCGGCTCCGAGATCATTGAAGAATCAAAAGACGAACTTATCGTCCAGTGTTTGTCCAGCTATGGTGATCTTCCTGCGCCGAAGGTTATTTCTCGCATGAGTCTTATCGCGAAACTAATGTTGAGAGATGCTGTAGATTCCCTGAAAGGGCGGGACCCCGCCTTAGCAGAAGAAATTATCCGCAGGGATGAGGAGGTAGACCGATTCTACTTGTTTATCATTCGCCAGCTGACAATGGCCGTTCTGAATCGGAGCCTCATTCTAGAGATTGGTTTGGCTGATCCAAGGGACTGCCTAGTCTACCGTGTCGTGTCTAAGAGCTTGGAGCGGATCGCGGATCACGCAACTACCATTGCCAAGATGTTTGCCAGCATCGAAAGTCCATTGCCGCCACGCCTCATAGACGAGATATCCAAGGCCAGCAACATTACGATCAACGTCTTAGAGGACGCGCTGAAGGCGCTCGCCAAGAGCGACGGGACCCTTGCCAACAATTCAATAGTCTCCGCCGAAGGCGTTGAGAGAGAGGCCGAGAATGTGATGGACAAGCTTTTCACCTTCAAGCTCAGCCAAAAGTCCATCGTCGCGGTCCGTCTTGCCCTAGAGAGTCTCAAATGAATATCGGAGTATTCCGAGGATGTCGCGGAAATGGCCATAAATCTGACGGCCCGAAGACCGGAACTCTACTGACAATTTCTGGGATTTGTGTCCTTAAAGTCGTCTCTCCTTTTTTTCGCCGTCCTTTCGGAACCTAAAGAGTTCAAGATCCACTGTGTAGGCTGTTACGTTCAAGAAGATCCTGGAGGGACGAGTTCGCCGTTTCTCAATAGGTCGAAACTCTAGGATCCGGATTGCTCGTAGGGGTCCTTGGGGAGTTATTGTTCTTCTTAGTTTCCTGTCTTTGGTTCTGTGGGGGCGGCTTGAGACCGCTCGACTCCTTCCGGAATATTTTCGTATTCTTCTATTTCTCGGAGTCTTTTCTCCCAGTCTCGCATCTGCATGTCTTTCAGGATCTGGTTGAGCCCTTGTGAAGTGTTGTTATAGAGCTGGGTCCAGCGTTCTCGCGTCTTCAGATCCATCCTCTCGTCAAGTATCACTCTCCGACATCTAGCCAGGTTCTGGCGGAGCTGTCTGACCATGCCATCACGGACCCTCTCCTCCAGCCAGTCGCGAGCATTAGCGCTCATCGACCCTTACCCTCCTGCTTTGATCCCACCAGGAGCAGACATCAACCCTTCGATTCTACCAAGGTCTTCAGCCACTCTCTGGGACCCGCCCCCGCGCAGAGCAGCACGCCACAGCCTCAGCAACCGGGCCCCCGTACTGCTGAACAGCCGTTTCTGGCCTTGATCAAGCGTCCTGTCCCTTGACCCCGCCTCAAGATTATCCAGGACCATGACGGTCAGCCGGCGAATATTCGCCAGAAGCTCGTCGTAGCCATCCTGCAGATTCTGTACACTCAAAGTTTCCATTGTATTACTCTCAGCGATCTCAGGGAGGCGTCCCGTCCCGTACATCGATCCAGTTCTCGGAAAAACCGGAATCTCCCTACAGGGTCCCCAACGAGACCGCAGTAGAGCATTGCTCATATCCTCGAAATAAACCATCTCTAACCAACTGACCCAGACAGTCAAAGATAGTATTCACTCAGAAAATCCGGACAACGTCCACAAACGTCCAACCACGTCCCGGCAAGACGGAAAAGTACGTTTTCCAATTCTAGAAAAAGCATGCTTAACACAGACCCCCGGGGGTCGTAAAAACTCCCGGAAAAAGCATCACAAGTTCGTAACATAGTTATTTACAGCTTGAACGCGAGGCTCATCACACGCCGGGATCGCCTAGCCAGGTATGGCGTCGGATTGCTAAACCTGCGTTGGTGCGGAGATCCGATGGGCCTTAGGCCCTCGTGGGTTCAAATCCCACTCCCGGCGCCATTCCGTCCGAAGCGACCCGCTTTGAACTAGCGACAGGACACGCCTTACTAAGAACTGCTAATATCTTGCCTTCGTACAGATCGACGGGACAAAGTTGACGATCAAGGCCGACGAGCGGCCAGTATTATTGAGCCTCGACGGTCGAGGATTCTACGTACTCCACTATTCAGCCATACCTGAAGAAGACCTCACGAGAATCAACTTCGACCTAGTTGATCCGAACACGGGAGAAGGCGGTTCAGCCGAGGCCCTAGTCGACCCTAAACTTCTCAAAGACCTAAACGCTTACAACATGGGCACAGCTAAAGGCCAGGCTTTTCTGATATGGATCGATACCAGCGGCAACGAAGTGCGATGGCAACTTCGCAAGACCGTGAAGACAGAAATTCCAGGTTTCAACCCACCTTAAATATCCGTTTTCGAGAAACCACAGTCCAGGGGAATTACCCGTTCTGAACTGTCCGAGATGCGGAAGCCCCATATCTACACCACCCGAACGAGAGTGGACTTTCCAGAAATACCGTGTCTCTAGGTTCCGATGCGACAACGGTGACAAGTTCAACCTCTATTCTAGAGCGGCAAAAACATTTACGATACCGAGACCTTCGAACTTCAAAGGATTCTGCGAAAACTGTAGGACCCAGAATCCGGACCATGCAGTCTATTGCAAGAACTGTGGGACAAAACTAGGCTTGTAACCCTCGCATGACCCAGCACTCCTCCTAATCCTCAGAGCACAAGAATATTAACACCCAAGGCAAACAGCCCCCTATCCCAGTAGCCCGAGACAATTAGGGGACCACGCTTCACATGACCATTGAGCCAGAGGGATTTCTCACCGGGATAAGAGGAGGGCTTGGTCGAGAAAACATTTCAGCACGCTTTCGAGCAATCAGAAAGACCCTTGGCGGAATTCCTCGAGCAACGGTCCTACACTATTCAATACTTAGCCTCACTCTGGCACTGGCTGCAATAATCCGACTCCTCCCTCTAAGGTGGGGCGCTTACATCAGCGAGTTCGACCCGTACTTCAACTTCAACGACATGCGCCAGATAACCGCCAACGGCTGGCAGAGCTGGTACGCCTACACTGACTTCAAGGCATGGTATCCGTTCGGTAGACCCCCAGTTTCCACCAGTTATCCCGGTACCAGTTTCACTGGGACCCTCATCTACCAGTTTCTCCAAGCCATCGGCATTAACATCAATCTCTACGATGCAGCCGTCTATTCACCCGTAATTCTAGGAGTTTTCGGCGTGCTAGTTGTCTACTTCTTCGCTCGAGATATTTGGGGCAAGAGTGCTGGGCTGTTGGCAGGGCTCTTCACCGCTTTCAGTTCTAGCCTGATCAGCCGGACGGATCTAGGCTTCTTCCGAAATGAAGCCGTCGGAATTCCAACAATGGTAATGGCCTTCTTGTTTTTCATTCGCGCCATAAACCCAAGCCGATCACTGAAGGGCACTATCATCTACAGCATGCTCTCCAGTGTGAGTCTCATCTACATGACCTTCGCATGGGGAAGCTTCAGGTACGCAGCTGAAGTGCTGGGACTGTTTGCGCTGGCCCTGATTGTGCTGGGGCGCTACTCTCCTCGTCTCATGCTCTCTTATGGAATCACGATAGGATTCTTCTTGTACACTGGCACCGAACTGCCTCTGCTAGGGCACACATACCTTACGGAAAGTACAACGGTTGCTTTGCTCGGTGTGATGGGTCTGCTCGCGGTTATGGAACTCTCACGACTGGCCCCGACCTCAAGAGGAAGACTAACAGTGCTCGGACTCGCAATCGCAGGTGTCGTGGCTATTGCCGTTCTTGGAGTGGGAACAGGGCTGATCTCCGCGGGCTTACGGGGAAAATTCCTCGCGACACTAGACCCCTTCGTCAGAAACAACATTCCACTCGTAGCGTCCGTCGCAGAGAATAGACCCTCTACCTGGTCAAGCCTTTATCTGGAGATAGGAAGTGTCATACTCCTAGCTGTCTTCGGGTTCTTCTTCGCATTCCAACGCCTACGTGACAGTGACGTTCTACTCATCGTCTTCGGCGTAACCGGCTTTTATTTCGCCGCCAGCCTAGTCAGGCTGACACTGATTCTAGCTCCAGCCATGGCAACATTGGCAGCCATAACCGTGGTAGAACTTGGGAAGCCGGCGATGGACATTATTCAGCAGGCAGTCATATTTCCCCGACGCAAGCTCAGGTTCACCAGCCGGGTGAGCAGGGAATTCAGCCTCGGAATCCTTCTCATAATCCTCATCCTGGTTGTGCCGACGTTCATCAACGCTGTACAATCCGCCTACACGCCCACCACCATAGCCTCCGCGAGCCTTCCGGTACGAGGAAACTTTCCGGACTGGCTGCAAGCGCTCACATGGATGAACAACAATCTGCCCTCCACGAGCGTAGTCTTTGCATGGTGGGATTACGGATACTGGATCTCCGTAAACACGGGATTACATACTCTTGCCGATAACGGAACCGGAAACTCGACTCAAATACAGATCATAGCCTCAGGTCTGATGCTGAACGAGTCAATGGCGGTAAATCTACTTCACCAGTACGGTGTGACACATGTGGCGATCTTCGTAAGCTACAACTATCAATCTGGCGGATCGCCTCTATGTCCAAGTACCAGCACCTCCCCAGCCGGATCTCCACCGGTTTGCGGCTATGGCGACGACAGTAAATGGTACTGGATGGTCCGGATCGGGAATGGTACCCAGATCAAAACCCCCCTCGGCCCGGCAACGGTAACCTACCAACAACGGAGTACCCCCACATCGAATGGCCAGACACAGACTGATTACATACGCTACATTAAGATGGGTGTTCAGACGGACAATGGCACTCGAATAACAAGCAATTATCAGGGAGCCCTTATACCCACCAGCAACACGTTGCTGGGCGTGCTGTTGCGAGACGGCTACCCTGCCGGAATTGGTAACCAGCCGAGCGGGGACGCCGGGAACCGAGGTGATGCGAGGCCATATTTCTTCTCAAAGGTCTTCCAATCCACGAACGACTACGTCCTAGTCTACCAAGTAGATTATCCCCAGACACCCACGCTCACAGCAATGCTAAGCAACCCGTATGTCCAGAAGGGTGGCAACAGTACCAACAGTATTACCGGAACACTAACTGATCCCAGTGGACAACCGGTTTCGAGCAACACTCAGGTAATCCTTCAGTATGCGAAGCCGGGTGATAACACATGGACTTTCATCGGAAATAGCACGATAGCGTCAGGGACCTACCAGCTCACCTGGAACAAGGTTCCGAGTGGAACAAGCCCCATACATGTTAGAGCGTGGTGGAACGGAGATCCAAGCCTCGGCTTGAACATAGCACTGAGTGCTAACCAGACACTGATTCAACTATAGCCTCGGTCGTCGAAACGGATTCCGAGCCTTTCGCCCGGTACTTGGCGTATTTGTCGTCGGGCGAAAACTTTGCCGGATGCGGGATCTTAGTCGAGGACCCACAGTGGGGACAGATGTTCTGTAGAGTATATCGGGAACACTGGTTGCACTTCCGCATCAGCCATTTCATCCAATCTTTCTTCCTTCTCCCCCCGCCTTCTTGATGGAGTCGAGAATTTCCTCAGTCACGAGGGTGAGTGTCTTCTCAGCCGCTTCGAAGCTCCCGGCTTCGACCTCTATCCGATACTTTGGTGCCCCGATCGTGTAGATATTGATCTCACTACCCCTCGGCCGGCGTATCTTCTTCGCACTCAGCAACGTTTGTCGGATGATCTCTAATCCCCCCGGTTTATGGCATGTGACAGCGACGGTTCCTCGAACCTTGGACCTCTCGAGTCGTATCTTCGTCTTGGAGACTTCTGCGATAGCCTGGGCCCATTCCTCTGAAAGTCCTGCTTTGACCAGTGCTTCCGGACCCTCATCTAGTGCCTCTTCCAGTGGGTCATAGAGACCGCCGAACTTTTCTAGAATCGTGTTCTTTATGGCCTCGGCGTCTTCCTCAGGTTTATTCATTTTCTCAGCAGCACTCTTGAGGATAGCCTCTGCCTTCCTCTCCTTCTTCCACTCTAGCATCTTCTCCGATTTTTCTCTTCCAGTAACTCGTCGCAGGGAGAGATCTATCTGGTTCCGTTGAGGGTTTACTCTGAGAACTTTAAGGACAAGTTTCTGGCCTTCTCGCGCATGGTCTCTGATGTTCCGTACCCAAGTGGTCGCCATCTCGGAGATATGGACGAGGCCTTCAATCCCCGCGAACTCGTCGAGTTTGACATAGGCCCCATAATCCTCGACCCTTTTGACTGTAGCTACGACAAGGTCTCCGACTTCAGGGAAGATGACCTGAGAAGTCTGGGTGGACATTCGCCTGCGCTCCGCCTAGCTCAACGACTGTAAGACTTCTCCACGAATCTTGGCCTTTCCACCTGCAGGCTGGGCCAGCAGTTCGTCGCAGACTGTGCATTTCACGTAACTGCTGGTTCTCTCGAAAACAATCTGCTCGTTAGAGCATTTCAAGCACTTTACCCGAAGGAATATGCTACGAGGTTTTGGAATTAGTTCCCATCTCATCTATGCTCCAACCTCCAATTTTCTCAACCTGATGCCCAATCGCATGAGTGTATAGTTACAGGTCCGACATTTCAATCTCACGAGAGATTTTTTCGTTGTCTTGGCGGTCCGCTTGAGTTCCGGGAACTTTTGGCCGCCGTATCCGCGCTTCCGTCTCTCCTGACGACGACTTCCCCAGGCCATGGTGCGAGCTTTGCCAGCCTTGTAAACCGTGACGGAGTGAGCAGTATGATGCCCGCATTTGGGACAAAAAGTGTTGACCTCTTTTGGAAACTTCAATTGCAGCACCAGTGAAAGACTTCGAGAGAACCCCCAGTCGCCCTTTTATTCATTATCTTGAACTGAGCTTCGTATTTCAACAGCGGCGCCCTGTCGAATCAGGCTTTCCGCGTTTTCAAACGGTAACTTGGCAATGTCCTCCTTGAGGAAGGGTCCGTGAGTCTTGAGGTCTACTCCGATTATGGACGGAACATCCTTGACAAAGCGCACCAAAAGAGTTGTCTTGTTCCTGTCTATCTGACCAGATGGCTCTCGACCTTGCAAGAGTTCTTCCTTGAACTTCCCGTAGTGTCTAGAAACTCCGGAGAGGTCTTGGTAGACTTGCTTCTCAGAGGATTCAAGATTAGTTGACTGATCCTTGTTTGCATGAGTCCAGAGCTTTTCCAATCTCCGATCGAGGAGTTGGGTGAGTAGCTGCTCCAACCTTTTCGTCTCTTCGTCCATTACGATGGCTTTGAGCGATTTTGGGTCGAGGTTTCTCTGCGCTTCTTTCAGTCTCTTGATGTAGGATGCGAGGTCTTTGAAGAATCCCTGTCTTAAGGGTTGAAGCTCCGGATTTTGGAGTTCTCGTTTCCAAGCTTGCTGTATCTCATCGTATGTGACCGTCAAAGACCGCCCACTTCAGCCGAATCCATGGTCCGCCTGGTTCCGTATCTATTATTCGTTAGCTGTGCCTAACCCACTGGTTCTGCTCTACGTTTGCACAGAAGAAGCATCGCCGCATAAGAGGGCAACTCAACCTCTTCGTTCAAGTAGGGTCCAAACTGTCTCTCTGCAAGCTGAAATCGGGGCGAGTCCTTGACTCGGATCCTCATTTCTCCATGAAACGCGAGGGAGTCTTCGAAGGGGTCAAACTCGTCAAGCCTCTCTCTCGGCACCTGCATAGTCAGTAGCCCTGTGTGTCCATTTAGGGTCCCGGGAAGCCGGATGAGTCTGTGCACGTCCGTCGTCACTACAGTATCGATCTTGGCCGATCTTCTGTCGACCGCCTTCAATGAGAGACTCTTCCAGGTCGAGAGTCCGAATCCTTTCACTGAGCTCCAGAAGGGTCTCTTGAAAAATTCGTCCCGATCCTGAGTCTTGATTGTTTTGACTTGGGCTGGGGACAATCCTAGCCGTTCTCCTTCCTCGCCCAAGACATCGTAGATTCCCGCCACCATTCTTCCCCTCCAGCCAGGCTGACCTAGCTGAGGTCCCTCGATAACCCTCACCCCTCCCACGTTCACCTCATCCAACTCGTGTAATTGAGGGTCCAAGGCTTGACCTAGAACGTAGTTCGCTATCTCTCTCCGCTCTTCCTCGCCCAACACTTGAAGCTGAGTCGAGTAAACGTGAACGTGGTATCCTCGGTGACCCGAGAAGAATACTCGGAGGTTCGAAGGCTCGACTCCGAGATCAGAATACAATATTTCGAGAAGCTTGTTAGTCTCTTCTTTCGCCTGTTGCAGACACTGCTCGCATAGCCAAGTCCGCTCTTCCATCCGGTCGTTCTTGCATTTGGGACAAATCTTTGGCGCTCCACCTTTTCCCACGGTCCCGCATCCTTTGCATTTCCAGCTGTCGTGACTCGGTTTACAGGGTGTATCGAGGTGATCTGCGTCTATGTCGAAGACTAGATCAGCTCCTTTCCAGCCTTTCTCTTCCATGGCCGCAGTCGGTTCTTGATAGTAGGCTGTTGAGAAGTAGACGTGGGCGGGAACTAGATCGCGGATGGCTCCTAAGAGAACGCTTGGATCTCGGAAGGCCCGGTGCCTCACCATGAATTTTTCCTTGAAGAGGAGGAACCCGTACTCTCTCTCCTCGGGATGCGGCGGTATGTAGAATTCTTTGTTGAGGCTCAGATAATATTCTTGAAATTTCCGGCGAATCAGTTGTTCAGTTGGGTTCGCGTTTTGGACCCTTGTTGGTGAGGGTTCGTGATTTTGACTTGTAGTAGCTGAGGGGGTTCCGGATTGTTTCACAGATCTCATCTGGCTTGTAGCAGACTCCATGGGTCTTGAGTGTGGTGCACATGGGACATGTATATTTGGTCCGGCCCCCCCTTTTTCCCCCGATGTGTTCGACCTGGTAGCGGGTCATTCTCTCTGAAAAGTCCGTTGCGGGCTTGAATAGTTTCACGACGTCTTCTTCTCCTGTTCCGATGTTGAGAAGGAAGGAAGCTAGTGTGAACCTGCCCATGTGCTGAACATTCTTTCCCTCGTCAAGACTATCGATTAGGTGACGGACGCATGGCGGCATCGCCTCAGGCATTGGTACCTTTGGGAGTTCAAACTTCGTTGGGACCCCTAGCCATCTGACGACTAGGCCTCTTGCCCTCTCGACCCTAGATCCCAAGAGTTTCGGCACCTCGTTAGGCGTCCGGCTTGACCTTTCTAGTATCCTCGTCCTCACCTCTTCCTCCATTAAGCGGGCTGTCTCGTCACGTGTAACGTAGACAAACCCGTGGTCTAGGACTCTGTTGGGTAAGTTCCAGCGTGATTCTCTGAGGTGGACTGAGTTGTGAAGGAAGTCCGATAGGCTAAGGGCGAAGTCGTAGAATCTCTTGCCTAGCTTGACGTCCAGCCGCTTGACCTTCCACATGAAAGTTGTGGATGCAATGTACTCTAGTTTGTCTGGGTCTTCTTGTCTGAGTAGTTCGTAAGCTCTCTTCGATTCGGCGAGCGCGAATCTTCTACGGGCTCTCTCCTCTCCGACGAGACTCAGGATTAGATTTGATACTGGAAAGGAGAGTATTTCGGCACTCTCGTTTGTGATATCTCCCGAGACTCTGCCTTTTGAGAGTGCTTCCTCTAGCCGTCTCTCGGCTCTATCGAGTACGGGGCTGAATTCTGGTGCTGACAGTTCCTCTATGGAAAGTCCTAGCTCTCGCACGTAGTCGGAGGCTTCTGAGAGGAAGGGATATTTTGCTAGGTCAGCCCTGGTTAGCATGCGGTCGTCTTATTCTTGCTCTATTCTGGGGGCGAGATAATAAAGAAGTCTGCCTTGCTGGGGCATCTCGAACTCTACTTTGATGGGCATGTTGGTGGAAAATTCTAGGGAGGCAACTTCGGAAGCGCCTGAGCCGGCCCTTATGATTTCTCCTAGATAGTTCAGGTTGTATGTGGCTCTACACGCCTCTTTCGCGTCTAGCTCTAGGATTGCGTCGCTTCCCTTGTCCATCTCAATGATGGCGCTACTTAGCTCACCGGTCGCTCTAACGATGAACTTCTCGGGACTTACCTCTAGCTTCACGTTGTCGCTTATCGATTGGGCATCGTCGATAATGTCCCGTAGACTGACCGCGGTGATCTTCACCCTCGCGTTAAATGGAACTTTCGGGGTTGGCACTTCTTCTGTTGAGGGGTCAAGAGTTGGCGTGATGAACTTTCGGACAATCTTGCCCTTCAGGGTTATGTTGAGTTTCTTGTTTGCGTCATCGTAAACAATCTCCACGGACTCATCGCTCCGAGTTCTCTTGAGGAGCTTGAGAAGGTTCGATACGCTCAGGCGTAGTTTTGTCGGACTGGTGCACTCGTAACTGTCGAAGGCGGTTTTAGGCCATTCAAAGTCGACCATGGCGATGTGGGATGGGTCCATAGAGCGGAGTTTGATGCCTTCCGAGTTTGCGTTGAAATCGGCTTCTTCGATCAGACTTGAGATGGCGCCTATGAGGTTCCGAAATAATCGGGCGTCGTTCATGGTCGCCTTGAACAAGGGGGCTTTTACCGTTGCTTCCTTTTTGCCGGTTGTTTCCGCTAAAGAGCTTTCTAACATTTGGTCTAGCTATTCTCCCGCCAGGTTGCCCCGCAGTTGGTGCATCGGAAGAACTGCGTGGACGACTCGTCTGCGCCCCTCGTCTGGACCAGCCAATAAAAGGCTTCGCGATTACTGCACTTTGGACAATCGGCCTTTGTCTTGGGAAGGGTCCGGATCTTCTGCTCTTCCCGGCTTAGAACGATGATACTTTCCCTTTCGTGAGAGAGCCGGCTGACCACCTTGTCGCCTCGGCTGCTCGTGTAACCGCACTTTACGCAGGCCATGAAGACTTTCTTCTCCTGCTTAGAGGGAAGAAGGGTCGTGCCGCATTTTGGACAAAACTGCAAAAACTTGTCAGCCCACAGCGGAGGCTACTTCGCGAATTTATCCTTTATCTCATGTGAACTCCTTTTTGCACTATTAGCTTAGCTAGCAAGTGAGCAACTCTGAGGGGTTCTGGAAGCTTGCCGGTCGTCCAAGAAACGGAGAGTATCTTCTTCAGGATGGTCGATTCAAGCCGCGTCTTGACCCATAATCGACCTAGATCGCCTTGGAAGCATTGGTATCCTCTGCCATCATTAGGCTTGTCATTAGAAATGACCATCGTTGGCAGTTTGGTAATTCTTTCCACCACTGTAGAGTCTAGTTGGTCGTCTGGATCGTATTGCATTATGGCTCTGAGCTCGGGAAAATATTCTGACTCGATAATTCTCTTGGCGAGCGTTCTTGACGCATCGTTTCCGGAAGATCGGAATGAAATTATGCCGTCCAGATAGGTCCCGCCGCGTACTATTACGCCGATGGTCAACCTAGGATTACATGTGTCAAGTCCAATTGTCCGAATCTCCTTCTTTACAGTGCCTATAGGCCGAATCATTTCTCCAGCCGTGAAAGCGCCAATTCTGCGAGGGTTGCGAAGTTATTGGCCGGCGTAAGGCTCTCGACTTTCAGGCATGCCAATATGTCGTCAAGGGTCAACTGCTTTTCTAGCCACGAATGGCCTATCAAAGCCTCAAGCCCGTTTGCTACCTCTCCTCGGCCAACACGTCTCGGTAGATGCTTTCTCAGCCCAGTTTTCACTGCGGCTTCTGCAAGCACTTTGTCTGGAACTCTCGTCCCTCTTGGTCTGCCAATCTTTTCTGTTAGAGCAAGAGAATATGCGAAGTTCAATAGAGCGTCGCCGAATTGAGCGAGGTCTTTGCTCGTCAAAATTCTTGTAAGACTCTGTTCTTTCCCCGGACCGACCGCCAGTATAGATCCCTTGCCATTACGGCGCGAAGAGACTGGCTATTTGTACACCATGATTGGCAGTAGCTCCAGTGAGCCTAGTATTCGATCTGCTCCCGCCTTTTCCAGTTCCTGTCCTGTAAAGAATCCCTGGGGGAGGCCTATTGTCTTTGCTCCAGCCTTTTTTCCGCCTATCATGTCAACGGGCTCGTCTCCTACGACGAAGCATTCCTCGGGTTGAACGTGAAGCTCCTCCATTGCCTTGAGGAATGGTCGAGGTGATGGTTTGACTTCGGTTACGTCGTCGGGTGTTATCACGGATGGGAAATATTCCTTTAGCTCCCAGACGTCGAGCCGCCGTTGAATTCGCGGTTTCCTCACAAAAGTGACTATTCCCATGCGGAGTCCGCGGCGTGTGAACTCTCTCAACAACTTGACTGTTTTTTTGTCAGGTCCTGTCTTGTCCATGTGAGCATCCAGTCTTTCGAAGAACTTTGTTCTAACCTCCTCCTCCGGGAGGTTGATTCCTTGATCTCTCGCTAGTGCTGCTGCGATACTGCTGACTCTTATGGTGGTGTTCGGATTTCCACCGTTCTCGATCATTCTGCGGGCCATTTCTAGTGCATCATGAGGGGTGATTGTGATCCGAAAGGTAGAGAGAGTTTCTTCTATGATCGATATCCAGAGCCTCCAGTCGCCGTATAGTGTGCCGTCGAAGTCGAAGAGGAGCCCGGTGGCCACGTCTGGCCTGCTCCTTCTAGTTCTCGTTCTTGATTGCTGAGCTGAACTTTTCGACGAATTCTTCCGTGTCGGCTCGGATCTTCTTTGAAGCCCGTTCTAGAGCCCTCTCGGGCTGGGCTTCGCCTTTGACTCTTACCGTGATGATTGATTGTCTGAATAGTGGGTGGGGCTGGTCGTAGCCGGCCCAGTCGACCGTCTTATCTTCGAGCAGGGTTTCCTGCATAAGATTTCCAAAAGTGTGGCCCTCTCCTTCGATCTCTACCTTCAACAGGCCCTTTGTTCTCTTCAGAACGTTGATTTTCAACTGATAGCACTCGCTTCTGAATGGAAATCCTCCGCCAGACGCCGTCTTTCAACGTTTCTGCAGACACTACATCGCAGTATGTGGCCTGAGAGGACAAGTTCGTTTCCGCACTTCGAACAGTATCCTTTGATGACCCCCAGGTCTCGTCCGACTGTGG
>Ga0209236_1001677_pt1 | contig 13447 bp, 11 predicted proteins | sample GraSoi013_1_40cm_FD_185819 | JGI IMG/M metagenome (GOLD analysis project Ga0209236, IMG submission 185819) | Grasslands soil microbial communities from the Angelo Coastal Reserve, California, USA - Sample 09_27_2013_1_40cm (SPAdes) (version 2) | ecosystem: Environmental > Terrestrial > Soil >... | reverse complement strand
CCCCGCCGATCTACTCGACCAGCATTCCCTCACCACCGTGGTGAAGGACGCCGCGCCCCACGAGGTCTACAACCTCGCCGCCCAGAGCTTCGTGCCGACGTCGTGGAGCCAGCCGGTGCTCACGGGCGAGTTCACGGCGCTCGGCGTGACCCGCCTCCTGGAGGCGGTGCGTCTGGTGCACCCGGACGCGCGCGTGTACCAGGCGAGCTCCTCCGAGATGTTCGGCAAGGCGCAGGAGACCCCACAGCGGGAGACGACACCCTTCTACCCGCGATCCCCCTACGGGGTCGCTAAGGTGTACGGACACTGGATCACGGTGAACTACCGCGAGTCCTACGGGCTGTACGCGACGAGCGGGATTCTCTTCAACCATGAGTCGCCGCGGCGCGGGCTGGAATTCGTGAGCCGCAAGATCAGCCACGGGGTCGCGCGCATCGTGAAGGGGAAGGACCGGGAGCTGCGGCTCGGCAACCTGGATGCGCGGCGCGACTGGGGCTTCGCCGGCGACTACGTGGACGCGATGTGGCGCATGCTGCAGCAGCCCCGGCCCGCCGATTACGTGGTGGGGACGGGCGAGACGCACACGGTGCGCGAGTTGTGCGAAGTGGCGTTCCGGCACGTCGGGCTCGACTGGAAGGACTACGTCAAGGTGGATCCGCGCTTCGTGCGCCCGGCAGAGGTCGACACACTCCAGGCGGACCCGGCGCGGGCCCAGCGCGAGCTCGGCTGGACCCCCCGCGTCGACTTTCGGGCGCTCGTCGAGATGATGGTGGACGCCGATGTGGAGCGCGTCGCGTGAAGGTGCTGGTGACCGGCGCGGACGGGTTCGTGGGACGCTGGCTGATCCGGCGCTTGCTCGACGACGGTCGCGAGGTGTACGGCGCGGTGCGCCCGTCGCAACCCGTCCCGGCCGGCGGGGGCGGGGACCTGGCTCCGGAGGAGCGCGCCGCGGTGCGATGGGTGCCCTTGGAGCTGACCGATGACGCGTCGGTGCGGGCGTGTGGGGAGCCGCTCTACGACGCCGTCGTGCATCTCGCGGCGGTGGCGTCGGGGCCCGACGCCGGGCGGGATCCCGGCTATGCGTGGGCCGTGAACGCGGGCGGCACCGCACGCCTCGTACACGTCCTCGCCGGAGCCAAGGGCGAGGGCCGGGCCGATCCGCTGGTGCTCGTGGTCTCGACCAGCGAAGTGTACGGCTGCGGGGAGCCGCCCCCCCGGCCGCGGCGGGAGACCGATCCCGTCGCGCCGTGCTCGCCGTACGCCGCCAGCAAGGCCGGCGCGGAGCTGGCTGCCCTGGAGACGTGGCGCCGAGCGGGGCTGCGCGTCGTGGTGGCGCGGCCCTTCGCGCACACCGGACCGGGCCAGGATGCGCGGTTCGTCGTGCCGGCGCTGGCCCAGCGACTCAAGTTCGCCAAGCGCGTCGGGGCACCGGTGGTCAAGGTCGGCAATCTCGAGCCCGTGCGGGAGTTCCTGCACGTCCGCGACGTGGTGGACGCCTACGCCCGGCTGCTGGTGCGGGGACAGCCGGGGCAAATCTACAACGTCGCCTCGGGTGAGGGCCTCACGCTCGAGCAGCTGTTCTTCAAGCTCGCCGACCTCGTGGGGGTGCGGCCGATTCCCGAGGTCGACGCCGAGCTGATGCGCCGGGCGGACATCGCCCATCTGGTCGGGGACGCCGCCAAGCTCCGGGCGGCGACCGGCTGGACGCCGCGCCACTCGCTCGACGACACGCTGCGGGACGTGCTCGATGCCCAAGCGAACTGACCTCCGCCGCATCCTGCTGCTCGGGTCGGGCCCGATCGTGATCGGGCAGGCCGCCGAGTTCGACTATTCCGGCACGCAGGCCGTGAAGGCCCTCAAGGAAGAAGGCTACACGGTCGTGCTCGTGAACTCGAACCCGGCCACGATCATGACCGACCCCGAGCTCGCGGACCGGACCTACATCGAGCCGGTCACACCGGACTGGGTGCGCAGAGTGATCGAGCGCGAGCGCCCCGACGCCCTGCTGCCCACGATGGGGGGCCAGACGGCGTTGAACGTGGCGATGGCGCTCGCGCGGGACGGCACGCTCGAGCGCCACGGGGTGGAGCTGATCGGGGCGAACGCGCGCGCGATCCAGATGGCCGAGGACCGCGCCGAGTTCGCGGCAGCGATGCACCGCATCGGCTTGGCTACGCCCGTGGGGCGCACGGCCGCGACGGTGGCGGAGGCGCTGGCGATCGTGGCCGAGACCGGGTATCCGGCGATCCTTCGCCCGTCGTTCACGCTCGGCGGGACCGGTGGCGGTGTCGCGTACAACCGCGCCGAATTCGAGGAGCTGGTCGCGCGCGCGCTCGATCTCTCGCCGGTGCACACTACGCTCATCGAGCGCAGCGTGCTCGGGTGGAAAGAGTTCGAGCTCGAAGTGATGCGCGACGCCCGAGACAACGTCGTGATCGTCTGCTCGATCGAGAACGTCGACCCGATGGGGGTTCACACTGGGGACTCCATCACCGTCGCGCCCGCGATGACCCTGACCGACCGGGAGTACCAGCGGATGCGGGACTCGGCGATCGCTATCATTCGCGAGATCGGGGTCGAGGCGGGCGGCTGCAATATCCAGTTCGCCGTGAATCCCGCCGACGGCGAAATGCTGGTGATCGAGATGAACCCGCGGGTATCGCGCAGCTCCGCGCTGGCGTCCAAGGCGACCGGATTTCCCATCGCGCGCATCGGAACCAAGCTCGCCGTGGGCTACACCCTGGACGAGCTTCCCAACGACATCACCCGGACGACGCCGGCGTCGTTCGAGCCGGTGCTCGACTACGTCGTCGTGAAGGTACCGCGGTTCGCGTTCGAGAAGTTCCCCACCGCCGACTACCGCCTCACGACGCAGATGAAGTCGGTCGGTGAGGCGATGGCGATCGGGCGGACCTTCAAGGAAGCGTTCCAGAAGGGGCTGCGCGCGCTCGAGGCCGGGCGGCCCGGATGGGCGATCGGGCCCACCCTCGCCGACGACCGGTTGACGAGCGACAGCCTCGCGGACCTCCGCGTCGCGCTCCGCACTCCCACCCCGGAGCGCGTCTTCCAGATCAAGCGGGCGCTGCTCGCTGGGCTGCCCGTCGACGCGGTGGCCGAGGCGACGGCCATCGACGCGTGGTTCCTCTATCAGATGGAGGAGCTGATCGGGGCCGAGCGCTGGTTCGCGCGGCTCGAGCACGTCGGCGCGGCGGAGCTGCGGCGCATGAAGCGGCTGGGGTTCAGCGACCGGCAGCTCGGCGACCTGCGCGGCACCTCCGAGGACGCGCTGCGCGCGCGGCGCTGGGAGCTGGGCATCCACCCCGCCTACAAGACGGTGGACACGTGCGCCGGCGAGTTCCCCTCCTCGACGCCGTACCTCTACAGCTCGTACGACGCCGAAAACGAGTCCGAGCCCTTCGGGGAGCGGGGGATCGTGATCCTCGGGAGCGGTCCGAACCGCATCGGGCAGGGGGTGGAGTTCGACTACTGCTGCGTCCGCGCGGGGCTCGCCTTCCGCGAGCTGGGCTATCGGACCATCATGATCAACTCCAACCCCGAGACGGTGTCGACCGACTTCGACATCTCGGACAAGCTGTACTTCGAGCCGCTCACCTTCGAGGACGTGATCGAGATCCGCCGCTCCGGCTGACCAAGCCGCTCGAGGCGGCGGGCGTCCCGATCCTCGGCACGCCGCCCGATTCGATCGACGTCGCCGAGGACCGCGAGCGGTTCGAGGCGCTGGCCCGGCGCCTGGGCGTGACGCAGCCGGCGAACGGCACGGCACGCTCGGTCGCCGACGCGGTGAACGTGGCCCAGCGGATCGGGTATCCCGTGCTGGTCCGGCCCTCCTACGTGCTCGGCGGTCGGGCCATGGAGATTGTGTACGACGACGGCTCCCTGCGCGATTACTTCGAGAAAGCCGCCCGCGTCGCGCCCGAGCATCCGGTCCTGATCGACCGCTTCCTCGAGGACGCCTTCGAGGGCGACGTGGACGCGATCGCCGACGGCCGCCGGACGGTCATCGCGGGGGTGATGCAGCACATCGAGGACGCCGGCGTGCACTCGGGGGACTCGGCGTGCGTCATGCCCCCGTATCTGATCGGCGACCGCCAGGTCGCGGAGATGCGCCGCTACACCAAGGCGTTCGCGGAAGCGCTCGGGGTCGTCGGGCTGATCAACGTCCAGTACGCCATCAAGGATGGGGTGGTCTACGTGCTCGAGGTGAACCCGCGGGCCTCCCGCACGGTTCCGTTCGTGAGCAAGGCCACCGGGGTGTCGCTGGCCAGGCTCGCCGCCGCGGTCACCATCGGGCGGACCCTGGACGAACTGGGGCTTCCCGATGACCTTCCGCTCCCCGGGGTGGCGGTGAAGGAGGCGGTCTTCCCCTTCACGAAACTCCCTGGGGTCGATACCATCCTGGGCCCGGAGATGCGGTCGACCGGAGAGGTAATGGGGTTCGCGGACAGCTTCGGGATGGCGTTCGCCAAGGCGCAGATCGCCGCGGACGGCAGTCTGCCGCTCGCGGGAGCGATCTTCGTGACGGTGAACGACTCGGACAAGCCGACCGTGGTCCCGATCGTCCGCCGTTTCCACGAGCTGGGATTCCGCATCGTGGCCACGGAAGGGACGGAGCAGTACCTGCGGGCGCGCGGGGTGCCGGCCGAGCGGGTAGCCAAGGTACACGAGGGACGCCCCAACGCGATCGACTTGATCGTGTCAGGGGAAGTCCAGCTGCTCATCAACACGCCCCTCGGCAAGTTCACGCAGGCGGACGATTACGCGATCCGGCGCGCGGCGCTGATGCACCGCGTGCCCTATACGACGACGATGTCGGCGGCGAGTGCCGCCTGCGACGCGATCATCGCTCTGCGCAGCCGTACGGGCAGCGTGAGGAGTCTCCAAGAATGGCACGAAAGAACGAGCACCGAAAAGCAGCCGCACGAGGCCGTAAAGCCCGCGACGGGAAGCCGCACGCCGGTCGTGAAGGCGTAGCCAAGGCCAAGGCGGCGGCGAAGTCCGCGCCAGCGCCGCCCACGCCCAAAGTCAAGTTCCGCGGCCGCGTGCTCGAGAACGAGCCGCTGGCTCGCTACACCACGTATCGGATCGGCGGGCCGGCGCGCTACTTCGTGATGCCCGCCGACGTCGACGACGTCGTCAAGGCGCTCGAGCTGGCGCAGAGTCGCGCACTGCCGTGGCTCGCCCTCGGCCTGGGCTCGAACTTGCTGGTCAAGGACACGGGCTTCCCCGGCGTCGTGATCCGCCTCGGCAAGGGGCTCGACCGGTTCGAGATGAAAGGCGCGACGGCGATCGTCGGGGCGGGCCTCCCGACGCCGTTGCTGGCGCGCCGCACGGCCGAAGCGGGGTTCGCCGGCGTGGAGCGCTTCATCGGAGTCCCCGGCACCGTGGGGGGCGGCGTCTACATGAACGCCGGCTGCCACGGCGCGGAGTTCGCCGAAGTCGTGACGGAAGTCACCGTGATGGACGCGAAAGGCAAGATCAAACAGCTCCCGCGCAAACAGATCTCGTACAAGTACCGCGCGTCGAACCTCGGCGCTGTGATCGTGCTCGAGGCCAAGCTGGCGCTGATCGAAGAGCCGCCCGCCAAGCTGAAGGAGCTGCAGGGGAAGCTGCTCCGCTGGCGCAAGGCCGGGACGCCGTTCGACCAACCGTGCTGCGGCTCGGTGTTCAAGAACCCGGGTGGCCCGCGCACCGCCGGGGCCTTGATCGACGAAGCGGGCCTCAAGGGGTTTACCATCGGCGGCGCGCAGGTGTCGCAGCTGCATGCGAACTACTTCGTCAACACCGGCAGCGCCACGGCGAGCGACGTGCTCAAGCTGATCGAGCACGTGCGCAAGACCGTCGCCAAGAAGCTGGGCGTCGAGCTGGAGCTCGAGGTCAAGGTCATCGGCTAGTGCCCGACTACTTCGTCCACGAGTCGAGCTACGTCGACGAGGGCGCGCGGGTCGGCGCGGGCACGAAGATCTGGCACTTCTGTCACGTCATGCCCGGCGCCGTGATCGGCGAGCGCTGCAGTCTGGGCCAGAACGTCGTGGTGATGCCCGGGACACGCGTCGGGAACAACGTGAAGATCCAGAACAACGTCTCGATCTACGAGGGGGTGGTGCTCGAAGACGACGTGTTCTGCGGGCCGTCCTGCGTGTTCACCAACGTGGTGAACCCGCGCGCCCATGTCTCCCGCAAGCACGCGTACCGGCCGACCCTCGTGAAGCGCGGCAGCTCGATCGGCGCCAACGCGACGATCGTGTGCGGCGTGACCCTGGGCGAGTACGCCTTCATCGGCGCGGGCGCCGTCGTCACCGCCGACGTTCCGGCCTTCGGCCTGATGCTGGGCGTTCCCGCCCGACGTGTCGGGTGGATGTGCCAGTGCGGCGAGCGCCTCGCGGTGGCGGGGGGGCGGAGCGAGTGCGCTGCCTGCGGCGCCACGTACGCGGAGTCGAACGGCGCGCTGCGCCCGATTGCCCCGCCCCGTCGTCCCGGATAAATTGTTGCGCCTTCGAAGGATACCGACCACGTGAACGTGCCGCTGCTGGACCTCGTGGCGCAGTACCGCGCCATCCGGGACGAGGTGCTGCCCGCCCTGCAGGCGGTCATCGCGTCGCAGCAGTTCGTCATGGGCCCCGCCGTGGCGCAGTTCGAGACGGCGGTGGCCCGGCTCTGCCGGGTGCCACACGCCATCGCGTGCGCCAGCGGCACCGATGCGCTGCTGCTCGCGCTCAAGGCGCTGCGGCTCGAGCCCGGGGACGAGGTGATCACCAGCCCCTTCACGTTCTTCGCGACCGCCGGCGCGATCCACAACGCCGGCGGCACGCCCGTCTTCGTGGACGTCGAGCCGGGCACCTTCAACCTCGATCCCGCGGCCGTCGCCCCGGCGATGACCCCGCGCACCCGGGCCATCGTGCCGGTGCACCTCTACGGGCAAATGGCCGCGTTGGAGCGGCTGCTACCGCTGGCGCTGGCGCGCGACGTGAAGGTCATCGAGGACGCCGCTCAGGCGATCGGGGCACGCCGCAAGATCGACGGCCAGTGGCGCATGGCCGGCGAGTTGGGCTGGGTGACCGGCTTTTCCTTCTTTCCGAGCAAGAATCTCGGCGCCTGGGGCGACGGCGGGATGATGGTTACGGCGGACGATGCGGTCGCGGAGCGCCTGCGCAAGCTGCGACTGCACGGCGGCGCCAAGCAGTACCATCACGACGAGGTGGGTACCAACTCCCGGCTCGATACCGTGCAGGCGGCGGTGCTGCTCGCGAAGCTGCCCCATCTCGCCTCCTGGTCCGCCCGGCGACGCGAGGTCGCGGCCTATTACAGCGAGCGCCTGGCCGACCTGCCGGCGCTGCAGCCCCCGGTCGTGGACCCCTGCAACGAGCCCATCTTTCATCAGTACACGGTGCGGGTCGAGCGCCGCGACGAGCTGCAGGCGTACCTCAAGAGCAAGGCCATCGGCACGGCGATCTACTACCCGGTGCCGCTGCATCTGCAAAACTGCTTCAGCCACCTGGGCTACCAGCGCGGCCAACTGCCGCAGTCGGAGCGGGCGGCCACAGAGGTGCTCTCGCTGCCGGTGTATCCGGAACTCACCCGCGATCAGCTCGATTACGTGATCGACGCGATCCGCGGGTTCTATCGGTGAGCCGCCTGAAGCTGGGCGTCATCGGGGCGGGGGTATGGGGCAAGAATCACGTACGGACCGTGGCCGGACTGGCGGACGCCGAGCTCGCCGCGGTGTGCGACACCGACACGAAGGTCCGAGACCGGGTCGCGCGGCAGTACCCGGTGACGCACGTGACCGCCGACGTAGTCGATCTGCTGAGCCAGGTGGACGGAGTGATCGTGGCCTCGCCGGCGGCCAGCCACGCGCGCATCGCGCTGCAATGTGTCGAAGCCGGGAAGCCGTGCCTGGTCGAGAAGCCGTTTGCGTTGACGGTCCGGGACGCCGAAGCGGTCGCCCGCTTGGCAGCCGACCGCAAGGTGAGCGTCGCGGCCGGTCACCTCCTGGTGTTTCATCCGGCAGTCGAGCGGCTGCGGGCGCTGGTGCAGGAGGGCGAGCTTGGTAAGATCTTCTACCTCTACGGGTTGCGCGTCAATCTCGGGCAGATCCGCGCCGACGAGAACGCCCTCTGGAGCTTCGGGCCGCACGACGTATCGATGGCACTCTACTTGCTCAACGACCAACCGATACGGGTCGCGGCGCAGGGGCGGAGCTACCTCCAGCCCGGGGTGGAGGACGTAGTCTTTCTCACCATGGAATTCGCCAGCGGCATCCTCGCGCACGTGCAGCTCTCGTGGCTCGACCCACACAAGGAACGGAAGCTTACGGTAGTCGGAGCGAAAAAAATGGTAGTGTTCGACGACATGGAGCCGCGTGAGAAGCTCCGCATCTACGACAAAGGCGTGGACCGCCCGCCCGAGTACGGCTCCTATGGGGAGAGCCTGGCGATTCGGGAGGGCGACATCTTCATTCCCAAGATCCCGAACATCGAGCCACTCGCAGCGGAGCTGGGCCACTTCGTCCGCGTCGCGCGCGATGGCGAGGTCCCGCGGGCGAGCGCCGCAGACGGGGTCCGCGTCGTACGTGTGCTCGACGCTGCGACGCGGTCGCTCGCCGCCGGCGGGACGCCGGTAACTTTATGACGACGGCAACCGCAAAGTCGACCGCGGACGTCCTGATCGCCAAGGCTCAGGACCGCTCGGCGCTCATCGGCATCGTGGGGCTGGGTTACGTGGGGCTACCGCTCGCGATGGAGTTCGCGCGCGTCGGGTTCCGCGTGCTCGGCTTCGACGTCAGCGAGCCCGTAGTGGACGGACTCGGGGCCGGCCGTTCCCACGTCCAGGACGTCCCCGGCACGGAGGTCGCGGGGTTCGCCAAGGCGGGGAAGTTCGCAGCGACCACGGACTTGAGCCGGCTGCGCGAGCCCGACGTCGTCTCGATCTGCGTGCCCACGCCGCTCTCCAAGACCAAGGACCCCGACGTGAGCTACGTGCTCGCCGCGACGAACTCGGTGAAGCAGACGCTCCGGCGGGGGCAGTTCATCGTCCTGGAATCCACGACCTACCCCGGCACCACGCGAGAGCTGATGCTCCCGGCACTGGAGAGCACGGGTCTGAAAGTGGGCGAGGACTTCTTCCTCGCGTTCTCCCCGGAGCGGGTGGACCCCGGCAACCCGCAATGGAATACCCGCAACACCCCGAAGGTGGTCGGGGGGATCACGGAGACGTGCCGTCGGGTCGCGCTGGCGGTCTACGGGCCGGCGATCCAGCGGCTGGTGCCCGTGTCCTCCACGGAGGCGGCGGAGCTGGTGAAGATCCTCGAGAACACATTCCGCAGCGTGAACATCGGTCTCGTGAACGAAATGGCGATCGTGTGCGACAAGCTCGGGGTGAACGTCTGGGAGGTGATCGACGCCGCGGCCACGAAGCCCTTCGGGTTCATGAAGTTCACGCCCGGCCCCGGCGTCGGCGGGCACTGCATCCCGCTCGACCCGCACTACCTCGCCTGGAAGATGCGTACGCTGAACTACCGCACGCGGTTCATCGAGCTGGCGGGAGAGATCAACGCCGCGATGCCGGAATACTGGGTGGCCCGGGCGGTCGACCGCCTCAACGAGCAGAGCAAGGCGGTGCGCGGCAGCCGCGTGCTCGTGGTGGGCGTGGCCTACAAGAAGGACATCGACGACATTCGTGAGAGCCCGGCCCTGGACGTGCTCCGGCTGCTGCGCCGGCACGGTGCGATCGTCGACTACCACGATCCGCACGTGCCGCAGCTGAAAGACGACGATCTCGAATTGCGGTCGGTGCCGCTCACTGCGGACACACTCAAGACCACCGAGTGCGTCATCATCGTGACCGATCACTCGGACGTCGATTACGGCCTCGTGGCGCGACACGCCCGCCTCGTCGTGGACACGCGGAACGCGCTCGCGGGAGCGCGAGGGAGGGTCCCATGAACGTCGCGGTGATCGGAACCGGGTATGTCGGCCTCGTGGTGGGCGCGTGTCTCGCCGAGACCGGGAACGACGTGATTTGTGCCGACGTCGACGAGGACAAGATCGCGCGGCTGCGGCAGAACCAGCTGCCGATTTACGAGCCGGGGCTCGAGCCGCTGGTGACGCGGAATCAGCGCGGCGGTCGGCTCCAGTTCACGACGGACGTGCCCGGGGCGATCGAGCGCTCGGACGTCGTCTTCATCGCCGTGGGAACGCCGCCCGATGAGGACGGCTCGGCGGACTTGCAGCACGTGCTGGACGTGGCGCGGACGGTCGGCCAACACATGAATCGGCCGAAGATCGTGGTCACGAAGAGTACCGTTCCGGTGGGCACGGCGGAGCGGGTCCGGGCGGAGGTCGCGAAGCACACGACCGTCGCATTCCACGTGTGCTCGAACCCGGAGTTCTTGAAGGAAGGAGCGGCCGTCGAGGACTTTATGAAGCCCGACCGCGTCGTGGTGGGGGTCGATTCCCAGGAGGCGGCCCAGGTGATTGGCGAGCTGTACGCACCGTTCGTGCGGACGGGCAACCCGATCATTTTCATGGATGTCCCGTCGGCCGAGATGACGAAGTATGCGGCCAACGCGATGCTCGCAACCCGGATCTCGTTCATGAACCAGATCGCCCGGCTGTGCGAAGCCGTCGGCGCCGACGTGACGCACGTCCGCAAGGGCATCGGCACCGACCGCCGCATCGGGTCGGCCTTCCTCTTCCCGGGGCCGGGCTACGGCGGCTCCTGCTTCCCCAAGGACGTCAAGGCGCTGATGCGGACCGCGGAGACGAACGGGGTGTCGCTCGACGTCGTCAAGGCGGTCGAGGTCTCGAACGAGCGCCAGAAACGGGTGCTGTTCGAAAAGCTGCAGCGCCACTTCGACGGCAACCTGGACGGGCAGACCATCGCTGTCTGGGGGCTTGCCTTCAAGGCGGAAACCGACGACGTGCGGGAGAGCCCGGCGCTCGTGCTGGTGGAAGAGCTGCTCTGCGCCGGCGCCAAGGTGCGCGTGCACGACCCGGCGGCGCTCGAGACCGCGCGACGACACTTGGGCGATCGCGTCACCTACGCCGCCCAGGCGTACGACGCGCTGCAAGGCGCCGCGGCGCTGGCGATCGTCACCGAATGGCTGGAGTACCGCAACCCGGACTTCGCGAAAATCAGGCAGCTGCTCTCGCGGCGGCTCATCGTGGACGGGCGCAATCTCTACGACCCGTCGCGTCTCGCCCGCCTGGGCCTCACCTACGACAGCATCGGCCGCCCGCTGGCATGCGCGTCCTCGTAACGGGGGCCGCGGGATTCCTCGGCTCGCACCTGTGCGACCGGTTGCTCGCTCAGGGCCATCGCGTCGTGGGCATGGACAACTTCGTCACTGGGTCCTCCGCCAACGTGGCCCACCTGCGGGATCACCGCGACTTTCAGTTCGTGCTGCACGACGTCACCAACTTCATCGAGGTCCAGGGGCCGCTCGACGGTGTGCTCCACTTCGCCAGCCCCGCCAGCCCGGTGGATTACCTGGAGCTGCCGATCCAGACCCTGAAGGTGGGCTCGCTCGGCACCCATAAGGCGCTGGGGCTGGCCAAGGCAAAGCGCGCCCGGTTCCTGCTCGCTTCGACCTCTGAGGTGTACGGCGACCCGCTCGTGCACCCCCAACCCGAGAGCTACTGGGGCAACGTGAACCCGGTGGGGCCGCGCGGCGTCTACGACGAAGCCAAGCGCTTCGCCGAGGCCATGACCATGGCCTACCACCGCTACCACGGTCTCGATACGCGCATGGTGCGGATCTTCAATACCTACGGCCCGCGCATGCGGCCCAATGACGGGCGCGTCGTGTCCAACTTCATCGTGCAGGCGCTCAAGGGCGAGCCGCTGACGGTGTACGGCGACGGCTCGCAAACCCGCTCGTTCTGCTACGTGGACGATCTGATCGACGGGATCGTGCGGCTGTTCGAGCGGGGCGATCCCGAGCCCACCAACATCGGCAATCCGAACGAGTTCACCGTGCGTCAGCTCGCTGAGGTCGTGTTGCGGCTCACTGGCAGCCGGAGCCAGATCGTGGAGCGGCCGCTCCCCGTGGACGATCCCAAAGTCCGGCAGCCGGACATCGCGCGCGCGCGCGCGACGCTCGGCTGGGAGCCTGAGGTCTCGCTCGAGCAAGGGCTACAGCACACCATCGAGTACTTCCGCACGCTCGTCTGCAAGTGAGTCCCCGGGTCCTGGTCACGGGGGCCGCGGGCTTCATCGGCTCGCACGTGTGCGAGGCGCTGGTCGGGCGCGGGGATGAGGTCGTCGGGGTCGACAACTTCGACCCGTTCTATGCGCGGGCCATGAAGGAGCGCAACCTCGACGGCCTGCGCCGCCAGCCGCGGTTCCGGTTCCTCGAAGCGGACGTGGCGCGCGACCCGCTGCCCCTCGACGGGGTGACGGTCGTGCTGCACCTGGCGGCCAAGCCGGGCGTGCGGCCCTCACTCGAGAATCCGGCCTCCTACAGCGAAGCCAACGTCACGGGGACGGTCCGGGTGCTCGAGGCGGCGCGGCGCGCCGCGATCGGGCGGGTGGTGTTCGGATCGTCGTCCTCGGTGTATGGCGACGCCACTCCCGCGCCGTTCGCCGAGGAGACGGCGGCCGTCTGGCCCATCTCGCCGTACGCGGCGAGCAAGCGCGCCGGGGAGTTGATGGCGCACGCCTTCGCGCACCTGTACGGCATGCACATCGCCTGCCTGCGCTTCTTCACCGTCTACGGGCCGCGCCAGCGGCCCGATCTGGCCATCCACCGTTTTACCGACCTGATCGCCCGCGGCAGCCCGGTGCGGATGCACGGCGACGGGTCGGCCGAGCGCGACTATACCTATATTACGGACTGTGTGGGGGGGGGGGGGGGGGGGGGGGGGGGGGGGGGGGATTGCCGAAGCGATCAACATCGGCGGCGGGGCGCGGGTGCGGCTGGACCGCCTGATCGAGTTGGTCGGGCGAACTCTGGGGCGGGAGGTGCGGATCGAGCGACATCCCGATCAGCCGGGCGACGTGCGGTTGACGGCGGCCGACCTGCGCCGCGCCGAGCGCCAGCTGGGCTACCGGCCTAAGGTCGGTATCGAGGAGGGCATCCAGCACTTCGTGCGCTGGTACCAGGAGATACATGGACGTCAGTCCTGAGCACCTCGTGGCGCAGGCTCGCGAGCGGTTCGACCTCCAGGACTATTACGGCGCGATTCACTTGCTCGAGGAGGTCGTCGCGAGCGGGCGGGCGTTCGCCGACGCGCATCACCTGCTGGGGTTGTCGTACTCGCTCGCCGGCCAGCAGGAGCAGGCGCTGGCCCACCTCGACCGCGCGCTGGCGCTGAACGCGCGCTACGTCGAGGCGCTCGTCCATCGGGCGATCGTGTTGAACGAGCTGGGGCGCGAAGCCGAGGCCGACGCGGCGTTCCGGCGGGCGGCGCAGGTGGGCGGCGAGTCG